>Ga0164294_10002087_pt1 | contig 18269 bp, 14 predicted proteins | sample GEODES005metaG_FD_111479 | JGI IMG/M metagenome (GOLD analysis project Ga0164294, IMG submission 111479) | Oligotrophic lake water microbial communities from Sparkling Lake, Wisconsin, USA - GEODES005 metaG | ecosystem: Environmental > Aquatic > Freshwater > Lake | place: USA: Sparkling Lake...
GCGCATCCAGAATGACCTGTTCGATCTGGGCGCTGATGTGGCGACTCCCGATGGTGTCGAAGGGGCGCTGCGCATCGTGCCGGTGCAGGTAGACTGGCTGGAAACGCAGATCGACGCCGCCAATGACACCCTCGAGCCGTTGAAGAGCTTCATCCTGCCGGCCGGCACGGCGAGTGCCACGCATCTCCACCTCGCCCGCACCATCGTGCGTCGGGCCGAGCGCGATGCCGTGGCCGCCGGTGACGAGATTTCCGCGCCTGCCCGCCACTATCTCAACAGGCTTTCCGATCTGCTGTTCGTGCTGGCGCGGGTGGAAAATGCGGCGACCGGCGATGTACTCTGGGTCCCCGGTGCAAATCGCTAGGGTCAGGTTGACGTTAACGTAAACTTGGGCCTTGACCCTGCCCGTCGCATGGGTCAATTGCGGGGCTCAAATATGCTTGGGAAAGGCCAGCCATGAAGGTGCTAGTCCCCGTCAAACGGGTGGTGGATTACAACGTCAAGGTGCGCGTGAAGTCGGATAACACCGGCGTCGAACTCGCCAACATCAAGATGAGCATGAACCCCTTCGACGAAATCGCCGTCGAAGAGGCGATCCGCCTGAAGGAAAAGGGCATCGCCACCGAGGTCGTGGTCGTTTCCGTGGGCGTGCAGCAGTGCACCGAAACGCTTCGCACTGCGCTGGCTATGGGCGCCGATCGCGGCATCCTCGTCCTCACCGACGTGACCACCGAATCGCTGGCCGTCGCCAAGGTGCTGGCCGGCATCGTCGCTGAAGAAGCGCCGGGCCTGGTCATCCTGGGCAAGCAGGCGATTGACGACGACGCCAACCAGACCGGCCAGATGCTCGCCGGCCTGCTCGGCTGGGCGCAGGGCACGTTTGCGTCCAAGCTCGATCCGCAGGGCGACACGGTGAACGTGACGCGCGAAATCGATGGCGGCCTCGAAACCGTGGCGCTGAAGATGCCGGCGATCGTGACGACCGATCTGCGTCTGAACGAACCGCGCTATGCCAGCCTGCCGAACATCATGAAGGCCAAGAGCAAGCCGATCGCCAACAAGACCCCGGCCGATTACGGCGTGGACATGACGCCGCGCCTGACCACCCTGAAGGTCACCGAGCCGGCCAAGCGCCAGGCCGGCATCAAGGTGAAGTCGGTCGATGAACTGGTCGCGAAGCTGAAGGAAATGGGAGCCGTCGCATGAGCACGCTGGTCCTTGCCGAACACGACAACGCCGATCTGAAGGACGCCACGCTGGCGACGATCACGGCAGCCGGCCAACTGGGCGGCGATGTGCATGTGCTGGTGGCCGGTTCCGGCTGCGGTTCAGTGGCCGAAGCCGCCGCGAAAGTGGCCGGCGTCGCCAAGGTGCTGGTCGCCGACGATGCCGCCTATGGCGCCGCGCTGCCGGAAAACCTCGCCCCGCTGATCGCTGGCCTGATGGCTGGTTATGATGCCTTCGTTGCGCCTGCCACCAGCCGCGGCAAGAACGTCGCCCCGCGCGTCGCCGCGGCGCTGGACGTGGCGCAGATCAGCGAGATCCTGTCGGTGGAAGGCCCGGATACCTTCACCCGCCCGATCTACGCCGGCAACGCTATCGCCACCGTGAAGTCGTCCGATGCCAAGAAGGTGATCACCGTGCGCGGCACCGCCTTCGCCAAGGCCGCGACCAGCGGCGGCAGCGCGTCGGTTGAAGCCGTCAGCGGCGCCGGTTCGGCCGGCACGTCGAGCTTCGTCGGCGCCGAACTCACCAAATCGGCCCGCCCCGAGCTCACCGCCGCCAAGATCATCGTGTCCGGCGGCCGTGCGCTGGGCTCGTCGGACAAGTTCCACGAATTTATTGATCCGCTCGCCGACAAGCTGGGCGCCGCCGTCGGCGCCAGCCGCGCTGCCGTCGATGCCGGCTATGCCCCCAACGATTATCAGGTCGGCCAGACCGGCAAGATCGTCGCCCCGGAACTCTATGTCGCCGTCGGCATCTCCGGCGCGATCCAGCACCTGGCCGGCATGAAAGACAGCAAGATCATCGTCGCCATCAACAAGGACGAAGAAGCCCCGATCTTCCAGGTGGCCGACGTCGGCCTGGTCGGCGACCTCTTCACGCTGGTGCCGGAACTGACCGGTAAGCTGTAATCAGCGCCTGCCGAACGATTTGAGGGCCGTCGCTCGCTGGAGCGGCGGCCCTTTTCGTTTGGGAGGAAGGCAGAGGGCCTCCGGCGGGCAGGGACGCAGTGCCTGCTACCCATTCGATCAATGCCTCCTTGCTACAACCTACCGGACATTGAACAGTTGTGCTGAAAGGGTGGCAACCGAAAGGGAAGGACATGTTCGGGTTCGAGCGCAATAAGATCGGGTCAAAGTGGGTTGACCAAGCAACACAAACGCAAGCGGCGTTTCGGTCCTTCTTTGAACTGATAGACCCGAATGCAAGTGGTGATAGCGCCAAAGAGCTTGGGGAAATCACGGAAGCAATCGCGCTGGCTGGGGAATGGAGAAAAGACGATGAGTGGCGGATTTCGACTTGGATGGATGTCACTATCAAGACGGAAATGGTCGACGGGAAGCAATGGTTTCGAGTGACCGTGAACTGCGACGGCCAGTCGCTATCTTGCCGATGTCCGACGATCCAGAGGGCGTTCGCATTCTACAAGCTTTATGCACACATCATCACTTACCAGTTCTATGCCGTCGGTCCCCCTTGGGCGGGGTGAGCCGCGGCTTGAACATCCGCTAACCACCCCAACATTGCTAATAAGCACCGACCAAAAACAAACGGATGCAGGGTCTGCGACCCTGCCCGCCGGAGGCCCTCTTCTGACCGACCCCTCACGCAGCAATCGCGCGTTCGATCCAGGCGCGGGTGTCGGGGATGGCGGCTTCGACCTGGGGCAGATCGTTGACGCAGAGGAATTTGAACTGCGGTTGGCACGCGCGGGCGAGGTAGGCGCGCACTTGCGGCAGCGGGTAATCGAGCACGGCGCCGGTGCGCAGGTGGAGATGATCGTCCTCCGTGTGCAGCACGGCGACGCCGGCGGCGATGCAGGCGTGGTTGTGCAGGCCTTGGGGCAGGAATTGCGAGACGCAGCGGAAGCGGTGGCCGAGATTGGCGACGAACGCGGCGCGGTGCTGATCATAGAGGCGCGCCAGCACGGAGCGGCGCAGCGGGTGGACAACGTGGGCGGCGCGGAACTGCCGGTCTGCGCCGAAGCCCGCCAGCGCCGCGGCGTTGATCTGGGTCAGCGCGTTGAGCAGCGCCGGGTCGTCGCGGCTGGCCGGATCGGCGGCGATGGCGCTGTGATCGGTCCACGCGCCGCGCAGCACCGGCGCGCCGTCGCGGAACACATCGCCGGGTGCGAGTGGTCCGGTGAGGAACACATCATCGTTGAAATAGACGAAGCGCTCAGCCAGCCCCGGAATGCGCCACAACAGCGTCTCGATGGCCAGCGAGTTGAAGGTGGGCAGCGCGTGTTGATGGCCGGCAAACAGGGTCAGGTGATCGACAATCCGCACCCGCGCCACCAGATCGGCGGGCAGGCGCGACAGATCGGGGGTTTGCGCATCGGTGATGATCCAGATCCGCCCGATCCACGGCGCATGATTGGCAATCGAGCGCAGGCAATAGCCCAGCTCGTCATTGCAGGCCCAACGGTGCGGGTTGACGCCGTTGGCATGGCGGGGCGCGTGCGGCTGGTGGGCCAGGCGTTTGGCGGTGTGCGCCGGATCGTCACCGTCGACCCAAGTGATGACGGCGTCGATGCGCGCGCCGTCGCCGAAATTCTGCATTGGTCCCGTCCAGGCGAGCGTTTGGTCCGCCACGATAGAACAGGACGAGAGAGGCCATGGGGCGGTGCTGCCGCCGTGTCAACTCGGCGGGCAAAAGGTTCCATGCCCGCGAAGATAAATCGTGCACCGCCGCTAGCCGCGGATGCGGGCCAGCTTTGACTATTTCTGGAAGGCGGCGGCGATCTCCAGTTTCACTTCGTCGCCCACGAACGGCACGCCGAAGCCGAGGCCGAATTCGCTCCGCCGGATGGTGCCGGTGGCGCGGAAGCCGATGTTTTCCTTGCCGCCCATGTTGGGTGGGGTGCGGCCGGCGCCATAAAAGCTGACATCCAGCGTCACTGGCTTGGTCACGCCGTTGAAGGTGAAATCGCCCGTCAGTTTGGCTGTCTGGCCGGTGGTGACCAGTTTGGTGGAGACGAAGCGGGCATCGGCCGGGGTGGGGCCGAAGAAATCGGGTTTGCCGCCCTCCTTGCCGGGGCGAAGCAGGTGCTGGGTGAGGCCGGTGCTGGCGGTGGTCACCTTGACGACGGGAATGGTCACGTCCAGCTTGGTTGCTTGGGGCTGCTTCTGATCAAAGGTCAGACTGCCGGTGACGCTGCCGAACATGCCAGTGTAGGGCGTGAAGCCGAGGTGATCGAGCGTCCACACCACCAGCGTGTGATCGGGATCGACGGTGTAGGTGCCGCCGCTGATGGCGGCCACGTTGCGGCTGCCCGGCGCTTGCGCGGTCGCTTTCTGGGCGATGGCTGCGACGGCCAATGCCATCACGATCGGGAACATCCGCATTTTTACTCTCCAACTGTCTGATGCCGCCCGTCATACAGGCCGGCTCCGGCGTCCGCCAGTGCCCCTTCTGTCTCACGGCCCCATCTGTCCTGCGCCGGCAAAGCCTGCCATCATGGCAATGTATGGCGTGCAGGTGCAGGGCGATGGCGGCGGGGGACGGCATGAGATCGGGCAAATCTGTCAGGGTGATGGGCTTGTTGTGGGCCTTGGCACTGCCCGGTATCGTGCAAGCCCAAGCGGCGCAGAAGGTCAGCATCCACCGCGATGCCATGGGTGTGCCGCACGTGTTTGCGGATACGTCGGCGGCGGTGATGTTCGGCGCCGGTTATGCACTGGCGCAGGACCGGTTGGCAGCGATGGAGTTGCAGCGGCGCGGTGCGGCGGGGCGGCGGGCGGAGATACTAGGCGCGTCGGCACTGGCGGGTGACAGGACGGCGCGCGATCGCCGCCTGCCCGATGCCGAATTGCTGCGCATGTATCAGGCCATTCCGGCCGAGCATCAGGCGATGATGCAGGCCTATGTTGACGGTATCAATCGCGCCGTGGTCGAGGTGCTGGCCGATCCGGAGCACAAGACGCCGCTGGAATTCATCCGCTGGGGCATCCGGCCGACGCCGTGGACGTTGCTGGATTATCTTCGCTACGTCGCCTCGGTGCCGGGCGGCCGCGATGCCCACGAGATCGCGAACCTGGCGTTTCTGAATGCAATGATCAAACGCCATGGCGAACGGGTTGGCCGGCGCATTTTCAATGATGTGGTGCCGGTTTCCGATCCGGATTCGCCGACCGTCATCGCCGCTGGTGAAGACCGGGCGCCGGCGCGGCCCGTGCCGGTGGATCGCCCGGTGTCGTTGCGGGCGGGCGGCATTGACCTGAGCGCATCACCGGCACCGCCGCCGTCCGCTGAACCGCCAACGGGCGCCAGCCGCTGCCTGGTGATCGGCCCGCAGAAATCCGCAAGTGGCCGGGTGCTGATGCTGGAGGCGACCGCCGATGGCCCGGAAATCCATTTGCGCGGCGGCGGCTTTGATCAGGCCGGTTTCAGCTTCAACGCCTATGGCCCGCCGTTCATGGGCCGCGGCGTGCAGCATGGCTGGCTGCTCACATCTGGCGTGGCGCAGGCCAATTCGGTCTTTGCCGAGAAGCTCAACCCGCGGAACCGCTATCAATATTGGTTCAAGGGCGCCTGGAAGGACATGGAGCACCGCACCGAGACCATCCTGGTGAAAGGCGCGGCGCCGGTGGTGCACGAGGTGGCGCGCACAGTGCATGGCCCGATGATCCAGTGGGACACCGCCAACAACGTGGCTTTCTCCCACAGTTTTGCCATGCGCGGCCGGGAGATCGACAATTGGGTGGGCATTGTGGAGATGGGGCGCGCCCGCAGCATCGACGAGTTCGAGGCCAAGGGTGTGGGCCGCATGGGTTGGAATCTGGGCATCTGTTACGGCGGCGCGGATGGCCAGATCGCCTTCTGGGAAGCCGGCACTCTGCCCAAATTGCCCGCCGGCGTTGATCCGCGCCTGCCGATACCGGGCACTGGCGATCATGAACTGACCGGCTTTCTGACGCCCGCCGAGCAACCGCATGTCCGCAATCCCAAACAGGGCTATCTCCACGCCTGGAACAGCAAGGCGACGAGCTGGAACCCGGAAGGCACCGAGGCCCGCAATGGCGCGGCCTTCCGCACTTGGGCCGGCAACCAGTTGGCGGCATCCGGCCGGGCGATCACCCTGCTCGACATGCGGGCGTATAACGCGGCGATCTTCAGTGCCCTAGGGGCCAGCGACCGCACGCAGACGCAGCCGGCTTTCTTTGCGCCGTTCTTCCGGGCGGCGATGGAGAGCAGCAGCGATCCGGAGGTGCGCGAAGCAGGTGCGCTGATGCTGTCGTTCAACGGCTATTATGAGGATCGCGACGCCGATCAGCTCTATGACAGCGCCGGGCTGACGCTGTTCCGGCAGTGGCTGACGGTGGCGCCGGCGATGATCTTTGGCGACAGCATCGGCGACTGGTGGAGCCGTGTCGATGAAGACCGCTACCTGCGCTATCAGACCAGCCTGCTGCTGCGCGCCTTGCAGGGCGAGAAAGCTGGCGCGCCGCTGGCGTTCGACTGGTTCCACGGGCGTGATCGCACCCGGCTGCTGGCCGATACGATCAAGGCGACGGTGGAGCAGTTGCGGGGCCAGTTTCCCGGCAAGGCGATGGCCGATTGGAAGCGGCCGGTCTTCTGGAAATATTATGATCCGGCAGCTCAGCGCCCCGATCGGCCTGTCCTGCCGGACGATCCGGATCCGCCACGATTGTCAGCCGTGCTGAAACTGGGGCCAGTGATGGCGCCGCACAACGGCGGCGAAGGCTGGGTGGGGTTGATGGAGATCGATTCTGCGCATCCTGCGCTCTATTCGGTCGTCGATGCCGGCGGGCAGAGCCTGTTCATCGACCCGCAGGGCAAGGGCAACCCGCACCTGACCGATCAGACCATGATGCACGAAAGCAACGAGCTGAAGAAGATCGAGATGAAGCCGGAGGATGTGCGGGCTGCGGCCGTGTCGATCCAGGTTCTCGACTATGTGCCCGCGAAGCCCTGAGCGTCACACTTCCAGCAGCAAGGCTTCCGTTTCGCCGATGCTGGCGGGGGTGCCGACGTGGAACCACAGGCCAGGGTGGCTGATGCCGAACATGCGGCCGGATTCCAGCGCCTTGTTCCAGGCGCGCCACATGGTGAAGGGTTCGACCGGTTCGCCATCGAACAGGTGCCGGCTGATGATCTGCACGCCGGAATAGACGAAAGGGGCGACCTTGAGCCCGGTGCGGGGCGTGAGATGGCCGAGGCCATCCATGTGGAAATCGCCGCGGCCTTGGTAGCCGTGGGCGCGCGACAGCGGCACCAGCAACAGGAGGGCGTCCATGATCGCCGGGTTCCAAGCTTGCGCAATCAGGCGCAGTGTGTCGACCGGGCCGTCGATCCACATATTGTCGGCGTTGATCGTGTAGAAGGCGTCGCCTTTCAGCAACGGCAGCGCCTTGGTGATGCCGCCGCCGGTTTCGAGCAGAGCTGCGCGTTCATCGGAAATGTCGATGGTGGCGGGCGATTTTCGGGCCTTCACCGCCGCCTCGATCTGATCGGCGAAATAATGCGCGTTGACCACGGCATGTTCGATGCCGGCGGCAGCGACGCCATCCAGCGCGCGATCGAGCAGGCTGCGGCCGGCGACATCGATCAGCGGCTTTGGGCGGGTGGCGGTGAGCGGGCGCATGCGCTTGCCCAGCCCGGCGGCCATCACCATGGCGCTTGTGGGGAGCACGCATTCGATGTGCGGTTTGAGGCTGAGCGGGGCTTTGCGCATCACTTCACCTCGACGCCCTGGCGGGCGCTGGCCGGCACATGGGCATCGAACCAGGCCCGCACCGGGGCCAGCGCCGGATGGTCCAGGTTGGCATTCACCAATTCCCACAAGCGCGGGTGGAAGCGCGGGTAGGCCGGCTTGCCGTCGCGCACATAAAGGCGGGTGAAGACGCCCAATATCTTGATGTTCCGCTGGGCGGCGAGGATGGCATAGGCGGCGCGGAAGGCGGCTTCGTCGAGACCGGAGCGCGCGGCGATATAGCGGGCTATCATGGCGGCTTCCAGTTCGGGCGACACCACGCGGCGGATATCCTGCAGCAGGCTGGCGAGATCATAGGCCGGGTGGCCGGCCAGTGCGTCCTGATAATCGAGCAGGCCGAGGCGCTGGAGGCCAGGCCGATCGAGCAGCATCAGATTATCAGCATGATAATCGCGCAGCACCAACACCGGCGGGTGGGTGAACAGGGCGGGCCACAAGGGTGCCCATGCTTCGTTGTAGCCAGCCGCTTCGGCGAGGCCGACGGCGGGCAGGTACCAATCCGGGAACAGCCGGGCTTCGCGCAGATATTCGGCTTCGCTGTAGGGCTGCACATCTGCCGGAGGGTGCTGGTGCAGTTCGGCGAGTATATCGACGGCAGCGGCGTAAATCTCATGCTCGGCGCTGGCATCTTCGGCCAGCACCGGGTTCACGCGGCCATCGCCATAATCTTCCAGCAGCACCAGGCCCTGATCGAGATCAGCCGCCAGCGGCTGCGGTGCGGAAAAGCCCAGACCATTGAGATGCTTGCCGATCGCCAAAAACGGCCGGCTGTCTTCCTTGTCAGGCGGGGCGTCCATCAGCACGGCGGTGCGGCCAGCCAGTTCCACCCGGAAATAGCGGCGGAAACTGGCATCGCCGGCCAGCGGGCGCACGGCGGCGCCCCCCCAGCCATGGGCATTCAGGAACGCCCCGGTGCCGGGCGGCGGAATCATCTGGGAGAGGGAGGTGGCCACCGGCCTTCCCAAGCCGGGGGCGTGTCCCAAGTCAAGCGGCGTGGTGCGTCGCCGCTGCCGGAAAATGTCAGACGGAGGGACTCCGGTGGCAATCGGTGTCCCAATCGTTCCGGCCACTCGATCAGCAGGGCCGCATCGGTTTCGAACAGGCCCAGTGCATCGGCCTCTGATGGATCGTCCAGCCGGTAGAGATCGACATGCCAGACCGGCACCGGCAGATCGTCATACGGCTGCACCAGCGTGAAGGTGGGCGACGGCACTTCACCGGCCCAGCCCAGCGCCTGCAGCAGCCCGCGGGCGAAGGTGGACTTGCCGGCGCCCAGATCGCCATGAAGCGCCACCACGTCGCCGGGGCGCAGCATGGTAGCGAGGCGCGCGGCCAGTGCCGCGGTCTCGGCCGGGGTGGCGAGGTGGAGTTCAGAAATCGATGGTGACATAGGCCTGGGCCAATCGGCCGGGGATGGGGCCATAGGCGCCGGCGCCGCGCAGATCATAACCTTCGATGTCGAACAGGTTGGTCAGCTGCACGCGCAGCAGGGCGTTGTTGCCGGCCAGCTTGAAGCGATAACGGCCACCCAGATCAACAATCGTCCGCGCCGGGATGGCGACGCTGTTGCTCACCGTGGCGGTTTCCGAACTGCGGTAGGCAATGCGAGTGTCGAAGGAGACGCCGGGGGCGAAGGGTGGCCGCCAATCGGCGCTGAATTCGACACGCTGGCTGATGGCGCCCACCGGGCGTTCGCCGATGCGGCCTGGTGCGGCGCCGGGGGCGGTCACCTTCGGCCACAGCCAGACGCCGCCAGCGACGACGCTGAGCGTGGGGGTGAGCGGCCCCGCGATGGAGGCTTCGACGCCGCGATTGGACACGTCGCCCAGCACATCGAAGCGGCCATTGGGGTCTAGGTTGAAATAGGGCTTGGTGATGTCGAACACGCCGGCGACCAGCTTGATCTGATCGGCGAGCGCCAGCCGCAGCCCGGCGTCGATCTGGCGGGTGCGGATCGCGGGCAGCGCTTCATTGCGGTTGATGGCATTGCCGGGGGCGACGCCGCTTTCCTCAAGGCCATTCACCGTGCCAGCATAGACGACCAGCGCTGGCGTTATGTTGGCCGCAATCGTGATGTTGTAGAGCGGCAGCCGGTCATCGGTGGCCTGCACGCCCCCTTTCAATCCATTGGCACCCGGCAGATCGATGCGCTTCTTGTAATCGGTCCATTGCAGGCCGGCAGCGATTTCGCCCACGCCCAGCCAGCGGCCTTCATAGCCGATGCCGCCGGTGATCTGCTTCACATCATCGAACTGCTGCGGGGTGAAGCGGAAGGCGGGTTCCGGCACGCGGCTGGGCGTGTCGATCTGCACTGGTCCCAGTTCCAATGTGTCCGACCCGCCGAAACGGCGATCACCGCTGCGGCCGCGCACGGCAAGGTGGATCTGGTGCCGGCGCGGGCCTTCGTCGATCTGACGGGTGAGGCGGACCTCGCCGCTGACAGCGGCAAAGTTCAGGCGCGGATCGACGATCACCCGCTGCGTGCCGGTACGATCGGGCTGCAGGTTGCGCACCAGGCTGGTCATCTGCCTGTCCCGCACCCGCGAGGATCGGAAGATACCGGCACGCAACTGCCATTGCGGCGCGATCTGCCAATCGGTGAGCACGCCGATATTGGCATCAAGGCCGCTGCCGTTCACCCAATCCGGCCCGAAGCGCTGGCGGCGCGGCAGCAGCGGCGGCAGGAATTCAGTCGCGGTCTGGAAGGTGAGGCGGTGATCGTCCAGCGTCTGGTGCAGCAGGCTGGCGAACGGGATCAATGTGAGGCCCGGCGCCGGATTCCAGCGCGCGATCAGCGTGCCGCCGAAACTGTTCTCACGCGTGCTGTCCTGCCCGCTTTCAATCCGGGCCGACGCGCCGAGACCCAGGCTGAGCTGGCCGCTGACCGGGAGCACGGCATCCACCTCGGCATTCACCGTGCCCCATTCGTCGGCTGCAAACAGCGCGCTGCCCGCCGCTTCGTCGCCGGGGCGGCGGAAGCCGAAATCCACCAGGCCGGTGGGGGCAGGGAAGGGGCTGCCCAGTGCCGACAGGCCAACGTGGATGGTGGTGGTACGGCTGATCCGTGTGTTGGGCGGCACGACGGGATCGAAATACAGGCCATCGATGCGGACATTGCCAGCGGCGATCGGCGAAAACCCGCGCACGTTCATCTGGTTGTAGATGCCGATCACCTCGCGGCCGACCGTGCTGCCAAAGGCGTCACCGGATTGGCGCACGGCGTTTTCGTCTGACCGGCTGCCGGTGGCCGCCACGGGCGCGGCCGGCGGCGACAGGTCGGGCTCATCGGCGGGCGGCGTTGCGGGCGGCGGCGGTACGCTGTCGTTGGGCTGCGGCTGGGCGCTGGCGGCGGCCGGGGGTGCCAGCAGCAACGCAGCGGCAATAAGAAGCGGGCGGGCGTTCATCCGCCCTGCGTTTGCCGCTTTGCCCGCCAATCGCAAGGGCTGGCGGCCAGAAAAGCGTTTGGCCCTCTAGAAATCGACGGTGAGATAGGCCTGGGTCACCCGGCCGGGCAACACTGTGTAGGCATTGGCCCCACGCAGTTCATAGCCTTGCTGACTGAACAGGTTGGTGGCCTGCACACGCAGCACCGCCTCGTTGCCGGCCAGCTTGAACCGGTAGCGCCCGCCCAGATCGACCAGTGTGCGGGTGGGGACAAAAACCAGATTGTTGACCGTGGCGACTTCCGGCGAGCGGTAGGACAAACGCATGTCCAGCGACAGGCCGGGCGCGAAACCCGGTCGCCAATCGGCGGAGAATTCGACACGTTCCGAAATCGCGCCCACTGGCAGCCGGCCAACCAGCCCGCGCGTGACCGCATCGCCCGTCACTTCCGGCCGCAGCAGCACGGCGCCCATTACCACCGACAGTTCCGGCGTGATCGGCCCGGCGATGCTGGCTTCCACCCCGCGGTTGATGACATCGCCCAGCACATCGAAGCGGCTATTGGCATCAAGATTGAAATAGGGCTTCGACACTTCGAAGAGGCCGGCCACCAGCCGCATGCCGCCACCCAGATTGACGCGCACGCCAGCATCGATCTGGCTGGTCTGGATCGCCGGCAGCGCTTCGTTGCGGTTGGCAGCGAAATTGGGCGCGACACCGGATTCTTCCAGCCCGGTAACGGCGCCGCCATAAAGGCTGATGCTGTCACTGATCTGCACAGCAGAGGTAACGTTATACAGCCAGGGGCTGGCATCGATGCCATTGATGGCGCCCGGGAAGCCGATGCGCTTGCTGTAATCGCTCTTCTGCACCCCCACGGACACTTCGCCGACGCCGGCCCAGCGGCCTTCATAGGCAATGCCGCCGGTCCATTGCCGCACATTGTCTTCCTGCTGCGGGCCGAAATTCAGCACGGGCGGCGGGACATCGGGCGCCCGCGTCAGGATGTTGACCACGCCGAGATCGACCACGCTAGATCCATCGAAGCGTCGATAGGTCTGCCGACCGCGCAGCGTGACATGCACTTGGTGAAGGCGTGGGCCGTCCGCGATACGGCGGGTCAGCCGCACTTCACCGCTGGTGGCGCCATTGTAGAGTGGGGGATCGCCGGTGATGCGCTGATTACCGGTGCCATCGGGCGAGGAAAGGCGCACCAGATTGGCAAACTGGCCCGTCACCACCCGCTGCGAGCGGAACAGGCCGGCGCGCAGCAGCCAGCCGTCGCTGATCGTCCAGTCGGTGATCAGGCCGGCATTCAATTCGACATCGCCACCGCGCGACCACCACGGCCCGAAGAATTGACGGCGCGGCAGGCGCGGCGGCAGGAAATTGCCCTGCGGGATCGAATTCGGGCCATGATCGTCGATCAACGTGTCGCGCACGTTGATGAAGGGCAGCAGGCTGAAGTTGGCCGAGGGCTTCCACTCGGCGATGAAGGCACCTTCATAGCTGTGATCGCGGGTGGCGTTGAAGCCGTTTTCCAGCTGCAGCCCGGCGCCGAACCCGATGCTGAGCGTGGAGCTGACCGGCAGCGTGGCGTCAAACTCCGCTGTGGGCGTTTGCCACGTGTTGTAGCCGATCAGAACGCTGGCGGCGGCCTCCTGCCCCGGGCGGCGCAGGCCCAGATCGACGACGCCGGTGGGAGCGGGGAACGGGCTGCCCAGCGCCGATGGGCCAACGCGGATGGTGGTGGCGCGCACCAGCCGGCTGGATGGGGTGACGATGGGATCGAAATAGAGGCCATCGATGCGGACATTGCCGGCCACCACCGGCGAGAAACCGCGCACGCGTTCGCGGCTGTAGAGGCCGGAGACCTCGCGGCCGATCGAAGTGCCGAAGGCATCGCCGGCCTGACGCACGGCGTTTTCCGCCGATCGGCTGCCAGTGGCGGCGACAGATGCTGCGACGGCATCAGGCTCGTCGGTCACCGGCAATTCGGCGGGCGGCGGCGTGCTGTCGTTTGGTTGTGGCTGGGCAGGCTGCCCGGCCAATGCCGGTGCGGCGAGCAGCCACAAGCCGGCCATGGCCAGCGCGCGGCCCGCTGAGTTTGCCCCTGTCATGCCCCGCTCTTGGCCGCCGCTTGGGCCCAAGTCCAGCGCCAAAATACGTAGGGGAAGATCAGAGATCGACAGTGAGATAGGCGATCGCCGCGCGGCCCCAGACCGGGCGATAGGCGCCGGCGCCGAACAGTTCATAGCCCTGTTGGTCGAGCAGATTTTCCACCTGTACGCGCAGCGTGGCCGATGCACCGGCCAGCTTGAAGCGATAGCGCCCGCCCAGATCCACGAAGGTGAGCGCCGGGATGGCGACGCGGTTCGACACGGTCGCGGTCTGGCTGCTGACATGATAGGCGCTGACATCGAATGACACGCCGGGCAGCCACGGCGGCCGCCAATCGCCGCTGATCGTGTAGGTTTCACTGATTGCGCCTACCGGCCGGCGGCCAACGCCCGGCACATCGGCGGTGACGCGCGGCGACAGCAGCACGGCGCCGGCCACCACGCTCAAGCGCGGCGTGATCGGGCCGCTGAAAGAGGCTTCGAGGCCGCGGTTGCGCACCTCGCCCAATTGCCGGAAGATGTTGCGGCCATCCAGGTTGAAATAGGGCTTGGCCACTTCAAACAGGCCCACCACCAGCCGCAGATCGCCGGCCATGGTCCAGCGCAGTCCGGCATCCCACTGCCGGGTGCGGATGGCGGGCAGGGCTTCGTTGCGGTTGGCGGCGTTTTCGGGCGCGACGCCCGATTCCTCCAGCCCGGTGACATGGCCGCCATAAGCCGCCAGCCGCGGCGTGAGGGTGACGGCCAGATTGGCGTTGAACAGCAGCGGCCGGGTGGTGGTGGCGACCGGGGCCACACCGGGCAGGCCGATGCGCTTGCGGTAATCGCTGTGCTGCACCCCCAGCGAGATTTCGCCCACCCCCTCCCAGCGGCCTTCGTAGCCGGCAGCGAGCGTCCATTGCCGGAAGCGGTCGCGTTCCTGCTCGGTGAAGGCAGCGACGGGTTGCGGCGCGGTGATGGGGGTGGTCAGCGTGGTGGGGCCGAGATCGACCAGCTGCGCGCCGCCAAAGCGTCGGCGGGCATCGCGGCCGCGCACGGCCAGGTGCAACTGGTGGGCGCGGCGGCCCTCAGACCAGCTGCGGGTGATCCGCACTTCGCCGCTGGTGGAGGCGAACAGCAACGGCGGATCGATGATCACCTGGGAACGGGCCGTGCCGTCCGGCTGCACACGGTCAAGCAGATTGGTGAAATCCTCGAAATAGGCCACGGACGACCGAAACAGCCCGGCCTTCAGCGCCCAGCCCGGCGCCAGTTCTGCACTGAGCACGCCGCCTGCGTTCAGCTCGGTCTCGCGGGTGCGCTGCCAGGCGGGGCCATTCCAGAAATTGCGCGGCAGGCGTGGTGGCAGCGCCTCACCGGCGGGGACGTAGATGGTCGCGGCTTCGTGGAATGGGGTGTAGGCGAGGCTGATGAAGGGCACGAATTCGATGCCGGGGGCCGGGCGCAGACGGGCAATCAGCGCGCCTTCGTAATAATAATCTCGGGTGCCGTCGCCCATGTGCTCGTGATTGATCTGGCCGCCCAGCCCCAGGCTGAAGCCGTCGCTGACCGGAAGCGCGATATCGGCTTCGATCATGCGGCTGCCCCAGCTGTCGACGTTGACCAGCAGGCTGGCGCCGGCTTTGTCGCCGGGCACGCGCAAGCCCAGATCAACCACGCCGGTGGGGCTGGGGAAGGGCGAACCGAAAACGGTGGGGCCAACGCGGATCACGGTAGAGCCGCTGATCCGATCGGACGGGAAGAACACTGGATCGAAATACAACCCGGCGATGCGGACATTGCCGGCGACGCGGGGCGAGAAGCCGCGCACGTCGCCTTCATCGTAGATGCCGATTTCCTCGCGGCCGATGACGGTGCCGAACGCATCGCCGGCCTGGCGCACGGCATTTTCGCCGGCGCGGTTCCCTGCGGCGGTGAGCGGGGCCGGCTGCACTTCTTGCGCGTGACCAGCGGTGGCGATCAGACAGGCCGCGACGACCAGGTGTCGAACCATGGATACCCCCAAAAAAATACCGGCGCCGCGACCACTGCCAAGGGCAATGGCGGCAGCGCCGATATGGATCAATCTGGCTGCAGCCAGAAGCCGCCGCTTGCGCTCAATAACGATAATGATCCGGTTTGAACGGGCCGGTTTCGCCGACGCCGATGTAGCTGGCCTGCTTGTCCGACAGGGTGGTGAGCTTCACGCCCAGCTTCTCGAGGTGCAGGCGGGCGACCTTTTCATCCAGGTGCTTGGGCAGCACATAGACGCGGTTTTCATAGGCGTTGGCCTTGGTCCACAATTCGATCTGGGCCAGCACTTGGTTGGTGAAGCTGGCCGACATCACGAAGCTGGGGTGGCCGGTGGCGCAGCCCAAGTTCACCAGTCGGCCCTTGGCCAGCACGATGATCTGGTTGCCATCAGGGAATTCGACAATGTCGGTGCCCGGCTTCACTTCGGTCCACTTGTAGTTGGACAGGGCGGAGATCTGGATCTCGCTGTCGAAGTGACCGATGTTGCAGACGATGCTGTTGGGGCGCATCGCCTTCATGTGTTCAGCGGTGATCACATCCATGTTGCCGGTGGCGGTGACAAAGATGTCAGCCCGCTTGACGGCGTCTTCCATGGTGACGACTTCAAAGCCTTCCATCGCCGCCTGCAGCGCGCAGATCGGATCGATTTCGGTGACCATCACGCGGGCGCCGCCGTTGCGCAGGCTCTGCGCCGAGCCCTTGCCCACGTCGCCAAAGCCGGCAACCACGGCAACCTTGCCGGCCAGCATCACATCGGTGGCGCGGCGGATGGCATCGACCAGCGATTCCTTGCAGCCGTACAAATTGTCGAACTTCGACTTGGTCACGCTGTCGTTGACGTTGATCGCCGGGAACGGCAGGCGGCCCTGCTTGGCCAATTCATACAGGCGATGCACGCCCGTGGTGGTTTCTTCCGAAACGCCCTTCAGGTTCTTCACCGTCTCGGTCAGATAGCCGGGGCGGGCCTTGATATAGGCCTTGAGCGCACGCTGGAATTCGACTTCTTCCTCGTTTTCCGGCTCGCCCATGGTTTCGCCGGTTTCGAGGCGGGCGCCCCACAGTGCGAACATGGTGGCATCGCCGCCGTCGTCGAGAATGATGTTGGCGGTGACATCACCCCAATCGAAGATGCGGCCGACATAATCCCAATAATCCGCCAGGCTTTCGCCCTTGATGGCATAGGTCGGGATGCCGGCAGCCGCCATGGCGGCCGCAGCGTGATCCTGGGTCGAGAAGATGTTGCAGGTGGCCCAGCGCAGTTCGGCGCCCAGTGCCACCAGCGTTTCCATCAGCACCGCGGTCTGGATGGTCATGTGCAGCGAGCCGGTGATGCGCGCGCCCTTCAGCGGCTTTGCAGCACCGAATTCGGCACGCAGGGCCATCAGGCCGGGCATTTCGGTTTCGGCGATGGCAATTTCGCGACGGCCGAATTCGGCGAGGCTGAGGTCGGCAATGGCGTAATCGTGGGCCATGGTGATGGTTCCTGCACTGGGTTGTGATGCGCCATCCCCTAGGCGGCGCCGGCGCTGCGGGCAAGCATAAAGATAGCTTTATATGATTTTCCGGCCAAATGTCGCAGATCGAACAATCTGCGGCTTCTACCTGTGAAAGGAACCGGATAGACTTCGCATTGCGGCCGTAACGCAGGGCACAGGGGAAAATGGACATGGACTGGGCGACGATCTCTGCAGCCATAACGGCTGTCGGCTTGAAGCTGGCGGCCGGCTTCGCGCTTTACATGGTGGGCCGCTGGCTGATCAGCTTTGCGGTCAGCTTGCTGGGCAAGGTGCTCACTTCGCGCAATTTCGATCCGACCCTGCAACGCTATATCGCCTCTATCCTGTCGGTTTTGCTCAATATCGTGCTGGTGGTGGCGATCCTGGGTTTCTTCGGGATTGAAACGACCAGCTTTGCCGCGTTGTTGGCCGGCGTTGGCCTGGCCGTTGGCGCGGCCTGGTCCGGCCTGCTCGGCAATTTTGCCGCTGGCGCCTTCCTGGTGATCTTCCGCCCCTACAAGGTGGGCGATTATGTCACCGGTGGCGGCGTGGAAGGCACGGTGACCGAGGTGGGCCTGTTCAACACCATCATCACCAGCCCCGATAATGTGCAGACCATCGTGGGCAATTCCAAAATGTCGGGCGAGGTGATCAGGAATTTTTCCGCGCATCCCTATCGCCGTGTTGATCGTACCGCGCAGCTGGCCTTTGGCGTGGATGCACTGGATGCCATCGCCCGGCTGAAACCGGCACTGGCCGCCATCCCGAACGTGGTGTCCGATCCGGCACCGGATGTGGAGATCCTTGATTTCAACGAGCGCGGCACTGTGCTGGCGGTGCGGCCTTATTGCCATACAGATCATTATTGGCAGGTCTATTTCGATACCAACAAGCTGATCGCGGCCACATTTGGCAAAGCTGGCTATGCGGCGCCGTTCCTTGTGCAGGAAAACAAGACGGCAAAATGAAGCCCTGACTTGGCGGCCGATGCCATGCCGGCTAGACCAGCCGGCATGGCCGTTTCCCGAGGAGAAGTCTTGTGCGATCAACCCTGTTCGTGGCCGCTCTCATGAGTGCGGCATCGGTGCTTGCTGCGCCCATCACCTATCCGCAAAGCAATCGCGGTTTCGAGGTGGAGGCGCGTCATGGCCTTTCCGTGCCGGACCCCTCTCGCGGGCTCGAAGCCGTTGTGCGCACCGATAAGAATGTGGCCGAGTGGGTGGACGCGCAGAACAAGGTGACGATGGGTTACCTGGCCGGCCTGCCCAAGCGCGAGGCGATCCGCGAGCGGCTGAC
>Ga0164294_10002088_pt1 | contig 18265 bp, 10 predicted proteins | sample GEODES005metaG_FD_111479 | JGI IMG/M metagenome (GOLD analysis project Ga0164294, IMG submission 111479) | Oligotrophic lake water microbial communities from Sparkling Lake, Wisconsin, USA - GEODES005 metaG | ecosystem: Environmental > Aquatic > Freshwater > Lake | place: USA: Sparkling Lake...
ACGATCCCGAGTGGATCGAGCGCTTCACGCGTGAGGCGCGGGCTCTGGCACGATTGAATCATCCGCACATCGTGCAGGTGCATGGCTTTGGCACCGAGCCGCAGCCGCACTTGATCATGGAGTTCGTCGATGGAGTGAATTTGCGTCAGGCCATGCAAGCGGGTGGCCTCAGCGCACGCGAGGCGCTGGTCATTGTGCCGAAGCTCTGTGACGCCCTGCACTATGCGCATGAGCACGGTGTGTTGCATCGCGACATCAAGCCTGAGAACATCCTCATCGACACGGAGGGGCGTGTTAAAATCGTGGACTTCGGCCTAGCTAAGCTGCGCGACGAAAGCGCGCTGCCTTTCACGCTGACGCAGAGCGGAGCCAAGCTCGGCACGCTCGCCTACATGGCCCCGGAGCAGATCGAAAAGCCAGCCGAGGTCGATCATCGTGCCGACATCTACAGCCTGGGCGTGGTGTTCTATGAGATGCTGACCGGCGAGTTGCCACTGGGTCGTTTCCCTTCACCGAGCGAGGCCAGCGGCAGCGACCCACGTCTGGACAGTGTGGTGCTGAAGACCCTGGAGAAGAACAAGGAGAAGCGCTTTCAGCAAGCTGGCGACTTGCGCAGTGGCATCGAAAACGCCAGCACCGCGCCGATGCCAGCCACTGCGGCTGCTAACTGGAACGAGCTGAACTACGAATACCGGTCACGCAGTCAAATCGGCGGCTGGCCACTGGTGCACATCGTCTTTGGCAAGGATGCGCAAACCAACCACATGAAGAAAGCGCGTGGCATCATCGCGCTGGGGAATCACGCCACCGGCGTGCTGGCCTTGGGCGTCTTTGCTCAGGGATTGGTGGCGTGGGGTGTGCTGTCCTGGGGGCTGCTGTCCTGTGGTGTGGTCAGCGTGGGATGGGTCTCCTTGGGCGTGGTCAGCCTAGCGCTCTTCGGCAGCTACGGTGTGTTTGCCTTGGCTCCCTTTGCCTTTGGCGTGACTGCCATCGGCTACATCGCAGCAGGCGTGAAAGCCATCGGTATGCACGCGGCAGATGCGACCCTGCTGGATGCTCGCGCAGCCGCACTCAGCGATCAATGGTCGCCGCTGCTCACGCGCTGCAACGCTTGGTTCCACGGCATCTGCATGACAGGATACATGCTGGTGGCCGCTTTTGCGGCTTGGCGAAGCAGCAGCAAACCGCTGGTGCTCATGTTCCTCGCCTTGGGCCTGACTGGCATCCTCAACGTCATGCCCATGACGAATGCCAACACCTCCTTCGCTCGTCGCCTCCAGCAGCAGCAGGACAAACAGAAAGGCGAGGCTCTGCAAACCCGACGCGCCGCTGAGAAGAAAGTCTGGGAAGATACGCTGCCCTGGATCAACCAAGCGAGCCGCACGGACTCGATGGCGGAACGCGACAAAGGCTTTGCAACCATCTTTCAGGCCATCCAATCCAAGGACACAGAGACGATTCTGCGTGGCCTTCATGCCGTCAATCTGACCTCCGAAGTGCAGATCGACCGCACGAAGTTTCGTGATGCGATTCGACCCCTCTTGGATCATCCCGACCTGCGCGTGCGCAAGCGTGCCATCTCCGCTTTGTTGAGCACCAACTACGAACCTGCCGATGCGGAGCGAGTCCTCGCGCTGGTGCCAGGCTGCGATGACCGCCTGCTGAGCACGCTGGGCTTGGCGATAGGCACACTGAGCAATCGCGATTACACAGGCAAGTATGCCGCGCCCATGCTTTCGCTGCTGGAGCGCGGCTTCGCCGTAGCGCAGACCTACGATGTGGATGGTGAACTGCATGACTCACGCCACACCTTCAATCCGCTCTGGGGCGGCAAGTTCTCGCCCGAGATTGAGGCGAAGATCGTCGAGTGGTCGAGGCTTGATGATGCCAAGGGCGGTATGGGGGCCTCCAACTCCAGCGTGCCCTACAATGCCTTCTACTACGCGCTCAGCACTCAGGCCAACAAGTCGGCCGCCAGTGTGAAGCGGCTGCTCGAACTGGCGCAGCATCCCGACACCGGCAACATCGGTGGTCGTTGTCTGTGGGGCCCTTAACAACACCGTGCCTGACAAAAAAGACCAAGCCACGGTCGCGGCCTTCATGATCGAGCACCTGCGTCAGCGTGAAGGCTTCTCCTTGTGGCGCGATGGTCTGAAACTCATTCGCCAATATGCCAGCCGAGAGCATCTACCTGCGTTGCGCCAGCTTCTGAACCGGCCGGTCCTGTCGAAGGACGCACGGGTGGCTGTCGAACAAATCATCACTAGCATCGAAGCCAAGCCATGACCTCGTCTTTTCGAGAAACGAGCTGGACCCTGGTAGAGCAGTCGCGCGGCAAGGACGAGGACGCACGGCTGGCCTTGAGCGAGTTGTGCAAGCGCTGCTATGCGCCGGTGCAGAAGTTTATCGCCCTTTGGTGTCGCGACCAAGAGGCCGCGCGTGATCTCACACACAGCTTCTTCGCTCGTGTGCTGGAAGGCGGTTCGCTCAATGGTGCGGAACGTGAGCGCGGCCGTTTCCGAGGTTACCTGCTCGGCGCGGTGAAGCATTTTCTTTGCGAGGCCACGGCTCATGAGCAGCGCCTGAAGCGTGGGCTTCAGCATGAGCATGTGCCGCTGGAGGACGAGCCGCTGAATGACGAGTGCAGGTTGGCACCAGACGCAGAATTCGACCGTGCCTGGGCTTTGGCCTTACTGGATCGTTCTCTGGCGATCTTGCAGACGGAGATGGAAGCCAGCGGCAAAGGAGCAGTCTTTGAAGCCCTGAAGCCCTGGCTGGCGGGCACGGCTGTGCAAGGGCAGCAGCTCCTGGCTGCCAAGGCGCTCGGCATCAGCGAGACTGCGGTGCGTGTGCTGGTGCACCGGCTGCGCAAACGCTTCCGCGAGATCATCGAGAGCGAGGTCTCCCAGACACTCGAAATCGGGGCCGATGTAGCGGATGAACTGCGGCACTTGCTGGCGGTGCTGTGACCCACAGCTGCTGTTTTGAAGCGGTCCGCACAGTCCCTTGTGCGGCCTTTGAAATCGCACAGAGAAACGTGCGGCTACATTACTTGGCTCCGCCGAAAAAGTGCTGCAACGCCTCCATCATGCCCATACTGGCGATGCCTTGGGCGATAAAGCCGCCTTGCTCACGCACATGGGCTTTGACTGGTGGCAGGGCATTGCCGGGGCAGGCGATCATGCGCGCCACGCTGAGGTCCAGCATGGTCAGATCGTTGAAGTTGTCACCGGCGGCGAAGCACTCGTTCGGCGTCAGGTTCAGCTGGCGCGCCAGCTCGCCCAGGGCTGAGCCTTTGCTGTAGCCGCTGTGGGAGAAGCGCAGGTAGATGCCGTTGCGATGGTAGCCGACCTCCGGCTCCTGCTCGCGATGCTGCTCGATGAGTTCGCAGATCGCATCAAGCTCTTCATCGCTATGTGCGACGATGCCGACCTGCCCAAGGTCGCCTTCCAAAAACTGGCCCCGAGTCTGGGTCTCGACTAGGTTCTTGATATGCTTGAGGAAGGCCGCGTGATCGCGAATGAAATGATCATGCGCCTTCCTTGCCTGCTTGTTCCAGGCACCGAGGTCGGTCCACTGGCGGAAGAAGCCGGGCTTATAGATTTCGCATTCCTGCGCGATGATGAAATCCGGCTCCTGGAAAATGCCATACTGCGCCAGGCCTTGCAGCGTCTGGCTCAGGCTGCGGCCCGTGTTGATGACCCAGGCGGCACCTTGCTTGCGCAGTCCGCGAATCATCTCTCCCAGGGCAGGGTGGAATCGGAACTCGCCCTCGGGATGCACCAGCGTGCCGTCGAAGTCGAAGCTGAGGATGAAACGGAAGGTGGGTGCGGGCACGGGGGGAAAGTTGAGAATAGAAAGCTGATAGTGGAGAGTCAGAGGGGATCAAGCTTCCTGATGTCGCGTCTCTCACTTATGCACGTGCGGCGCTTCTGTCTCTCAACCATCAACTTTCAACTGCGCTAGTTCCTGAAATACGGGAACTGCAAGATTTCCACCAGCCGCCAGCCCACGGCGGCGACGAGCAGCCACTGCGCGGCGTGGTAAGCCTGGAACAGCCAGGCACTGGCCTGACGGCGGCGTGCCCGTCGCAGCGCGCTTTCGGCTCCCCAGACCAGGCTGATCACGAGCGGCGCGTAAAGGGAGAGCATGAAGCGGTCGCCGCGGCCAATCGGCGTATACCAGCCGTAGGCCAGCGAGTAACCGACGACCGCGCCGACGACGAAGAGCACCTGCGTCGTCGTCTCCGGATGCACCCGCTGGGCGGCGTGGTCGGGCCTGCCGGTGGCGAAGAAAAGCGCGATGCAGCTGCCCAGGAAGATGCCGAGCAGTGCGCCAAGATACACGCCGCGCAGCTCCAGCACGCCCTTCCACGGCTTGGGCACCTTGCTATCGGGCGTCTTGCCGGGCCAGAGCAGTTCCATGACCTTGACCTTCGTGCCATCGACCAGGCGCTGGATCATCTGCTCGCTGGTGTGGGCGGCGGCATACTTCTTAAAGCCCGGCTTCTCCTCGGGCGTCATCGCCAGCAGCTCGGCCTTGGTGTTGTGCGCGTCCATCCAGGCGAAGCAGTCCTTGAAATCATCGAACCACATCCAGTAGCTCGGGTAGCTGTGGAAGGGGTTGCCATAGGTCTTCGCCGCGTAGGTCAGGCGCGGGCCGGCGGTCATGAAGTAGCAGAAGAACAGGATGAAAAGGGCGATCCAGTGATTGCGGCGCAGCCACAGTGTGGTGGAGCCCTGGCCCGGACGCAGCGTCTCCACCCAGCCCCACATCCAGCGCAGCGTGCTGATCACCACGTAAAGGAACAGCAGAGGCTCGACGCTGCCTTTGGCCAGGTAGGCGAGCCCGCCGAACACACCGATGAGCGCGTGCATCCACAGTGAGTTCTTTTGCAACGCGCACATGCAGGCCAGCCAGGTGATGGCGAAGAGCACGAAGAAGACCGGCTCCGGCTGGAAGTAAGCGGCGCGCGGCAGCAATGCGCCGAAGCCGGTGAGCAATACGACGCTGAGTGTGCCGCCCAGCGTGAAGTAGCGCGAGGCCACAACGCCCAGCACCAGCAGGATGCCCAACGTCCAGCCAATGTGAAACCAGCGGCCGCGGTTGAAGAAAGTCCGGTCCTGGTCCGTGACCTCGCCATCGGCCGAGATCACATGATCCGCATCCGCCAGCCAGGCGGCGATCCAGGGCCAGAGCGGATTCACCACACCGTCGGTGCGATGCGGGAACCAGTTCTTTACTGGCTCCGACACGCCCTGGTCGAAATCCATCTTCAGATTGGCCCGCGTTTGCAGCGCGATCTTCATGTTGTGCTTCTGATCCGCGCCCAAGATGTCCTTGTCCGTGAAGTTGGTCTGCGTGATGAGCAGTCCGCCAATCTTCAGGTGAACGACGGCGACTAGCGCCAGCGCGACCAGCAAGACCAGCCACCGCAGCAAACGCTGCTGTTTTGATAAAAGAGGCACCCCTGCGCTGGCGGACATCCGTCGTGTGTATGGCGGAGGTTGCGGTTACTGGCGCGGGCGCACCTTGATTTCCACGCGGCGGTTCAGCGACTGCTCCTGCTGGTCGCCGTTGGGATTAGCCAGCGGCTTCGTCTCGCCCATGCCCACGGCGCGGATGCGGTCCGTGCCCAGTCGCAGGGAGGTCATCAACCAGTTCACCACGGCATACGCGCGGCGCTGGCTTAGATCCTGGTTCGATTCACCTGAGCCGATGGTGTCTGTATGACCTTCGATAATGAACAGCGAGTCCGGATTTTTCTGGATCAAGAAGCCTAGCTTCATCAGGCTCAAACGAGCGCCCTCCGCCAGCTGGTCGCTGCCGAACTCGAACAGCAAATCCGTCGGCATCAAAATCGGTGCCGTGCTGCCGCCCACCTGACCGCCGCCGGAGAGCAAATCATCCAGGCTGCTGAAGCCCTGCACACGGGTGCTGCTGGCATTGCGCGCATTGCCATCGCCCAGGCTGTCGAGCAACTCCATGCCGATGGTCTTGTCGCCCATGCCGTTCGGATTCGCATCCAGTAGCATCTGCTTGGCCGAGACCGGCTTGCTCAGCACGCTGCTCTTCACCGCCGCCATGGCGCTGGCCACATCCTCCTGCGTCGGTCCGGCGGGCGGCGCGCTGGCCAGCATGTCGGCCAAAGCGGAGGCGCTGGAGCGCGCGTTGCCGCGGGTCTCGTTCGGCGTGGTTGCGCGCACGAGGTTCTGAATCTCCTTCACGTTGGGCGAAAGGTCGATCTCCTGATTCTCCGGGATCATGCTCGCCTTGTCGAAAGCGTCCAGGTCCGGCTTGAAGGCCTCCACATCCGGCTTGTTGTTGGGCGCAAGGTCCTTCGGAATCTCGCGGATCGCATCCTGCTGCTTGAGCAGCTCGGGATTGATTTTTAGCCGGTCAGGAATCACACGCTCCTCGAATGTGGTCGTCGGCATCAGGCCCAGATCCAGGTTCTCAAAGCTCCAGATCAGGAGCCCGTGAAAGATGAACGAGAGGATGATCGCCAGCATGATCCACCACTTCAGCGCCCAGTCACGACGGGCGCGGAAGCCGGAATCATGGGCCACATTGCCCCAGTCATAGCTGCGTGTTTGTGCCATTTGTCGGGAAAGCTAGCACGAACGATGCCGCGCGGCAAAGGGGTTCATTCCCGCCATCCGGTGATAAGCGCCGGATGGCGGACGGTTATGTATGCACTCAATCCTCTGCACTCGCCGCGAGGGCGGCGATGACATTGATGTCTTCCAGCGTGGTCGTGTCGCCTTTGATGATCTCGCCAGCGGCGACTTGTTTCAGGAGGCGGCGCATGATCTTGCCGGAGCGGGTTTTCGGCAGGGCGGCGGCGAAGCGGACCTCGTCGGGCGTGGCGACGGGGCCGATGACGGTGCGCACGTGCTTCTTGAGTTCGTCGGCGAGTTCGCGGCTTGTCTTGATGCCTTCCTTGACGGTGACAAAGCAGACGACGCCTTGGCCTTTCAATTCATCGGGACGACCGACGACGGCGGCTTCGGCCACGGCAGGATGCGACACGAGCGCGGACTCGACTTCGGCAGTGCCAAGACGATGGCCGGCGACGTTGAGCACGTCGTCGATGCGGCCGATGATCCAGATGTAGCCGTCCTTGTCGCGGCGGGCTCCGTCACCGGCGAAATACCAGCCTTTGAACTCGCTCCAGTAGGTGTCCTGGTAGCGGGCCTTGTCGCCCCAGATGCCGCGCAGCATGGACGGCCAAGGCTTCTTGATGACCAGCTTGCCTTGCTCATCCTTGTTCACTTCCGCACCGGTGTCATCGACGATACCGACATCGACCCCAAAGAAGGGCAGCGTGGCGGTGCCGGGCTTGGTCGGGGTCGCGCCAGGGATCGGGGTGATCATGTGGCCACCGGTTTCGGTTTGCCACCAGGTATCGACGATGGGGCACTTGCCGCCGCCGACTTGCTTGTGATACCACATCCAGGCTTCGGGATTGATCGGCTCGCCGACGGTGCCGAGTAGGCGAAGGCTGCTGAGGTCGTGCTTCTTCAGCCAGTGATCGCCCCATTTCATGAAGGCGCGGATGGCGGTCGGTGCGGTGTAGAAGACGCTGACCTTGTATTCCTCGATCAGCTTCCAGAAGCGGTCGTTCTCGGGCCAGTTCGGCGCGCCTTCATACATGAAAGTGGTCGCGCCCATCGCCAGCGGTCCATAGACGAGATAGCTGTGACCAGTGACCCAGCCGATGTCGGCGGTGCACCAGTAGACATCGTCATCGCGCAGGTCGAAGACGTATTTGCAGGTCATGTAGGCGTGCAGCAGGTAGCCGCCCGTGCTGTGCAGGATGCCCTTGGGCTTGCCCGTCGAGCCGCTGGTGTAGAGGATGAACAGGGGCGATTCGCTGTCCATAGCAGCGGACTTGCAGTTCGCATCCACATACTCCAGCTCGCGGTGCCACCAGACGTCGCGACCTTCCTCAATGTGGATGTCCTGGCCCGTGCGCTTGTAAACGATGACCTTCTGCACCGGGGTGTCGTTGCCCTTGAGTGCATCGTCCACATTCTTCTTCAGCGGCACCACGGCACCGCGACGATAGCCGCCGTCGCAGGTGATGACGATGGTCGCTCCGCAGTCGATGACACGATCCTTGATCGACTCTGCGCTGAAGCCGCCAAACACAACGCTGTGCAGCGCACCGATGCGGGTGCAGGCCAGCATGGCAATCGCGGCCTCGGGCACCATCGGCATGTAAATGATGACGCGGTCGCCCTTCTTCGCGCCGTTGCGCTTGAGCACATTGGCAAAGCGGCACACATCGCGGTGCAGTTGCTGATAGGTCAGCACGCGCTTCTCGCCGGGCTCGCCTTCCCAAATGATCGCCGCCTTGGTCTTGCGTGGGCCGTCGATGTGTCGGTCCAGGCAGTTCTCGCTGACGTTTAGCTTGCCGCCGAGGAACCACTTCGCGTTCGGGCACTTCCAGTCCAGCACCTTGGTGAAGGGCTTCTGCCAGAGAAGTTCCTTCGCCTCGCGACCGAAGAATTTGTCGGGGTGCTTGAGGCTCTCGTCATACATCTTCTTGTATTGCGCCATGCTGCTGATGCGCGCCTTTTTGGCGAAGGCCGGGTCAGGTTTGAAGAGGCGCGTCTCGGTGATGGCAGACTTGGTGGCGCTCTTCTTCGGGGCTTTGGCAGCGGGCTTGGCGGCTTTCTTCTTGCTCATGATGACGGTGGGTGGTGGAAGGGGCGGCAGATTAAGGCAGGTCCGCCCGCGCTGGCAATGCGGAAACGATGGGGCGGAAACAAAGGTAACGTCGTGTGCCCTAGCCCGCATTGATGCTTTGAAATGCCATCTGGTGGCGTAATGACAGGGATGCTTCTTCGCCTTTTCTTCCCTGCTGTCTGCCTAGCCAGTCTAGCGCTGATCACAGGCTGCAAGCCAGCCGCGACCAAGGCGACTTTCGCGCTGCCGCCACCGGCCGTTACGGTTGCCAAGCCGATCGTGAAGAAGGTGATCGACTGGGATGAGTTCACGGGCCGTCTGGCGTCGCCAGAGTCTGTCGATATTCGGGCGCGCGTCTCTGGTTACCTGGAGGAGGTCCATTTCAAAGAAGGCACCGAGGTCAAGGCCGGCGACTTGCTCGTGACCATCGACCCACGGCCTTACGAGGCGGCGGTGCAGCGAGCCCAGGCCGATGTCAGCAGCGCGCGTAGCCGTGCTGAACTGGCCAAGACGGAGGCTGAGAATGCGGGCCCGCTGCTCAAGAGCCAGGCGATCTCCTCCGAAGAAAATGTGCGTCGCCTGAAGGCGGCGTCGGAAGCGAACTCGGCGATGAAGGCTGCCGAGGCCTTGCTGAAAGGTGCCGAACTGGACCTGGAGTTCACCCGCATTCGCTCACCGATCAATGGCCGCATCAGTGATGCGCGCGTGACCAAGGGCAATCTCGTCACCGGTGGCACCAAGGACGCCACCCTGCTGACGACCATTGTCTCGCTTGATCCCATTTACTGCTTCATCGAGTGCGATGAACGCTCCGCCTTGAAGTATCGCGAGATGCACAAGCTCGGCACCCGCAAGAGCGCGATGTTCGTGCAGATACCAGCGGAGATGGAGCTGGCGAATCAGACCGGCTTCCCGCACAAGGGGCACATTGACTTCGTGGACAACGTGCTGAATCCCACCACGGGCAGCATTCGTGCGCGGGCGGTGTTTGAAAATGCGGACCGCCTCATGTCGCCCGGCTTCTTCGCCCGCGTGCGCATTCCTGGCAGCGGCGAATACGACGGCATGTTGATCCTCGATCAAGCCATCGCCGATGATCAGGGGCGCAGTTTTGTGTGGGTCATTGATGCGGAAAACAAAGCCACCTATCGGCCCATCGTCACCGGTCCCTTGCAAGACGGGATGCGCGTGGTGCGCGAAGGTTTGAAAGCGGACGATCGTGTGCTGATCAACGGCCTGATGTCCGTGCGCAACGGTGTCACGGTCAATCCGCAGGACGTCGAGATGAAGCTGCCCGCCACGAAGTAACGCCATGAATTTTTCCCGCTTCTTCGTGGACCGCCCCATTTTTGCGGCGGTGCTCAGCATCGTGATCACGCTGCTCGGCGGCTTGGCCTTCGTCGCCCTGCCGGTCTCGCAGTATCCTGAAATCGTGCCGCCCACGGTGGTGGTCTCGGCAACCTATCCTGGCGCGGATGCCCGAACGCTGGCCGAGACTGTGGCCACGCCGCTGGAGCAGGAGATCAATGGTGTGGAGGACATGCTTTACATGGCCTCTTCAAGCACGGGCGACGGGCGCGTGCAGATCACCGTGACCTTCAAGCTCGGCACCGATCTCAATAAGGCGCAGGTGCTGGTGCAGAACAAGGTGAACGCCGCCGTGCCGCGCCTGCCGGAGGAGGTGCGCCGCCAGGGGGTGACCGCGAACAAGCGCTCCCCCGACCTCACTCTGGCCGCGCAGTTCTACAGCCCCGATGGTTCGCGCGAGGTCTCGTATCTGTCGAACTATGTCACGCTTCAGATTCAAAATGAGATCGCCCGTCTTCCTGGTGTGGCCGAAGCTTCCTCGTTGGGTGGGCTGGATTATTCGATGCGGCTCTGGCTGGATCCCGAGAAGATTGCGGCCCGCAACCTGACGGCGGGCGACGTGGTGCGCGCCATTCGCGAGCAAAATGTGCAAGTCGCTGCCGGCAGCCTTGGTCAGCCACCCGCGCCCGATGGCTCACAGTTTCAATACACCCTGACTGCGCCAGGCCGCTTGAAGACCGCCGAGCAGTTTGGCGACATCGTGTTGAAGACGGGAGAGATGGGCGATGTTGTGCGGCTGCAAGATGTGGCTCGCATCGAGCTTGGCTCGCGGGATTACTCCAGCAAGACCTACATGGACGGCTACAACGCGGTGTCGCTCCGAGTGTTCCAGCTGCCCGGCAGCAATGCGCTGCAAACCGCCGAGTCGGTTTACAAGACGCTGGCTAGGCTGAAGGAGCGCTTCCCGCCCGGCGTGGATTACCGCATCAACTACGACACGACCAAGTTCGTGCGTGCCTCCATCCAGTCGGTGCTGCACACCTTGATTGAGGCGGTCATCCTGGTCGTGCTCGTCGTTATCATCTTTCTCCAGACCTGGCGCGCGTCGGTGATCCCGCTGCTGGCGGTGCCTGTGTCCTTGATTGGCACGCTGGCGGTCATGGAGGCGTTTGGCTTTTCGTTGAACAATCTCTCGCTGTTCGGCTTGGTGCTGGCCATTGGCATCGTGGTCGATGACGCTATCGTTGTGGTCGAGAACGTGGAGCGAAACATCTCGGAAGGGCTTAATCCGCGCGATGCCGCGATCAAGGCCATGGAGCAGGTCAGCGGTGCGGTTATCGCGGTGGCGCTGGTGCTGTGCGCGGTGTTCGTGCCCACCGCTTTCATCAGCGGCATCACGGGCCAGTTCTACAAGCAGTTCGCGCTTACCATTGCGGCCTCGACGGTGATTTCGGCGATCAACTCGCTCACACTGAGTCCCGCGCTGTGTGCCCTTCTTTTGCAGAAGCACGGCACGAAGCCAGATGCTTTCACGCGCCTCTTGAATGCGCTTTTTGGCTGGTTCTTCAAGGGCTTCAATAAGCTGTTCAACTTCGGCTCCGGTCTCTACGCGGGGCTCGTGCGCCGCCTGCTGCGGCTCGCGGTCGTGGTGCTGATTGGCTATGCGGGCCTGGTGGGCCTAGCGGTGAACCTGTTCAAGAGCGTGCCCACCGGGTTCATCCCCACGCAAGACATGGGTTACATGCTGGTGGTCATGCAGCTGCCGGACGGCGCGTCCTTCGAGCGCACCGATGCCGTGGTGCAGAAGGTGGATGCGATTGCCCGCAAGCTTCCCGGCGTGGCGCACACGTTCGCCATCGCGGGTTACTCGTCGGTGTTGCAGGCGAACCAAAGCAATGTCGGCGCGGCCTTCCTCGTGCTGGATGATTTCAAGAACCGCACCGATCCCGAACTGCGTGGCGACAAGCTGCTGGCGAACATTCGCAAGGCCTTCTCGGGCATCCAAGAAGCTCGTGTGCTGGTGCTGCCGCCGCCGCCGATTCGTGGCTTGGGCAATGCGGGCGGTTTCAAGATTCAAGTGCAGGACCTGAACAACGCGGGCTTGGCCGCGTTGGAGGCTGCCACGCAAAAACTGCTCGCCGCCGCGCAGCAGGAGCCGGGCTTGATCTCGCTCATCACCGGTTTCCGCGCGAACGTGCCGCAGTTCCACATCGACATCGACCGTGCCCAAGCCAAGACGATGGGCGTGTCCTTGTCCGAGCTGAATGAAGCGCTGCAAGTCTATCTCGGTTCTGTGTATGTGAATGACTTCAACCTGTTCGGCCGCACCTACCAAGTTACGGCGCAGGCCGAGCCCGCGATGCGTGCGGACCCTGAGGACATCCTGCGCATCAAGATCCGCAATCAGCAGGGCGAGATGGTGCCGCTCGGCGCGCTGGTGAAGATCAGCAAACGCGGCGGTGCGGATCGTGTGCAGCGCTACAACCTCTACTACTCGGCTGACATCAATGGCAACACGCTGCCCGAGGTCAGTTCCGGTGACATGATCGCCAAGGTCGAGCGGTTGGCGAAGGAGCATCTGCCCGATGGTTTCGCGATTGAATGGACCGACCTGACCTATCAGCAGATCCTCGCGGGCGACACGATCTTCTACATCTTCCCGCTGTGCGTGATCTTCGTCTTCCTCGTGCTCGCGGCGCAGTATGAGAGCTGGAACCTGCCACTGGCGATCATCTTGATCGTGCCGATGTGCCTGCTGTCCGCCGTCGGCGGCGTGTGGCTGCGTGGCATGGACAACAACATCTTCACGCAGATCGGTCTGGTCGTGCTCGTCGGTCTCGCGGCGAAGAATGCGATCCTCATTGTCGAGTTCGCCAAGCAAAAGCAGGACGAGGGCATGAATCGTTTCGATGCGGCTGTCGAGGCCTGCCGCCTGCGCTTGCGACCTATCTTGATGACGAGCTTCGCCTTCATCCTGGGCGTGGTGCCGCTGGTGCTCGCCACGGGTGCCGGTGCGGAAATGCGACAGGCGCTAGGCACCGCCGTGTTTTATGGCATGTTGGGCGTCACGTTCTTCGGCCTGCTGTTCACGCCCGTGTTTTATGTCGTGCTGCGCTGGCTCGCGGAGCGTCGCCAACCTTCTGCTTCCTGATGATGACTGTTTTACCACGCAAGGGCACCAGCCCAAGGAGTCGCGACATTCCTGTCGCCAAGGATTCGGGACATTCCTGTCCCGGCAGTGCGCTTCGTGATGGGGGGCAAGAATGTCCCCCGGCCTTGGGGACAAGAATGTCCCTGCTCCTTGTCATGATGTCGTTGGCTGGCTGCACCGTTGGCCCACGCTATCAAGAACCCAAGCCCGATGCGCCCGGCAGCTTTGCCACGAAACCTGCTGGCGCTTCGACATCAGCGGAATCGCAATGGTGGAAGCGCTTCAATGACTCGCAGCTCAACTCATTGATCACTCAAGCTGAAGAGCAAAACCGTGATCTCAAAGTCGCCGATGCACGCTTGAAGGAAGCGCGCGCACTGTGGACGCAGGCGCGCTACGATTTGCTGCCGACGGTGAACAGCGGCGCGGGCTACTCGAACTCGCAGGCTAGCAAGGCCCAGTCCTTCAGCGGCACCACCCAGCGCTCGGAGCTTTACGATGCAGGTCTGGATGCCACCTGGGAACTCGATTTGTATGGCCGCGTGCGCAATGCCGTGAAGGCCGCGCGCGCCTCCGAGGAAGCCGTGCAAGCTGAGCGCGATGCCTTGCTGATCGCTCTGCGTGCAGAGGTCGCGGTGAACTACCTCCTGCTGCGAGGTGCGCATGCGCAGCTCACCGTCGCGGAGCAAAATGGGACCAACCAAGCCGACTCGCTGCGCATTGCCGAGGCATCCTTGCAGGGTGGACGTGGCACGCAGCTCGACGTCGCTCGCGCTCGTGCGCAATGGAATGCCACGCTGGCCAGCGTGCCGCAGTTCCAGACCAGCATCGACCAGAGCGCTCATCGCATCGCCTTGCTATGCGGCGTCGCGCCCTCGGCGCTGCGCGGTCAGCTTCGCAGTGCCAAGGCAATGCCGAGCACGCCGTCGAAAATCAGCTTATCAAAGCCTGCCGACGTGCTGCGTCAGCGCCCGGACATTCGAGTGGCCGAGCGCAACCTCGCCGCCGCTACAGCGCGAGTAGGCATTGCCACTGCCGACCTGTTCCCGCGCGTGACCTTCAATGGCAGCATCGGCCTCGAAGGCAGCACGCTGAGCAACGCCGCGCGCAGTGGAGCAGGTAGATACAACTTCGGTCCGCGCCTAAGCTGGCCCGCCTTTGATCTCGGTCGTGTGCGCCAGCAGGTGAAGGCCGCCGGTGCTCGTGCTGAGGCTGCGCTGGCGACCTACGAGCAGATCGTGCTGCAAGCGCTGGAGGAAGCCGAAAACGCCCTCACCGAGTATGATCGCGAGCGCCTGCGCCTGAGCTACTTGCGCGAGTCTTCCAAGTCCGCCGAAGAAGCCGCATCGCTAGCCCGCCAGCGCTACAAGGACGGTGTTGCGAATTTCCTGGATGTGCTGGATGCCGAGCGCGTCGCGCTGCAAGCGCAGAACGATGCCGTCGCCAGTCAGGTGCGGGCCGCGACCGCGTGGGTCACGGTGAACAAGGCGATGGGGCGCTAGACCAGAGTGGCTTCGACTGAAGTAAAAGCCACTTATGCCCCAACGCTTCTCAGCCGCAGGCTATTCAAGATCACGCACAGGCTGCTAAGCGTCATCGCCGCACTCGCGATCATCGGGCTCAATAACCAACCGGTCAGCGGATACAGCACACCAGCAGCAAGTGGAATGCCGAGGCCATTGTAGAGGAAGGCGAACCAGAGGTTCTGGCGAATGATCTTCATCGTGGCGCGGCTGATGGTGAAGGCCTGCAGCAGGCCGCGCAGGTCGCCCTTCATCAAGGTGACATCGGCGCTTTGCATGGCCACATCCGTGCCGGTGCCCATGGCGATGCCGACATGCGCGGCCGCGAGCGCGGGGGCGTCGTTGATGCCGTCTCCGGCGACCACGACCTTGCGCCCGGCATCGCGGGCTTGATACACCTCCTGCAACTTCTCCTCGGGCTTGAGGCCGGCGATGACTTCGTCGATGGCCAGGTCTTCGGCCACGCGTTGGGCGGTGCTGGCGTGATCGCCGGTGAGCATGACCACGCGCAGGCCCAGGGCTTGCAGGCCTTTCACGGCTTCAGCGGTGGTTTCCTTCAGCTTGTCGGCGACGGCGAACAGGCCGGCCACCTTGCCATCGACCGCGATGAACATGACGGTGTGCGAGAGCTTTTGCAGGCGGGCGGCCTTGTCGAGCATGTCGTCGGCGAGATGCACACTGGCCATGCTCATGAGCGCTTGCTGGCCGATGGCGACCTCGTGCCCGCGCACCTTGCCAGCCACGCCTGCGCCCGGAATGGGAATGAACTGCTCGACCGCTGGCACGCGGATCTTGCGTTCCTCGGCGGCGTTCACGATGGCACGGGCGAGCGGGTGCTCGCTGTTCATCTCCAGCGCGGCGGCCCATTCCAGCAGGTCGCGGGCATTGAACCCGGCCAGCGGATGCATCAGCGCCATGGCCGGTTTGCCTTCGGTAAGCGTGCCGGTTTTATCAAGCATCAGCGTGTCCACCTGCTCAAGCTTCTCCAGCGCGGCAGCGTGCTTGATGAGGATGCCAAGCTGCGCTGCGCGACCGATGCCAACCGTGACGGCCATCGGCGTGGCCAAGCCCAGCGCGCAGGGGCAGGCGATGATGAGCACGGCGACCGCGTTGATCAGGCCGTAGGCAAGCGAGGGCTGCGGGCCAAGCTTCCACCACAGGAGGAAGGTGGCGATGGCGATGACGACCACGACGGGCACGAACACGGCTGAAATGCGGTCTGCGAGGCGCACGATGGGCGGGCGGCTCTGCTGCGCGCTTTCGACCAGCTTGATGATCTGGCTGAGCCGGGTCTCGCTGCCGATCTTTTCCGCACGCATGATGAAGGCACCCTCGCCATTCATCGTGCCTGCAGTCACGGGGCTGCCTTTGCCTTTCTCCAGCGGCATGGGTTCGCCGGTGAGCATGGATTCATCGACAAAGCTGCTGCCCTCGACCACGACGCCATCCACCGGCACTCGCGCGGCTGGCTTCACCCGCAGCAGGTCGCCGGGCAGCACGCGGTCGAGCGCGACTTCCTCGTCCTTGTCCCCGACCACACGCCACACCGTCTTCGGCGTGAGCTGCATGAGCGATTCCAAGGCCCTGCCGGTAGCTCCGGTGGCGCGAGCTTCCAGCACCTGGCCGATGAGCACCAGCACGGTGATGACGGCGGCGGATTCAAAATACACCGCCACGTCGCCATCGTGCCGCAGGGCGTGGGGCACCAGACCGGGCGCGACGGTGACTGCCACGCTGTAAAGCCAGGCCGCGAGCACGCCCAGGGCGATCAGCGTGAACATGTTGAACCGCAGCCGCAGCACCGATTGCCAGCCTTTGAGCAGCAGCGGCGCGCCGCACCAGAAGACGACCGGTGCCACCAACAGCATTTGCAGCCAGGCGGGCATGGCCGCGCCGTGGGTGATCGAGCGCAGGAACGGCAGGTGCTCCGCCATGGTGAAGACGAGCACTGGCAGCGTCAGCCCCAGGCCCCACCAGAAACGCCGCATCAGCTCGCGGGATTCGTCCACCTCGCCGCAGCACGAAGCCGGTTCGGGGGGGCGGGCAGCGGGTTCTTGATGGCAGCAGGCGGACATGGCGGGCATTGTTGAACGCGGATGCCACCGCTGTCGAATACGGATGCGCCGTAACTTTGCTCACAAAAGCACGCGAGCTGTGCAACCTTTGCCGGGTTTTCCCGAGTCATTGCGGGTATAAGCCTGATTCTGCCCTCGATCCTTATGCACACTCTGCGCTGCCTTTCGTTTTTCTGCCTGGCGACGCTGTTGCCGGTGCGGCTGCTGACTGCTGCGGTTGGCGATGTCGACGCGACTTTCAATCCTGCGGTGAGTGGTGGCACGGTCCCTGTGGTCGTGGCGGTCTCGACGCAGGCGGACGGCAGCCTCGTCATCGGCGGCACGTTCACCTCGGTGAATGGCACGGCACGCACGCATGTGGCCAGCCTGAATGATGACGGCACGCTGGTCGCAGGCTTCAATCCGGCCCTCACCGTGACCACTGGCAGCGCACGGGTGGGATGCGTGACCTTGCAGCCGAACGGACGCCTGATCGTGGGCGGCAACTTCGAGCAGGTCGACGCGGTGAACCAGCGCGACTTGGTGAGGTTGAATGCCGACGGCACGCGCGACGCGACCTTTGCCTCGCCCTTCGGCGTGAGCAGCACCAGCGTGCTCTGTGCCACGGTGCAGACCGACGGCAAGGTGCTGGTCGGCGGCAGGTTCAATCCCTTCCTCACGCGGCTGACCAGCACTGGGCTGGATGATCCGGGCTACTTGACGATGCAAATCCAGCCTCTGACCTCGCCGTTGCAGGCTGTGGTGAATTCGGCGGTGGTGCAGGCCGATGGGAAGATCGTCATCGGCGGCTTGTTCAATGTCATTCGCGACGCCGTGAGCAACCTGCAGCGCGTGAACCTGGCGCGCTATTTTTCCAACGGTTCGCTGGACCGCGCCTATGTGCCAAAGACGAATGAGAAGGTCTTCGCCATGGCCTTGCAGCGCGATGGCAAGCTGATCATCGGCGGCTACTTCACCACGGTGAACGGCACCACGCGCAACCGCATCGCGCGGCTGAACAGCGACGGCAGCCTGGATACGACGTTCAACCCGAACGTGAGCACCAGCGGCGGTGAGGTGAAGAGCCTCGTGCTGCAAACAGACGGCAAAATCATCATCGGCGGCCGGTTCGACACGGTGGGTAGCTTGGCGCGCAGCAACCTCGCGCGGCTGAATGCGAACGGCAGTGTGGACACCACGTTTGCACCCAGCGCGAATGCCGAGGTGTATGGGGTCAGCTTGGATAAAAACGGGCGCTTGCTGGTCGGCGGCACGTTCACACGGATCAATGGCGACATTCATGAAGGCCTGGCGCGCATCGAAAACAGCACCGGCACAAGCACGCTGAGTGTGCCGGACAGCAAGACGGTGAAATGGCTGCGCAGCGGCAGTGTGCCGGAGACCTTTCGTGTGACCTTTGAGTTGTCCACGGACGGCGGTAGCACTTGGGCATCCCTGGGCACGGGCACGCGGATGACCAACAATGTCGGCTGGTATAAGAACGGGCTGAGCCTGCCTGCGGCGGGCAAACTGCG
>Ga0164294_10002090_pt1 | contig 18255 bp, 13 predicted proteins | sample GEODES005metaG_FD_111479 | JGI IMG/M metagenome (GOLD analysis project Ga0164294, IMG submission 111479) | Oligotrophic lake water microbial communities from Sparkling Lake, Wisconsin, USA - GEODES005 metaG | ecosystem: Environmental > Aquatic > Freshwater > Lake | place: USA: Sparkling Lake...
TGGAATTGAGATTAAAAATGGTAAAGTATACTTAACTTATGATAACTTAAAAGAGTTAAAATCTTTATTGAAAAAAGATAATGATGGTCTGGGTATTGAATTTGTAATCAGAAAACAATACAGATGTGAAGGAGAAAATATATACAACGCTGCCATTCCAACCAGAGGTGCTGTTGTAAAACCTACGTTCAGTAAAAAACTTATCGGACCGAAAAAGAATTTAGCCGAAGGTGGGGATAAAGCAAAATCATATTATGGTGTTATTGGTAAAGTGAAAAAAAGCATTTTAGCAAAATTACCAGAAGACTATGAGTATAACGTATTGGTCATTCAAAATGGAACGGTATGTAAGTCTATTAAGAGAAGCTACGTTGAAGATGGTGGTCAAAAATCTCTTACAGTACTTTCCATATTCCCAGATTCTGCTATTCTTAACCCAGGTGGTTGGGTACCAACTAACGAAAAAGGAGTGATAACCTTCAAAATTCCTTTCGAAGTAAACAAATCAGATTACCAAGCCTCAGATGTAAAACCGTTGATGGATGCTTTGAATGAACCTAAGTATAAAATCAACAATATCATCCTTGATGCCCACTCTTCTCTTGAAGGTGATACCTTAAATAACACTAGATTACAACAAAAGCGTGCAGAAAGTATTTTAAGAGCCATCCAAAGCATGGGCAAAGCGGATAGCAACTTGGTGAAATCACAAAATATCACCACTTCAAACGGTTGGGATATCTGGCAACAACAAGTGAAAACAAATAAAGACTTGGCTTACTTTAAGAATATGACGTATGATGAAATACGAGATAACCTAAAAGATCCAGAAGTATTTAAAAAATTAGATACCGTGCTAAAAGCACAACGATTTGCCGGGGTTAAAATGGATGTTACCTACGATGCCACAGGTGCGAACGAGCAACCATTTGTTTTATCGCAGTTAAAGAAAGCCATCGATGCGAAAGATGGAGCTAAAGCACTAAAAATTCAACAATTTGCCATCAGCCGAATTCTAGCAAAGAAATATGATGCTGCACCTTTCGTTAGCATGGTTATTCCTCAAAATCCAAATTTTACTTCTTTAATCGTGAATCAAATTTTCTTAGATAATGCCATTAATCAAGGTGGGGAATTATCTCCAGCAGTAAGAGCTAAGTTCGAAGATTTATATAAAAAGTCACCTGATAACGGATTCGCCTCATTCAACAAATTTTTATATGATGTTAAATTCGGTGAATTAAAAGATGAAAAACAAATTAAAGAAACACAAAAAGGGATTGATGGCTTATATGCAACTAAAATCCCTCAAAAATATGCAGATGCTTTGAACTTGGAATATCAATTCAAAATCATGGGTTATTTTGACACAGTAGATAATAAAAATCCATTGATTGGAAGCTGCATGGAAAGAATTAAAAAAGTATTTAACGTAGAGGGTTCATCTTGGCAAAATGCTTTGAAATTAGGTTATATTTTCATTGCGAATAACGATTTAAAATATGCCACTAAGATATTATCTCCATTCTTAAACACAGAAGGTGTTAATCCAGAGCTGTACTTCACCTACTTAACAGCAGCAGCACCAGATGAGAAGAATATCTTTACTAAAGATTTCCGAATCGCCATGGATAAGGCAAAAGAGGCAGACCAAGAGAGATTTTGTAAATTGTTTGGAGCTCCTAAATTGAGTTTCCAATATTTAGAAAATCCTTTGATCAAAGAATCATATTGCGCTACTTGTAATTAATAAAACTAACTAACCTAACAGAAAGTCTCTCCGTAAAACGAGAGACTTTTTTTGTTAGCACGCACAGGTATGCAATTGTTTCATCACCCCCTAAAAACTCTTTAAGACGAATGCTTCGTAAAATCGTAATTTTGTAAAAAAGAAATAAATCATGTCAGACTCAAAAAAATTCAAGTTCGGAACCAAAGCCATTCATGCAGGTGCCGATCCCGATCCAAGCACAGGCGCCATTATGACTCCCATTTTTCAAACTTCTACATTCGTGCAAGAATCGCCCGGTAAGCATAAAGGGTATGCCTATGCAAGAGGGAAGAACCCAACTAGGGCTGCATTAGAAAAAAATATCGCGGCCTTAGAAGATGGCAAATATGCTCTGTGTTTCAGCAGTGGAATGGGGTCTATGGATGCAGTTATCAAATTATTGCGCCCCGGAGATGAGGTGATTACAGGCGACGACTTATATGGTGGATCTTATCGGATGTTTACCAAGATTTTTGAACCGATGGGCATCAAATTCCATTTTATAAATATGACTGATGCTAGCAATATTGGTCGATACGTAAATAAAAATACGAAGCTGATTTGGGTCGAAACCCCTACCAATCCAACGATGCAAATTATCGATATCGAAGCTTGCGCAGTTATTGCCAAAGCCAATAATATTCTACTCGCCGTTGACAATACTTTCGCGACCCCTTATCTACAAAATCCATTGGCCTTAGGTGCCGATATCGTGATGCATAGCGTCACAAAATATTTAGGTGGACATAGTGATGTAGTGATGGGTGCTTTGGTGATGAACGACGATAGTCTGTATGAGCGAATCGCCTTTATTCATAATTCTTGTGGAGCAACACCGGGTCCGATGGATTCATTTTTAGTGATGCGAGGAATCAAAACCTTGCATCTAAGAATGGAACGACATTGCTTTAATGGGAAGCATATCGCTACTTATTTAAAAACACATCCAAAGATTGAAAAAGTATATTGGCCAGGATTTACCGACCATCCCAATCATGAGATAGCAAAAAAGCAAATGAAAGACTTTGGCGGTATGATTTCAATTGTTTTGAAAGGAGCTTCCTTAGAAGATACATTTAGAATCGCATCATCATTCAACGTATTTTCTTTGGCAGAGTCACTTGGTGGCGTAGAGAGTTTGATTAATCATCCAGCCACCATGACGCACGCCTCGATACCTAAGGAGGAAAGAGAAAGAGTAGGGGTAGTAGATAATTTATTGCGATTAAGCGTGGGTGTAGAAGATATTGAAGATTTAATGGATGATTTAAAACAAGCCTTGGGGTAATGATATTGATGAAAGGAAGTGTATGACAACAAAAGAAATAAAAAGTATTCTCGATCGATATTATCTTCGTTTTAATACCCTCCAGTTTATAGCATTAGATCCTATTATTATTCCACACAGATATACCCAATTACAAGACATAGAAATTGCTGGTTTTTTTGCCGCAATATTGGCCTGGGGTCAACGCGTAACCATCATCAACAAGTGTAGTTTGTTGCTCGATTTAATGGATAACGCCCCGTACGAATTTATTCAACAGCATGAGGAGGTAGATTTAAAAAGGTTTCTAACGTTTTCTCATCGAACATTTAACGCGACAGACACGTTGTATTTTATTTCATTTTTAAAGCAGTATTATCAAAAGAATTTATCCTTAGAAAGTGCATTTGTGAAGCATATCCTGCCAACTGCACCAACCATCGAAAAAGGATTGATAGGGTTTAAACAAGATTTTTTTTCACTAGAAGATGCACCACAACGAACCCAAAAACATATCGCCTCGCCAGCCAAAAATTCTACCTGTAAACGATTGAATATGTATTTACGATGGATGGTAAGAGTGGATAAAAACGGAGTTGATTTCGGCTTGTGGAAACAAATAAAACCTTCCCAATTATTGTGTCCACTCGATGTGCATGTCGATAGAGTAGCACGAAATTTCGGCTTAATAACGAGAAAACAAACAGATTGGCAAACGGTAGTAGAGCTGACCGCAAACTTAAAAAAGTTTGATAAGCTAGATCCCGTAAAATATGATTTCGCGTTGTTTGGTTATGGGGTGCAAGAAAAACAATTTGACTGAATATGAAAGAACAAAATAATGAACAGGTAACACTCTTGATACAACAGATATCGATGCAGCTCGATACTGTATTTGAAGAAAATAACTTCGCAAACTTTCGAGCGCGATTAATCGAAAATATTGAATATCTGATACATAAAAACCCAGAAAAATTATCCTGGATTTTATATCGAGTAGATGTGAATGAGGAATTTTTAAAACAAGAACTTAAAGAAAATAATGAGCAAAATGCGGCAGAAATCATCGCAGATATTATGATTGAAAGAGAAATGCAAAAAATTAACAAAGGTGATAGCAGATCAACAGATAGTTGGAGTTTTGATGTTTCATGACAGCTACTTCCAAAAACGCCAATGCTGATTATCTAGGAAGAAACTCATTTTAAAATATCGAATCAATTAAATTCCTTTGTTGGCATCAAATCTGTAAATAGTATAGAGTAGTGTTTGTCCAACTGCCTTTAAGGTTTTTTTATCTATCATTTTCATATCATCCTGGTGCGTATGCCAATAGGCCCCAAACCCCGATGGCGTATTATTTGTACGGTCGATAATATCGATCATAGGAATCTTAGCAAGTTCATTTACGTACTTATGATCATCGATAATTCCTGCTGTTTCATCATTTCTAAAATAATACCCAAATCCTTGTTCGTTGGCAATCTTCCACACATAATCTACATAAGGTGATGCATATCTCATCGACATTCCTTCTTTCGTAAATGTAGCATTTGGCGCTCCTACCATATCTAATAAAATACCAAATTCTGCTTTATAGCCAGTAACATGAGGATTTTTGCACCAATATTGTGTGCCCAAACAATAACTGTCTTCATTCGGTGGTGCAATCCCTTCAGGTTGTCCGTCATCCTCTGCGTCAAATAAAATTAAATCGATGCCGGTTCCTATCTTATTCATATGTAATATTCTGGCAATCTCCATTAAAATAGCCACACCGCTAGCACCATCATTAGCGCCATCAATAGGTTCGTTTTTACGAATGGTATCTTGATCAGCCATGGGACGCGTATCCCAATGCGACGCGATAGCAATTCGTTGCGGATTGTGAATATTAAATGAAGCGATAATATTTCTTGAAATCAAAATTTTGCCGTCGTATGCTTTCAGTTCACAAGGTTGTATATACACGGTATCGGCATATTGTTGAAGAAAAGCAATCATCCAATCACCGCAGGCAACATGCGCTTTGGTATTGTTCACACGCGGGCCAAAATCAACCTGTTTTTTGGTGTAAATAAACGCTGAATCTTCGTTGAAGGAAGGTGTTGGCACGTCTACTTTTTGAGTGGGCTGCGCATCACTTGGTGAAGGATTCGGGGTAGGTTGATGACAAGAAGTGCAAGCGGTCAATGAACCGATTAATATACATACTAAAAGTGTTTTATATATTTTCATGATACGTGTTTTAAGAAATTAATCTACTCCAAGAGGCGCCGTCTTTTTCGTCTTTTACCTGAATTTTTAAATTCGCTAAAGTGTCTCTAATTTTATCGGATACCGACCAATCTTTTTTATCGCGGGCATCCTTTCTCATTTCCAAAATCAGTTGCATCAAGCCTGAGGTTACTGTATCGTCATTATTTTCTTCCATTTTCAAACCCAATATATCACTAAAAAAAGTATTGAAGTTTACTTTTAAATGGCTCAGTGAACTGCGGCTAACAGTTAGCGACTCATACTTTATTTTATTGATTATTGTGGCTAAATCAAATAAAACGGCGATCATTTTAGGCGTATTAAAATCGTCGTTCATATTGGTCTGCAGTAAATCAATTTTTTGATTGATGTCTTGATCGATGGGGTGATTTGCAATTTCCGAAAAATTATTTTCATCAAATTGATTGAGCAATTGAAGCGATTCACAAAGTCGATAGAAGCCTTTTTCGCTACCTTGTAATGCTTCATTCGAAAAATCTAACGTACTGCTATAGTGCGTTTGCATCATAAAAAATCGAACCACCATAGGCCCGTACCCTTTATCGAGAAGAGGGTGAGTACCATCGAATAACTCGTTTGGCAAGAAAGAGTTTCCTTTAGACTTACTCATTTTTTCACCATTCACTGTAAGCATATTGGCATGCATCCAATATCGAACTGGTTCGATGCCTTCTGCTCCAACACTTTGCGCAATCTCACACTCATGATGCGGGAATTTTAAATCCATACCACCGCCATGTATATCAATCTGTTTTCCTAAATATTTTGCCCCCATGGCAGAGCATTCGAGATGCCATCCGGGCGTACCGTCACCCCATGGACTTCTCCATCGTTGTATATGCTCAGGAGGAACGGCTTTCCAGATCGCAAAATCTGCGAAAAAACGTTTTTCGTCTTGCCCTTCTAGTTCACGCGTATTCGCCATTAACTCGTCTAATTTTCGGCCGCTCAGGATGCCATAATTATATTTTTCGGCGTATTTTTTCACATCAAAATAAACAGAGCCATTGACAACATACGCATAGCCATTGGCAATAATTCGTTCTATCATTTCTATCTGTTCGATGATATGACCTGTAGCTGTTGGTTCAATACTTGGCGGAAGTAAATTAAAAAGCGTACAAATTTGATGGAATCCAACTGTATATTTCTGAACGATCTCCATGGGTTCAAGTTGCTCAAGTTTTGCTCGCTCAGAAATCCTATCCTGTTCATCACCTGCGTCGTTGGTGGTATGGCCAGCATCTGTAATATTTCGCACATATCTTACTTTATAACCTAAGAAAGTAAGGTACCTAAAGATCATATCAAACGTGGTGAAAGTGCGCAGGTTTCCCAAATGAACATCGCTATAGACTGTTGGTCCACAGGCATACAAACCCACCATAGGTGGATGCAATGGAACAAACAATTCTTTTTGCCGACTAAGTGTATTGTAAATATATAACTGGTTATGCACTTGGAAATAATGGATTATATTGAATAACAAAATTAACAGATAATGCAGAAGAAAGACTAATTTTTAGCTTATCGAATTGAAAATTCTGTAACTACTGGGTAATGGTCGGATAATTCTTCGTGAATAGTTGTGTTGGAGATTACTTGGAAGCTTGCATCCAGCAAAGTATAATCAATCCTAAGACTAGGTAAAATTTTACTGTAAGTTCGTCCAAGTCCCCAACCTTTTTTCACAAAGGCATCTTGCATATTTTTACTAAGTTGTTGGTAGGTATAAGATACAGGAGGGTCGTTGAAATCGCCACAAATAATAAGCTTTTTAGTGCCGATATTTTCGAGGCTATGCACTACTATATCTACCTGTTTTCCTCTTTTGATGGCTGCTCTTTTAATCTTTCTAAGAATGTTTTTAGTAGCAATCATGTCTGCATCTTGTGTGTCTTCTACTTTTGAAATGTATTCATAGTCGTTATACCCAAAGTGAATCGACTGCAAGTGCATATTGTATAAACGAACAGTATCAGTACCAATTAGAATATCAGAATAAATACAGGCGTTCGTGTTGGTGTTTTCAAGCTCGAGTCGTTGTTTTTCTAGAATTGGAAATTTAGAAAATGTGATAACGCCCCAACTTCGTGGCAATTTATGATCTTGTAAAACTACCGTCTTCCCATAGTGATAATAGGGCATATGAAGTAATGCCATCAGGTCGTGGATGTTTTTATTGGCGCTAGTATCGTTATAAAACTCTTGTATGCAAAGTATATCAGGTTTCACTGTGGCTAATAAATCGAACATTTTTTGTCTGGTTTCTTTATTGTGAGACCAGTTATATAAATCAAAATTTCTAACATTATAGGTCATAATTTTGATACTTCCAGCTGGTTTATTTTCTTTTTCAGTTTTGAAAGAAAAGGAAATAGTTCGTGCAATAAATGGTAAAGTAAGGATTAAAAAAACGAGGATAATGAGGCTGTATTTTTTTTCGAAGAAAAACCAAAACACGAGAAGAAAAATATTGATGATAACAAAAGCAGGAAAAAGAAATCCAAGAAAAGCATAAAACCAGGAGTATGCAGGATTGATGAAACATCCTATTACCGTAAGCAATAAGGTACAGCAACAGATAATACTAATAAATTGGACGAATTTTTTCACGCTGAATGAATTGCGAAAATAAAGTTAATTGATTTGTTATTTATTGTACTTAAAGAGATAATCTTTTTCTTCTTTAGTAAGACTATCGTATCCACTTCTTTTAATTTTTCTGAGAATGGTTTCAATTTTTTCGTCAGGTTGAGTAATATAGTTGCTTTTGTTAGTCATTGTTGGGTTTCGAAATGAAACCTTTAATTTTTTTGGCTTGGTTAAAGATTTAATGGACTCAATTAATTTGTTGAACCTTACAGACCAATCATTACCCTTTTGAAATTGCATGATGAATAGATAGCCAAAAGCAGCCCCACCAATATGGGAGAGCGATCCAGGTAAATTAGTATAAGAAGCAACGGATATCATATTGATTAATAGAAATCCAAGAACGAGAATATATAATTGAACGGGCCCTAACAATAAAACTCTGATTTCGTGTCGTGGATTAATAGTAGCAGCTGCCACTGCAAGCGCCGCAACACTGGCCGATGCACCAATTAAAGGAAGTTGAATGTCGATATTAGGAATAAAAGTACATAGTAAGGTGGTGGTGATAGCGCCGGCAATACCGCCATAGATATAAATGGCAAGCGTTTGTTTATTGCCAATGTATGATTCGAGGATGGAACCAAAACTATATAGAAAAATTAAATTTCCTATTAAATGAAAGATATTCAAATGAATAAATTGATAGGTAAAAACGGTATAAGGTTTATAGATAAAATCAAGCGCATTGAGCGGCATGGCCACCCAAGAAAAAAACACACTAAAAGTGCTTGGTTCGTCTAAGGACGCATGGGTGAACTTACCAGCCAAAACAAGTCTGATGATGGCCATCACCAGAAAAACCATCACATTGATGATGATAAGTTGCATCAAGGTATTCCCGTTTTTAAACGACGATTTGATATCCTGTTCTAATGTTTTAAATAAACTCATGTTTTTAATAAAAAGTAGGTGTTTTTCTTTTCCAATACCAAATCATGATGGCACCTGATAATGCGCCACCTAAATGTGCAAAATGTGCGATGTTGCCTCCCCCCATTCCAAACAAACTAAAGCCTGTGAAACCACCGATTAAATCAATACAAACTAACCCCCCTATCAAGAATTTTGCTTTGATAGGAAAGGGGATAAAGAGCAATTGCAATTCGGTGTTGGGGAATAAAAGTGCGAAGGCAACCAATAATCCAAAAATAGCACCAGAGGCACCTATCGCATTGCTGACGTCGTCGTGAATAAACAAAGTGCCATAGTGTTGGTACACTGGAATTGCTACCGAAACTTGATGAATAATGGCTGCGCCAAACCCACAAAACATATAGAAAAAAAGGAATCGTTTAGGTCCCCAAATTTTTTCAAGTATATTGCCAAAGGTGAATAGCGCGAACATATTGAAAAGTATATGATAGAAATAAGGACTCACAAATCGTCCATTTGGATCTAACACCAATGTTTGATGCATAAAAAAATGAGTTAGCAATTGCCATGGTTTGTAAAAACCAACTGAACCAACATAATGCATACCGAGGATATCCTCTAAGTTAATGTGCTGAGTGATGTACAGCAGAATAGTCAATAAATACATCAAAATATTTACATAAATGATGTTTTTAACCATGGTAGAATCTCTAAAAATTGAATATTGTGACATATTAAAAATTGCTAAATAAAAGTATTATTGTTTACCAAATTCTGCATTTAATGAATCAAAATCAAAGCTTATAAAGGTAGCTTGTCCCGATGCTGTTGTATAAGGATTTTCGCAAGAAAAAAGTTCATCCATAATGCTGTTCATTTCTTGCGAATTTAGAAATTTTCCTGCTTTAATTGAAGAGCTACGTGCCAAACTTCGGGCCAATGCATCTCTCTTATTTATTTTAGTGATTTGTAAATTTGATTTATATTGTTCTAATAACTCTTCTATCACTTTTTTTTCATTAACAAGAAAAAAATCTGCTGGCAAGCTATGCAGCACAAAAGTATTGCCACCAAAGTACTGTAGGTCAAATCCAAGACTATTGATGTCTATCGTTAGCTCTTTTAATATTTCGACGTCTTGCGTAGAAAATTCAAGATTGATTGGGAAAAGCTGTTTTTGACTGATGGCCTTATTTTGCGCCAATGAAAGTAAAAATTTCTCGTATAAAATTCGTTCGTGCGCGGCTGCTTGATCCACCAAAATAAAACCTGACTTAATTTGTGAGACAATATATCGTTGATGAATTTGGAAATGTTGGCTGCTGTGGTGTGGCTTATTTTCTTCCGCTGTGCCCAGTAAATTGGTTGTAGATTGGTTGATGTTTTCGATCGCATTTTTGGATGCCGCAAGTTTGTATAGCTCTTCCCAATTGTTTAGGTTGTTTTTCTGTCTGGCGCTGTCTGCTGGTGGTGATGTATAATTTCGATTTTGTATTTTATCGATGATAGATTCGTTACTTGCAGTATTCGTTTTGGTAAACGCATCCCAATTATTGATGGAAGCCTCTTGTTCAAAATCAAGCGTAGGTGAAATGCTATATTTGGCTAACGAATGTCTTACACCAGCATTCATAAAAGTATACACCAATCGATCGTCTTCAAACTTTATTTCTTGTTTCGTTGGATGCACGTTAATGTCGATTAATGAAGGATCGATATCGATAAATAGTGCGTAAAAGGGAAAACTATCCTTGCTTATCATTTCACTGTATGCATTGATAATAGCATGATTGAGGTACTGACTTTTGATGAATCTTTTATTAACAAAAATGTATTGCTCACCTCTTGTTTTTTTTGTGAGATCGGGTTTACCAACAAATCCATACACTTGTACATTATCCGATTTTTCTTCTATGGGTACTAATTTCGTGTTATAGTTCTCTCCAAAAACAGCCACAATTCTTTGCCGAAGATTCCCTGTTTTTAAATGATACAACTCGTAATCATTATTGTATAAAGAAAATGAAATCGCAGGATAGGCTAACGCGATTCTCAAAAATTCATCAATGATATGCCTAATTTCTACTGGATTTGATTTTAAGAAATTGCGTCTAGCCGGAACATTATAAAACAAATTTTTAACACTAATCTGAGTGCCAATTTCGCATTGACAAGGTGTTTGTGAAAGAACTTCAGATCCTTCAATAATCAGTTGTGTGCCGAGATCCTCATCACTCAATCTGGTTTTCATTTCCACTTGAGCAATCGCAGCAATAGAAGCCATGGCCTCTCCTCTAAAGCCCATGGTTTTAATCGCAAACAAGTCATGTATATCTCTAATTTTAGAAGTTGCATGTTTCTCAAAACATAGCCTGGCATCGGTTTCACCCATTCCCGATCCGTTATCTATCACCTGAATAAGCGCCTTGCCAGCATCTTTAATAATTAACTTAATGGCACTCGATCCAGCATCAATACTGTTCTCCATCAGTTCTTTTACAGCAGAAGCAGGCCGCTGAATAACTTCACCTGCGGCTATTTGATTAGATATATGATCGGGTAATAATTTAATAATTCCACTCATTCAATTCTTATTATGCGTCACTAAAAAAGATTGTATTTAACAATACAATATAATGCCCTTATACCATCCTTCCAATTGATTTTCTTCCCTTCACTATAGGTTCTGCCAAAATAAGAAATACCCACTTCATAAATTCTTACATTCGGATAGCGACTCATTTTAGCGGTAACTTCTGGTTCAAAACCGAATCTCTTTTCCTTTAAAACAATCGATTTTAGTACCTCTGCCCGGAAAAGCTTGTAGCATGTTTCCATATCTGTTAAATTCAAATTGGTAAAAACATTGCTCAGGAAGGTTAAAAATTTATTTCCTATACTATGCCAAAAAAATAAAATTCGATGGGGGTTACCTCCCATAAATCTACTTCCGTATACCACATCAGCAAAACCTTGAAGCGCAGGTTCAAGCAACAGATTAAATTCATCCGGATTATATTCCATATCCGCATCCTGAATAATGATATAATCGCCTGTTGATTCTTTTATGCCGGTATGAATGGCGGCACCTTTTCCTTGATTGAAGGGGTGTATAAAATACTTTAAGGCGAGTTCCTGATGGTCTTCTTGAAATTTTAAAATCAGGGCATCTGATTGATCGGTAGAACAATCATTCACAATAATCAATTCCTTTTCTAGCTGATGATTGAGTTGAACCGTTAATAGCTTTTCTAAGATACTTAGAATGGTTCTCTCTTCATTAAAAACAGGTATGATTATGCTTAATTTCATGGTCAATACACAAAGGTACAAGAATAGCAAAAAGTTTGGCATAATTTTATTACAAACATTTAGGAGTTGATTAATACTAAGGCCATTACTAATTACGTTACAAGTTTTATTTGTAACATTGTGAGAATTAAAAATTAATGAAATAGCAATCATGTTTGTAAAGTCTATCTTTCTTAAGTTTACAGCCCTCTCTTGTTTTTTGAATCCTATTCATGAAGTGATAAATGGAAGCGACCCTCTACCGAATGATCCTCGTCAAACGGCATGGGTTAATGAACAATATAATGCCATGACATTCGATGAGAAGGTGGGTCAGCTTTTTATGGTAGATGCCTATACCGTGCAAGAGAAAGCGAACAAAGCAGATATTCTAAATTTAATTAAAACATATAAAATTGGGGGTGTCATATTTTTCAAGGGCAATGCGCCTATGCAAGCGGCTTGGACAAACGAGTTTCAATCGAATTCAAAAATACCACTACTAGTAGGAATAGATGCAGAATGGGGATTGGCGATGCGGCTTGAAAAAACGATTCAGTTTCCGCATCAATTAACCTTAGGCGCCATTAGAGACAACAATTTAATTTATGAAATGGGTCGCGAAATTGGCTTAGAATGCAAGCGAATTGGGGTTCATGTAAATTTTGCACCGGTGGTGGATGTAAATAATAACCCCAAAAATCCAGTAATTAATGATCGATCTTTTGGTGAAGACAAATGGAATGTCGCTATTAAAGGGTTGTCTTATATGCAAGGCATGCAAGATGTTGGGATCATGGCCTGTGCCAAGCATTTCCCTGGTCATGGCAATGTTTCAGAAGATTCACATCTCACCTTACCAACAGTGTCACAGCCACTAGATGAAATGATAAATTTAGAGTTGTTTCCATTTCAAACACTTATTAATAACCAGTTACAAAGCGTCATGGCAGCTCATTTATTCGTGCCTTGTTTAGAAAATAGTCCAGGATTAGCCTGCTCTCTTTCGCCTAAAGTATGCAAAGAATTATTGCGCGATCAAATGGGATTTAAAGGATTGGTTTTCTCAGATGCTTTAAACATGAAAGGAGTAGCTAGCTATTTTCAGCCCGGCGAAATCGAGGTGAAAGCATTTAATGCCGGTAATGATGTTTTATTATTCTCTCAGAATGTGCCCATAGCCATCACGAAAATAAAAGAGGCATATAAAAATGGCGTTATTACCAACCTTGACTTAGAGACGAGTGTAAAGCGGATTTTAACTGCAAAATATCAAGCAGGTTTGAATCATTATACACCTGTTAATTTAACAAATATCGATGCCGATTTAAATAGTGTCGATGGTTTGCTCTTAAAACAAAAATTATTCGAAAATGCGGTTACAATTGCGGGCAACAAATCAAACGAGCTTCCATTTCTAAATTACAAAAATGCAAAATTTGCTGTGCTCGACTATGGCGAAAACAAGTACGCCGACTTTGAAAATATGCTTAATAATTACGCAAAATTTAGTGTTTTTAATTTACCTAAAGAAGCAAGCGTTGATGCCAAATCAAAGATGATAAGCGACTTGTCGGCCTACGATTACGTAGTGATTGGCGTGCATGAAATGTCGCGAAAACTCGAATCAAATTATGGATTAAGTCAAGCTAGAATAGACTTCATCAACAACCTAAGTTCCAAAACAAAAGTGGTTTTAGTTTTATTTGGCTCGCCGTATAGTCTCCAATATTTCGATTATTTAAATACCACGGTAGTGGCTTATGAAGATAATGAGTATGCACAAAGAGCAGCGGCTCAAGTGCTGTTTGGTGGTATTCCTGCGCTTGGAAAACTGCCAGTATCGGCATCGCTATACTATACAGCTGGAAAAGGGTTTCTATCAGACACGGTATTGCGTCTAAAATATACTATTCCGGAGGAGGCTGGGTTGCATTCAGCCGATTTTTCAACAATCGATAACACAGTACTACGAGCGATTAGTGCGGGGGCCATGCCTGGGGCACAGGTCTTGATAGCGAAAGGTGGAAAGGTTATTTATAATAAGGCTTTTGGCTATGCCGATTATAACAAAACACAATCTGTTTCAGTTAATAATTTATATGATATCGCTTCTTGTACAAAAATTTGCGCGCCTACCATCGAAGCGATGGATTTAGTTGGTGAAGGAAAGCTCGATTTGAACAAAACGGTGCAGGATTATCTTTCTTTAAATTCAGATGCTACCATTAACAATATAAAGGTAAAAGACTTATTGCTACACGAAGCTGGACTGACACCTTTCATTCCATTTTATAAAGAAACGATTGAGTCTGATATTGAAAAAGCATTGGCGTATCGGTATACACCAACTACTGGATATACATTACCGGTGGCTACCAATTTGTACATCAGAAATAATTATCCTGAACAAATATGGAATATCATTCAGAATACACCGCTAAGCGTGGGTAGAAAATTTGTGTATAGCGACTTAAGTATGTATATCATGAGAAGAATAGAAGACAAGCTCACAGGCACTTCTATCGATCAGTATATGAAAGCCAATTTTTATTTGCCGATGGGCTTGCAACGATTAACCTATAATCCACTTCAAAATGGTTTTGATGCCATCGACTGTATGCCTACAGAGAATGATATGTTGTTTAGAAAACAACTTGTTCGGGGTTATGTGCACGATCCAGGGGCTGCAATGATGGGAGGGGTAAGTGGTCATGCTGGTATTTTTGCCAATGCCTCTGATTTAGCATCCTTGATGCAAATGCTTTTAAATGGGGGAACTTTCGCCGGTAAAAGATTTCTCGAGTCATCTACCATCGATTTGTTTACACGTAAAGAGAGCGCGATAAGTCGCAGGGGGTATGGCTTTGATAAGCCAGAGCCTGATCCTAATAAAACAAATCCCTGCAGCGACGAGGCGTCACTTAGTACCTTCGGTCATACCGGTTTTACAGGAACTTGTATTTGGGTAGATCCCGACAATCAACTAATCTATGTTTTTTTAAGTAATCGTGTACATCCCAATGCGGAGAATTGGAAACTAGTAAGTATGGGCATCCGAACAGAAATACAATCAACGATTTACAAGGCGATCAAAAACGCCAAAAGCACTATTAATCTGCCTTCCAACTAATTTTTTAGCCACTAATTTTCTAATTAGATACATCTTTGCTCAAAATCTTATTTTTGGTGGAGTATTTGTGAATACTATCCCTTTCAGATTCGCCAAATAAGCGCGAAAATCCTTACCTTTGTATTGTCTAAAATTTAAATAGTTCGATGGATATAGCCACAGATACTCCCGCCTTCTTATTGTTGGAAGATGGTACTTTATTTAAAGGAAAAGCTGCAGGTAAAATCGGCACCACGACTGGTGAATTATGCTTCAATACAGGAATGACAGGTTATCAAGAGGTTTTCACCGATCCTTCTTACTACAAACAGATATTAATTATGACCAATGACCATATTGGGAATTATGGGGTGAATTTAGATGAAACAGAGAGTGAGGGCGTAAAAATTGCGGGTCTTGTTACCAAGAAGTTCACGCAGAAATACAGTCGAAAGTTAGCGGTAACGGGCATAGAGGAATATTTTATAAAAAACGAAATCGTTGGTATATCAGATGTCGATACACGCGCCATCGTGAGACATATTCGAGATAAAGGGGCGATGAATGCCATTATTTCTTCCACCATTCTAGATGAACAAGAATTGCAGCAACTATTGCGTGCGGTTCCTTCCATGAAAGGATTAGAATTATCATCAGCAATTTCTACCACGTCATCGTATTTTCTTGGTGACGAAAAAGCTTCTTTAAAGGTAGCTGTGCTGGACCTTGGTGTTAAAAAAAATATTTTACGTTGCTTTGTAGAAAGAGGAGTTTATCTGCAAGTATTCCCAGCCAAAACCTCATTTGCGCTGATGAATGAGTGGGGTCCTGATGGTTGTTTTATTTCAAATGGTCCAGGCGATCCTTCAGCGATGCCTTATGCGATTGAGACTGTGAAAGAAATATTGAACGCCAATATACCTTTGTTTGGCATTTGTTTAGGACATCAAATACTAGCAGAAGCCAATGGCATCAGCACTTACAAAATGCATAATGGACATCGCGGATTAAACCATCCAGTAAAAAACTTGGTGAACGGTACTAGTGAAATCACCTCGCAAAACCACGGATTTGCGGTCAATGCAGCCGAAATAAAAATGAACAATAACATTGAAGTAACGCATCTCAATCTCAATGACGATACAATCGAAGGGATTCGAATAAAAAATAAAAATGCTTTTTCTGTGCAATATCATCCTGAATCTAGCCCCGGCCCGCACGATTCTAGATATCTATTCGATGAATTCATCGACATGATTAGAAAATCTTCAAAGAAATAAATTTATTATAAACCTATAATTCATAATGCTATGTTAATAAGAGACATTCATGCCAGACAAATATTAGATTCAAGAGGTAATCCAACCATCGAGGTGGATGTAGTTACTAGTAATGGTGAGGTGGGAAGAGCAGCTGTACCTTCTGGTGCAAGCACCGGAAAACACGAAGCAGTAGAACTGCGTGATAATGATAAGAAAATGTATGGTGGTAAAGGTGTTTTAAAAGCGGTTGAAAATGTAAATACAATTATCGCAAAAGAACTAACAGGATTTAGTGTGTTGGAACAAAATTTGATCGACCTAACCATGATTGAATTAGATAAAACCAACAATAAATCGAAGCTCGGTGCGAATGCAATATTAGCCGTATCCATGGCTGTTGCTCGCGCTGCGGCCTTAGAAAGTGGACAATCATTGTATCGTTATATTGGTGGTGTAAATGCCAATACATTGCCGATTCCTTTAATGAATATTCTAAATGGTGGTTCTCATGCCGACAATAGTATCGACTTTCAAGAGTTTATGATTGTTCCGACAGGTGCTGATACATTTAGTGAAAGTTTACAAATGGGCGTTGAAATTTTTCATAACCTTAAAAAAGTATTGCATAAAAAAGGGTATAGCACCAATGTGGGCGATGAAGGTGGATTCGCGCCTAACATTAAATCGAATGAAGAAGCCATCGAAACTGTTTTAAAAGCGATCGAAGAGAGTGGTTTCAAGCCGGGTGAAGATGTCTATATAGCAATGGATGCAGCTACTTCTGAGTTCTATGACGAAAAGAAAAAATTATATCATTTCCACAAGTCGGATGGCAAGAAATTAACTAGCGATGAAATGGTGGATTACTGGAAAACATGGTGTAAGAAATATCCGATTATATCTATCGAAGATGGTATGGATGAAGATGATTGGACAGGATGGAAAAAATTAACGGCTGCAGTAGGAAGTAACACACAGTTGGTGGGCGATGATTTGTTTGTGACAAATGTAGAAAGGTTATCAAAAGGAATAAATTCAGAGGTGGCTAATTCTATATTGATTAAGGTAAACCAAATCGGTACCATTACTGAAACAATTGAATCGGTTAATTTGGCTATTCGAAATTCGTATACGACGATCATGAGTCATCGAAGTGGCGAAACAGAAGATACCACTATTGCAGATTTAGCAGTGGCATTAAATTGTGGGCAAATTAAAACAGGCTCTGCCTCTCGTTCAGATAGAATGGCGAAATACAATCAGTTGTTGAGAATCGAGGAAGAATTAGGCCCTGTGGCTTATTTTCCAGGAAGAGAATTTAAATATAATCGCTAAGCTGTTCGTGACAGAAACTCTCACTACTATTTACTAAGGTACATGCTTTTCATCTTCACCAATTCCCTGAAATAAGGGTCTTTCAGGTGTTTGATAAATCGAATGGCTTCTCCTGTGCTTTTCATTTCTGGCCCTAATTCCTTGTTTACATTGGGGAATTTATTAAAAGAAAAAACAGGTTCCTTAATCGCATAGCCCGTCAGTTTTTCTTCGAAGGTATAATCTTTAAGCTTTTTAACGCCCAACATTACTTTGGTAGCAATATTCAAATAAGGAATTTGATAGGCTTTGCAAATAAAAGGAGTGGTGCGCGATGCTCTAGGATTCGCTTCAATCACATATACTTCCTCATTCTTAACGGCAAACTGAATATTAATCAACCCCAGAATATTTAATGCGCGTGCAA
>Ga0164294_10002092_pt1 | contig 18250 bp, 19 predicted proteins | sample GEODES005metaG_FD_111479 | JGI IMG/M metagenome (GOLD analysis project Ga0164294, IMG submission 111479) | Oligotrophic lake water microbial communities from Sparkling Lake, Wisconsin, USA - GEODES005 metaG | ecosystem: Environmental > Aquatic > Freshwater > Lake | place: USA: Sparkling Lake...
CACCACCACATAGGGCACTCCTGCGGCGACTGCTGCGGTTGCTGCGAGTTCCTCGGCACCCGGGCGAAGTCCGGTGAGCACAACTAGATCGGAGTGAAGTTGCGACTGCGCTGCGAGCACCTCGGTGAGGCGTGACAGGGCGCGATCTCCGGCCGGGCTGCCGACCAAAGAGTCGGATCGCACACCCACGACCGCAACGGTCCAGCCCTCTGGAATGCGTTTATCTCTAGCCCGGCGATCAACCGGTGAGGCTGAACTGTCAGCCGCTGGCACGGTTGGAATTGCCGCACGCCGGGAGCCGGGGCGATCAGGTTCAGCTAGTTGGGATGCATTGGGCGGGCCGTCTCCGGAGTCACCCACACCCGACTGAGATGCTTTGACGGCAAGTCGGTCCACAAGGTCGTTGTTGGGATCTCCGCTGTGCCCTTTGACCCACTCGAAGGTCACGGCCCCAGAGGTTCCTTCTCTCGACTTCACCAGTTCGACGAATGGTTCCCAGAGGTCCCTGTTGGCGACGGGTTCCTTCTTGGAGTTTTTCCAGCCACGGGCAATCCAGCCCTGCCACCAACGATCATTGAAGCAATTGACCACATAGGTGGAGTCACTCACGATGTGAACCGCACCGTCGTGACTGCGAACTGCTTCCAGCGCTGCGATGATTTCCATTCGCTGATTTGTGGTGCCGGGGTCTGCTCCTGACGCCCACCTACCGCCCGGCACAGCCCATGCCCATCCACCCGGTCCAGGGTTTCCACGACAGGCTCCGTCGGTATACACAACGGTCGGACCGGCGATATCAGGCATATCGGTGACGTTACCGGCCGCTACCGCACTACTCGGACGGCCGCGATGCAACCAGCGTGATCATTGCCGTTATGGCATCAGCAACTGCGTCCGGACGATCCAAGACCATGTTGTGTCCGGATCCAGTCACGTTGGTCAGCTCACCCTGAGGGAACCAACTCACTAGGTCACGGTGCATCTCGGCCCATTCATCTGCACGCTCCGCAACAGGCCGATCGACCGCGGTCAGGACATGACACGGAATATCAGGCAGACCGTTGGCGGCTATCGCCGCAGCGACCTCATTGCAACGATCGCTGAATCGGGCAAGTTCTTCGAGAATGGCCCGACCAGATCGCGCAGTTGCGAACGTGACGGTGTCGGCAGGAACGGATCTGCCAGTCCGAGCACCGGTTCGGAGCAAGTAGCGCCGGCCGGGCACCCCCACCGCTGCGGCACCCCCCAACGTGGAGAGGCGCCCGGCGACCATGAGTCCAAATTGACCGATGGGGTTCGCCGAAGGATCGCTGAACTTCTTGGCCTCGTCGGGGTGACTTGGCTCTACCAACACCAGCCCGGCAACCAGATCGGGTCGAACCGAGGCAACTCCGACGGCGAGCAAAGCACCGAGCGACCAACCGGCAATAACCGTGGGCTCCTGAACTCCTGCGGCAGCACGCATGACTTCCAGTCGAGCGATTGCGCCCGGTATGCCAGCGTCTCCATCGGGGCGGAAATCTGACCAGCCAAGTCCAGGTCGATCCGGTACCCACAGCGCCGCCGATTGATCAAGGAATTCCGATACCGACTCCCAATCTGCTCCGGTGCCACCAAGCCCTGTCTCGGCGAACACCACCGGACGACCAGCAGAGTTCGGGGGACGAACGACATGGAGCATGAAGCCATCAGGGTCGACCAGTAAGTCCTCGGGGCGACGGCGATCCACTGCCCTATCCACCGAGCGCTGCACCCCAGCCCCGACAGAAATCGCAACTCCAGCAATGGCGGCGGCGATTCCACCGATTACCCCTGAGCGAGGCACACCGAGTCGAGGCACACCGAGTTGACGCAAACCAAGGCGGGGGCCGCCTGGGTGACTTGATGCGCGCTCAGCCATAAGAAACCGTAGACCGCGGCGCGCAAGCCGGGGGGCCCGTAGCCTGACGGCCCAGAGGAACCGGAGGACAGATGACCAACGACGGCTTCGCTCAACAGTTGCCCGATACAGACCCTGACGAAACGCAGGAGTGGTTGGACTCACTCTCCGCTGTTGTCGATCAGCGAGGGCGATCGCGGGCCCAGTACCTGATGACCCGACTGCTCGAACGTGCCGACCAGCTCGCGGTCGGGACCCTTCACACGGTCTCAACTCCCTACATCAACACCATCCCCACCGAACTCGAGCCTGCGTTTCCAGGCGATGAGGACCTCGAGCGGCGCATACGAGCATTTATCCGTTGGAACGCCGCGGCCATGGTGGTGCGGGCCAATCATCAGGCCGACGGTATCGGTGGACATCTCTCAACATTTGCTAGTTCCGCAGCCCTTTACGACGTGGGATTCCATCACTTCTTTAGGGGTGCCGAAGGCGGACGAGCCGGCGATCACGTCTACATCCAGGGGCATGCGTCGCCGGGAATTTATGCCCGGGCTTTCCTTGAAGGACGTCTCGACGAGCAGGACCTTGACCGGTTTCGACTCGAAGTCGACGGAGCGGGCCGAACAGGAAGAGGACTCTCTTCGTACCCTCACCCGCGCCTCATGCCGGATTTTTGGGAGTACCCAACGGTCTCTATGGGTCTGGGCCCGATCCAGTCGATCTATCAAGCAAGGTTCAATCGCTACCTCGGTAACCGCGGCCTTGACGATGCGGAAACGAGCCGGGTCTGGTGCTTCCTTGGCGACGGCGAATGCGATGAGCCCGAGACGCTTGGTGCCATCACGCTCGCCACTCGCGAACGGCTCGACAACCTCACGTGGGTGGTGAACTGCAACCTGCAGCGCCTTGACGGGCCGGTGCGAGGAAACGGCAAGGTCATTCAAGAACTCGAAGCGTTGTTCCGGGGTGCTGGTTGGAACGTCATCAAAGTGGTGTGGGGTCGAGGGTGGGATGAACTCTTAGCCGCAGATACCGATGGCGTCCTGCTCGACCAGATGAACTCAACAGTTGATGGTGAGTTTCAGCGTTACGCCGTGGGCGACGGCGCCTACATCCGGGAACACTTCTTTGGCACTGATCCGCGCCTGACTCAGATGGTTGCTCACCTCTCCGACGATGAGCTCGTCCGCCTGCCTCGGGGCGGTCATGACTACGCAAAGTTGTACGCCGCCTATCACGAGGCCGTGAACACCACCGGAGTCCCCACAGTCATTCTCGCCAAGACCGTGAAGGGTTGGACGCTCGGCGAAGGATTGGAAAGTCGCAACTCAACTCACCAGATCAAGAAAATGTCGCTGGAGCAATTGAGGGCGCTGAGAGATCGCCTGCACCTTGAAGATGAAGTCAGCGATGACTCCCTCGCTGCAGGTATGCCGCCCTATGTTCGGCCGGCACCGGGGTCACCCGAATATGAGTACCTCGTCGGCCGAAGGAAACTGCTGGGCGGACCGTTGCCGAGTCGATCGATCACCGTCCGAAACCCGCTCACGCTGCCATCAGACGATGTGTTCACGGATCTTCTGAGCGGCTCTGGGAATCAAGCGGTGTCCACCACCACCGCGTTCACGCGCTTGTTGCGGAACCTGTGTCGTGATCCGGGCTTCGGCAAACGAGTCGTGCCCATCATCCCCGACGAAGCTCGAACCTTTGGGATGGACGCGCTGTTCAAGGAATTGGCGATCTACGCCTCTCAGGGGCAGCTCTATGAGCCAGTCGACCATGACCTTTTGCTGAGCTACCGAGAATCAGCCGAGGGCCAGATTCTGGAGGAAGGCATAACCGAAGCGGGTGGGCTGTCCTCATGGATTGCAGCCGGAACGGCATATGCGCATCGCGGTGTTCCAATGGTTCCGTTCTTCACCTTCTATTCGATGTTTGGTTTCCAACGCGTGGGCGACCTCATCTGGGCAGCCGCTGACGCCCGAACCCGAGGATTCCTCTTGGGCGCAACTGCAGGACGCACCACGCTCATGGGCGAGGGCCTGCAACATCAGGACGGCCACAGCCACCTGCTCGCCAGCGTTGTCCCCACCATGCGCGCTTATGACCCGGCGTTTGCTTTTGAGACTGCGCTCATCGTTCGCGACGGCCTGCACCGCATGTATCCAGGGGGCGATCCGACTCACGGCGAGGACGTCACCTACTACCTCAGCCTCTACAACGAGAATTACCAGATGCCGGCGATGCCGGCCGGCGTCGGAGCTGGCGTCTTGGAAGGCCTGTATCGATGGTGCGCCGCTCCAGAGGTCACCGGCCCTCAAGCCACCGTGCTGTTCTCTGGGCCGATGTGGGCTGCGGCGACCGTCGCTCGCACCACTCTGGCCGAACGGTACGGCGTGGGTGTGGAGTTGTGGTCAGCTACGAGCTACAGCGAATTGCGCCGAGAGGCGCTCCAAGTTGAGCGTTGGAATCGGCTTCACCCCACGGCCGCTGCCCGGGTTCCGCTGGTCACTGCCCGACTCGGAACCTCCCACGGTCCAATTGTTGCGGTAACCGATTACATGCGGGCGGTTCCAGATCAGATCTCCCGATGGGTGCCCCGCAGTTGGATGTCGCTGGGAACCGACGGCTTTGGCCGTTCTGACACTCGAGAAGCCCTCCGACGATTCTTTGAAGTCGATGGCGCCCATGTGGTGATCGCTGTCCTGTCCCAACTCGCAGCTGAGGGCCAAGTACCCGCCGAGTGGGTTACCGATGCCATCACGCAAAGCGGGGTGGACCCGGAGGCCGCGCCGCCGTGGCACGGCTAGCGATTGAGCGGTGCTACCGAGACGGCATCCGGATTTACCGCAGCACTGCACGGCACGCCGTTTGGCCATTTGCCGCTACCGTCGGGCGGTGAACAACCCCCGGGCGTAAGTGCATCTGGGGTCATGACCGACGGGGAGTTGCCGACATGGGTGAGTCTGATCGACTCAGTGAGTTCTACGAGGAGCGCTACGCATCCGAGGCCGCTGATCACTCCGCGCAGGTATTTGATTTGGTGCAGCATCCGGTCGACAGGTTTGAGGGCGCAATCGCCACGCTGGCTCCTCGGATTGTGGGCAAGAACGTGCTGGAGTTGGCGGCAGGGTCAGGGGCGTTAACTCAATCAATCATGAGCACCGGAGCTGGGTTTTCGTCCTGGTACCTCACCGACCTAGCGAGCAACCGCGTTGAAGGCACCCGAGTCAGACTCGGTGACGACCCCCGCTTGCGATTTGCCGTGCTTGATGTCGCCGACATCGATACAGCCCTAGATGGCGAGCTCTTCGATGCAGTCATCTGCGTTGCCCTCATTGAGCACCTCATTGACCCAATGCAGTCGATGACCAATATCCGCAAGGTGTTGAAGCCCGGCGGGTTCGTGTACATCGACACTCCGAACATCGCGAAGTGGACCCGGCGCATCAAACTTGCCCTCGGTCAGTTCCCATCGACGGCCTCACAACAAGAAGGTCTCGTCACCTACAACGGCGAGCCCGCTTCGCTCCACGACGAAGGACACCTGCACTACTTCACGTTCCGGTCGCTTGAGCGCATGCTGGTTGAGCGCTGCGGTTACAGCCGCGTTGAACGGGTGCCCTACGGCTCGGTGCAGCGACTGCCTGCCAAGTTGTCGAACCAACTCGCCCATTGGCGACCCACGCTGATGTCAGAGATCGCGATTCTCGCCTACGCCTAGCGCCTCGCTCTGGCGACTTCGGGAGTGGTCGAAAAGTCCCCAACCGGGAACGCACTCCGCCCACAGTTAGTCTTCGCCAATGGCACCACCGCTTATTCCCATCACTGGCGACGACGAAGCCGACCTCTTGTTGCAGCGTGAGCCGCTGGCTCTATTGATCGGCATGTTGCTCGATCAGCAGGTACCTATGGAATGGGCCTTCAAGGGACCGTCCACGCTGCGGGACCGACTCGGCGGCCAACTCAGTGCTAGTGAGATCGCCGCCATGGACCAAGAGGCCTTTGTGGCGATCTGCGCGACTAAGCCAGCCATTCACCGGTATCCGGCGTCCATGGGCCGGCGAGTTCACGAACTCTGCGAAGCCATCGTGGAGAACTACGACGGGGACGCTGGCAAGGTGTGGAAAGGCGTCCGGTCCGGCGAGGCTCTCTACGACCGACTCCGAGCCCTTCCCGGTTACGGCGATGAGAAAGCCCGCATCTTCATTGCAATCCTCGGCAAGCGACTCGCTAAACAACCCGCTGGTTGGGAAGCAGCCGCTGCACCATTCTCCGATGCTCAGCCCCGATCGGTCGCCGATGTGGATTCCCCTGAGTCATTGCTACGAGTCCGCGAATGGAAGCAAGCAATGAAGGCGGCAAAGAAAGCCAAATCCGACCCCGTGGCGTGACTCCAGTGAGCTAGCCGCAGTGATCTGGCCGTAGTGATCTAGCCGCAGTGATCTGGCCGCCCAGGGTGAGCCGCTCAGGACTCGTCGCTCAGAGCAACATCTTGTTGGAGTTCGACTGCGCTGCGCTGTTGTCGAGCGAGCCAACCCAGCAGCACCGCTACTGCTCTTGGGTCGTGGCGAAGTTCGTGGCCGGCACCATCAATGATTCGTATCTCCGCGCTGCCGTGGGAGTTCACCAGCGTGCGGCAGTCGGCAAGTGGGGTGAGGTCGTCTTTGTCACCATGCACGACTAGGAACGGCCGCGGAGCGAGTTGGGCCGCAGCTTCTACTGGGCGCACCACCTTGAGTTCATTTGCCCACTCATCGAAATCCGCAGGGAATTCGGGGTCCTTGACCACATGGACGTTTCTTGCGTGCAGAAGCAATTGGCGAGGTTGGCGTGACCATTCCTCAAAGCCAGCCGGAGTTGCGAGTGCTGCGACGCCTTTGACCGCCGGGTTGCGAGCGCCCTCACACACTGCAAGCGAGGCCCCGGTTCCAAAACCTGCAAGCCACACGCCGGCAACACCGAGGGAACTCAGATGCTCCACTGCGGCGTGAACGTCATCTAGCCAGCCGACGAGCGAGAAGTTGCCCTCAGCTTCGGCGCAGCCTCGAAAGTTGAGGGTGAGCACCACCCAGCCGAGTTCAGCGGCGATGCGGTTCGCGAGCTCAGGAAATGACTTTCCGGATTGCTCCGACTCGCGACCACGCGTGGGAAACCCATGGCACAAGACCAAACCGGGAGCTTCTGCTCTACCTAGTGCGGGTTCCGCGAGGTGCCCGCTCAGCATCAGTTCGCCGGAGGCAAACCGATAGTCCATAACCGGGACAGCATCGGCGGCCATCGTGTGTCAGGAATGCGTCAGCCCTGAGCAGCTGTGCGCTGCTTGCTGAACAACTTGTAACACCGGTTGCGAGCCTCAGCGAGTGTGTCCGGGGCGAAGCAGAGGTACGTCTCGGCTTCCATCAACTCAGTGATGATGTGTTCATCCTCAGGGGTAATCGCATCAACGTCGTACACCGTCTGTGTGCGCTTGTCGCCGACATAGCGAAAATGCTCGAACTTCACAGGACGATCCATCGTCACTCCTCCTCAGCAGGCCCGTCGACCGGGTCGCTGTCCGCTTCATTGCTCGAATTGTTGGTGCTGCGAGTGCTGTCGCTCTCGTCGCTCGGGCCCATCGTAGAGGGTGACTCCCCGCTCTCAGGGTCCTCGGGGCCAATGACTTGGGGCCCGATCGCTCCGATTGCCTCGTAGTAGCCATTTTCTACATTCAGCACGGTTGCCACTACGTCATCAGCGATGTCGATGCCGGCTTCCTCGAGGCGACCAATGACATAGCCCACGGGTTCATCATCGGAGACCACCACCAAGCCGGTTCCGATCTCATCGGCTGTGCGAGACGAGGCAAGTCCCTTGTCGGCGAGGTAGTCGCAGTGGAACCCCAGAATTGACCGAACCTCGTCAAACGAAAGTTCCGCAGTAACTGCGGGTGGAAGCCGTTCGGCAACGAACTCCACGGCTTCCTCGAGGTCGTACACACTGCGTCTCGGCGAACGCGCCAAGCGGCCGGTCACCGACCCAATTGCCACTGCGGCAATCACGAAGGTGCCGACCGCCGAGAGCACAACCCAAATCCACATAGGCGTCGATCAGACGTTGAAACGGATCAGATACCGATGCGCTGAGCGAGCAGTTCGCGGTGATACGTGGGATCACCAAGGAACAGTTCAGAGCTCTTTGCACGCTTGAAGTAGAGGTGCGCTGGGTGCTCCCATGTGAAGCCGATGCCGCCGTGAATCTGAATGTTTTCTGCTGCGGCGTGGAAGTACGCCTCGGAGCAATAGGCCTTGGCGAGCGAGGCAACAGATGGCAGCTCATCGTTGAGCTCGGATGCACACCAACCGGCGTAGTACGCAGCTGACTTCGCTGACTCAACCTCAAGGAGCATGTCGGCGCACTTGTGCTTGATGGCCTGGAAGGAGCCGATCGGGCGGCCGAACTGCACGCGATCCTTGGCGTACTGCACTGCCATCTCGAGGACTTCTTGCCCTCCGCCGACCTGTTCAGCGGCAAGTGCGACTGCTGCGAGGTCAAGCACCACTGAGAGCACATCCCAGCCAGCGCCGTCGGTGCCGATGAGGCGTGCCGGCACACCTGCGTACTCGAGCCGTGCCTGCTTGCGGGTCTGATCCATCGTGGACAGTGCCGTGCGGGTCAGTCCGGCAGCGTCGCCATCTACTGCGAAGAGGCTGATACCGGCAGGGGTCTTGGCCGCGGTGATGATGAGGTTCGCTGTGTGGCCATCGAGCACATAGAGCTTGGTGCCGTCGAGGGTCCAAGAATCGCCTGACCCAGTTGCGGTCATCGTTACAGCATCGGCGTCCCAGCGACCGTTGGGCTCGGTGTAGGCCAAGGTGGCGATCGTGGAGCCATCGGCAATACCGGGAAGGAACTCGGCCTTGGCTGCATCGTCGCCGGAATGGATCAAGGTCTGCGCGGCGAGCACCACGGTGGAGAAGTACGGGGAGCAGAGCAATCGCCGGCCCATCTCCTCGAGCACCACGATGAGTTCAACAAACCCGAAGCCCTGCCCACCGAACTCCTCGGGGACAATGAGGCCTTGAAGACCCATCTGCTCTGCCATCTGCGACCACACCGCAGTGTCAAAGCCTGATTCGGTGTCCATGAGTTCACGAACAGTGGCCTCATCAGATTTGTCGTTGAGGAATGACTTAACGATTCCCCGAAGTTCTTCTTGCTCGTCGCTGAATGCGAAATTCACGATGTGCTCCTGTTCGTGCCCTCAGAGGGGCAATACGTCGCAATGCCGTCGCTCTTATTACTGCGGACGAGCGCTCTCCGCCAGCCACCTTGCGTCAACATGCGTACACATTCCCAACCTGGCTCGTTAGTCTCGGGAAATGGAACACATCGGAACTCGCGAGTTACGCGGTGATCTCGCCGCACTCGTTCGGCGAGCCGGCGCTGGCGAGCGATTGATCATCACCATTGACGGACAACCGGTTGCTCAACTCGGCCCTGTTGAAGCCACCGATGGTCAACTAACCATTGACGACCTCGCAGCTAGGGGGCTGATCGTTGCTGCCCGCCGACCTGACCGGCCGCCACCTGAGTTTTCCATGCCGATGTGGGCCGGAACCCGGATTGATCAACTCGTGCGAGAGGTGCGCGGCCGATGACCCTCATGCTCGACACCACGGCTCTCCTCGCCAGATTTCTTGAAGGGCCCAGCCGTGATGCATGCCTCGCCGCCATGGCAACGGACCCTGTGTGGTGTGCCAGTGCGCTCGCCCTCACGGAGGCGCTCATGGTGGTGGATCGATTGGGCGACGACCCCGACAGAACCGATGAGCGCCGGCGAGCGCTCAGAGACGATTGGGAACGCATTCACGTTGTCCCGATCGACCAGCGCTGCCTTGACCGTGCAGCCGAGTTGGGGCGCACTCAACCGCTGCGCACGATCGATGCAATGCACCTCGCCGCGGCTGACCGGTTGCCCGCCCCGGTCACCTACCTCACCTTTGATCCTTCGCAGATTCCAGTCGCCTTGGCCCTGGGGCTCACCGTTGGTCCCGAACCTGGCGTCACCCAACGCTCTTCAGGTCGGTAGCGTTTGTTCATGACCGACACCCTGCATCTGTCAGATACTGACTTTGAGATTCACAAGCTCGTTGTTGGACCGTTCGACAACAACGTGTTCGTGCTCCGCTGCCGCCATACCGGCGAAGCGGTGTTGCTCGACGCCGCAAACGAGCATGAGCAACTCCTCGAACTCGCGGCCCGACTCGGAGTTCGGCGGGTGCTGGAAACCCATGGCCATTGGGATCACATTCAAGCGGTGCCCGAGATGCGCGATGCGGGTTACTCAGTGGGGGTTACCGCTGAGGACGCAGCCATGTTGCCGAGTTACGACGAGGTGCTCACCGACGACACCGTCATTGAGGTCGGACAACTTCGACTTCGCACCATTCATACGCCTGGTCACACTCCTGGTTCGATGTGCTTCCTGGTTGAGGGCAAACCAATTTTGTTCAGCGGCGACACGCTCTTTCCCGGCGGCCCGGGCAACACCAGCCTCGAAGGCGGCGACTTCCCCACCATCATCACCTCCATTGAGCAGCGGTTGTTTTCCCCCATCGCGGCCAACACGTTGGTGCTTCCCGGCCACGGCGACGACACAACCCTTGGGGCCGAGTCGCCCAAACTTCAGGAATGGGTTGATCGCGGCTGGTGAGGTTCAGACCGTTGCGGTGAAATCGCTACCGCTTGGTCGCTCCGATGCCCGTGGTCGCCCAACGAGCAGAGCAGCAACGACGGCAATCGCCCACACCAACCAGTACCAAGTCATGACCGTTACGGTGACGCCTCGCTCAATCTGCGTTGACGCGAACACCGCGGCCAACAGCGTGGCGGTAAGAACTCCAGCCCACACCGCCGCAATGGACCGACGGGGCTGTGACCCAACCTCTAGCTCCAACCCTGCCCACACATAGAGCAGCCGTTCGCGTCCGATGCGGTGAAGTTGAACAACGGCGAGGCCCATCAGTAGCAACGACAGCACGACCTGCAACGCGAGTGCCAGCTCAACTCCGCTGGATCCAATGCGCGCCACATTGACTTGAAGGATGGGCAGCGCCTTCGCCAAGCCGGAATCAGAATGGGTGAACTGATCTATGAGGATGTGGCTGAAGGACCCCAACAACACCGATCCGGAGATGACCCACCACCGGTGATGGTTTCTCGCTACAACCGCCACATCTTGAAGGTGAAAGTCGCCAATGGTCGGCAGGTAGGGACCCAGCCGAGGGGCGAGTAATCGGCGGCCCACAAAGGTCAACAGCAGCCCCACTGGCAGGCACCAGTAGAACTGCTGGGGAATCGTGTGCCCGTCCCACCACATCGGCCGCCCAAACAGATACCTCGCGGTGGAATTGCTCGTGGCCTGAGCCATATCGGGCACCGAACTGCCCACAACCAACGCCACGCCATCGAGTTGGGGCCACCGCCGCTTCAGCGCAAAGGCAGGCGCTTGGTGGGCGAGGAAGGTGATCGGCACCCCTTTATGGTGCCAGAGCGAGACCCCTGGGACTTCCGGCAATATTTCTCTCGTGGACCATTTCCACTATGGGCTTAGGAGAAATACACTGCCCCCATGTCTGGTGCCGAAAATGAACCCACAGTCGCCGGCTCGTCCGACACTCCGCTCTTTGAGATCCGGAACCTTCATGCCGCACCGGTAGAGAGCCCCAAAACCAACATCCTCCACGGTGTTGACCTAGTGATTCGGCCTGGAGAGGTTCACGCTCTCATGGGACCGAACGGTTCGGGCAAGTCCACCCTTGCGAGCACGCTCATGGGGTCTCCGGAGTACGTGATTACCGATGGGTCGCTGAAGTTCAAGGGCGATGACATCACCGAGTGGGGCACCGATGTTCGTGGCAAAGCCGGCATCTTCTTGGCATTCCAGTACCCCCAAGAGATCCCCGGTGTCTCGGTTCGTCAGTTCCTTCGTCAGGCACTGAGCGAGCGCAAAGGGATCGACCTCTCGGTTCTGGAAATCCGCCTGGCGATCATGGAATGGATGGGTCGCCTTGAGATGGACCCGGCATTCGCGGATCGGTTCCTCAACGAGGGTTTCTCTGGCGGCGAGAAGAAGCGCAACGAAGTCCTCCAGATGGCCATCTTGGAGCCAGAGCTCGCAATCCTCGATGAAACCGACTCTGGTTTGGATATCGATGCTCTGCGCGTGGTGGCAAAGGGAGTCAATGAGGTTCGCGCCGATCGCCCAGATCTCGGGGTACTAGTGATTACCCACTATCAGCGACTCCTCGATCACCTCACCCCCGATGTGGTGCATATCTTGGTGGAGGGAAAGATCGTGGCCTCCGGAGGTCCTGAACTCGCCGAGCGACTCGAGACTGAGGGATTTGACGGATGGAAGTAAACGGATCTGTCGCACTGGATGTAGCCGCTATCCGTCAGGATTTTCCCATCCTGTCAACCACCATGAATGGCAAGCGGTTGGTCTATCTCGATACCGCGGCCACCTCGCAGAAGCCTCGGTCGGTGCTGCAGGCAATGGATCACTATTACGAGACCGCAAACGCCAATGTGCATCGAGCTGCCTATGCGCTCGCCGAAGCTGCTACTCAAGCGTTGGAATCCTCGCGAGCGACTGTGGCCAGATTCATCGGCGCCGCATCCGCAAATGAAATCATCTTCACCAAGAACGCCACAGAATCGCTCAACTTGGTAGCGCAGGCCTGGGGTCGGGCCAATCTCGCCGAGGGCGATGTAGTGGTCCTGTCCCTTCTTGAGCACCACGCCAATGTCGTGCCGTGGCATCAGCTCGCAGCAGAGCGCGGCATCACTTTGCGGTGGATTCCTGTCACTACTGACGGACACCTCGACCTCACCGACCTAGACGCGATCCTTGACGGAGCGAAGATTCTGTCGCTGACCGCAATGAGCAACGTCACCGGCGCCATTCCCCCCATCAAACAACTCGTCGATGCCGCACATGCAGCCGGAGCGATTGTGTCCCTTGATGCATGTCAGTACGCACCGCATCTGCCCATGAACGTCGCCGACCTTGGCGCCGATTTTGTTTCGTTCTCGTCGCACAAGATGCTCGGGCCAACCGGAATCGGAGTGCTCTGGGGCCGAGCCGACCTGCTCGACGCCACTCCCCCATTCTTGGGTGGCGGCGGCATGATCCTTGATGTCACCACTGAGGGCTTCATACCTGCCGCTGTCCCGCAGAAGTTCGAAGCGGGCACCCCAGCCGTGGCTGAAGCGGTAGGCCTCGCGGCAGCCATTGAGTACCTCAACGCATTGGGGATGGACGCGGTTCGGGCCCATGAAGAAGAGCTAACCGCTTACGCGCTTGGTTCACTCTCAGATCGATTCGGTGCCGACCTCACCATCCACGGGCCGCTCAACCCGGCTGAGCGTGGTGGAGTTCTCAGCTTTGCCTTCGCTGACATTCATCCACATGACCTGTCACAAATCCTCGACTCCCACGGCGTCGGGGTTCGGCCCGGTCACCATTGCGCCAAACCGCTCATGCGAGTGCTCGGCGTAGGGGCCACTGCCCGTGCCTCTTGGTACATCTACAACGACACCGATGACATCGACACCCTGAGCGATGCACTCGCTGCCGCAAAGGATTTCTTTAGCGTGTAGTGCCCCTTGGCCGCACGACACCTTCGCCACAGGGCAGAATCACACGACGACCAGCCTCGGAGGCAACTCAATGTCGGGACTCGAAGACCTTTATCGAGAAATCATCCTCGATCACTACCGCAGCCCTCGTAATCGAGGTGAGTTGCCGGTGCCCCCTGCCCATCGCACCGACGGGTTCAATCCGCTCTGCGGCGATGAAATCGTGGTGTATCTCGAACTCGACGACCCCACCGCCGGCGACAACGCTGTGGTGAAGGACCTCCGCATCGGCGGCCAGGGTTGCTCTATTTCTCAGTCATCGGCGTCAATGATGTCTGCCGCAGTAATGGGGAAATCCGTCGGAGAAATCCGTGACCTCACACGCTCCTTCAAAGCAATGATGTCGATCCATGAAGGCGAGCTCGAAGGAACAGATATCGACGATGCTGCCCCTGGCTCAGACCTTCCACTCGGCGATCTTGAAGCTCTCCGTGGCGTGGTGAAGTTCCCGGTCCGCATCAAATGCGCCACCCTGAGTTGGAACACGCTCGCCCAGAACCTCGAAGAACTCGCAACTAGCTGAGCTCAACCGTTCAGGGTTGGGGCGACCAACCGAATCGAGCGGCAAGCCCACGCAAGCGAGATTGGAACTCCAGAAGCGACCGAGCCCGGGACTGCAGGACGCTTCGCGAGCGCCAATCTGACTACGCCAGCCGGTTAGCCAATTCGGACATTTTCGATGCCAGAGCAATGTCGAGTTCTGTAATTGCACCAGCGTCATGAGTCCATAGGTCCACCGTTACGGTGTTCCACACATTGGACCAGTTGGGATGGTGGTCAAGTCGCTCTGCAGCCACTGCCGTCGCCGCCATGAATCCGAAGGCTTCGGAGAACCCCGCAAACCGAAACTCGCTGTGCAACCGACCTCCGATGACCTCCCAACCGGGAAGAGCCACCAACGCGGCTTCCAATTCACTTTCGTTGAGCGGGTTCAGAGAACTCAATTGGCCTCCCATGGCCGAGAGAAAGTTCGGACGTGGCCGACCCTTCCGAAACGTGAATTAGAGGAACCCTCCGGAGAAGAACGGATCGTCCACTACTGGCCGTTCAGGAGCGGCCTCAGCGACCTCGAGTTCAGCCCATTCGGCATACCCGCTGGTTTCCAGTTCTGTCGCCAATTCGGGACCGCCCGATTGCTGAATCTTTCCAGCAGCAAAGACGTGCACCACATCTGGATGGAGTTCCTCTAGCAGCCGGCTGTAATGCGTGATCACCAGCGCACCGAGCGGTTCGCCGCCGCCAATGCCAGACGTCGTTGCCTCCTCGATCCTGCGAGCCACATCACGAAGTGCGTCCACATCAAGGCCGGAGTCCAACTCGTCGAGCACAGCGATTCGGGGACGCAGCATTGCGAGTTGCACCGTCTCGTTGCGCTTCTTTTCTCCACCTGAGAGGTCCACGTTCATTGCTCGGTTCAACAACTCAGGGTCGAGCCCAATGCGCTGCGCTTCCGCAGCGAGATCGGCGTCGAGATCTTCGGTGCCGCGGCCGACTGCTACGAGTGCCTCAGCGAGCACATCCCGGACCGCCACGCCTGGCACCTCGGTTGGGTACTGCTGGGCCAAAAACAATCCAGCTTGAGCGCGCTCCCAAGTGGACATCGAGAGCAGATCGACTCCGTCGAGCGTGACCGTTCCGCCGGTCACGGTGTAGCCAGGGCGACCCATGAGCACGTTCGACAGCGTGGACTTACCCGAGCCGTTCGGCCCCATGACCGCGTGAACCTCACCGGAACGCACAGTCAGGGTTACGCCCTTGAGAATGGGTTTGTCGCCCACGTTGGCGGTCAGATCAGTGATGCACAACTCGCTCATTGCGTGGCCTCCTCTGCGTAGTCCGAGCCCGCAAGGGTCAACATGACGTCGCCGTCCGCTACCGCAACTGCATAGGTAGGCACCGGCCGTACCGCCGGCATGGTGGCCGGTTCACCGGTCCGAAGGTCAAACGCACTTCCGTGTTTTGGGCATTCGAGGGTGCACTCTGCTGCGTCCACCTCGCCCTCTGACAGCGAGACGTCGGCGTGACTGCAAGTGTCGCCGAGAGCGTAAACATCGTCACCGATTCGAACGACCGAGATGCGATGTCCATCAAGGTCGATTCTGCGGGCTTCCCCATCGGCGAAATCAGCCAATGCACCAATGCGGACAGGGGCGCTCATGATGTTTTCCCTTGAGTGATGACCGGTACTTGGCGGTCGAGTTTGGTGGCGATGCGGCGACTAACCGCTTCGGCCATTGCCGGCACCGGCCAGACGTCGACGACCTCATCGAAGAATCCGCCCACTATCAGTCGCTCCGCAACCGGCGTCGGCACGCCACGACTTTCAAGGTAGAAGCGCTGGTCCTCGTCGACTGGTCCGACCGTCGAGGCGTGAGAACAGCGGACATCGTTGTGTTCGATCTCCAAATTGGGCACCGACTCTGCCCAGGCATGCTCGCTCAATTTGAGGTTGCGGTTCGTCTGAAAGGCGTTGGTGCCACGTGCTTCCGGACCGATCCGAATCAGACCGGTATAGACCGAGTGGGCAGTGTCAGCTACGGCACCCTTGAAGAGCAGGTTCGATGTGGTGTTCGGCGCCTTGTGCTCCTGAAAGGTTCGGAGATCGAGCATCTGGCCATGATCACCGAAGTACACGCTCGACAAGTTGCCAGTGGCCCCCTGGCCAATGAGGCGGCAATCAATTCGGAGCCGGGCATATTCGCCCCCGAGTGCAGCAACCCCCACGCTCAAGGTGGCGTCTCTACCAACATCTGCAACGAGCGATCCGGCCTGCCAGACCCGCGGTCCGAGATCCTGCAGAACGCCATAGCGGAGCCTGGCCGCCTGCCCAACTGACAACTCCGTCACAGGTGCAACGAGGGCATCAACGTCAGTGGAAACCTGCGCCTCGAGGACTGAACATTCGGCGTCTGCACCCAACCGCACGGCCACCCGCGGCAACACTGCGGCACCCTCAAGGGAGGTCACCGAGATGATCACGACCGGTCCTGAGAGCGTTACGCCCGCAGGCACGTCCACTACTACGGGATCGATTCCGAGTGCGTCGTTGGCCGCAGCGAAAAGATCCACGGGCTCGGTCATTGCCAAGCCGAGCGGTCCTTCCGAGGACGCCTGGTGTCCTACCGAGACCTTCTTTGAAGTGGCTTCTTCGGAGATTTCAATGTGCGAGATGGCGCCGTTGATAACCACCACTGTTGCTGCGGCGTCACCCAACTCGCCGCGCAGATCAGCCACTCGCGCAAGGTCGGCCTCTGATGGTGCGTCGTTGCCGGTTCCCACAAGGGTGTGGCGAGCGAGGTCCAGCTTGCCGATCCGGCTGTATCGCCACTCCTCTGCGTCAGTAGATGGCGCAGAGAACTCGTTGAGTCGGACAATTCCGGAGCGGCGACGATCCTTCAGCCATTCCGGGCCACCAAGTTGGTCGGCCCATGCCTGCAGAACGTCGCCCGACGCTTCATCGCCAGCAACTTTGAGGGTGAGGGAAGTTCCGCTCACTGGAATCCAGTCGATCGGGCTCGACCAAATGGCCGAACATGGGGGCGTCCCAAGTGGAACCGGGTGAATTTACCCTATCCGCGTAGGAGAAACACACTCGGGTGAGGTTGGAGTGTCAGCCCCGACCCCGACGAAACCGATTCAACAAACCCTTGACCTTTGAAGGTCGCGGCTGATTGTCGAGTTCAGCTCGGGTCTGAGCCACCGCGGCGTTCACGATGTCCTCAGCTTCATCGAGCAGAGCGGCAATCGATGGGTCCTCACCCAGACCAGCCGGCTCAGGCGGAGGGGGCGGAGAGATCAAGGTGCCATGCGCCCAGTTCACATCGACAAGTCGCGGTTGATAGGCATCACAATTATCCGGGCAGCGCCAAGGGGCCTCAGGGGCGAGGTCGAGGTCGCATTTCCGGACGGTTTCGCCGTTCGGATACGACCGACTTTCGTAGAACTTGCACCCTTCACGCATTGGCATATCGGCATTGTGCCACTGCACTGCCCTCAATCGGTAACGCCCCCAATCTGAAGCGCCCCCAATCGATAACGGCCCCATTCGGTAACGCCCCCTATGAACACGGTCACAGGGAGAATCACCCATCTGTCCTGACTCAACAATGAGGAAGTCACGGCCGACCATAGAGGCATGGTGAAAAACGACATCACCCCCGCCCCCATTCGCGACGCTCGTCGGCTCCTCGACGCTGCCGGCGTTGCAGTTGCTGTGATCGACCGAGAGGGACTCACCCTGTCGGTCTCCGAAGCTTTCGCCCAGGCGTTGGGAACCAGCTCCGAGAACTCGGTCGGCCGGCACCTCATTGATCTGGCCGCAACTTCGGACCGGGCCGCAGTGCTCGCTGGACTCGCTGGCTTGCAGGAACACGCTGCCCAACATCAACCAGCACACATAGCCATGCATGGACTCCGCACCAACGACGCACAAGCTTCCAGCGGTCGACTCGTGCTGGGGAAGGTCGGCGACGATCAGTCACTCGATGCACCGCTGCTTGCGGTACTCACAGTTGATCAGCCGGCGGCCACGGTCCAACCGACGTTGCTTCATCCGCCAGGCATCGACCCGCTCACCGGACTCGGCGATGCGCTACGACGCGATGATGCTCTAGCTGCTGCAATCTCTCGCAGCCGACGAACAGGAACTGCAGTTGCGTTGCTCCAGTGTCGACCCCGAGTTGC
>Ga0164294_10002093_pt1 | contig 18247 bp, 13 predicted proteins | sample GEODES005metaG_FD_111479 | JGI IMG/M metagenome (GOLD analysis project Ga0164294, IMG submission 111479) | Oligotrophic lake water microbial communities from Sparkling Lake, Wisconsin, USA - GEODES005 metaG | ecosystem: Environmental > Aquatic > Freshwater > Lake | place: USA: Sparkling Lake...
CGCGCGGCCACGAACACGCCGATTTCGGTGCGCTGGACCATCTCGCCATCCACCCGGCCGTGCGGCGCCCAGTTGCCCGAGAAGCTCGCCACGATCCGGCGCGAGCGGGCATTGCCGTTCACGGTGAGCGCGGTGCCGTCAAGCGCGCCGGGGCCCTGCACTGCGCCAGCACCGGCGGTTGCCGCAACGCCGCTGATCCGGTCGCTGCGGTATTCGAGCTTGGCCAGGAACGCGAAAGCCGATGTGGCGGGGCGGTGCGAGATCGAAAGCGCGGCGCTGCCCACCTCGCTCGCCGCGCCGCTCACCTCCCGCAGCGCGGCCCAGGTCACCGCGCCGCCGACGACGCTGCCTTCGCCGAGCTGGCGGATCATGCCGAACGTCACGCCTTTGCGCCGCGTCAGTTCGCCCTGGCGCAGTTCGCCGCGCGCGGTGGCGCTCCACCGGCCCGACCGCCAGGTCGCGCCGAGGGTGTAGGCGGTGAAATCCTCGGCCAGCGTGGTCTGGCTGCTCGCGCCGACCACGGCGGTGCCGCCCTGGGTGGCGAGCGCGCTCTTGCCGCCGATCACCTTGTTGCCGTCGATCGTGGCGTCGATTGTCACCGCCTTGCTGATCGGCAGCGACTGCGCGAGGCCGTAGGAGGCGAAGGCGCGCTTGCCCTGTTCGGCAATCGCCGGCGCCTCGGCGGTCACGCCCACACCCTTCGTGCTCTGCTGGCCGACCACGGTGGCGATCTTCGCCCCGGTCCACGGCGCCAGCTCGAGCCCGGCGCGCAGGGTGCGGGTTTCGCCCTGGCCGCCATTGCCGATCTCGTAATCGCTGATCACGCGGATCTCCGGCGTGATCGCATAGCGCATGCCAAGGCGATAGCGCGGCGCCTGATACGAAGTCGCGTCCTTGCTGCCGATCGCAATCGAGCCCGCCGCGCTCAGTTCCAGCTTGTTGTCGAACAGGCGCTTGGTCGCGCCCGCCTCGATCAGCGTGGTGCTGCCACCGGTCGCGCCATTGGGGCCCGCGGCGGCGCCTGCTGCCAGCGTTTCGCTGTAGCGCGCCACGCCGAGGCGCATTTCGGTGCCGCGGTTGTTCCAGGTCGTGCCAAGCTGGATCGCGCTGCGCTGCGCGCCGTCGACCAGCGACTTGTCATGCCAGGCGGCCGCGCTCACCAGCCATTTCTGGGTCAGGCGATAGCGCGTGTCGAAGCCGATCTTGCGGCGGCCCAGTTCGCCGATGCTGACTTGCCCGACGCCGAAGTTGGCATCGAGCGAGCGGATATAGGCGAGCACATCGAGCCGGGCGTCATGCCGCTCGGCCTCGATCATCCACGCCGCCTTGGTATCGCCGCCGGCTGCACTGCCACCGGTCGCGCGGCTCATCGCCGCCTCAGCGCGCACTTCGGTCTTGGTGCCGATAAAGAGCTTGGCATCGACCGCGCCGAGATTGGTGCGCGTGACGGCCGCGCCCGCGTTTGCCGAAGCGTCGCTGATCGCGGTCGCGCCCAGCCGCAGCTTCTGCGATGTGTTGCGCCACTCGGTGCGCGCGCCCGCATTCCACGCCCCGCCGTTCAGCGTATCGATTTCATAATCGACCACGATCTGCTGCGGATTGAGGTTCGCATCGCGGCTGAGCACCGGCTGCTTGAACGTGATCGTGCCGGCAAGCAGATCGATGTCGTAATCAAGGAAGCGCGTCAGCACCTGGCTCGAGACGACGAGTTCCGAACGGAAGCGGTCGCGCACCTCGATGGTCACCGTCTCGCTGTTGGGCACCAGCGCGCGGCTGGAGAGCCGGTAGGGGCCGCTGATGCCGCCGCCGGGGATCTGGTCGCGGCGGTGCGTCGTCGCGACCTTGGCGGCATAGCCTTCCGCGCGAAGCTTGCCCGCGCGCGCTTCGGCCTTCACGCTGGTCATCGTGCGCAGGTAGCGGCCGAGCTGGGTGTGATCGAAGCCGGTGTCGAAATCGCCGAACAGAGCGCGCACTTTGGCGCTTTCGATGCGGACATAGAGCTTGTTCACGCTTGCGGCATCGAAGCGGCGGTCCGATCCGTCGGCAAACACGGTGTAATAGGCCTTGGGGTCGAGCCCGCCGAGCAGGCGCTGCTCGGCGCGCTGCTTGGCGCTGTCATAGGCGACCGTCGTCAGCCATTTGCCCTTGATCCGGCCCTTGGCATAGAACGCGACACGGCCATGATCGCCCAGATCGCTGTCGAACTTGCCGGTGCGATGCATGTGATCGGCAATCGTCTTCGCGCCCACCGCGCCTTCGGCGAGGCCGACGAGCGTCCATTTCGCCTCGCCGGGGACGACCCATGCCTCGAGCACCTGCTGGCGCTTCACTTCGCGGTCGGTGAACTGGAAGGTGAGGTCGAGGCTGCCGCTGACCATGGTCGGTGCGAGCTCGATCAGCGCGATGCCATCGTCGCCCTTGACGATCCAGGTCGGCGGCGAACGGTCGAGCCCGGACAGCACGCGGGTCTGCATCAGATCGAGCGCCTGCGCGCTTTCATAGGGTGCGGAAAGCGTGATCGGCCCGGAAATGCCGGCGTGGACCGGGCGGCCGGTGCGATCGAGCACGCGGATCGCCACGACCGGCCGCGTCGCGCCATCGGCCACCAGCCGCGTGCGTTCGGCCACGAGCTCGACCCGTGCCGGGGTCGCGCCGAAGTGGACGACGCGGGTCAGCGTCTCGGTGAGGGCACCGGCGGCATCGCGGATCTCGGCGTCGAAGCGGGTGTCTTCGCCCGTGAGCGGGAGGCCGCGCCACACGCTGACGGCATAGCCCTCCGGCGCGCTCTGGGCCCCGTCGAAGGCCAGCTTGTCGACCGGCTTGCCGTCGATCTTGAGGGCTACGGTCTGCCCCTTGCGGTGGCGGATGACGACACGGGTGGTGGGCGCGCGCGGGTTGTAATCGGCGGCGGGGAAGACGAATTCGTTGGGGCCGTCGCCCTTGCCGATCCAGTCGGTCTCGCCACCGGCTGCTGCCCGGTCGGTCTCGGCCACGGGCGCGGCGGCGGCCGCCGCTGCCGCATTGGCGGCCAGGGTTTCGGCGGGCACGGTTGCGGCAAAGTCGGCAACCAGGAGGCTGCCGCCCTGGCCGATCACGAAGCGGCTTGAGGCGCTGCCGGCGCTGCGGGTGGAGCGCGTACAATCGACGAACTTGCCCCCCTTGGGCAGCGTAACCGCTTGCGCTTCCACGACATGTGTCCCGGGCATCAGCCCTTCGAAGTGGTAGCGGCCTTCGGCGTCAGTGACGGCAAAGCTGCCATCCTCGAGCACCACGCGCACGCCGGGAAGGCCCGAGCGCGGCGTCTTGCGGCTATTGGGCACCGAGCAATTGCCAAGCGTGACGCGGCCAATCAGCGTCATCGTCGCGGCGAGGTTGTCGCGCTCGATGCGCACGGCCGCACTTGCCGTTGCGGTTAGCCCGCGCGCATCCACAGCGTCAATCCGGTTAACCGCCTGTCCCGCTGCGGCTTCGGGCCGCACGGTCATGGCATACGTCACGGTGCGGGTCGCGCCGGGGGCGATCGTGCCGATGGCGATGGTCAGCGTGCGCCCGTCGGGGGCCACGGTCACCGTGTCTTTGGGGGCCTTCGCGCCGTCGAGCCGGATCGTGCCGGCGCGCAGGCGCAGGCTGGCCGACGGGCGATCCGTCAGCACGACGCCGCGCTTGGCGCGGCCCGGATCGGTGTTGCGCACGGTCACCGTGTAAAACACGGCATCGCCCGGTTGGGCGATCTGGCGCGAGGCGACTTTGGCGAGACTTACCGACACTGGTGGCCTGTCGACCGGAATGTCGACGCGCACCGGTGCAGGGCTCGAAAGTGCCAGACTTTCACCATATGAGGCCTGCGAAATAACCAGATCGCCCCCATCGGGGCGCGTCAGGCCGGTGAAATTCTTCGGAGTCAGCGCCGATGGCGCGGTATAGGGCTCGGGCGGGACGACGACGAGCCGGTATGTGCCGAGCGGCGCGAGCGGGAAGCGGTATTCGCCGGCCGGCATCTGCCAGGTTCGACCCGCACCATCGGTGATCAGCGAGCCGGTCACGATCGTCGAGGGCCAGGTGGTAACGCCATCATCGGCGTAGACACGCGCCGGCTGGCCAGTCGCGACATCGACCAGCGTGACCCGCGCGCCATCGATCGGGGCGGCATCTTCGCTATCGAAAACAAGACCATAGGGATCGGCCAGCACATCGACGTCGGTCTTGATGACCGAGCCGTCGCCGCTTGTGCCGTTATAGCTGACGGTGACCTTGTCGCCGCCCGAGACGCTGAGCCGGCAATCGCCGTCGCGCGGCTGCGGCGGGATCGCGCTCGTGGGGATCGCGCCGTAGAAGAGACCGCTGCCGGCAGCGGTTTCGGTGACAGTGACCTGCTCCTTGTCGCCACTGGCCGATGTGATCGTAACCTTGACGGTGTCCACCCGGCCCGGATCAAGAACGGCGCTTGCCAGGAGCAGCCGGAATATGACCGGCTGACCGACGATGATGCTCGAGATCGTGACGGGATCGGCCGGATCCGCGCCTTTGGGATCGATGTGGACGCCCGGCAGCGCGGTGCCGCCGCAGTGCCCGGCATTGATCGCGAGCGTTGCATCGCCGTTTTGCAGGGGAAGGACCGCGATCTTCGCTTCTTCCTTCACAACCTCGAACGAAACGAGGTTGGAATCGGCGGACAGCTGCGCCTCGCCCTGCGTCCAGCGGGCGTGCGCGGTATTGGTGATGGTGCTTGCCGCGGCGGGAACGCCGGTCACGACAAACAGCGCTGCATAAAGCAGCGCGGCCATCGCCCAGATCCTGTTCCGCAATGCCGACATGGCGTTTGTTCTTCGTCTTCAAGACAATAGGGGGGTGGGGCGGCGGCATCCCCCCAGGGTTGCCGCCGCCTGCCCGTCCAAAATCCTCAATTCCTTGAGGGGTGCCCGCCTAGGGCCCGCTCAATTAATTGTGGCTTGGAACACCACCGTCTTGGTTTCGCCGCCGGCGACCGAGGCCAGCGTGCCGCTCACCGTGTTCGAGGCCATCGAGCCCGTGCCGGTCGTGTCGGCCGCGCAAGTCGCCACCGCAGGGGAGCCGGAAATGGTCGCGGTACCGTTGGTCTTCACGCCGAACGTCGCATCGTAGGTCAGATTCGCCGGAATGGGGTCGTTCACGGTAACCGAGGTTGCCGTGGCGCTGCCCGAGGCGTTGGTGATCGCGATGCAGTACTGGATCGTCGCGCCCGGGATCATCTTCGGGTTGGTCCCGCCGTTGATCGGGTCGCTGATGATGCGAGAGGACTTGATCGCGCTCAGCGTTGCGGCCGAGACGGTATAGTCGTCCTTGGCCGAATGTGCGGCGTCGCGCAGCGAATCGGTCGCGCCCGCCGTATCGGCGAAGACGGTGTCCATGCCCGAGGTGTTGGCGCCCGAGGTCTGCGACAGTGCAGCACCCTGGCTGCCGACACCACCGGCTTCGCGGCCCGTGGCGGTCAGCGTCACCGCGGCCACCGCGTTGTTGGCCTGGGCCAGCGGCACGTCGGACACGACGAGAACCTGGACCGAGGCATCGGCGGCGATTTCATCGAGGTAGGTCACCGCGGTATCGGTGCCCGATTCAAAGGTGCCGTTGTTGTTCGTGTCGCGGAAGATGCGCACGTTGGTTACGTTGAACGAGTCCGTGTTCGAGTGCGCGCCGGCGCCGCCGGTCTGCTGGGCGGCCGCGAGCGCGAAGTCGAGCGACGCGTTCGAGGTGTTGGTCACGGTGAAGGCCGTCACCTGGTTGACCGCGCCCGGGGTCACGGTCGTCGTCGTCGTGCCGACTTCGGCAACCGTCAGGCTGATGCTGCGGTCGACCGTCAGGGTGTCGGACGCGCTCGTGCCGGTCTGGCTGATGCCGCCGACCTGGAAGGCCACCGACACGGTGTTGGTGATCGTCGAGCCGGCGGTGGTGCCGGCCGCGTGGGCGGGATTGGCGCCGAGAACGGCAAGGGCGCCGAGGCCCGCCGCACCCAGCAGTCTGCTGCGATACGTCATTTTATGCTCCACTGGGTTGCCTGCGATTATTCTGGTCGCTCACAGGCGCAGCGACCCCCCGTTTCGCCATTTTAGCGAACGATTCCATGGTATTGGACTTCGCCCGATGCGCCCGGGGCGATCTTGGCGATGGTCCAGCGAATGTGTGTCACGTCAGCCGCGGTGGCGGCGCGTGGGGCGCCTTCGCTGCCGGCGACCTTGAGCGAGGCGAGCTCGCCCCAGGTCTTGCCGCCATCGACCGAGACTTCGTTGCCCGTCGCGCCGTCCGCTGCCAGCGCCACCGCCGAAGGCAGCGGGTTGGTGACGACGAAATTGGTGACCGGCTGCGCGCCCTCGTTGTGATAGCGCGTGGTGAAGAGCAGGCGATCGCCGGGAATGACGACCTTGGGTTCGGACAGCTGCACGGTACTGACGCCGTTTTCCGTCACGGTCTTCTCGAGCATGACATCGCCCTTGAGCGTTACCGGCGATGCGGCCGGGGCTGGGGCTGGGGCTGTCTGGGCGCCCGGCGCCGTCTGGGCCAAGGAGCAGGCGGGACCGGCCATAGCCATCAAGGCCACGGCGCCGGCAAGGGACTTGGCGAGGGTAGAGGCTTTCATGGTTGGCTTTCCTGATTGATCAGTTGATCTTGACGGCGAAAACGACGGTCTTGGTGGTGCCGCTCGAAATCTTGCCGAGCGTCACGTCGATGCCGCTGGCACCGCCGGTGCCGGCATCGCTGTCGGCGCCATCGGTGAGGGCTGCGGCATCAAGCTTGAGCGAGCCGGGCACGTAGCTCGTGCCTTCCGGGATCGTGTCGATCACGTGCAGCCCTTCGAGCGAGCCGCTGCCGGGGACCTTGGCGGCCAGCGAATAGGTGACGACAGCGCCCGGCACGGGCTTGGCGGTGCCGAAGGGATCGAGGATCGAGGCCGACTTGGTCAGCGAGATCTTGGCGAGGCTGGCAATCAGCGCGGCGAGCGAATTGTCCGAAGCCGTGGTCAGGCCGACGACAGCATCGCCGCCGCCTTCGCCCTTGCCGGCAAAGCTGGTGCCGGGCGTGCCGGTGCCGGTCTGCGCGGTGGCGGTGAGGCGGACCTGGCTGGTCTCGGCGTCAGCCGCATCGGCCGGCAGGGCGACCAGAATGAAGACCTTGACGCTCTTGTCGGGCGCCAGCACCGGCGTTGCCAGCGCGCCTGCGGTCAACACCGTATCGACGCCGGGATCATAGACACCGTTGTTGTTGCTATCGAGCACGACCGACTTGATCGTGCCATCGAAGGCATTGCCGGAGATCTTGGGGTTGGCGGCAAGGTTGAAGGCCTCGGGGCCGTTGCCGCTGTTGGTGACCGAATAGATCAGCACGGCGGGCTGGCTGTTGGCCGTGGCCGGGGCGGTGCTGAGCGTTGCCACCGCGACATCGAGCAGCTCGTCGACCTTGACCGTCACCTTGTTGGAGGTGACCGATCCGGTGCCGGCGCCGGTCTGATAGGTCGCGGTCGCGGTGTTCTCGATCAGCGTGCCTGCGAGCACGCCCGTCGCATGGGCCGTGCCGGCCAACGGCGCGGTGAGGGACAGGGCGACCAGCGAGCATCCGGCAATGCCCGCGGCGCGGCGGAGAGGAGTGGTGTACGTATTCATACGTGCGCCTTTCCACCCTCTGTGGTTAACAAGCCGTAAGGCCTGAAGCGCCGACGCCGACCGCGAGTGCCTGCGTTGGGCAGTCCGAAGGCCCGGGCCATTAACCAACTTTGGTTAGAAGTGGGCCGCGCGCGGCTTTGCAAAGCACTGAGAATCGTGAAATTTGCCGTCGGCGGGCGCAGCCCCTCGCAATAATGGTTACCGCGAAAGAGCCTGGAAACCGGCCCGGATGCCCTTGAAAATATTCTTTAATTTGGCCCGCTTCGGTTGCGATTTCGCCGATTTTAGGGCGAACTTCACGATATTCGTTGGCGATCGGTTACCTAACGGGGCGGCATGGTGCGGAGTCGAAGCGTTCACCGTGCCCGGCAGGAAGGCGCTTGCTGGGTGCTTGTTCCTTCGCGCGCCAGAGCCTAGAGGGGCAGCATGCCGGGAGAAATTCTAGACAATCGTGGACGCGGTTCGGCCGGGTTCACTTGGCCCGCGATCCATCCCGAAGGCCGCACGTTCGGGGCCATTGCGGGCGCGCTGTGTCTTGGGGGCGGGCTGCTCGGCGGCTCGCTGCTCGGCTGGCCGCTCGCGGTGCTGACGCTGGGCGTGCTTGCGTTCTTTCGGGATCCCGAGCGCGTGACCCCGCGCGACGACAGCATGATCGTGGCGCCGGCCGATGGGCTGGTGACCCAGATCAGCACAGTCATGCCCCCGCGCGAGATGACCGCCGACGACGGCACCGGCTTGCCGGGGCTGGCCGAGGCGCCGGTAACCCGCATCTCGATCTTCATGTCGGTGTTCGACGTGCATGTGAACCGCACGCCCGTTGGCGGCACGATCCGGCGCGTGGTCTATATTCCTGGCAAGTTCCTCAACGCCGATCTCGACAAGGCAAGCGAGGAGAACGAGCGCCAGCACTTCGTGGTCGAGCGCGGCGACGGGCTGCGGGTGGGCTTTACCCAGATCGCCGGCCTTGTCGCCCGGCGCATCGTGCCCTTTGTCAAGGCGGGCGATATCGTCGCGGGCGGGCAGCGGGTCGGCCTCATCCGCTTCGGCAGCCGCGTCGACGTCTACCTCCCCGCTGGCACCGAGCCGCGCGTGCTCATGGGGCAGCGCGTGGTCGCGGGTGAGACCGTGCTGGCGGTGCTGGGCGAAAGCCGGATGATCGAGGGCGTGCGGCAGTGACCGAGCTGCCCCCGCCGGGCAAGCAGCGCAGTGCGGCATGGGAAGCAGCCGAAAAGGAATATTCGGGCGAGGATTTCGGGCGCCGTCGACTGCCGCGCGGGCTCACTTTGCGCGCGCTGGTGCCCAACGCCATCACCTCGGCTGCGCTGTGCAGCGGGCTGACCGGGATCCGCTTCGCCATCGGCGGCGATTTCCACTCGGCGGTGCTTGCGGTCATGCTGGCCGGCCTGCTCGACGGGATCGACGGCCGCGTGGCGCGGCTCATGAAAGCCCAGTCGCGCTTCGGTGCAGAACTGGACAGCCTGTCCGATGCAATCGCGTTCGGGGTGGCCCCGGCGCTGATCCTCTACCTTTGGTCGCTGAGCGCCGTGCCGCGCTTCGGCTGGTTTGCGGCACTGGCGCTGGCGGTGTGTTGTGCGCTGCGTCTCGCGCGCTTCAACGCCTCGATCGACTTGCCGGGCCAGCCGCACAAGTCTGCGGGGTTCATGACCGGAGTGCCTGCGCCAGCGGGCGCGGGCCTTGCTTTCCTGCCGCTCTATCTGTGGTTTGCGAGCGGCCTCGATGTCTTTCGCGCACCGTTTCTCGTGGCCCCATGGGCGCTGCTCATTGCGTTCCTGATGATATCGAACTTGCCGACGCTCGGCTGGGGAGCGCTGCGTCCGCGCCGCGCCATTCGCCTCGAAGTCATCGCGCTGGCGGGAATGATCACGGTGGCGCTGCTCACCGAGCCGTGGCTCACGCTCGTGGGACTCTGTGCCGTTTACCTCGTGCTCATGCCGGTGGGGGTTTGGCGCTACCGCCGGATCAGGCGGCAGCGCGCCAACGCGGGGCCGCCGAGGTCGGGGCCGGGGCCGGAACCGGCCTGACCATCCGAACCGGCGCGCGCTGCGGCCGCAGCGCAGGACGCTGCTGAGCCGGCGTGGCGGTGATCTGCACCAGAAACGCCCGATCCGCCGCGAGCGCGCGAGAGTCTGCAAGAAGACGGCGAACGGCAGGAAGCTGGGCACGTATGGTTACAGCGATGGCCGCGCAGGCCACGAAGCCAGCACCGGCCATGACGAGCGAGGCGAGGAGTGGGACCATGGACATCGAAGCGCTGCCTTTCGAACCTGGGCGAACCGCTTGACAAGCGGTGGATACCCTGTGGATAACTTGGGGAGAGAATCGGGTGGTTCAAGTCTCTCCCGGTGCCGGACTGAGTGTTCTTTTTTTGTTCCAATCCGTCAAGCCGATTCGCGGCTGATATTCGAAAAATTTTTCGACAGTGGGATCATCAAGCGGTCGTGCGGCTTGCTGATGGCACGTGCGCGCTTGTTTTCGTTGCTGGGGTGTTCGTTGCAGGGGTTTTCGTCGCAGGGTGCCGAACGGTTACGCGCCGATTGGCGGTCCCCGCGCGCGGGGGGCGCGGGGACCGCTGCGGCGGTCAGGGAGGGCGCCTGGTGAGGGCGCGACCGCCAAGGCCGCATGGGTTTGCGGCCGGCATGGCCACCGGGTTCGCGGCCAATCACAATCTGGGCAAGCAATCGGAGCAGGCTACGCGGAAGTAGGCGGAAGTATCGGCAAGGGCATTTCCGGCAATGAGCCGGTTGGCACTCCACAAGATTCGCTTGCGAAGTTGTAAGCCTGAAAAGCCGCGAAAAATCCGGGTCGTTGAAAACGCAGGGGAATAGTGCAGCTGGCGGTTATGCCCGTCCTCCACTTTATGCGCGTGTCCAAATATTTTTACAACTAGTATCCACTACCTATTGGACAGCTGTCAGCCATTCTGGACGCAGTTGTTGCGTCTGGCGGCGCTGGAGCCCCTGGCACTTGCCTGTAGACGACAGGAGCAAGTGCCGCTAACGGGCCCACTCGCAGCGCTGCGATTCGGGCATGGGGCCCGGGGCAAGGTTCTGCAATCCACATGGAATGCGCACATACCGGTGCCGCGATGGGGTTCCTCCCGCACGCGGTTCCTGCATTCCAGAGGCCTAACCGGAAAGGAACGTACTATGGCGGCTCCCGTCGTCACCATGTCGCAGCTCATTGAAGCCGGCGCACACTTCGGTCACCAGACCCACCGCTGGAACCCGCGCATGAAGCCGTATATCTTCGGCGCGCGCAACGGCATCCACATCCTCGATCTCTCGCAGACCGTGCCACTCTTCGCCCGCGCGCTCGAGTTCGTTTCGGGCACCGTCCAGGGCGGCGGCAAGGTGCTGTTCGTGGGCACCAAGCGCCAGGCGCAGGAGCCGATCGCCCAGGCCGCGCGCGCTTCGGGCCAGCACTATGTCAACCACCGCTGGCTGGGCGGCATGCTCACCAACTGGAAGACGATCTCGGGTTCGATCAAGCGCTTCAAGGCGCTGGAAGAGCAGCTTTCGGGCGACACCACCGGCCTCACCAAGAAAGAAGTGCTCCAGCTCACCCGCGAGCGTGACAAGTTCGAGCTTTCGCTCGGCGGCATCCGCGACATGGGCGGCATTCCCGACGTGATGTTCGTGATCGATGCCAACAAGGAAGAGCTGGCGATCAAGGAAGCCAACGTGCTGGGTATCCCGGTCGTGGCGATCCTCGATTCGAACGTCTCGCCCGATGGCATCGCCTTCCCGGTTCCGGCGAACGACGACGCCAGCCGCGCGATCCGCCTCTACTGCGAGGCCATTGCCGCTGCCGCCACCCGCGGCGGCCGCGATGCCGCGATCGCATCGGGTGCCGATCTCGGCGCGATGGCCGAGCCTATTGCCGAAGAGGCGATCGAGGTCGCCGAGCCGACCGAAGCCTGATCTTGCCGGTTCCATGGTGACGGTGCCGTTTGACTCTTGCTGTCAAGCCACCGTCACCGAACTGACCCGGACGGGCCTTAGGGGCCGCGGCAGTGCTGCGGCCTAACCCCTATTCACGAGACAAGAAGGATCACTGCGATGGCCTATACCGCCGCTGACGTGAAGAACCTGCGCGAGCGCACTGGCGCGGGCATGATGGATTGCAAGAAGGCGCTGGACGAAGCCGGCGGCGATATCGAGGTCGCGGTGGACGCGCTGCGCGCCAAGGGCCTTGCCGCTGTCGCCAAGAAGTCGAGCCGCACGGCCGCTGAAGGCCTCGTCGGCGTTGCTGTTTCCGGCACGCGCGGCGTGGCTGTCGAAGTCAACTCGGAAACCGACTTCGTGGCCAAGAACGACCAGTTCCAGGACTTCGTGCGCAAGACCACCAGTGTCGCGCTCGGCCTTGGGGCTGATGACGTCGAGGCGCTCAAGGCCGCCGACTATCCCGATGGCGGCACAGTGACGGACAAGCTGACCAACAACGTCGCGACCATCGGCGAGAACCAGCAGGTCCGCCGCATGAAGACCGTGTCGGTCTCGTCGGGTCTGGTCGTGCCCTACATGCACAACGCCGCTGCGCCGAACCTTGGCAAGATTGGCGTGCTGGTCGCGCTCGAATCCGAAGCCGGTGCCGATGTGCTCGAGCCGCTGGGCAAGCAGATCGCGATGCACATCGCCGCCGCCTTCCCGCAGGCGCTTTCGGCGCAGGATCTCGATCCGACGGTGCTCGAGCGTGAGCGCAAGATCGCCCTCGAAAAGGCTATCGAGGAAGCCAACAAGAGCGGCAAGCAGATCCCCGAGGACATCCTTGCAAAGCGCGCCGACGGCGCCGTGGCCAAGTATGCCAAGGACAACGCCCTGCTCAGCCAGGTCTTCGTGATGGACAACAAGACCCCCATCGCGCAGGTCGTCGAGGCCGCCGGCAAGGCTGCCGGCACCAAGATCACGCTGACCGACTATGTCCGTTTCCAGCTCGGCGAAGGCATCGAGAAGGAAGCGACCGACTTCGCCGCCGAAGTCGCTGCGGCCGCCGGCATCAAGTAAGCTGCCATGGCTGTCCCCTCGCCGTCGCTGCGCGGCGCACAATCCTGCGCCGCGCTCTTGGCACGCGCCGCCCCTCGCGTATAAGGGCGGCGCTTTCCCCATGACGAGTTCTGCCCAACAATGAGCCTTCCTCCCCTCAAGCGCGTACTCCTCAAGCTTTCGGGTGAGGTGCTGATGGGAAGCCAGCCCTTCGGCATCGATACCGATTTCGTGGCGCAGATGGCCGAGGAACTGAAGGCGGCAAAGGGTACCGGGCTCGAGCTTTGCCTCGTGATCGGCGGCGGCAACATCTTTCGCGGCATGGCAGCCGCCGCCAAGGGGATGGACCGCGCGCAGGCCGATTACATGGGCATGCTTGCCACGATCATGAACGCGCTTGCGATGCAGAGCGCGCTTGAGAAGATCGGCGTCGAGACCCGCGTGCAGTCCGCGATCCAGATGGACGAAGTCTGCGAGCCGGTGATCCGTCGCCGTGCCGAGCGCCACTTGCAGAAGGGCCGCGTGGTGATTTTCGCCGCCGGCGTCGGCTCGCCCTACTTCACCACCGATTCCGGCGCGGCACTGCGCGCGGCCGAGATGAAGTGCGATGCCCTCCTCAAGGGTACCAGTGTCGACGGCGTCTATGACGACGATCCTAAGAAGAACGCTGCGGCCAAGCGTTATGATACCGTCGATTACGACACGGTGCTTGCCGACAATCTCAAGGTGATGGACGCCTCGGCCGTGGCCCTGTGCCGCGACAATGCCATTCCCATCGTGGTGTTCTCGATCCGCGAGCAGGGCAATCTGGCCCGCGTGCTGGCAGGGCAGGGCACCCAGACCATCGTCCAGAAAATAAGCGCATAAAAGGAAGGCTGACCCATGGCCAAGTTCGACAAGGCTGACCTCGAACGCCGCATGAAGGGCGCGGTGGAATCGCTGCGGAGCGATCTTTCCGGGCTGCGCACGGGCCGCGCCAACACCGCGCTGCTCGATCCGATCATGGTCACCGTCTATGGTTCCAATACGCCGCTCAATCAGGTGGCGACGGTCTCCGCGCCCGAGCCGCGCATGCTGACGGTGCAGGTCTGGGACAAGTCCAACATCGGACCCGTCGAAAAGGCGATCCGCTCGGCCGGGCTCGGGCTCAATCCGATCAACGATGGCAACACGTTGCGCCTGCCGATCCCCGATCTCACCGAGGATCGCCGCAAGGAACTCGCCAAGCTCGCCTCCGGGTACTCCGAAAAGGCCAAGATCGCGATCCGCAACGTGCGCCGCGACGGAATGGACGCGTTGAAAGCCGACGAGAACAAGAAGGAAATCTCGGAGGACGAGCGCAAGCGGCTGGAAACCGAGCTGCAGAAGCTGACCGACGAGCAGATCAAGGCGGCGGACGAAGTCACCGCGCAGAAGGAAAAGGAAATCCTCGGCAAGTGACCCTTCGGCAAGCTCAGGATGAGCGGGTCGATACCCAGCTTTCCGGGGGCTATACCGGCCCTGCGCGCCATGTCGCGATCATCATGGACGGCAACGGGCGCTGGGCGAAAAAGCGCTTCCTGCCGCGCGCGGTGGGCCACAAGCGCGGTGTCGATGCGGTGCGCGAGGTGGTGCGCGCGGCGCGGCACATGGGGCTCGAGGCGCTGACGCTCTATGCCTTCTCTTCGGAAAACTGGAAGCGGCCCGAGGACGAGATTGCCGATCTCATGGGCCTGCTGCGCGCGTTCATCCGCAGCGATATCGATGAATTTGCCGCCAATGACGTGCGCCTCAAGGTGATCGGCGATTACAAGATGCTGCCCGCCGATGTCGTCGGGCTGATCGAGGACGCGCTGGCGCGCACCGCGCACAATTCACGCACCACGCTGGCCATCGCGCTCAATTATGGCTCGCAGCAGGAGATTGCCCGCGCAGCGGCAGCAGCGGCGGCCAAGGGCGAAGTGACGGTCGCCGCCATCGAGGCCGAGCTCGATACGGCAGATCTGCCGCCGCTCGATCTGCTGATCCGCACTTCGGGTGAGGTTCGCCTCTCGAACTTCCTGCTGTGGCAGGCGGCCTATGCCGAAATGTGGTTCACCGATGTGCTCTGGCCCGATTTCACCCCCGGGCACTTGCGCGAGGCGCTCGACCACTATGCCACCCGCGAGCGCCGCTATGGAGGGCGCTGAGCCGGCCGCGCCGGCCGTGGCCGCACCGCGCAGCGACTTGCCGGTGCGCGTCGCCTCGGCGGTAGTCATGCTGGGCATCGCGGGCTTTGCGCTGTCGCAGGACGGCCTCGTGCTCAAGGGGTTCATCGCGCTTGTCGGCTTCGGGGTCTTTGCCGAATATGTCGCGCTCGCCGCCAGAATTGCGCCCGATCCGGCGCGGATGGCAACTGCGGTACTGACTGGCGCGCTCTATATCGGCTGGGCGGCGCTTGCGCTGATCGTGATGCCGCAGGTGCTGCTCGTGGCAGTGCTGGGCCTGGTCATCTGCACCGATACAGGCGCCTATTTCACCGGCCGCGCCCTTGGCGGACCGAAGATTGCGCCGTCGATCAGCCCGTCGAAAACATGGGCGGGCCTTGCTGGCGGTATGGCGGCGGCGGCGCTGTGGACCAGCCTGTTCATCCTGTTTGCGGGCTACATGCTCTCCGCCATGAGCCCTACCGGACCAAGCCTTGCCGAAGCCTTTCGCACCACACGCCTTGGCATGGCCGCACTCGCCGGTGCTGGCCTCGCCGTGGCGGCACAGGCCGGGGATTTCTACGAAAGCTGGCTCAAGCGCCGCGCAGGGGTCAAGGACAGCGGGCGGCTCATTCCGGGCCATGGCGGCTTGTTCGACAGGGTTGACGGACTGCTGCCGGTCGCGATCATAGCGGGTACAGCCTGGGCAGCAGGCGGGGGAGCAGGGGCTTGATCGGTTTGGGCATGACGCGCACGATTACCATTCTGGGCGCAACGGGCTCGGTCGGCGCGTCGACGCTCGATCTGGTGCGGCGCAACCGCGAGAACTTCTCCATCTTGGCACTTACAGCCAATGGAAATGCGGCACAACTCGCTGAATTGGCAAGAGAATTTGATGCGAAGCTGGCCGTCGTCGCGGATGAGGCCTGCTTGCCCGCCTTGCGCGAAGCGCTGGCCGGCAGCGGCATCGAGGCGGCAGGCGGCGCGGCGGCGGTGATCGAGGCGGCGGCGCGCGGCGCGGATATCACGATGGCCGCGATTGTCGGCTGTGCAGGCCTCGCGCCGACCATGGCGGCGATCGAATGCGGCAAGGCTGTCGCGCTCGCCAACAAGGAAGCGCTGGTTTCGGCGGGCGAAGTCATGACCGCCGCCGTCAAGCGCACCGGGGCGACTCTGCTGCCGGTGGACAGCGAGCACAATGCGATCTTCCAGTGCCTTGCCGGCAACGATCCCGCGCATGTCCACGCGATCACGCTGACCGCGAGCGGCGGCCCGTTCCGCGAATGGGACATGGCGCGCATCCACCGCGCGACTCCGGCCGAGGCGGTCAAGCATCCCACCTGGTCGATGGGCGCCAAGATCAGCGTTGATTCTGCCACGATGATGAACAAGGGCCTCGAATTCATCGAGGCTTATCATCTGTTTCCGGTCGGTGTGGAGCGGCTGCGCATCGTGATCCATCCGCAGTCGATCGTGCATTCGATGGTCGAATACCGCGATGGATCGACCCTCGCGCAGCTTGGCCCCTCGGACATGCGCGTGCCCATCGCTTCCGCGCTCGCCTGGCCCGCGCGGATGAATACGCCCTGCGCGCCGCTCGATCTGGCGGCCATCGGCAGCCTGAGCTTCTTCAAGCCCGACGAGGAGCGCTTTCCCGCCACTCGCGTGGCGCGTGAGGCGGTGATCGCGGGCGGCGCGGCGCCTGCCGTGCTCAATGCCGCCAACGAGATTGCGGTCGCCGCGTTCCTCGCCGGTCAGATCGCATTCACCCGCATCGTGCAATGCGCTGAAGATGTGCTGGCGCGGAGCCTTCCCGGCGCACCGGCGAGCCTTGAAGAGGTGATCGCGGTGGACCAGGAAGCCCGCAGGCGCGCCGCCGAGATGATGGAGACCGCAGGTTAATGGAGATTGGGGTTTGAACGCTGCCGTACAGAGCCCCGGGCTGCTGCTCACAGTGCTGGCCTTCGTGCTGGTGCTGGGGCCCCTGGTGTTCGTTCATGAACTGGGCCACTACCTCGTCGGCCGGCTGTTTGGCGTGAAGGCCGACAGCTTCTCGATCGGCTTCGGGCGCGAGATCGCCGGGTGGACCGACAAGCGCGGCACCCGCTGGCGGCTTTCCGCGCTGCCGCTGGGCGGCTATGTCCAGTTTGCCGGCGACATGAACCCGGCCAGCACGCCGAGCGCCGAATGGCTGGCGCTGCCCGCCGAAGAGCGCGAGCGCACGTTTCAGGCCAAGCCCGTGTGGCAGCGCGCGCTGATCGTGCTGGCGGGGCCGCTCACCAATCTGCTGCTCGCCGTCGCGATCCTGGCGGGCTTTACCATGGCCTATGGCAAGGTGGTCATCCCGCCCGTTGTCGGTATGGTGCAGGAAGGCTCGGCAGCTTCGAAGGCGGGGGTTCAGCTGGGTGACCGGATTGTCTCGCTGCAGGGCTCGGCCATCGACAGCTTCCTCCAGATCCGCCTCGCGGTGGCGCAGCATCCCGGCGAGCCGCTCGATCTGGTGATCGAGCGCGGCGGGCGCCGCATCGCGCTTCCGGCCGTCGCTGCCTGGAAGGAAGTGACCGACCGCTTCGGCAACACACAGAAGATCGGCTATCTCGGCGTTGGCCCGGCCACGGCGCAGCGCGTCAACGTGGGCCCGCTCGAGGCGGTCGGCGATGCGGTGATCCAGACGCGCGACATCATGGGGATGATGATCACTGGCATCCAGCAGATCGTCACCGGCAAGCGCGAGATCAAGGAACTGGGCGGGCCGATCAAGATCGCCAAGTATTCGGGCGAACAGCTCGTCTCGGGCTGGGCGAACTACGTCTGGTTCATCGCGCTGATCTCGATTAACCTCGGGTTCATCAACCTCTTGCCAATTCCGGTGCTCGATGGCGGGCACCTTGCGTTCTACGCGATCGAGGCGGTCAGCCGCCGTCCGGTGAGCCAGCGCGGGCAGGAATGGGCCTTCCGCACGGGACTTGCGCTGGTGGTGGCGCTGATGCTGTTCGTGACCTTCAACGACGTCGCTTCGCTGCGCGTTTTCGGAGGCTGAGGATGGCGCTGCCGGCCGGTCTTGCCTCCGCACCGCGCGTAGGCGGCATGGCTTGCTGGCAGAGGCTCGGGGGGAGCCGGATTTTCCACAATATGCGGGGCAAATGAAGGTCCGGGCGGTGTGCTTGCTTGATTGGCAAGCGCGCATCGGGCAGGGAGCGGCATCGCGGTTGCATGACGGAACATGTCCGCCGTGATCCGCAATGCTGGCAATCGGGTGCCGGGGTGACCGGGTACTGGCAGGCTGGCTGCACGAATAGACGGGATGGCGCTTGGTGATGATTGCTTGGAACACGGGCCGCAATGCGGGCGGCATGACCCGCGCGGCCACCATGGCGGCCCTCGCGGCGTCCACTTGCCTTGCCGGCGTGCCGCTCATGGCTGCGGCGCAGACGGCGAGCGCGCCGGC
>Ga0164294_10002094_pt1 | contig 18241 bp, 5 predicted proteins | sample GEODES005metaG_FD_111479 | JGI IMG/M metagenome (GOLD analysis project Ga0164294, IMG submission 111479) | Oligotrophic lake water microbial communities from Sparkling Lake, Wisconsin, USA - GEODES005 metaG | ecosystem: Environmental > Aquatic > Freshwater > Lake | place: USA: Sparkling Lake...
AGTCGCCAAGGCCGCGCTCGCCGAGCCGCCCCCCGAGGACTCGCCATGACCACCCTGCGCCCGGTGCGCGCCGACGACGTCGAGTGGCTCACGCAGATGCTGTGCGACCGAGACGCCCTCGGCCCCCACAACTGGTCGGGGCCGCTCGACGCCGACGTCGTCCGCAATGTCCTCGCGCGGCAGGTCGCGGAGGACGCCCGCCTGCGCGTGGAGCGGGGCCGTCTGGTCGTGCAGGTCGACGCCGAGCCCGTCGGCTTCGTCTCGTGGCGCGCGACGCAGTGGGGGCCCACGCCGGCGAGCGCCTGCCCGTCGATCGGCATCGCCTTGCTGCCGGCCCACCGGGGCCGGGGCGTCGGTACCGCCGCGCAGCGCCTGCTCGCGTGCCTGCTCTTCGACGCCCTGCCGATCGCGCGCGTGCAGGCCGACACGGCCGCCGACAACGTCGCCGAGCGCAAGGCGCTCGAGCGCGCCGGCTTTACCTGCGAGGGCCTGCTGAGGGCCGCCGAGGTCCGCGACGGCCGCCCGCGCGACCGCCTGCTCTACGCGATGACGCGCGCCGACCTCGCGGCCGGCTGACCGCCGCTGCTCTATAGAACCCTCACTGCATCCACTGCCAGCCAGCACCGAGCGATGCGGCCCACGTGTCGCTACCGAGGACTGCCGGCAACAACAGCGCCGAGAATCGGAGACCCGCAACCCCCGCGGCGTCCGAACGCGGAGAAACCTGACCGAGCGATAGCTCGACTCCCATCGGGTTGACGCCGAAGGGTTCGTCGAATCCAGCGACGTACACGAGCGAGGGCGCGGCGCTCACGCTGATGACAAACATTGCTCCTTGCGGAGCGTCTCTCGCGAACTCAAACACAAAGCCCATTGTCAAGGGCACGTGGAGCCCGTAGTCAAAAACCGGCACGCTGACAGCCTCAACCAGCGCACAGCCCCCCACCGAGCGGTCTCGAGCCTGCGATTGAGTCGCCGCGAGAGCGAGGCTGTCTAGGCCAAGGGTCCCACGAAAGCCCCACGCGAAATCTCTTGTGCCGGCATCGCCGGCAACCAAGTAGGTGGCACCGAGGTAAGCGCCGAAGCCACCACCACCGGCATACTCAGTCCTCGTGACCATCTGCCGGCTCTCTGTCCGCGCTGGGCCCGCTCGGCAGACACTCGACGTCTCAATCCGCTCGCCAGTCCACATCATGCCGACAAGTCGGCTCGCCACGCCAAAGTCCAACAACCAAGCCGCGGGCGCAGCGCCCCCCCCAACAGCCACGACCGTCGGCGGTGTCTCGGAGCCCTTGTTCTCCCCCGCTACCTTAGACGGGAACGGCGCTGGCGGCGAAGGTCGGGTGTTCGGCATCGCCACCGACACCGGCTGAGGTGCCGCCGCCGACTCGGGTTCCTTCGGCGGAGGCGGTGGTACCGCGACAACCGGTTCTGGGGGGGGCACCATCGTTGACGGCACCGAGAGCGCAGGCGGCACGACCGGCGGCACGGTCGAACCCACCTGCGCAGGGGCTTCGGCTGCAGGTCCGACAAGCTCGAGTCGAACCGTCGTGCCGACCTTCGCGTCAACGAAGCGCGTCACCCGCTGGCCGTCTTTGAACACGGCGACAATCTCGACCCGGCCCGGGAAAGCGCGCAGTGGCTCGGTCAGGGGTGTCGTGCCTGCAGGCATACCTCGAATCTCCACCGCTGCCCCCTCGGGCATGGTGGTCACCGCGATGCTCGCGACCTGCGACTTCAGCGCCTTTAACTGATTCTGTGCGCGCGCCACCGTCTTCGGCGGTGCGCCTCGGTCGGCTACGATCGCGTCGTACGCGCCGAAGGCGAGCGTGACATGCCCAAGTCGAAGCGCAGCGACCGCGATGGTCTCTAGGGCGTCAGCGCCCCCACCGGCGGCATAAGCGCGCTTGCCGAGGTCAAGGACTTTCTTCCACTGACCCGCCTTGAAGGCCAGACCGACCTCAGCATCTAGCTTACCGAGATTTTCCGAGTCCGTAACGTCCGCCCGGGGAAGAACAGACGAAACACCGCCGGCGGAAAGACTCAGCACAACGCCTTGGACTGTCGAATTCCACATTGCGGTTCAAACCCGCCTAGCACGCCCTGAGCGCGTACGGCGACTTCTTAACGTCAATACTTAATGATGTACGAGACAGCGACATTGTGGGGCCGCGTCTCCAGAATACCAGTAATCCCCGTTGTGCCACCGCCCGAGGCGTCTGTAACGCCATCGACGACGACGTTGTGTGAGTGACCTCCCCCGCCGTAGGTTGCCATCTGGTCGGAGTCGAAATCGAAGTGGATACCATTGTCGTTGCCGCCCTGGACACGGGACCCTTCATTGCCCTGGTAAAAGTGTTCGTGCGCTCCATTTGTTGTTGTTTCACCCGCCACTCGCAAATGATGTTGGTGATTACCGATGGCGTGGTCATGCGTCCGAAAACCATCTCGCTGCACCGAGCCGTTTGCTCGATTCTCGGGATCACGGGTGCCGTCGTTCGGGGCTACGCCTGTCCCCATGTCGTTTACCGCTCGGAGAAATCGACCTCGCAGGTCAGGCACATTGAACGTACCTGCGTCGGGTCGTCCCCAACCATTACCGATTGCGCCAAATAGTTGCGTGTAGCGGCCTGAAGTCGAGTACGCAGCCCCGTCACACCACAGCCACCCTTCGGGCAGAGACGTACCAGCGAAAGCCATGATTGTTCCGGGCGGAACGCCATTGTCCGCACGAACCGCGAACGGGACAGCGCCGAGGACCCGTCGACCGTTCAGCGATGTTCCGTTGACTCGCGTTTGGACGAATACCTGCGGCGCAGCGAACACCGACCACCCGAGTGCCTCCATTCCCTGTCCGCCGAGCTCTACGACGAAGTTACCGTTTGAAACAGTCACGCGAACGGTCGCGAAAGTTCCCTGTGCGGAGGGCCAGAGTTGATTACCGGCGTCGACCGCGTCGAACAAGGCGAAGCCGAGGTCGTATCCACCATCGGCAGGACTCCCGTTCCGTTCGAGTCGGCCGTCATAGCGGATGGTTCGAGGCGTCTGCGCCTGCGCGATGCTCGTCAGCAGGACGAGGAAGAAACTGATGATAATTTCAAAGTGTCGCATTTTGTGATTGTCTCCTGTGTCGAATTGCAAGTGATTCAGTAGAGGGTGAACATTGTGCCATCCGCTGCCTGCCCGTGCACCGCGTCGGTCCGCATCACGGGGGACAAAGGCGTACGACCGGTCAGAGAAAACATGCCCGCCGCATCAGTCTGAGGTGCCGGATCTGCCGCGCTAAAGCTCGCACACAGCCAGTCGCCATCGCGCGTCGCCAAGTTGAAGTCGTCGGAGACCAGAACGTCGCCGTCGATCCCCGCGCTCCCGCACCCGATGGAACAAGCCTCACCGCCGTAGCTGAGCGCGCACCCGCACACGAGGCGGCCACTGTCTGGAACTGCTGGGAAGCCGCCTCCGGGACTAAAGGGCGCGACGCCACAGGCGAACCGGGGATCAATTGCACCGGCCTCACTGGGTGCGCGATATTGCCCACACGTGCTCTGAACGTACTCCGCGTTGTGTCCATTTAACCAATCGATTTCCTCGCACTCGTTCACACAGCCACGGGTGTAGCCCAGCACGAGAGTCGGGTCCTGGCAGTAGCCACCTAAGCACTCGACATTCGGTGCACAGCGGCTGTTGTCGTCGTTCCCATTCTGGTCGGCACAGGCGACGGTCGGCTGTCCCCCGTATGGCGTGTAGGGCACCAGTGCCCATGCGACAAAGCCATCAGCCGTGTTTGGGTCCAACAGGCGGTCGTTCTGCTCCAGTATCGTGCAGTCGAAGGCGACGTTTTGTGGATTGAGGCGCGCCACGCCGGCGGGCACCGCCGAGGGTCCCGCGCTTGGAACACACGCGTTGAAGGTAAAACGCTGCGCCGCAACGGCGCGAGACACGAGGTAATCAACCTCATCGCCCCCACCAAGCTCTCGCCGAGCCGGTCGGGCAACTGCCATGCACTTGAACTGACTGTGGTGAGTCATCCCGACGCGAGCCCCGGCGTCGTAGTCCGAACAAAAGTCGTAAGACGCCCTGCCGCATCGCGTCCCGTCCGGATCGGCATTGGCGTCGCGAAACCGCGGGCACGACCTCCAGTATCCACCGGCGTCCGGCGGCAGCGCTGGGGCGATCCGCTGGGTCGCTGGTGCCTCCGTCAGTCGGCTCCGCTCGGCGATCACATAACGACCGGCGGGAAAGCCTGCCGCCGGCTCGGGCGGCAGGTAGTAACCGACGTGAAGTTCAGCAAAATACGACAACTCGGCGGCAACGCGCGACATCTCGGGTGTTAGCCGAGCGCTCGGCGCATCGGCTTGGCCCTGACTGATGTCTGGGGCACCGTCGTCGTTGAAGTCTCCCTGCTCATCCACGCAGTACTTTGTGAGCGGGTTGAGCTCCTGCGGAGCGAGCCCGCGCGCGCCCAAGTTCGCTGCCAGCGCCGGCGGGTGCGCGTACGCGGGTCGAGTCGCTGGGTCCGCTGCAGCGAGCGCGCTCGCCCGGTCGTTGCGCTGTGTCTCGACCAGGGCAATCGAGGGCATCGCGAAGCGCACCTGTGTCAAGACCTCACGGAGCGCGTCACCCTCATTCTCAGGCTGCAGGATAAACCGATCGACTGTCCTGATTGTGCATCGCGCTTGGTCGCGCACACTCGCAGTGTAAACCCCCGCGTTCGTCTGATGCTGATAGGCGACGTATGAGACCCACCCATCCGCGTCCTCATCGCAGGAGAGGGCGCCGGCCACGACGTCCCAGTAATAGTTCTCCCGTGTCTCGCAGAGGCAGTTGCCGTTCTCCGCGAGCAGCCGACCAGTCACACCGGCCACCCCGTTGCACAGATTCGCAGGACACACGACGCAGCGTCCGGTGGCTCGGTCACGCGCGCTCCCATCGGCACAAGGCGGGTCCTCGCAGGTGAAAGTACCGTTCGCCTCACGACACGTCTGGTCGACTCGACAAGGGCTCGGGTTGCACGGCGATCGCAAGACGCACGCCCCAAAGCCAGCAAGTGGCGCGACATATCCGGGCAGGCAAGCCTCGAGGTCGCACCGGTCGTCCGCAGCGCCACCTCCCTGGACGCATGGCCTTGCAAAGTTTCCTTCGCAGTCAAGGCTGCCGCACGTCTGCCGAGGTCGACAACCGTCGCTCATCGCATCTACGACATATCCCGCTTCGCACACCGTGCACTCGGCGCTCCCGTCTGCGTCGTCGCATCGCCGATGCGAGACCGCACACGAGGGCATGATCTCGACGCATGAGAGTCCGGGTATCGGCTCACAGGTACATTCGGGGCCGACACAGCCCCGGGGGACTTCATAGCCAGCCCTGCAGCCGAGGCACTCAGCATGTGCCCCAGCCTCGGCGCGGCACTCGCGATTGGCCGCGGTGCATCCTGCCGACTCACAGTCTCGCTGTAGTTCGCAGATTCCGCCAGCCTCGACGTATCCCGCGAGGCATGCACCGCACGCTGCTCCCGCGACACCGACCACGCAGTCGCGATGCTCTTCGACCTCGCAAGCCTGACTGATATCGTCAGGGTGCCCGGGTTCGCAACGCGCAGGACTCTCGACATCTCGCTCACACACGCCACCGCGCTCTACAAATCCGAGCGCGCAGGCGCCGCAGCGCGCGTCCATCGTGCTGTCGGCACCGATTTCGCAGCGCCGATTCGCCGCTCCACACATCGCAGCCGAGGCCGCATCGCCGCAGTCGCGCGCGCGTCGACAGAGACCAACATCACACACGAGTCCGACGCACGCGCCTGCCTCGCACGGACACCCAGGCTCACGCGACCCGATGCAGGCTCGACAGGTGTTGCCGTCGCAGAACAGGCCGGAGTCGCACGTGCCGTCAGCTCGGCAGTCACACTCCGCAGAGCCTGGGCTCTCGCATCCCGCCGCAGCGCTGCAAACACCATCTGGGCCACAGGTGAGCCCCTCGTCGCATGGACACGGGCAACCCGCTTCACCGGCGCAGGCGACACACGTCATCGTATCGGGAGCACACTGCAGGCCCGGCTGACACTTCATGGGTGACGCAGGACAAGCGCAGCCCAGGGATCCCTCAGCCCCGGGCAGCGTGCAGGGATCAGCGACGCACTTGCCGCTGCCGTCGCAGACAAGACCATCGACGCAAGGGCGCTGCTCATCGCAGACACAGCCAGCGCTTCGGTCGGTCTCGCATGGGTCCGGCACGCGACATCGGCCGTCTATGCAGGCCGACGACTCGCCGTAGTGAGGAACCCGTTGGCACTCCCTATCGGTCATGCATTGCCGGCATGAACCAGAGTCACACACAAACCCCGCCGTCCCCTCCGCAACGTCGCAGTCTTGACCGCGTTCGCAGGCTGCAGGGGACATCCCACCTGCCCCGCCGCTCCCGGCTGTTCCGCCGGTTTCAGACCCACCCGTGAACCCACCAGCCGCGTCGGCTCCACCGACATTGCCGCCTACGTCTCGGGCTGCGGTGACCGTGCGTCCCGTATTTGACTCCGTGCAAGCGCTCGAGAGCGCGCAAACGAGCGCGAGCAGGAGGACATCGGATCGATGCTGCCGATGTGTCATCTTAGAGCTCCGTGAAGTCCGTGTAGTAAACGAAGATGCGCATATCATCCAGACTGTTCAGGTCAATATCTTGGTTGACCTGCTCGTCTCTCTGGTTGAGCAGAAGCTCCCAGTTCGAGTTGACGAAGGGCCGGTCACGCAGACGCTCGTTGCGATACGTCTCAGGCGCGAAGACCTTCTGCGCGTTGAACGACGGATTGATGACAGCCGTGCGCTCTGGAAACCGATAGTAGGTCGTGCCGTCGCCCACGCCGCGAACCGCACCAGTCCCGCTCTGACGAAGGTACAGTCGACCGACCGCATCACCGAGGCCCGCCCCGTCGAGCGTCGCTTCGACATACAGCACCTTGTGGTCTCGCGTGAGCGGCGAAAGCGACGCGATCGATGTACCGAAGGGCATAGACAAGTACCCCGAGGCGTCAAGCAGACGTGTGTCCGTAATGGCCTCGCGGAAGCGACGTGTGCGCTCCATACCAGACAGGGGCCGCCCCTCGTCATCGAGGCGCGGGATGCTCAAGAGGTCGTCTTTTGCGGAGAGCACCGCAACACGGGTGTCCGGATTACCGTATGTCTCTTCGAATTCATGGAATGCGTCGGTCAGGTCCGCAAGGTAGTTTTCCAAGGTAATGTCTCCTCGGGCAACGAGCCGGACCAAGAAGAGATCGTTCAGGTGTGCGTAGCTCTGGCTGGTGTAATACTCAAAGACACGGGTCGCCTTGTAGGCATCAACGAGCGCGGCACGGAAGGTTCGGTCTGCACTCAGGATCGCGTCGTTCTTGTAGATACGCGTGTTCGGATCGTTTCGCGCTGCTTCAACGTTGATGGCCAGTTGCTCGGCTTCGGTCTGTTCGTTGGCCAGCCGCGTTGCTTCGTTTTTCAGACGTAGGATTTCAGACACTCGAAGCTTGATCTCGTAGCTGGCCTTGAGTGCATCGACCGCATTGGTTTCGAGTTCTAGGGCAAGGTTCTTGATTGTCGCGGCTGAATCGATTTGGACGCGTCCCGCGGGGGCGTTCGGCCCCCGGTCGTCGATGCCATCTCGGTTTCGGTCCTGTCCACACTGGGCCGCTGCGTCTGTCCGCATCTCGGCGAGTCGCAGATCTTCCATACCCCGTTCAGCTTCATCGATCTGGTTCTGAGCAATTTCTGTTTCGGAGACTTTGAGCATAAACGCTTGGGTCTTCAGAACCGAACCATAGATGGCAAGTCCTGCCGCGAACCCACTTTGCGCGGCAGCCTGAATTCCATCAGCGACAATTTTCGCCCCCTCTTCGATTGCAGCGGAGTTCCTCATTCGCGCCCTCGCGCCTCGAATCCGCTCGTTCAAGTCGAAAGTCGCCTGCTGATTCCCGATCTGACGCGCCAAGGTGAAGTTCACATTCCCACAGACCTGACGGACACGCTCTTCCTCAATCGCGATACGGGCGTTCACGCCGTCGGCAGTCCGGACGACTCGTTGGAGGTCGAGCCGTGCGACCTCCACGGAGCCCGCGGCTTGGAAAATCTCGCCGTTGCCGACGAAGCCGCAGGGGTTGCCCATCAGGTTCGTTTCGGGGCTGAGCTCGGCGTACTTCGCAATCGCTGGTAGGACTCGGCCATCGGCCGTTTCGAAGGTCCCACAAATCTGGGCGAGACGATCCTCGTAGTTGTTCTTCACCTGCGTCAGCTCGCGTTCGAAAGACGCTCGGTCCGTCTCGTACGCTCGATTCTGCTCGAGCGCGCGCTCTTCTTTGTCGCTCGCGACGCGCAGCTTCTCTTGCGCGCGTTGCAGCAAAACCTCAAATGCATTGGTGTCACTCGGGCCGAGCGCCGGGAATGGGATATAATCCGGGGGCAGACCGAAGAGGGTCAGGTTGTCGGAGATACCCTGATACACGTCACGCATCTCCAAGAGCGCTGAGCTGTAAACGCGCTGAGCTCGTTCCCGCTCGACGTCGATTTGGTCTCGCTCACGCGCGGGCGCGTTCTGCCGAAGGTCACCGAGGAAACGGTTCATCGCCATCGACTCGATGTAGGCCGAGGCGTAGGCGCGTTCGATGACACGTCGAGCAAGGTCCGGCCGGTTGAAGCTCTGGTAGCGCTCAGCGATCGCGCTGAATGATCGGGCCTTCTGACTCGATGCGCGCACCAGCTTGGTCAGGTAGTAAACGAGAGTGCGTGCATCGACCACGCGCTGTGAGAGGGCGAGCCCTAAGCTCGGCCAGAGGGTTGAACTGTTGCGATAGAATCGATCGAGAACGATTTGATAGGCCTGTGTCGCCTGATAGAGGCTTCGCATCTCGAATCCAGCGGGGCCCGCCAGGTCGAAGCCACCAACTTCGAACTGGGACCCCAAGAATGCGCCGCCCCGGAGGCCCGCAAGGTCGAACCGAGAGGCAAATGCTGAAGTATAGGCCTCGTCTCCGAGCATGACCATGAGCTCGGCGTAGAGAGACTCGAACCCCTGACGCGTGAAGCCGGGTTCACCTGCTGCAGGTTCCGCAGCCCCAAACGCCTCGAGCAAGAAGTCCCGTGTGACCTCGGCGAGCGTGCTGCCGGCGCCAGCCTGCAGGCCACCCAGGAGCGCACGCGCCGAGTCGTTCATGTATGTGGCCAGCGTGCAGTCGAGTCGATCGGCAAGCTGCTGAATCTCAACTGGATCGTAGCAGTACTGCATCGCCTCGGATCCGGGAACGCAGCGCCGCGGGGCGAAACCTAGATTCGTCCCCTCGCGATTCTGGAAGCGGGTCTTGTACCGAAATGCATCCGCGGTCGCGGATACGAAGCTCTGAAACGCGGGCTCGTCGACGGCGTTCCCGTTGGCATCCTGCGGCCTGAAGAAGCGCTTCTCTGCGCGAAGGTCGACGCGGTTCGAGTCGCAAAGTACAGCGTTGGCCTGAGCACAGCGCCAAGCCGGGTTCAGCTCGCCGCCATGTGCCTCAAGCCACCGCGTCGGCGTCGCCACTGCCTCAGGGTCGTCCGGGTCGCTGGTCTCGACGAGGCCTAGGCACGAACCGTCTCGATTACACGGCAAACCGCAAAAGTCTACGTCCCCAAGTGCCTCGCGAGAAAATCGCAGGAAGGAGACGCCACTCCCCTCCGGACACTCGTCAAACCGCTGACCATTCGCAGCGCAGTCGTCGAATCGTCCAGTCGTGTGACACACATAGTGCACGGCGTACTCCGGATCGGCGTCGCCCGAAAAATCGCCCACAGGCGCTCGCGTAATATACGACGCCTCCGGCGGCGCCGCCGCGACGCCGTTCATCATCAAGCCCACGCGCGCAGCCACCAAATTGGCAGTCAAGGGCTGCCCAAGACGCTCACTGTTGAGCGCAAGTAGGTCTGCAGTGCAGGCTGCACCCAGCGCAGTCGCAGCGTCTGGCGCAGGGTCTTGCTGTGCGGTGCCGACAAAGTCCTCGCCGGAGAGGGAGGTTGGATTTCGGCGCAGTTCCATCAGCCCGTAGGCGGCATTCTCGCTGGCTGCGCCCACGATGGAGCCATACGATTCTTTGAACAGGATGAGCATGCGCGACTGATCGATGAGGAGGCCATCGATCAGGCTCAACGTGCGCACCCGGGCACGACCGTCTGGGATTGGATTCGAGCCCGCGAGGTTAAGGTTTTCGACCGCGTCGGCCGAATTGCCGGTCGGTGCCGCTTTGTGCCGACACTCGCTGCGTTCGTATGCGCCCGATGGGAGTTGGGCAACCCCCGGCGCGGTGATGAATCCGTCAAGTAGCCACGGATAACTGACCTTAGCGAGCGTGGGATGCGCCGCAGGACAGTCTGTATCCGGCGCATTGGAGTGGAATCTTCCCCCCACGACGATGCGCGCTTCGAACGACCGAATCGATGTAGCACATTGGTTGACACCCCCGCTGATAACGGCCGCGTTGCACACCGACTCAGCGCCACCGGACGGGTCGACTCCCAGCGAGAACTGCGCGATGGACGGGTAACCTGCATACTGAAGTGCCGCATCTGTCGCAATGCGACCTTCGAGCCGGGTTGGGTCGCCCGCGGCAGCGCGCAAGTTCATCGCGAACGGCATTTCGACCAAGCCAGTTGGCACGGGCTGCCGAGAGTTGTCCGTCGTGTGAGCTCGCAGAGAGCCGCCAGCGAGATCGCCTCCCACAACTGGGTAGCACACCTGCACGGGCGCTTGGCTCAGAGGTCGATCCTCACACGCCTGACGGACCGAACCAAAGCGCCACGATTCGGAGAAGAGCGACTGGAGCATTGCATCGAAGCCCTCAACCGGGAGCTGACCGCGGCGCAAGTCGACCCACCGGTTCAAGAGCGAGTTGCCGAGCTGAACTGGGGCGTTTGCGAGCCGCCCCTGGTTCAGCCACTGCTGGAAAGCTGCGGCGTCGATGTTGAACTGCCCGAAGTAGAACATCTTGCCAGCCCACTGGCCATCTGGGCGCTGGATGTAACTCATGGGGAGGCGACGGACACCCAAACGAGCGTTTGAGATCTCCAGCACGCCGTCCCACACCGGATAGTTCTCGTTGGCAGCGTTCCGCACAGCGATAGCCATCGTGTCCCCTGACTCGACCGCGACCTCGATCGAAGGCACCTGCGCAGCGTTCACTGCAGACGCTGCCGGCGTGCTGCCGTCGGCCAGCAGGGGCGCCTGGCCAAGTCGCAGCCAGAAGAGCGGATTCGGATCTGCCGGATTGTCGGCTGTGACGGACGCCACTTTACGCACGGTGAAGACTTGCCGTCGTGGCGACTGGTTCGACACCGTGATAACGGCCTCGGTCGCGATGTTCGAAAACGAGAGGTTCGTCACGTTCGTCGTGAATGTCCCGTCGACGAGGTCGGCCGCTTCGTCGGCAGGCGCGGCGAGGGGTCGACAGGTGCCGGTCACGCCGTCCTTCACAGCGCAGTATTCGTTGCGTGCACAGGACGACAAGACTGCCGTGCAGGTTGTCCTGCAGACATGGCGGTCACAGGTACGGCCGTCTTGACAGTCTGCGTCGGTATTACAATTACTTGCGCACGTCCCGTCGATGCACGTCTGATGTTCAGGACAGTCGAGGTCGGCATTGTCGCTCGGTGCCCCCAAGCCACAGGTCTGCGGAGCCTCGTCCGCCGTGAGGCAACTCCCCTGACGGCAGGTCGTCGGTGTCACGTTCAGTGGACCCCCGCCTGCGCGCGTGGTCCTTGGTAAGCAGTTGTCGCCCTCGGCGAACGCCATCAAGCCATCGGCGCCGCACGCCTTGTACTCCCCGTTCGGGAGCGACAGGCCATCCCGGCAGGGCAAAAAGCATGTGTCTGAGAGCGGCGGCTCCTTGGCGAGCTCGCCCTCAGGGTCTCTCGGCACGAACGGGATACAAAGTGCCTGACTGCAGATTGCGCCCGCGCGGCAATTTCCCTGTGGCGTGCATCCACATCCCAGGTCGCCAGCGTAGCAATCGGTTCGGCGGCAGGTACCGTCCTGTGTGCAAACAAGCTCGACCCCGTTTTCATTGGTGTTGCAGGCCAAGTTTGGCAGACAACCGCACCCTTCGTCGCCGCGTACGCAGCCGATAGTCTGGCACGTGCGGTCGGCGGTGCACTCCAACCCCGCGTTGCACGAGGCGTCGTCGCGGCAGGGCGCGCCGAGTTCGCCAGGAGAGACGGTGGGCGGGCCACAACGGTAAGATTGCAGATTGCAGAACAGGCCCTGAGCGCACGCGAGATTGGCGAAGCACGGACAGCCTTCGGCGCCGGGCGGGCAATCTTGGTTCACCGGCACGCAACGGCTCCCATCGCACACGTATGCGGTGCCGTCCGTTCCGGTGGCACATGTGCGATCGGCGTTGCACCCGCATCCGGGCGCACCAGTTTCGCAGGTTGTCGGTCGGCAGATGCTCGCGCCGCTCCCTTCTTCGGTGCAGGCGAGCCCTTCGTCGCATCGGGCATCGGGCATGCAGCCGCAGCCCACTGCACCGGGCCGGCACTCGGACTCCGCACACACGAACCCCGCGCCGCACTGCAACCAGCGGCCGTCGGCGCCTTGATTGCACGTCTGGTTCGGGTGACACGCGCAACCCACGTCACCGGTCGTGCACCGCGCGCGCTCGCACGTGTTCGTCGACTCGTCGCACTCGACACCCTCTTCTGCGCACGGGAAGTCGCCGCGCGCGCACATGCAACCCAGAGTGCCGGGACGGCAGGCGCCCATGTCCGATTCGCCGGCGTCCTTGTCATTCGTCGGGGCGGCAATGGTCGCGTCGGGGTAAGTAACGGTGACCAAGACCGGCCCCTGCGTCGACCCGTTGCAGGCGACCACCGCCACGGCGAGTAAGGAGAGCGGGACGAGTCGTTTCAGCATCATCGGGACAACTCCTCTTTCAACGAGCCGGCGTGAGGCCGGGGCCCAAGAGCGCGTGGCCCAGGCGGTCAAAACACTGTACATCCGTCAGTTCGGTGTCACTCGCTCGAGCGACGCCGTCAAAGACCAAGTCCATTCGCGCAGCACGAGCCGGCGCATCGGCCAGGGCGATGAACGCGAACCCCAAGAACTGGCCGCGTCGGGTCGTCTGACCCCGCAAGGCAGAGTCGAACTCGACGCGTGGGACTTGCCCGGCGCCGATTTCGATTCGACCCTGGCAGGCCCGCGCCGCGGGGTCAGCGAGAGTAAATGTAAGACGCGACTCCGCCCTGCAGGTTCCGGCCACACACGTCATCGGCTCGATGCACGTCGTGCCGGCATCACACGGGCAGTCCCGTTCACCTGGGTTACAGGTGGCTCGCGCGCAGAAGCCGGTCGATGCGCAGACCGCATCGCCGAGGCAGTCCTCCCCGGCGATGCAGGGGCAGCCCGCCTGCCCTGTCGGGCAACCTGGGGCGGCACACCGCCCGGAAACGCAAGCGAGGTCGAGACCCCGATACGGAACGCAGTCGGGATTCGCCGAACATGCGGTCCCCAGGTCACCGGCGGGCCCGCCGCCAGGCGGCACGCAGCGGTCGTTGCGGCACAGCAGGGCAATGCCACCGACCACCGTGCACGTGCCGTTCGAGAAGCACGGGCAGTCGTTTGTGCCTGGGGGGCAGGCGTCGGCTGGGGCGCCGGCGTCTGGCGTTGTGTGAGCGGATGAGGTGGCGTCAGCGGTCGCGCCGGCGAAAGGGCGGGGACCAGGGACCGCGATCTGAGTCTCGCGGGGGTCTGCTTCGCTAGGTTGGTTGCACGCGACCAGAACAGACATCAGTAGGACGATCGCCAGGACCAAACGCAGGCGTCGATGCTCAGGCGGGCGGGGACGAAGCACAGTCTTGTCTCCCAAGCTCCGCGCGTCCCGACTGAACACGGACGCGTGGTCGAGGTCCTCGCAATGAACCTGAAAGCATGAGACCGATCCGCCCTTCATGGTACGCGCCCGCCCGATGAGGAATGAGATTCCACAGTGCCACCGCCGTCATCATGGCGGCAAGATTTGTTTCCCTGTTCAGAGCTTCCGAAGATTCTGCTTTCGATTTCTGCCGAACTCAGAGGAACCAGTTCGTTGTAGATCATTTCCGCTGCATCTGTTCGTTTCTGACGTTCTGCCGCTCCAGTAGCGAATCCAACGGCTCTTGACACTTTCGTGATGTCTGCGAGAGCACTGTTAGAGAGCCCCTTCATTCTGAAGAACTCCACGACAGCCCTGGCACCCGTTGCCGGGTTGGTCAGTTCTTCAGGGTTATTGACGAGGTCCAAGCCTAAGCGACTGCCTAGTTTGGTAAGTGTCTCCCTGCCTGTGAATTGCAGGAATCCAATGCCGCGAAATTTGTGGCCCTCGCCTGGCATATTCCCGTTCTTGCCGTCGTATAGCTTATCGAAGAGTTCCTTCGCTGGCCTCTTGCTCCACTCTTCGGCAGATGCGAGGGACTGGAAGTGCTTGGTGTTGTTCGTCTGGTCTGCACCCCATAGCTTGTAGAGCGTCGCCGCCTTGTATCCAGTCTTCTCTCGAGCCGACGCATCAAACCCGGACTCAGCCTCGACCATGGATAGAACGTTCGCCTGCGCTCGCGGATCACTAATTCCAGCGTTCTTCATTGCCTCGAGCACGGCGGCGAAACCAGACTGCTGTTTCAGTGAGCGCATCCCGTCAGGGTCCAGCCTTCCGGCTGGATCGTTGCCAGCGAATGCGAATCGCAAAATAGCGACATTTGTGGCGGTAACGAGTCGCCCGGAAGGATCCGCACTCACCCACCGCCCGAGCCGAGCATCCAGGTACCGAGCTCCAAAGTACGTCAACCCGGCCGCGTCGTCGTGCTCCTTGCCGGTGTACTCGTAGTCGTCGCCGCTGTCGTCGCTCTGCCAGCGCACGGTGCCGTAAGGGTAGTGTTCAACGCGGGTGAGCACGCGTCCGGTGTCGTCCGTCGTAGCGAGCAAGCTCCCAAGGTGGTCGTGGTGCAGACCCGTCGTTCGAGTCGCCGCGGGCTCCACCATGCGTCGCGCGACCGCGCTGAGCAGCACATCCGGGTCGTCGGCGCCCGTGATGGCGCCGAAGACGGGTTCTGCCGACGCGGCCTGGGCGACCCAGGCGTCGGCCGCGTCGATCTCCCCATCCGGCGAGGCTGCGAGCATACCAGCGCCGCCAGCACGAACGGGCGCGACATCGCTCAGCCAGCGCGCCTGCATATCAGTACGCTCAATCTTGACGACCTTGCGCGGACCAATGCTCACGTATTTCGTCGTCACGCCGTCGCGTACCTCAAAGCTTGGGTCTGGGTACCAGGTGAGATGCGCGCCCTCACGCTTGACGACTCGCTCAGTGCCGGGCCCGTAGCCAGCGCGCAACGCCTCCAGACTGCCCCGCTGTACGCCGAGCAGACGTCCGGCGGCGTCCCACCGGTACTGCGCTGGGCCGTTCATTTGCATGAATCCGGCTGCGTCGTAGGTGTAGCGGGTGACGTTGCCCAAGTCGTCTTCGGTCGATACGACGGTGTTGGGCTGCGCGCGGCTGTAGGTGTATGTACCCACGTGGGCGGGCGAGGCGCCGCCGCGCGTCGAGGTCGCGGCCACGATGCGGTCCAAATCGTCGTACTGCCAGTCGAGGCGCTCGGCGACCTCAGCGCGCTCTGCGTCTAGGGATGCCGATATCAGTCGGTACAGCGCGTCATGCATGTACGTAGCCGTGCCACTGGGTGCGCCGAGCGCGGCGGGTACCAGATCGGTGACCGCAAGCAAATTGCCCACGCGATCGCGATCGATTCGGCGGCGCGTGACCTCGCCGAAGGGCCCCTGAGTGCCATAGGCCGTCTCGCGGAGTCGCGCATCGTAGGTGTGTTGCTCGCGTACGCCGTTGAAGAGCGTCGCCTCCGTCATCACACCGCGCGTGTCGTACCGCGTGCCGAGCACGTAGCCGTCCACCTGCTTCGCGCGGCCGAGGCCGTCGTAGCGAATGCGGAGCGTCTCGGCGTCCGGGTAGGTGGTCGAGGTCACTCGGCCTGCGCTGTCGTAGGTGCTCTCGAAGCGGAACCGCTTGTCGGCCAGACCGCGGAGCCGCACCTCGGCGCGGCCGCGCGCGTCGTAGCCGATCTCGTCGAAGCCGGACTCGCCGTCGAGACCTGTAATGGGGAACTCGATGCGCGCGACGCGCCCAGCCGAGTTGGAGCACTCGCGGCCGAGTTCGACACAATGCACGGCAAGGTCGTAGTGGGTCCGGACCTCGGTCGATTCACGGTCTTCGCCGGAGCTGGCCCACTCGCGCCAGGTCGCGACAGCACGGTTCGCCGCGTCGTACTCAGTGCGCACGACGGCACCGCGGGCATCGACGGCCCGCAGCAAGTTCCCCGCCGCATCGTACTCGAACGCAGTGCGGCCGGTGTCCGGATCCCGGACCTCGGTCACCCGGCCGAGGAGATCGTAGGTTTGAACCTTCTCGTGACCTTCGACGTCGATGTACCCACGCAGGTGCCCAAGATCGTCGTAGGTCAGGGTGATGGGGATCGGTCCGGCCGCGCGGTCAGCGATGCGAGTCATTCGAATGGTGCGCCCCAAACCGTCAATTTCGACCGCGCTCGGCGTGTCAAAGTCCCGGTTGTTGGTCGGGTCGGTGTCGTTCTCGTCGTAGCTCTCGGTGACGAGCGGCCGATAGACCGTCCGCGTCACCGAGGCGAGGCCGCCATGCTCGGCAGCGTCCGGCTCAGTGACTTCGACCGGCCGACCCATCCCGTCGTAGCGGGTTCGCGTGGAGAGCACGTTCGCGGCAGGGAGCGGGCAGCCACCGCCGACCACCTCGAAAGGCTGCCACGCCTCGGCCGGCTTGCCCTGCGCGTTGAGGCGGACGACCTCGGAGGCGAGGTAGCGCGCCCCCTCGATGCGATTGATTTTGCCCCGCGACCGCCCGCGACCGTCGAAGCACTGGATTTCCTCGATGTCCTCGCCGCTTTGCAGACTGCTGCGAGCGCGGCGGATGATGCGCGGGGTCGGCGCCGTGACCTCATAAAGATAGCGCTCTGTTGGCGCGCCCTCGCGGTCGTCCGGGTAGGCCGTGCTCGTCAACCGCCCAAACTCATCGAAAGTGTACCGTGTCTCGAAGACGGGCGAAGTGGGTACGCCATCTTGCACGACGACCCAGTCGCGCGAACGGACAACTTGGTCAAGCCGTCCGTCGTAGTCGACCTCCATGCGCAATTCGTACGGCGCATCGGCCGAGTCGATGACCGCGACTTCGGCGACGGGCAAGAGAGCGTCCGAGTCGTACTCAAGGCGCCGGCGGTTGCCGTTCGGATCGAGGGTGGCGATCACGTTGCCGTAAGCGTCGTAGGTGTTGCGAGCCGTGGCGATCTCGGCAGAGTCTGCCGCGGAGATGCGCGCTGTGGTTCGCGTCACTAGGCCGCGCGTCAGACGGCAAGGCGCCTCGAGGTTGTCGTAGAAAGTGCGCGTGCGCGCGACCATGGCGGAGCCCTCCCGCCCGGAGACGCGCTGCTCGCAGGGCATGCGGATCATCCACCGGTCGCCCGTACCCTCGAAGGTAGGCGGTACGTACGAGGTCTCCTCGATCTTCTCGTCACCGAGACACTCGGGGCCGCATGCCTGGCCGTAGGCGCCCGCCGGACCCTCGCAGGGAGCGCACCCTTGCACCTCGTCGGCGCGGGCGACAATGCCGGCGTTGACGACCCGGACGCGGTTGCCGAGCGCGTCGTACTCGAAGGATTCCGCGGTTGTGACAGCGGAGGCCAGCGTGCCTTCAACCACGGTGCGCGTGGTGCCCATCGGACAGATGAAGCGAACGGGGACCCGAGTGCGCAGCGGTACGCCCACGAGTTGGCCGCAGTCGCCATACTCGGACGCCGTGCTCTCGATGAGGCGGCTGGTGTCGCCCGCCCCGGCAAAAGTATGCTTCTCGACGAGCAGTCCCTTGTAGTAACGGCGCGTGGCCGGGTCGTCGCCTGGGGCCGGGGCGCCGACGTCGAAGAGGTTCTCCGCCTCTAGCGCCTCAGCCGAGGGGTCGTCGCCGACGTCGGTTCGCGCGAAGACACGCTGGAACCCGCGAAACTGACGCTCCTCGCTGTCGTAGTAGCCGTCGGCGTATTCGAAGGTCTGGCGTTCGACGGCTGCGAATCTCAGGCCATCCGACTCCACCGTACTCTCAATGGCATCTAGAGTCTGCGTCGGGTTCGGCAGCCGCGTGGTCCAGTCGCCGCGGAGCATGTGCTGCGTGGAGTCGCCATAGGTG
>Ga0164294_10002100_pt1 | contig 18205 bp, 17 predicted proteins | sample GEODES005metaG_FD_111479 | JGI IMG/M metagenome (GOLD analysis project Ga0164294, IMG submission 111479) | Oligotrophic lake water microbial communities from Sparkling Lake, Wisconsin, USA - GEODES005 metaG | ecosystem: Environmental > Aquatic > Freshwater > Lake | place: USA: Sparkling Lake...
AGTATTTTTTTCATGAAGGTCTCGTTGAGTAGTTAATCAAAACAATCAGTATCCATTCGTATTGTTATAAGCGGTAATCGAATGCTGATAATCGCCGCGACGCAGGCATTATGCTATGTGAAAAAAAAGCACTTAGATCACTCTAAGTGCTTTTTTAAGTTAATTTTGTTTATTCTTACTTCATTGCAGCTTCTCTTACTTGATCCCAGCAATCAACTATTAAATTCATGAGCTTAGATTCGATAACTAATAAATAATTTTTTCCGTATAACTAGGAAGTAAAAATTACCGCCCCAAAATTTAGTATGAATAAAAGCCAGTTAACTCTAGTCCTACTTTATGTCTTTACCCGCAAGTGCAATTCGAGTAGCGCAACCTAATTTAACGACATTACGATCAAAATTCAGTTTCGGTGAATAAAAACTTAATGTTTTTAGTTCAGTATTGATGGTATTAATTTCGATTTGAGCTACGGCCGGGTTTTTAATTTCTGCAAACTTTGCCATAGCAATTTTATTTTTTTGGCAATTTACGACGTATTCATAGTGCTGAATACCATACACGCCTGTATCAACGTATTTGTGCACGGTGACGAAATTATCAGGATTGATCGACGCAATTACAGACCATATATCTTTTGACTCTCGAATCACAACGGCGTTGGCGCCGCCCTGCTCAGCCAAATGTGCGGCTAAATCTTCAGCATTAGCCTGCGAAATGCTAGCCATCATCAAAGATGCTAAAAACAAATGCTTGACCATGGTAATTCTCCTAAAAGTGATGTGTTTGATTCATTGTCAGTCGCTGCGCGTGCAATGCTTGGTTTCGTGCTGCTTTGAAAAGTAATTAGATTGGGCTTAGTTCATTGTGTTGCGTTGCAGTATATAAATCAAATTTTAATTTTTCGTGACAGATATATGAAATATTGATGACTTAAGGATTATTGTTATTTTTGAAATCAAACTATTTTTAATTAGTTAATAAAATTGGGGTAGATGCATAAAAAACAGTTAACTTTCCTTAGAAAGGGCGAATCTCAAGAGCGAACAACCAAGGGGGGATAAAAAATCGGATAGTGCGGATGCCTTCACTTGGCCTAACTAGTCAAAGACAGGGGCGAAATCCCTCTTCTTTACTTGTCATAGTTGCCGGTTGAACTGAAAAATTCAGCACAAACCCAATCTTTTGGAGTGAAGTGATGTGGAGCAAAGTAGCAAAAAGTAGCACACAAAAAAGTGTGCTTCTTTGAGACGTAAAAAAAGCGCCCACTTACTGCTAGGCGCTTGATTTACTTAGTGAATTTTGGTGGTGATAGGTGGATTTGAACCACCGACCCCAGCATTATGAGTGCTGTGCTCTAACCAACTGAGCTATATCACCACGAAGCCGGCGATTATCGCTTCCGAGCTACAGTGTGTCAACCGAGCCGGGCGGTTACCAGACTCAGAATCTGCTCAGTCGGGTTGGGCGACAGGCAGTCGATAACCTGTCGGTCGGGCATGCTGCGTAACCACGTGAGCTGTCTTTTTGCAAGTTGGCGAGTGGCTGCAATGCCCATTTCACGCAAATTATCTCGATTAATTTTCCGATCTAGGTAGTCCCACGCTTGTCGGTAGCCTACGCATCGGATGGAAGGAAGGCCGATATGAAGATCACTGCGCTGCTTGAGTGCGGCTGTTTCTTCTATCAATCCAGGTTTGGCTGAGAGCATGAGATCGAAGCGATGAGCGATGCGGTCGTGTAGTACTTTGCGATCGGAAGGTTCGAGCGTTAATGGCATCAATTCAAAAGCTAGTTCGGGTTTGTTTGCTTTATCTAATTGCGCTGACATGGGTTGGCCGCTGAGAAGAATAATTTCCAAGGCGCGTTGCACACGTTGTGTGTCATTCGGATTAAGACGCTCTGCAGTAATGGGATCAAGTTCACGTAAGCGTGCATGCAGCGCTGCGATACCGTGGCGCGCAATGTCCATATCTAATTGTGCACGCAAGGCTAAGTCAGCGGACGGTAAATCATCCAGCCCATCGCGCAGTGCTTTAAAGTACAGCATGGTGCCACCAACAAGCAAAGGCAGTTTTGATCGCGCTTGAATATCAGTAATCAGTCGCAATGCATCGTCTCTGAATTGTTTGACGGAATACGAGAGACTAGGGTCAAGAATGTCTATCAGATGATGGGGTACTTGCGAGCGTTCTTCATCGCTGGGTTTCGCAGTACCTATGTCCATACCTTGATAAATCAGGGCTGAATCAACGGAGATAATTTCGCAGGGAATGGATTTAGCAATTGCCAAAGCAGCCGCAGTTTTACCCGAGGCAGTGGGGCCCATGATGGCCACAACAAGCGGCTTGGATGATTTCATGGGTTAGCGATTTTTGGAGAGAGTAGTCGCACGGAGGTAAAACTCGCGATGCTAATGACGCACGAAAGTATCGCCATCGGGTACAGCGTTCCATTATGTGTACCGCCGACTATGCTACCCACCATAAAAGCAAATGCCATCATGATCGCACCCATCAAACCGGCTGCAGTACCTGCTTGTTTCGGGAAGGGGGCAATAGCGCCGGCTTGTGTGACAGGGAAGTTAATACCATGAGCTACCATGGTAATGAACATAGCAAGTACCACCATACTCCAGTGCCACCAGCCTACTAAAGTGGCAAGTAAAAAATACACTCCACCCGCGAGTGAGCATGCCGTACCTATGCGTAGCGCTTGTTTGCCGCTGATTGTCATTAATAAGCGCCGACAAACTAAAGTGCCGGTCATATAGCCTGAGACAGCCAATCCAAAACAGACGCCGAACCATGCGACGGGCACACCGAGTATCCTTATCAATACGAATGATGAACCAGAGATGAACATGAAAATTGAGCCGTACGATAAAGCGGCAGGCAGTACATGAATCCAAAATTCACGTGAGCCTAAAACAAGGCGGTAATTTGCCATCAATCCGTGCAGGTTTGTAGCCTGAGGATTTTTATGTTCATTGGTTTCGGGTAGCCGCATGACGCACGCTATTAAAACGAGCGCTGAAAATAATCCCAGCACCACAAACGCAGCCCGCCAGCCGAATGTCACTTGCATGAATGATCCAAGTATTGGCCCCACTATAGGTGCGACCGAAATCCATGTGCTTGCGCGTGCAATGACTCGCGCACTGTGTTCGGGAGCGTAGGCATCGCGAACGATGGCGCGCGCAATCATTACCGCTGAGCAGCAACCTAAGGCTTGCACAAAGCGAGCAGCAATTAAAAGTTGTATGGACGTGGATAATCCACAGGCGGCGCTGGCTAATAAATAAATTGTTAGACCGCCAAGTAAAATCGGGCGGCGTCCAAAGCGATCCGACAGAGGCCCGACGATTAACTGAGCGCTACCAAAGCCCATCACAAATAGTGAGAGAGTTAGTTGCACCGTTGCGACCGGCGCCATAAATTCATTACCTAAACTGGGTAATGAAGCCAGATACAAATCGGTGGAGAGCGGTTGCATCATTAGCATGGCCGTAATCAGCACCAGTAGCGGTGCGTGACCAAATTGCGGCAGCGGTGGTTGGCTCATGCGTATTTTTACTGGCCGCGCAAAAACAACTTATCGAGATCCGAGACAGCTAATTGCACCCACGTCGGGCGCCCATGATTGCATTGGTCAGAGCGTTCTGTTGCTTCCATTTGTCGCAGTAGCGCATTCATTTCTATCACGGTGAGTTGCCGATTAGCGCGAACGGCTGTGTGGCAAGCTAAGGTGCCTAATAACTCATTGCGACGCTCCACTAACACATGCGAGCCACCAAATTCACGTAAGTCGCGCAACACATCGCGTGCGAGTGATTGAGCGTCACTATTTTTTAGCAAAGCAGGAATGGCACGCACGGCCAGGGTGGTGGGCGACATCGCGGCAATATCAAAGCCTAGTGTGGCGAGTGTTTCTTGATTTTCCTCAGCGGTGGCGACATCGACGGCGTCTGCGATGAATGTGACGGGAATCAGTAAGGGCTGAAGTTGTATTGATTCGGATTCCAGCGATTGTTTAAATTGTTCATACAAAATACGCTCATGAGCAGCATGCATATCAACTAAGACTAGACCTTGATTGTTTTGAGCGAGCACGTATATGCCATGTAACTGCGCCAGTGCAAATCCGAGTGGATGATCACTATCTGCTGATGAAGACGGCGACCATGAACCGGTGCTTGCTGCTGTAGCAGGCGGCAGATCGTTCGAAAAAAAATTGCCGTACTTAGCCGTGTCTTGTGCTATTCCCAGCGATGTCTGGCGTGGGCGTGAATTAATCCACTGCAAATTATTCGAGCTACTCGTCACGGGCGGTGGTGTTTCGTTAAATGCACTTGCAGATGTATGTGCCAGTGCTCGATGAACTGCGTGATAGACAAATTGATGGACCGCGCGGCTATCGCGAAAGCGCACTTCAATCTTCGAAGGATGGACATTCACATCGACCAGCGAGGGATCCAAATCAAGCTTGATCACATACGATGGATAACGATCGCCATGTAATACATCTTGATAAGCAGCGCGTACAGCGTGAGTCAGTAGCTTGTCGCGAACGAATCGGCCATTGACGTAAAAATATTGTGAATCTGCGCGCGAACGAGCCGCGGTTGGTAAGCCGACCAAGCCATGCAATTGCAAAGGCCCCGCTTGCTCGTTAACTGCTAACGAGGCGTTGGAAAATTCTTCGCCCAGTATCTGGGCGCAACGTTGTTCAAACGGCGCTTCTTTCCAATGGTCGCTGGCTTTGCCGTTATGCGTTAACGTAAATCTCACATCAGGACGTGACAAAGCAATTCGACGTACAACTTCAGCGCAATGACTAAATTCAGTTTGCTCGGATTTTAAAAATTTACGACGTGCCGGTGTATTGAAATACAACTCTTGCACATCAATCATGCTTCCTTGAGCGCCAGAGGCTGGAGCGATTTGATCGGGGGCATGCCCTTCAACTTGCCAAGCGTGCGCTTGATCAGCGCTACGCGATGTCATAGTCAGTTGTGCTACCGAGGCAATCGATGCGAGCGCCTCACCCCGAAAACCCATGGTCATGACATTTTCGAGATCAGACAAGCTGGCAATTTTGGACGTGGCATGCCGAGCCAGTGCCAGCGGTAATTGATCAGGCGGTATGCCGCTACCGTTATCGGTAATGGAAATTCGTTTAACACCGCCGGCCTCAAGGCGAATAGTCAGTTCGGCGGCGCCAGCATCTAATGCATTTTCTAACAACTCTTTGACTACAGCAGAGGGTCGCTCGATTACCTCACCCGCAGCGATTTGTGAAATCAAGTGATCAGGTAGCGCGCGAATGTCGCGTTTTGCGGCGTTTGAAGTCATAAAACAGATTATACCGTTGGGTATGTCTATGATTTAGGGCGATAGCGTAACGCTGATTTAGCATGGGCGGTGTATCATCTGCGCTCACTTATCTTGAGCACCGACCCGCATGGAATTTTCTCAACTACTCGACCTGATACTTCATATTGATAAATCACTGGGCAGTATGCTGGCGTCATATGGCGCAGTGGTTTATGCAATTCTATTTGCGATTGTGTTTGCTGAAACAGGTTTGGTTGTTTTCCCTTTTCTTCCCGGAGATACTTTGCTCTTTATGGGCGGCGCATTTTGTGCGTCAGGCTCCATGAATGCAGCGTTACTAATTACTTTATTGGTTGTTGCAGCAGTAACCGGCAACACAGTAAATTATTACGTCGGTCGGGCGATTGGTCAAAAAGCTTATACAAATAATTACCGATGGCTGGATAGAGGTGCGCTCGAAAAAACCCATACGTTTTTTGAGGTGCATGGTGGCAAAACGATAGTGTTAGCGCGCTGGCTTCCGGTGGTGCGTACGTTTGCACCGTTTGTTGCAGGTATCTCGGGCATGAGCTCGACCCGCTTTCAGATATACAACATCAGTGGCGCTTTATTTTGGGTGGTGACCTTGGTTGCCGCCGGTTATTTCTTTGGGAGTATTCCTGTCATACGTAATCATCTCAATACGATCGTTTTGATTGGTGTGGCGGCGGCGGTAGTTCCGGTGGTACTTGCTGCTGCCTTGCGATTGGTTAGAGGGTTTGGCCGAAAATCTGCCGACCCTCAGCCTTGATTTTTTGAACGAGCAGCTACACTAAATAAACTCACCCGAACTTAGTTCAAACTTCGGATCAAACTTAGGTCAATCGATTCCTAGTCAAGCTGGGGTGTTTGATTAAATATTTGCGTATGCCGCGCATCAGCGCATCAGCCATTTGATCTTGGTAACTCTCGTCGCTAAGGCGCGCTTCTTCTTCTGGATTAGAAATAAAAGCAGTTTCGACCAGTATGCTCGGAATATCTGGTGCCTTAAGTACGGCAAAGCCTGCTTGCTCTACCTGCGCTTTATGCAGGCGATTGATAGTGCCAATTTCACCCAATACGGATTTCGCCAGCTTCAAGCTGTCATTGATTTGTGCTGTAGTGGATAAATCTAGCAGCACACTCGCTAAATGATGATTTTTACTGCGGATGTTGATACCGCCGATGAGATCGGCAGCATTTTCTTTGTTTGCAAGCCAGCGCGCAGCGGTTGAGCTGGCACCTTTTTCAGACAGCGCAAAAACGGATGAGCCGCGTGCAGTGGGTTCAACGAAGGCATCGGCATGAATCGATACAAATAAATCAGCTTGTACCTTACGAGCTTTTTGTACGCGTACATTCAATGGCACAAAATAATCACCGTCGCGGGTGAGCATCACGCGAACATTGGCCTGTTGTTCTAAACGTGCTTTTAATCGGCGTGCAATCGACAACACCACATTTTTTTCTAAACTGCCACCGCGCCCAACGGCGCCCGGGTCCTCACCGCCGTGGCCAGGATCAAGCGCAATGGTGACGAGTCGAGTGAGTTTTTGTCCGTCTTTATCATCGTCTTCGCTAGCTTTAGCATTGTCTGGCAAATCAGCCGGCGGTTTTTCAGTGACAATCGGTGGTGCGCTGCCCTTTTTCAGTAGCTCGGTGATCGGATCTGAGGGTGTTTGCGGATACAAATCAAAAATCAGTCGGTGTTTGTATTCACCTACTGGGTCTAAAGAAAAGACTTGAGGTTGTACTTCCTCTTTTAAGTCAAAGACTAGCCGCACGACGCCAGGGCGATTTTGTCCCACACGCACTTGCGCAATGTAGGGATCATTCGATTGAATTTTTGCGACCAGACTTTTTAGTTTGTTATCGAGGTCGACCCCTTCGATTTCTACCACCAGTCGGTGCGGATCTTTAATCGTGAAGTGGGTCGCTTTAAGCTTGCTGTCGTTTTCTAAGGTGACGCGCGTGTAATCTTTGGCTGGCCAAACTCGAACCGCAACAATTTGCGCGGCACGCGCCATCCCATGGCCCAGTAGTGACAGTAGTAGCGTTGCGCCTGCCTTGAGGACAGTTCGGCGCGATATAGGTTTCAAAGATTTGGGCTGAAGTGAAATTGTTCTAGACATGAAGCGCCCTGTATAGAGTTCGCTCGTAATTCTACCCCACGACCTTGCGCTGCAACAGAGATGAAAATATCAAGATCTGCATTTGGCAGAAGATTTTCTGCGCGCTCGGGCCATTCCACAACGCAAATTCGGTCTGCACTAAAAAAATCACGAAATCCAGCCTCGATAAATTCATCCGGATGGTTCATTCGGTACAAATCAAAATGCATTAGCTCGATTGGTTGACCTGCGAGCTGAATAACATACGGTTCTAGCAAGGTATAAGTGGGACTTTTAACTCGCCCTTGGTAGCCGGCGGCATGCAGCAAGGCGCGCGTCAGACTGGTTTTGCCGGCACCTAGCTCGCCATGCAAATAGATCGTTAAGCCAGGTTTCAGAACGCGAGCCAGCGCCGCCCCTAGCGCTTGGGTGGCTTCTTCGTCGTGCAGGTGGGCTGTCCAGTGTGGCATCTCTTACAATGGCGTCGGATGGAGGTTAACTCGTCCATTTTCTCTGCTTCTCGCTGGTCTTACAACGGAATTTTCTGTGCCTTCACCTAATGTCACTGCTGAACAAGCGACTATCTTGGTCGAACGTATTCGTGCTTGGGCGAAGGAATTGGGTTTTGCTGAAGCCAGAATCGCCGATATTCATTTAGGTGATGCTGAACATAAGCTTCAGCAATGGTTAGATGCAGGTTTTCATGGTGAGATGGAGTACATGGCAGCGCATGGCGAGAAGCGTGCTCGTCCTGCTGAGCTGATTCCAGGTACGGTAAGGGTCATTAGCGTACGCATGGATTACTTGCCAAGTGATACGTCGGAAGATTGGCGTGAGGTAGAACAGGCTAGGCAATCAGATGCGCAGGCGGCGGTCATTTCTGTTTATGCGCGTGGTCGCGATTATCACAAGGTATTGCGTTCACGCTTGCAGCAGCTCACCGGAAAAATAACGGCTGAAATTGGCTCATTCGGTTTTCGTGTGTTTACCGATTCAGCACCAGTGATGGAAGTCGAGCTAGCGCAAGGTGCGGGTTTGGGTTGGCGTGGCAAACACACCTTGCTGTTAAATCGCGATGCAGGATCGATGTTTTTCTTAGGTGAGATTTATACCGACTTACCTTTGCCTGTCGATGAACCCATTTCGTCGCATTGCGGCGAATGTACCGCATGTATAGACATCTGCCCAACGCAGGCGATTGTTGCCCCGTTTAAGCTTGATGCGCGTCGCTGTATTTCGTATCTTACGATTGAACTCAAAGGCAGTATTCCAACTGAGCTGCGTCCCTTAATAGGTAATCGAGTCTTGGGTTGCGATGATTGTCAGTTAGCTTGTCCATGGAATAAATTTGCCCAGCGCAGTCAGTTACCTGATTTTGATGTGCGCCATGAGTTAGATAAAGCCACCTTAGTGGATTTGTTTGCGTGGACTGAAGAAGAATTCGATCGCCGTATGGAAGGCAGTGCGATACGACGTATTGGTCATGAGCGATGGCTACGGAATATAGCGGTTGCTATAGGTAACGCCGCTACCCAGCATGCAAATGATCCTAAACTTATTAGCGCATTAGAGGCGCGACGAACTCATTCATCTGAATTAGTTCGTGAGCATGTGACATGGGCATTAGATCAACACGGCGCAGCATAACTTAAGCAGCTAGTAGTAACCACACTGGTAAGGTAACGATAGATAGCAGCGTTCCGGCAGAAATTAAAAAAGCGACCAAAGGCGCATTGCCGCCCATGCGCGCAGCTAATACATAAGCACTAGAAGCTGTGGGTAGTGCGCAAAACATGACAGCGATTTGCATTTGTAATGGGGGTAATTCAAACCAGGTGGCTAGCCCGAGTGCGATGGCGGGTAATACTATCAACTTAATAGTGATGAAGTAGCTACTGATGCCGCGCGATTCAGAAAGTCCTTTGAGTTTTAATCCAGCGCCTACCATCAATAAGCCCAGCGCAATCGATGCGCTGCCCATGCGCGTCAAAAGATGAACCATCACCTCAGGTAGCGAGCCACCCAAAAGATTAAATGATGTGCCGATGATCGTCGCCAGTAATAAGGGATTTTTTGCCATCTCTTTGAGTAGTCCTCCTTGATTACGATGAGCCAGTGCATGCACCGCGGCCATATTCGCTATGGGTTCGGCAAAACCAATGATTAGCGCCATCAGTGAAGTGCCGGCTTCACCTCCCAGACGAAACGCCACCGCCAGACCAATGTAGGAATTGAATCGAAATGCGGTTTGCACGCCCGATTCGAAAATCATAGAGCCAGGCTTAAAGAGTGGTTTGGCTAACCAACCCAGCGCAATACCACTCGCTAAAGCGATCAGTGCAACTTGTAGTAGCTTGCCTGTGGCATGAAAGTCGAGAGGAGTGCGCGACGTAGACACAAAAAGCAGCGCTGGAAACAGAACGAAGTAGACGAGTTTTTCTAGGCCCGCCCAGAAATTGTCGCCCCAATCCGTGATGCGGATGAGTACATAACCTAAGAGTATGAGCAGAAAATCGGGAAGTAATAAGGTGAGAACGTTCATAAATGCATGCAAAGTTGGAGCCCGATGGTACGACATTCGGCAAAAGTTACTGACTATGGGCCAATTTTGGGTTTTTAACGAGGTTCAGTCACGGGGTGGTTGTCATACGCGCCATCAGCAGACACAATACGCGCCGACCCACTAGTAAATTGTGTTCCACGACCCTTTGGAGATTTATATGATTCGGCGTTCTTTATTAGCTTTGTTATGCCTGTTGTTAGTCGTGGGTGGCAATGCATGGGCGCAGTCGCCTATCGTTATCAAATTCAGTCACGTGGTTGCGAAAGATACGCCTAAGGGCAAGGCCGCTGAAAAATTCAAAGAATTAGCTGAAGCAGCCACCAAAGGCCGAGTCAAGATTGAGGTCTACGCAAACAGTACGCTTTACAAAGACAAAGAAGAACTCGAGGCCTTGCAACTCGGCGCAGTGCAAATGCTGGCGCCTTCGATGGCAAAGTTTGGTCCACTAGGTGTCAAAGAATTTGAATTGTTCGATTTCCCTTACCTTTTTACAGACCAGCAGTCACTCGAACGTGTGACCAATGGCCCGGTTGGAAAAGAGATGCTGAAAAGGTTAGAGACTAAAGGTTTGATTGGCCTGTCATTTTGGGATAATGGTTTCAAGATCATGTCATCGAATCGTTCTATGCATGTCCCGACTGACCTCAAGGGTTTGAAGTTGCGCATACAAGCATCGAAGGTATTAGACGAACAAATGCGTGTACTGGGAGCTAATCCTCAGGTCATGGCTTTCTCCGAGGTGTATCAAGCCCTGCAGACGGGCGTGGTTGATGGTCTCGAAAATGTACCGTCGAATTTGTATACCCAAAAAATGCATGAAGTGCAGAAGCACATGACGGTCACTAATCATGGCTATATTGGTTATGCCGTCGTTGTGAATAAAAAATTCTGGGAAAAGCTACCAGCAGATGTGCGTAGTCAACTTGATGGTGCAATGAAAGAAGCAACCGAGTATGCAAATAAAATCGCGCAGCAAGAAAATGAGGCTGCACTCGACGCTATTCGCAAATCTGGAAAGGTAACCGTGTACATGCCAACTGATGGAGAAAAAGCCGAATGGCGTAAGGTGATGCTACCGGTACACAAAACGATGGAAGAGCGGATTGGTAAAGACTTGATTGCGGCTGCCAGCAAAGCGGCGGTAGGTAAGTAACATTTATGAGGGGCGTAACCTAAGCGTATAGGTCTAACGATGAAATTTCTTGATCATTTAGAAGAATGGTTTATTGCCTTTTTGATGGCGGCTGCCACATTAATTATTTTTGTGGCCGTGATACATCGCTATGCCTCAGGGCTACCGATTCCTGTCGTTCAGGATTTTTTATTGCGCTTAAATACCAGCTGGGCTCAGGAACTAACGATCTATCTGTTTGTGTGGATGGCTAAGTTCGGCGCAGCCTACGGTGTGCGAACAGGTATCCATGTGGGTGTCGATGTTTTAATCAACCGCTTAAATACACCGCTGAAGAAAAAATTTATTTTGTTTGGTCTGTTAGCGGGTGCAAGCTTTACGGGCATCATCGCAGCCCTTGGAGCAGATTTTGTATATGAGCTGTCGGGCACATCCAGTACGTCTGAGGTGCTCGAGTTGCCCATTTGGATTGTGTATCTCGCTATCCCTCTGGGTTCATGCCTGATGTGTTTTCGATTTTTGCAGGTGAGCTGGAACTTTGCTCGAGGCGGTGAGTTGCCAGTGCATGATCATGCGCATGTTGAAGGACTAGTGGAGGATGCAGCGGAGGGTCGGCAATGAACGCGCTCATTATCTTCGCTTTGCTGATTGTATTAATGTTGAGTGGTATGCCGATATCGATCGCGCTCGGTCTCACGGTACTCACCTTTTTATTCACCATGACGGATGTGCCTGTACAGGCCGTCGCCCTGAAATTATTTACGGGCATAGAAAAATTCGAAATCATGGCGATTCCGTTTTTTATCTTAGCCGGAAATTTTCTTACGCATGGCGGTGTAGCGCGACGCATGATTACCTTTGCCACTTCCATGGTGGGGCATTGGCATGGTGGATTGGCCTTGTCGGGAGTAATGGCCTGTGCGCTATTTGCAGCGGTGTCAGGATCGTCGCCAGCCACAGTAGTGGCCATTGGATCGATCTTATTACCTGCAATGATCAAGCAGGGCTACCCAAAATCATTTGGTGCCGGAGTTATTACGACCTCAGGTGCGCTGGGAATTTTGATTCCGCCGTCGATAGTGATGGTGATGTATTCCGTTTCTACGAATACCTCGGTCGGTAAATTATTTGTAGCGGGTGTGATACCGGGTTTGTTGTTGGCGTTTTTCTTAGGTTTAACGACTTGGGTACTGGCGCGCAGAAAAGATTACCCACGCATGCCACGCTCAACGTGGCTGCAGCGTTGGCAGGCATTTAGAGAAAGTATCTGGGGTTTGTTATTGATCCTTGTGGTCATGGGAGGCATCTACTCGGGCATATTCACACCCACTGAGGCAGCGGCGATGTCGGCCGTCTATGCATTCGTCATTGCAGTGTTTGTTTATCGCGATTTGCGCTTGGTTCAGATTGGTAAAGTGTTGCTGGACTCTGCGTCCATGTCCGCCATGCTGCTGTACATCATCACCAATGCTGTGCTGTTTTCATTTTTAATGACCAGCGAAGGCATACCGCAAGCGATGGCAGGATGGATCATGGATAAAGGTCTGGGTCAGATCAGTTTCCTGTTAGTGGTGAATCTTTTGCTGCTATTGGCAGGCAATGTGATGGAGCCTTCATCAATTGTATTGATCATGGCACCGATTCTTTTTCCAGTCGCTGTAGCATTGGGTGTCGACCCTGTGCACTTTGGAATCATCATGGTGGTTAACATGGAAATTGGTATGTGCCATCCACCTGTAGGATTGAATTTGTATGTTGCCTCAGGCATTACCAAGATGGGGATAAGCGAATTAACTGTGGCGGTTTTGCCGTGGCTATTCACTATGCTAGGATTTTTGTTGCTCATTACTTATGTGCCACAGCTGTCGCTCTGGTTACCGCGACTTTTATTTGGTGGATAAGTATCAGTTTGAACGAGTACTGTTGATCGTGAAGGTCTCACTATGCCTAAGCAAATAGCTGAGTTGTTTTCTTCTATCGTGGAGGCTCCGTTTGGAGCGATTGGTATTCGTGTAGAGCGTGGGGAATTACGCGAACTTACGTACTTACCGCCGGAGTATGAGCCTAAGTCCGGTCAAGACCCGCTATCCAAAAAAGTAGCGAAGCAAGTTCAGGCGTATATCAAAAATCCAGACTTTGAATTTGATATTGATTTACCCGTCGTCGGCACTGAGCATCAGCGCAAGGTGTGGAATGTTATTAATGCCATCCCGCGTGGCAGTGTATTAACCTATGCTCAAGTGGCTAAGCGAATTAGTTCAGCGCCCCGCGCAGTGGGTCAGGCCTGTGGTGCGAATTGGTATCCGCTGATTATTCCCTGTCATCGGGTCACGGCGACCGGAGGGATTGGTGGCTTTGCGCGTCATGATGGTGGTTTTCATCAGAACGTGAAGCGCTGGTTGTTGCAGCATGAGCAGGTGTCTGGATTTTGATGACGGTGGCGACAGACAAGCCAGCGGCAGTCGGTCAAGAAATTGCCGATGAATTTTGCGATGCTTTGTGGCTTGAAGATGGCTTATCACGCAATACGCTAGAGGCTTACAAGCGCGATCTACTTTTGTTTGCGGCGTGGCTTCATTCTGAGCATAACAAGAATCTGTATGAAGTTACGGATATCGATTTAAATGCGTATTTTGCCTTTCGGCATACAACGACTAAGGCAAGTTCATCGAATCGTCGACTGGCCGTACTAAGGCGGTTTTATCACTACGCTCTGCGTAACGGACAGATCCAAATCGATCCTTGTCTGAAGCTTAAATCTGCAAAGCAACCGCCACGATTTCCTAAAACACTCTCCGAACAGCATGTGGAATCGCTGCTGGCTGCGCCAGACGTTACAACGCCACTTGGTCTGCGCGATCGAACGATGCTGGAAGTTATGTATGCCAGTGGTTTGCGTGTTTCTGAATTGGTTCTTCTTAAAACCATAGAAGTCGGTATGAACGAAGGTGTCTTGCGCATTACTGGCAAAGGTAATAAGACTCGCTTGGTACCTTTTGGTGAAGAAGCTAGAGTATGGATAGAGCGTTATTTGAAAGAAGCACGCCTTACTATACTTAACGGAAAGGTGAATGATGCTTTATTTGTGACGGCCTTAGGTGGGCCGATGACGCGTCAAATGTTTTGGATGCTGATAAAAAAATATGTCGTGCAGGCCGAGGTTCATGTCCCCTTATCGCCACATACTCTACGTCATGCTTTTGCAACGCATTTGTTAAATCATGGTGCCGATTTACGTGTAGTTCAGCTTTTGCTTGGGCATGCAGATATTTCTACCACTCAGATTTACACTCACGTAGCACGCGAGCGACTTAAAAAAATTCATTCGCAACATCATCCGCGAGCTTAGTAAGGTGAGTGCTGCATCAGTTGAACTCATCCTGTTGACTTTCGACTCCTGTACTATGCGCAGCTTGACAATGTCACCTTCTCTTTTAAGTAAAGTTTTGATATGACTGCCGTTATTTTTATTTTTGCTGCATATTTGTTGGGTTCGGTTTCTTTCGCTATCGTTGTTAGCAAGTTTTTTAAGCTAGATGATCCGCGCACGTATGGATCGCAAAATCCCGGAGCCACTAACGTACTAAGAACGGGCAATAAGGCCGCTGCAGCACTGACCTTGTTGGGTGATTGCGTTAAAGGTTGGGTTGCCGTCGCGGCAGCCGTGTATTTGAATCAAACAATACAGTTGGGTGATGAAATCATCGCTGGTGTGGCCTTTGCCGTTTTTGCCGGACATTTGTGGCCAGTGTTTTTTCGATTTCAAGGTGGTAAAGGTGTCGCAACTGCTTTAGGCGTTCTGCTTGGATTAAATCCCATACTAGGTTTGGCGACATTAGCGACCTGGCTAATTATTGCGCGCGCATTTCGCTATTCTTCGTTAGCCGCTTTAGCTGCGGCAGTGTTTGCACCGTTTTACTATGCCTTGTTGTTTGGCGTGCGGCCACCATTGTTGGCAGTGGTAGTTATGAGCGCCTTACTCATTTATCGACATCGATCCAATATTGCGAATCTGATGAGTGGAAAAGAAAGTCGGATAGGGCAGAAAAAAGAAGACCCGACTATTTCAACTGAAGAGCATGAACCTGTTAATCAGAGCGATGCAAAGTAGAGCGACTCAAGGCTGAGTTTATATTTCAGCGTAATTCATGCAATGGCCAGCGCGGCTTAACCGTAAATCCATAATCATGGCTAGCAGCATTTGGATCGCGTTGTAGTCTGAGTGCGCCGGCAAATGCAATCATCGCGCCATTGTCGGTGCAGAGTTCCAGTTCAGGATAAAACACCTGAAAATGTTTTTTACTAGCGGTTGCGTTCAGGGCTGCACGTAATTGAGCATTAGCACCCACGCCACCTGCAATCACCAGCCGCTTGAGTTTTGTTTCTTTCAGTGCGGTCTGACATTTGGCGACCAGAACATCAACAATTGCATCCACAAACGATCTTGCAATATTCGCCTTATCATTTTCATTTAATTCACATGGATGATTTTTTACCAGTGTGAGAACGGCCGTTTTCAATCCTGAAAAACTGAAATCTAAATTTTTAGAATGCAGCATGGGGCGTGGTAATGCATACACGCTAGGATCACCATGCTCTGCCAAGCGCGAAATGGCTGGGCCACCTGGATATCCCAGCCCAAGCAATTTGGCAGATTTATCAAACGCTTCGCCCGCGGCGTCATCCAGTGTTTCACCTAACAGCGTGTATTCACCGACACCATCAACGCGCATCAACTGCGTGTGCCCACCCGAAACTAGTAATGCGACAAACGGAAATTCTGGAGCATTCTTCGACAGCATAGGCGACAGCAGATGCCCTTCAAGATGATGAACTCCCAGTACTGCTTTACCCAACGCAAGCGCCAAGCCATTAGCGATAGAGGCACCTACCAATAAGGCACCGGCCAGTCCGGGTCCTTGCGTATAAGCGATAGCATCGATGGAGGGTAAAGACAGCCCGCTATCGAAAAGAATTTTTTCTAATAAAGGGATGGCGCGTTTAACGTGATCGCGCGAAGCGAGTTCGGGTACTACGCCACCGTACTCTTCGTGCATCGCTACTTGCGAGTGCAGTGCGTGTGCTAGCAGGCCGCGCTCGGTGTCGTACAGCGCCAGACCCGTTTCGTCGCAAGAGGATTCAACGCCAAGAACAATCATTTGAGGAATGTGGAAGCAGTCAGTGGATGCCGCATTTTAGTGTAAAGCTCATGTGAACATGCATTTAACGAGTCGTGAACCAAAGAGGGCTTCAAGTGATCACTCAGGCCATCATTAGCTATTCGTTGTAAGCTTCTACACTATGAATAGCAATAACTCTACTTTTTCAGCCGCACCCTTTATACGTGAAATCGCCCGTGGCAAGAAAGGTGCGCGCGATCTTACGCGTGATGACGCGCGCATGCTGTTTGATGCCATGTTGAATGATGAAGTCTCTGATCTAGAGCTAGGTGGCTTCTTGATTGGTATGCGTATCAAGGGCGAATCAGTCGCTGAGATTGCCGGTTTTTTAGATGCGGTGGAATCGTCCTTTGATGCTTTGCCCGTGCCAGACTGTGAATTCGCGCCCGTGGTTATCCCAAGTTATAACGGTTCGCGGCAAATGCCTAATTTGACACCATTGCTAGCCATGTTGTTAGTACGCGAGGGTGTGCCCGTTTTGATGCATGGTTTGTTGAATGATCCCGGTAGAGTCACCAGCGCGGAAATACTGCAGCTGCTGGGAGTTCAGCCGGTATCTCAACAGGATGACCGGCACGATGTTGTATTGCATAGCTTTGAAAAACGTCAGCCCGTATTTTTCCCTATTCAATGGCTTGCTCCTCGCGTACATCGCTTGCTGGAAGTGCGGCGCGTACTAGGCTTGCGTAATTCAACACATACGCTAGTGAAGATCATGCAGCCGTTTGCGCAGCCCGCATTGCGCTTAGTTTCGTATACTCACCCTGAGTATTTGACGATGCTGAGTGATTATTTTTCTACACAAGCACCAGCGCAACGCGGAGATGTTTTTTTAATGCGCGGCACAGAAGGTGAAACGGTAGCGAATGCAAAACGCGCACAGTCCGTTACCTGGTTTCATAACAATCAGGCGACGGTTTTAGTAGAAAAGCAGTTGCCGGTTGATGAGTTGCCGCCATTGCCCGTCGCCAGCGATGCCGAGACTACTGCTGCTTGGATAGTAGAGGTATTAGCGCACCGTCAGCCAGTGCCCGAGCCAATTGCTGAGCAAGTAAGACAATGCATCAACGTGGCGCGTCAATTGAAGAAGCAAAATCATGAGTGATCATTTTGATGTTGCCGTCATTGGCGCAGGTGCGGCGGGAATGATGTGCGCGTCAGTGGCAGGGCAGCGTGGCAAACGTGTTGTGCTGATCGATCATGCAGAAAAACTAGCAGAAAAAATTCGTATCTCCGGTGGTGGTCGCTGCAATTTTACGAATATTGATACCAGTCCTCAAAACTTTCTTTCTCAGAATCCGCATTTCTGTAAAAGTGCGCTGTCGCGTTATACGCCGCAGGATTTTCTGTCATTAGTTAAGCGTCATGGCATCCCCTTTCATGAAAAGCATAAGGGCCAATTGTTTTGCGATCGCTCGGCGGATGACATTATTACTATGCTCAAAGCGGAATGTGATGCCGGCCATGTGCAGTGGCGTATGCCGGTTTCAGTTAGAGGGGTAGAAAAACTAGTAGATGGTTTTTCAGTGAAAACCGCTGATGGTCTTATTACCGCCTCGTCATTGGTAATCGCCACCGGTGGTTTGTCCATACCCAAAATAGGTGCTACTGACTTTGCTTTTCGAATCGCGAAACAATTTGGTCTTCCCTTAGTTGAGCCCCGTCCGGGTTTGGTGCCGCTGACCTTTGATGAATCCAGCTGGCAGTCGTTTGTACCGATGGCGGGTATTTCACTGGAAGTGGATATTGCCTGCGGCGAGAAAAAATCACGCGGTCAGTTCCGTGAAGACTTGTTATTTACCCATAGAGGTTTGTCTGGGCCGGCGGTGTTGCAGATTTCTAGTTTTTGGCATGAAGGTGTGCCC
>Ga0164294_10002101_pt1 | contig 18198 bp, 21 predicted proteins | sample GEODES005metaG_FD_111479 | JGI IMG/M metagenome (GOLD analysis project Ga0164294, IMG submission 111479) | Oligotrophic lake water microbial communities from Sparkling Lake, Wisconsin, USA - GEODES005 metaG | ecosystem: Environmental > Aquatic > Freshwater > Lake | place: USA: Sparkling Lake...
TAAAGCCAATACTAGGATCTAATGAGAGCGAATTTTCAAAACAAATTAGAGCTTCATTAAATTTTTTGATGTCACAGAGGGTGCTACCTTTATTGCACCACGCCTCAGCAAAATTTGGCTGTAGTCGAATTGCTTCATTATAATTTTCAAGTGCTAATTCAGGCCTCTTCAATTCATCATATAGCCTTCCAAGATTGAAGAATAACTGGGGGATATCCTTTCGAATATCTAATGCTTTGGTATAGTAAGTAAGCGCCTCATTTAAGTTGCCCAATTGAGCTTGTGCCGTTCCAAGATCATGAAGGGCCTCAAAAAAATTACCGGCTTTTTCTAGTGAACTGGTAAAACAAGTTTTGGCCTGATCAGGTCTACCGGATTCAAGGTGAATTGCACCAAGCTCATAAAGGGCTGCAGCGGAACAGCCCTCTTCTTGAGAGGCCCTAATAAGAAAATGATAGGCTAACTCAGGATTTCCTTTTTGCCCATTAATATAAGCCAGCAATTCATATGCTCTAGAATTTTTGGCATTAATTTGTAATGCTTCATGCAATACAGATTCAGCGAATTCATAATTATTATTGCGAAAGCTATTTTCTGCAATTATTAGAAGTTGATTTATATCTTGCAAGCTCACAGTTTATATTGTAATTAATGTCAAGTGTCAATCTGGTGCGTTGCTTCACGTCGAGTATCTGCTTAGGGTCGATAGTCACACATGACAACAGCTTAACTTAAGCGCCGATTAAATTGACGCCTCATGAATTGTCGTTTTAAACGATATTCATAGACACTATGGTGGTTGACTGGCACAGGTATGGCAACACAATTTTTTGACAAGTTAAAGCTGGTGACTCAAGCCCTTGAAATCAAAGCGAAAGTGGACTATCGGTGGATTTTAAAAATCCTTGTGTCGGTGGTTCGATTCCGCCCCGGGCCGCCAAACTCAAATAATGCCCTGCTTGGTGCGGGGCATTTTCTTTTGGTCTGGCCATTCGAGGGTAATTACTTAGTAACTAAAATTGTTATCTAAATTAGACTGAAATTCTTATTGGAGAATTAAATGAATACCATCATCCGTTTGGCTCTAATCACTTTTTTTGTGACTTTCATAAGTGCGTGTTCCACACCTAAAGTGATTGATATTACAAAAGTTTCAGATCGAGATTTATCCTGCGAGGCTTTAAAAGATGAATACAAGCAGGCCGAGAAAGCTAAAAAAGACGCAGACGATGTAAAAGGCGTTACTGGTACAAATGCGCTGGCCGCAATTTTTTGGCTCCCAGGCATCATTGCTACCTATAGCAATGCCAATGAAGCAATAGCGGCAGCTGATACAAGAATGATAAGGCTCACCGATTTAATGGACAAGAAAAACTGTAAATAGAGTTAAGAACATCTTCAGCCTTGGTCGATTCCGCCCCGGGCCACCAAGAATTCTCAATAGCCCACTTGTTGGGCTATTTTTAATTAGCAGTCTCGTATAGAGTAGATGAAGTATTGGTTAGTATGCCAATTGTGCCCCCTATTTGAGCGCCCTAAATGCTAAAGCTAATTAAATCATTTGTTGCCACAAACATCTTTGTATATAGCATTATGGTGCCGAGTGCAGTAATGGCAATTGAGATTGGCCAAACATTACCATTTGAAAAGATCCAGACTTTAGATGGTAATTATTTTGAAATCCCCAAAAACAATACAAAAAATACACTGATTCAAGTATGGGCATCTTGGTGCCCATTTTGTAAGCGCCAGAATAATTATCTAGAGGGGTTCTCTAAGCGCATACCACCTGGATCAATAAATATTGTGACAATTTCCATTGATAAAACGCCGGCCATTGCCAAAGAATATATGCGGCAAAATCACTATAGTTTTCCAGTAGCAATGATGACACCAGAATTGAAACAAACTATCGGGAAAATTCGTGGGGTGCCTGTGCTGCTGATTCTTGATGCTAGAAATAAGCTGATTTATAAAGAAATTGGTGAGGTCTTTGAAGAGGATTATGTGGAATTAATTAAATACGCTAAATAATTTTTGTAATGATATTAAGTATGTGGTGGAATTGCTCTAAACAGCCTAGTAAAAGAGTCAGACATCTTGTGTCGGTGGTTCGATTCCACCCCGTGCCACAAAGAGTCATATACCCTGTTTTTGCAGGATATTTTCTTTCAATCAGGCGTGACTTAATCTTCCAGAATACTTCTAAGCATCCAGGCAGTTTTCTCATGAATATCTAGGCGTTGCGTTAAGAGATCTGCAGTGGGCTGATCATTTGCTTTATCCACCAAGGAGAAAAGTTTGCGTGCAGTTTTGGCTGTAGCTTCTTGAGCCTTTACGAGGTAACGAACCATTTCGAGAGCTTTTGGAGTCCCACTGACTTCCGCAATAGAAGTCAGCTTTGAAAATTCCTTATAAGTGGCAGGCGCTGGCTCCCCGAGCGCCCGAATTCGTTCTGCTATCAAGTCTAGGGCCGCCCATTGTTCTGTGTACTGAGTCATAAACATATTGTGGAGCGTATTAAACATCGGCCCTGTGACGTTCCAATGAAAATTATGTGTCATCAGATAGAGGGAGTAACTATCGGCTAAAAGTTCAGACAAGCCTTTCGCAATAGCTTTGCGATCTTTCTCATTAATTCCGATATCAATTTTTGATGCCAAAGATTTTGTGGCCACTATTTTCTCCATTATTGTGAATAGCTATATGAATGAGTTGAAGTTATTCCTTATAACTATACTAGCTCAAGCATAAGATTATATGAAATCGTTTATCTCCGGTCGTTCGATTTCGCCCCGGGCCTCCAAAAAACACTAAGATCACTTTCGGGTGGTTTTTTCATCTGGAGCAACTAAATTTTATAACTAATTGTTACATTATTAATGTCATAGCAGCTAACATAGCAGGACATAACTCTAATAAGAAAAGTAAAGCTCATGAAAAAAATTATTCTCTCTACACTTTATGGCCTTTTCCTCTGTTTTTCAGCACAAGCGCTAGCCGAAGAGCTGAAGATTTATATTGAGCCGACAACTATTACCCAGACAGACCATGGCGCTAAGGGATATTCAGTTGGAGATGTTGTAACGCGCCATGGAAAAGTTTTCTTTTTAGAGGGAGGGCCAGTTGTGGGAGAGTATTTTACTCAAGCCCAAATTACTCACATTTATAACGACCAAAAAAAAGATGCTAGATTTTTTGTGATGGAGATTGGCTTGCCTGAGGGTGAGATTTTGACGATGAACTTTACACAGATTGACTCTGGGCCTATAGCAGGTGAAGGACATCAGCATCGCGGGGTTATTGTAGGAGGCACTGGAAAATATATTGGTATTAAAGGTTCTTACGAGAAAATTTTTTATTACAATTCAAAAAAGGCTAGGATTGTATTTAATATCATTTGAAGTCTCAATGGGTAGAGTTTGGAATTTTCAGCCTTGGTCGATTCCGCGCCAGAATGCCAAGAATTCTCGAAACTTTAGATGTGGTCCATAGAATTTCTAGTGTTAGTCCTCGGTCTGGCACCATTTCTCCTAGGCCTCCCAACTTTTCCTTGACTAGAGGCTGTCCTTTAAAAGGACGCTTCAATGCTGGCCGTGATTGCCAAGGAAAGCAAACAAGAATATCCTTAAATTCTAATGCTATATTTTAAGCATATTTCTCTATATCTATGTAGCCTAGCTATTTAGATTATTAATGATTTAACAGTGTTGCTATACCTAAGGCGCTTATATGAATGAAGGAACTAGAAGTAATTTAAGCTCAACTATATTAATTCTACTAACCATTTGCATTTTAGAAATTATAAGCCACTGGGTGAGTGGCAGCGGAAAGTCGGATAGTAACAATCTCTTTTTTCGATTCGAGCTAGTTAGAACCCTAAGTCCGATCCTCATGTTTTTTATTGTTTCACTTATTTATTATTGGTTTATTTCAGACCCTAAAGATTTCAAAAAGAGCTTACTCATAGCAATACTTGCGTTAGGTATAGTAATCAAGTTGCTTCAAATCTTCTTTTCAGGGGGCTTAGGAGGCGCAGATCTATTCTTTAATAGCTGGGGCCAATTCTTTAATAAGGTATCGTTATATTCAGACATGCTCGCCCAGTTACTGCGAATTTATGTTATTTACAGGATTCTTCAAATTTCTGATCGCTAAATTTAAGGCTTAGTCTTATTCTAATGTCTCAACCGGCGGTTCGTTTCCGCCCCAGGCCAACAAACTCAAATGCTCTGCTTCGTGCGGAGTATTTTTTTAGTTTGGCAGGGTTAGGCGCCATCGGCTAGGATGGCAACACTTAGGCCAACAAAATACCAGCCATGAAAATCATTTCTTTAGCCCTAGCCCTTTTCTCAGTCAACTCGTTTGGATTCGAGATCTTTGCTTTAGGGACCAGTAATACGAACTGTAAAGGCGGGGGTCAAGCATATACAGCAACATTGAATGAGATATTTACTCAAGAAAATATAAATGCTCAGGTTGTTAACGCTGGAATAGATGGCGATAGACCTCAATTTATGATGGTGAGATTGGAGCAAGGGCTAAAGACTTTTTCCAATACCAAGCTTGTTATTTTTGAGCCCGGCCCTAATGAAAAAAATAAAAGATTCAACCTAGAGGCAAGCGAAGAAATCTTGAAATATTTACAAGCAATGAAAATGCCAACAATTTATGTTTCAAATACAACAATTCAAACGGAAGAAGAGGCTTCGCAATTTGCTCAAAAGTTTGATGCCTACTATTATGGAAATTGGACCAAAGGAGTTCCTCGTGATAGGGATCATCGTCAATATGATTAAGGTGGGCCTGGACATATGACTTCTACCGGATGTAAGGTATGGGCCACCAATATGGCACCGTTTATACAGAAGGTTATTAAAGAGGTAAATATTCAGTAAGGATATAAGCATCCTAGACTCTGTCCGGCTCCGCCCAAGGCCACCAAGATTCTATAAAGCACCGGCGGGTGGTTTTTCATTTGCACTTCCGTTAAATAGTACGGCTCAATTAAGACAATCGTCTAGTTATAGGAGGTTTGACCACTTACTTTTTTGTAATTGATCTTGCAATAAACTGAAGAATGACTTGCATAACTATTGCCACGATAACCGATGATAGGACTGCTATCAAAATAGAGGCCTCTGGCAGTAAAAGCGTTAGGGTTAAAAAGAATGCTACGAAAGAATATAGACCCTTGACCATTCCACGGTAAACCTGTGTGACATGAGTGGGCCCTAAAGTAGTGTGGGTAAATACAGCGAGGACTAGTCCAATAACTGGAAAAACTGCAAGGATTCCACTCCAAACTTCACCTAAAGCCCCAGCCAAAGTGGTCACAGTGAAAGTTAACAAAGCACCAACCAACATGCGCCAAGGAAGATCGTGTAATTTAGTATTTGGTGGGGTAGTCGGTTTTGTGCGAGGCAGAAGAAGCGGCGTAATGATCAGCGAACTAATAGCGATCAGTAATGCAATACCCAGACTTGGTGTAGTCATGGCCAAAGTGAGCGCCAAAATTAGCCATGCTACCAACGCAAAAAGTAGGGCGAAGATCCAACTAAAACGAATACATGCCCAAGAGTAGACTAGTCCAAAAATAAGTAGGCAGGCTGTAGCGGAGATTACAGATATAGAGGTTAAAGCAGCAAATTCAGAGCCTTGTTCAAGCGCAATGAAAATAATAATGGGTCCTGCTACAACTGGAAAAGCACCCACCAATCCCGCAACGCTAGAACCCCATTTACGACCTACTAAGGTAATTAAGCCAATAAAGATAGGAACTATAGTGAGTTTAAGAATTAGCAGCACTGGCTGATTATAGGTAGTTACGCTTTAGATTCAACATTCTCCTTTCGGTAGTTCGATTCCGCCCCGGGCCACCAAGAAGCACAATAGCGAACTTGTCGGGCTGTTTTCTTTTCGGGCTTGGCGGGTTACCCCATCTTCAGCATAATTACACCAAGCAAAATCAAGGCAGCGCCGATCCAGCGAATTGGAATATTGGGGTCTCCAAAAACCAGAACACCAATGGCAAAAGTACCCACTGCGCCAATGGATGTCCATACCGCATACGCTGTGCCAATAGGAATGCCTTTTAATGAATACCAAAGCAAGAATCCGCTCAGCACCATGCTTATTCCAGCCAAAGCAATGCCCCAGATTTTCATGCTGGGATTGTTTGATAGCTTTAATCCAAGCGGCCAACCAATCTCAAAAACACCTGCCATTAATAGAGAAAGCCAGTACATGTTGAGCCTAGAGTTAATCGAAAAATTCACTTTATCAAAGTTTTTCATGCTTTAAAATAGGATTACACGTCCCTGTGTCAATCGATGTCGTTTTAAACGACATATACGCTACTATTAGATTATTCATAGTTAATGTTTCAAATATGAGCCAATCTAAAAAAATCATTGTCTATATCAACATAGCCCATTTCATAGATCATTACGCTATGTTGATCTTTGCGGCCGCAGTGATTATTATTGCCCCTACTTTTAATATGAAGTACGGAGAATTACTTCCGTACGCTACCCCTGGATTTATTGCTTTTGGCGCAGGCTCATTGCTTGCAGGATGGTTAGGCGATAAGTGGAGTCGTCGCAATATGATGGCCATTTTCTTTTTCGGAATGGGGCTAACTCTTTTTGGTGTTTCTTTTATTCAAACACCGCTGCAATTAGGCGTCATGCTTTTATTGATTGGCATGATTGCCTCCATCTACCACCCAGTTGGAACTGCTATGCTTGTTTTCAATGCTGAAAAATTAGGAAAAGAAATGGGCATCAATGGCGTCTGGGGAAATATTGGTGTCGCTTCTTCGGCACTTATCACCGGCATCATCACTGAATACTTTGGATGGCGTATCGCATTTCTAGTACCCGCAGTCGTCTGCTTGGTTGTTGGTTTTTTATATTTACGAAGTATTCCAAGTTCAGTTGATCAGATTGTTAAAAAATCTTCAGCAGGTTCAGCTCGGGTATCAAAGTCGGTAATGATATGGGTCGTGGCATCTCTTGTCATAACAGTCATCGCCAGCTCTACGACTTTTAATGCAATTACAGTCGCTTTGCCAAAATTATTTCAAGAGAGACTTTCAAACTTAACATCCAATACCGCAACTTTGGGAATCATTACTTTTTTTGTTTACTTATCTGGAGCCCTTGCTCAATACATTATTGGAAACCTATTAGATAAGTACTCTCTTAAAAATGTATTCTTGCCTTTAGCCATTGTGATTGTTCCAACACTGTATTTGGCTTCAACAATAAGCGACTATTGGTTAATTATTTTAGCGATTGTTATTATTGTGGCCATCTTTGGGCAAGTGACAGTAAACGATACGATGCTTGGGAAATATACGGCTGATGAGTGGAGAGGTCGTGCCTATGCGGCAAGATACTTTTTAGGGTTTACTGCTGCAGGACTATCAGTGGGCTTGGTCTCTATTCTTTATAACCAAGGCGGTTTTGATTTGATGCTAAAGGCGATTGCTGGACTGAGCTTACTTACGGTTGTGGGAGCGGTTATTTTCCCTAAAGAAGATAGGAAAAGCTAAGTAATTTATGGGCGTGTTACTTTGATAAAAATCAATACGTCATTTCTGCGCTCTGAGAAATTACTCCTCGTAAGATCTTGATTTCAATGAAAAATTGGACCGGCCCACACAATTTTTAGAAAAGTCCAGACGGGCGGCTCAAGCTCTTGAAAGTAAGGCTTTTTAAATAATAAGACCTAACTTTCTAGGCTCTCCTTAAGGCAGTACATATTGCGATAAATTAAGATGGCATTGATTGTTCCAATAAAATATTTTTTGATTTAATATATTTATGCCCATTGTATTCCAATAAGCCCAACAAATTAAACATACCTTTTAGAAAAAGAAATCTTTATGAAAAGTTTTAAAATCTTTGCTGTAATTTTTATTACATTCATTGCTGTGCTAGGTGGTTTAATAGAGCAAGGGATGGGCGGATCAATGATTCGTCTTTACGTATCTCTTTTCTTTATATTTAACTGCATAACCATTGCCAGCTTATTTTTGTACATCTTTACAAATAAGCAACTATTTAAAACTGTTGCTTTAGTATGTCTTGTAATTGAGTTCATTCTTGCCCTCTATTCGTTTTATGCTTACTTTAGTGTGAAGGTAATAGCGATTAATCCCAGCATTTTAGTAACAACTTTCTGTATGGAAATTTTTAGATTAGTTGCCATTTACTTATTAATAAGTCATAGACATGTAGCCAGCTCTTCAGCTTCATCAGGTTCCTAATCCTATTCTCAGGGGTCCGAACAAGGCCAACAAGAACCACCTTCGGGTGGTTTTCATTTAGGGTTTATATGGTCTGTACCATTATTTAGAATGCTTAGGTCGTCAGAATATTACTTATTAGTGCCATCAATCAGAGGCTCAAATTCTATGGCTTGGCCAATGTATTTGGGGTAGAGCAGCCACAAAATTGAGCTAAAGAGAGCAATATTATTAAAAATATTTTTCTTATTTATATCTCATTAGAAGTGCTTAAGCGGATCTTTGTTCTAGAAAGCAACATCAGCATTTGGACTAGCTTGATGGCAAAATACTTTATTAACTATCATTTTGTAATTAGGCACCAACATATTTTGAGATTTTTATGAACCCTGAAAAAGCTGCGGATATAGTTGAAAAAGAAGGCGATTCACAGCCACATCTGAAAAAAGCAATAGTGATCTCTATTTTGGCAATGGTTTTAGCATTTGCAAGCTTGGGAACAGCTAGGACATCAAAATTATTAGCAGTGAGTAATATTCAACTTTCTAATACCAATACAATTTATGAGTTTAGAGCTTTGCGTCAATTAGTATTAAATATAGCCATTGATTCATTCAATTACGATCTAAGCAATATTCTACCCAATAAAAATACTGCAATTAACCAAGAATCCTTAAAGGGCATGCAACAAATTATTCAAGGCTATGAAAAACAAATAATGAGCCTTGAAAGTGACGAAAATCGCGATGATGATAAGCAGCACTTACAAACAAAATTAAATGTTCTTGAAGACCTTATTCAAACTACAAAAGAGAAAAATGAACGTTTTGAATATGCCGAAGTAGCTTTACAAATAGCCATTGTGTTAGTTTCTGCATCGATAATTTCTTCAGCTGCCCTCCTGCTTTGGTGCGGCATTGGCATTGGTTTTATCGGATCAATACTTACATTAAATGGCTACTTGCTATTTTTCTAATAAATATAGTTGCGTGAAGCGCTTTGATTAAAGTTGAATATCCTAGGCCCTAGTCAATTCTGCCTCAGGTCACCAACACACACCAAAACTACCTTCGGGTGGTTTTTATTAATAGAGTCTAGAATAACCAATGTTGTATTTTTTACTAAGGCTATTTAGCTCTCTCCCGCTAGTGATGCTTCAAGGTATCGGGGCCGCTATTGGTTTATTAACCTATTTCAGCTCTTCTCGGTATCGAAAGCGGTTAAAGCAGAATCATCTAAGCGCTGCTACTTTTGCTGGATTTAAGCCAGCCCCCTGGAAAGTGGCCGCCGAGTCAGGGATGATGTTTGCCGATACTCTTTGGATTTGGCGACATCCAAAATCTTCTATAGATAAAGTAACAGTAGCTAATTTAGAGCAAATAATTGGTCTTGCCAAGAATGGAAAGGGGCTCATTATCTTGGCCTCACATTTGGGTGGTTTTGAAATAGTGCCGCGATTTTTTGCCGCGCACATCAAAGCTACAGTAATGTATAGGCCAGCGAGAAAGCCCTGGGTTAATGAATTAATGCTTAAATCTCGTCAGCACTCTCAAATAGACTTTGTTGAAGCAAGCTTGGGCGGAGTTCGAAAAATGAAGAGAGCATTAAAAAATGGTGAAGTCATTGGCATCTTGGCCGATCAAGTCCCCAGTATGGGCGATGGTGTGTGGGCCAAGTTCTTTAATCAATACGCCTACACAACTACATTGCCAATTAAGCTAACGCATAAAAATGAAGTAGCCACGATGTTTGTGAGCGCAGAAAGATTGAGTTTTGGGCGGGGCTGGGAAATCAAGCATCGTCTGATGTCAGGGGGATATCCGGAGTGTCCAGTAACGGCTGCCACCCTTATGAATCAATTTTTTGAAGCAAGTATTCTTTCCAAGCCAAATCAATATATGTGGTCCTACAATCGATACAAGAAACCGCTTGGCTCAGGACCAGTCCCAGCGGGATAAATCATCCTCTGCCTTGCTTGATTTCGTCCCAGGCCACCAAGAACATCAAAATCACCTTCAGGTGATTTTTTCATTTGAATGCTTGGAGTCGTAGAATGGGTACTTATGATTTTTTATAGAGTTTTCTGAGATGAATATTCTTCGGGTATGTAAATCGGTTATTTGTTTTTCGCTTGCCATTTTCGCTCTTCTAGTCTGCTTGAATAATGTTATGGACTACGGCTCCAATTACGCTTTTGTTCAGCACACCCTTTCTATGGATACAGTTTTTCCAGACAATACTTTGAAGTACCGAGCCATTCTCGACCCCTTGGTTTGGAGTCTTGCCTACGGACTAATCATATTTGCTGAATTTTTAACAGGAATTCTCTTGCTCATAGGTGCTATTAGCCTACTCAAAAATATTCATTCCTCTGTCGCATTTACTAGGGCCAAGAATTGGGTTTATCTTGACTGTCTAGCTGGCTTTTTACTGTGGTTTTTTGGTTTTATTATTATTGGTGGCGAATGGTTTTGTATGTGGCAATCTGAGAAGTGGAATGGTGTAGAGGCAGCTTTCCGCTTTGTTGTCCTTATTATGTTTACATTGCTATTTACCGCCATGCCTGAATCTGAAAACGATCAGAAATAGAGTCGGGCATCCTAAGCCCTTAGTCATTTCGGCCCCGGGCCACCAAGAAACACTCAAACTACCCTCGGGTGGTTTTTTCTTTAGTTGGGATGACAGCTCAGAATATAATGTGTTCTATTCAAATAAAAAATAATGAAGCATCTTAGAATCTATTAGGTTTTTAATTTTATGACAACAGTAAAACAAGTTATTAAGCAAAAAGCTAACACCCTTTTTTCTGTCCGATCGGGCGATAGCGTAGAAAATGTCTTGATGTTAATGCGCGATCATCGAGTAAGGGCTATTTTAGTTATTGATGATGGCAATTTAGTGGGGATCGTTTCACAAGGTGATTGCGCTATAAAAGTGCTGTTGCCGCACAATAATCCGAAACAAGTTGCCGTTTCAAAAATAATGACAGTGAACCCACTAACTGTGATGCCATCTAACTCATTAGAGGAGTGTATGGCAATAATGGTTCACAAACATATTAGACATTTGCCTGTAGTAGAAAACAATAAGGTGGTTGGAGTGATTTCTGTCGGAGATCTAGTAAAAAGTATTATTGAGCTTCAAGGTAGTCAGATCAAGTTTTTAGAAACTTATATTAATGGCCATGGTGCTTAGCCTCCATAAGAGATAGATTCTTACTCCCAGTCAATTTTGCCCTGGGCCACCAAGAAATACTAAAACCACCTTCGGGTGGTTTTTTCATTTGAACTTTTATGTATAAGATGCTCTTTTCATATAATGACTTTTTAAACAATACTGAGTGGAGTAGCCATGTTCAACTTTTCTAAGTTAAGCATCCCGATTATTCAGGCGCCCATGGCTGGCGGCATCAACAACCCAAGATTTGCTTCGCAGGTTTCTAATGCTGGTGGTGTAGGTAGTTTCGGTTTCTCATACAGCACTCCACAAAAAATCAGTGAAGATTTAGCTGCCACAAGAGCTTTAACAAATGGCCCCATTAACGCCAACTTTTTTGTGTTCAGTCCAGTTGATTTACCAGAACAAGCCCTTCAAGAAAAAGCCATTGAAGCAATACAAAGTTTACCGATTGAAGCTGAGTATTTAGTTTTGATACCAGAGGCCCCCTTTTATCCTGATATTGAGGGGCAACTGAATCCTGTGTGGGAACATTGCCCAGAAATTCTCACTTTCCATTTTGGAATTCCATCACTGAGTATTATTGAAAAGGCGCATTCATTAGGAATTGCTGTTGGCATTACTGCGACAAGTCTTAAAGAGGCAAAGGTGGGTGAAAAAGCTGGCGCTGATTTTATTGTGGCGCAAGGTATTGAGGCGGGTGGACATCGGGGTATGTTTAATCCTGATGAGGAGGACGAAAAATTAAGCGCGATTGATTTGACAAAGCTATTAGTAGGGAATTGTTCAGTTCCTATTGTTGCAGCAGGCGCAATAATGAATGGGGTAGATATAGCTAATGCTTTGAAGTCTGGTGCTGTAGCCACTCAACTAGGAACAGCCTTTTTATGTTGTGAGGAGTCAGGCGCCTCGCCCGCCCATAAAGAGTTTTTATTGAATCACCATAGTAGAGGCTCAGTATTTACGACAGGATTTTCAGGAAGACCTGCCCGAGGTATAAACAACGAATTTATTCGAATGATGGAGGGCAAAATGGTTTTGCCTTTTCCAATACAAAATACGATGACAACATCGCTAAGACAATTAGCAGGCAGAACCAACAATGGTGAATATCAAAGCTTATGGGCTGGAGAAGACTATTCCAGAACGAGAGAGCTCAACGCCCAGAATCTGATGTTAGCCTTAAAAGAGGAGCTTTTTATTGCTCTTAGCTGAAATACGATCAGACATGCTTGCGCCTAGCCGATTCTGCCCAGACCCATCAAGAAACGTTAAAACCTAGTGGTTACAGAAAAAGCTACCGCAAGGCCTGTTTGATAATTTGTGTTGTAGGGCGTGGCACCATTCACATCTGTCACAGATAGTCTTCCGCCGACATTAGCTGCCAGGTATAAATTAGCATTAGTACTTCGATCTATTGAGTAGCTCAAGCGAGTGAAGACTGGAATAAAAGTGTTTTGACCAATGCCGTTGGGCGTGTAATTAGAATTACTTAATCTAAAGCGATAGGATCTATAAGCGGCGCCTCCAGCAATGCTCCATTTATTTGCCAATGCATAAGAGAGCTCAAGGCCAGCGCCACCGGATGGACCTGCTGGCAGAGGATTATTTAGGGTCCACTTATCAGTGATCTTCCAGTTGATTAAAAGGAAAGGAAATACCCTTGTTTTATCAACTTGACGAAATACGCCCGTACCAAGACCAATGGTCAAATTATCGGAGTATCTCTTGGCAGCACTAGCAATGGCACCATAGGTAGCAGAGCCTGCCGTTCCAACACCATTTTCAGCAACCCAATCAACAGTCGGAGCAAATCCAGCGCTCCAACCTGCATCAAGCTTTTGAAAATAGCTTAGTCCTATGCCAGGGCTTTGAATCCCCTTCCATGGCGTTTTATTTCCATAGCCACTAGGATTGCTCCAAGACCAATCTTGATAGCCATCTCGTAAATTTAGTCCAATGCTTGAATTTGCATCAAGTTGGTAGCGATTATTGAGATTTACATTAGCATCTTGCCAATTAAAGCTGCCACCCGAACTAATGTTGGTATTAAATTGGTTAATCGCATTGACATTTAAAGAGGTAACTACTGAACCAACAGGAAGATTTTGTGGCCCAAAGTTTTGAGCAAGTGCCATGGGTGTAATTAAGATTGCCGCGACAAAAAATAGTTTGTGGTGAATTGAGATTTTCATGCCTTTGAACTTTCGGGGGAGCGAATTTGTTCAATATTAATGGAAATTCAAAAGAGGATTTACCCCTCAATTTGCCTTGGGTATACCCACAAGAAGCACCCCTTAAAAGGGCCCATCTGAAGGTTTAGTTCTTGTGATGTAGTTTAAAACGACATTGTTAATGATTTTTAGTACTATCTAGATCATGGAAACAGCCAATCAAATCTTTTTTATTGTTTTTTCGCTAATTGGTTTGGGATTATTTTTAAGCGCCCTGTATCAATATCACGCCAATAGAGTGAGAGAATTCAGCATCTATTGGCCATTAAGCTTAGGGCTTTTTTCCCTATCCTCTTTTAGTTTTGGTATTGCCTTGTGGACGCATAAGTTTTTTCTCACAATAGCCAATACCTCATTTGTTATTTCAGTTTTTCTTCTCATATTTTTATATCGCTCTTGGAATCAGCGCCCATTTACGAAGATTCAAGCTTTTCTTCTGTGGCTCATTCCAGTATTCATTTTCTTTTTCTATGACTACTTAAGAGTAACGCCAGAGACCTTTAAACAGCGTGTGGCTTTAATAACCATTGCACAAGAGTTATTTTTGATATGGCAAATATGGGAATTACTAAAGTATTACAAGACAGACCGATCGATATTGGTAAGGTGGCTAATTTTTTTATCAGCATTTACTTTGCTTGGAGAAACTTGTAGAACCGTTTGGGTATTGTTTGGAAGTACTCAAACTAATTTCTTTCTATATGCTCAAGACGCTGTAGCCTTAACCCTTTTATGGATTGGCTATGGCAGTACGATATTAATTTATGTGGCCTTAGGCAGTTTTTATTTAGAAAAACAGATTAAAAAAGAAAATCAAATTGCCAATGCCTTAAAGAGCACTAAAGAAGAGAATGAAAAAATTACCGAGCTCTTAAAAGAAAAAGAGCGACTGATCTACGGCCTACTAAAAGCCAATAAGACTGCGGCGACTGGCGCTTTATCGGCATCGATTGCTCATGAACTCAATCAACCGCTTGGGGCATCCAATCTCAATATTCAATTTCTCAAAATGAAATTAGAAAAAGGGGTGCTCAATCCTGAATTAGGTAAAGAGATTTTAGATTCTCTAGAAGAGGATAATAAGAGGGCCGCTACGATTGTTAAATCTTTAAGATCCATCTTTACAGAAGGTGAATCCAATACTCAAGCAGTTCAATTGGGTGATTTGATTGCAAGCGTTCTAGAGATTGTGAAGCCTGAACTCAAGGGCAAGAACATTCAAATTCAGCTTCGAGTTGATGATGATCTGGTGATCATGGTCAATCCATCTGAAATCGAGCAAGTCATATTAAATCTACTGAATAACGCAATTCAGGCTTTGGCCAATTCAGGAACACTCCAGCGTCGTATTGCTATAGAGGCCATTAAAAAAGGCAAGTCAGTGCAACTCAGTGTTGCAGATAATGGCGCAGGCGTTTCTCCTGAGTTCAAACCACATCTCTTTGAGCTCTTGAGTACAACCAAGCAGACGGGAATGGGCCTAGGTTTATGGCTTTGTAAGCATATTGTCACTAGATATCGTGGTTCGATCGATTACGAGGATGCGCTTGGTGGCGGTGCTAAGTTTGTCATTGAATTGCCGTTTAGTTAGCCCCTCAGCTAATTGACTAGTACTTCATCGAATCAGACTATCGGAGCTCATGCACGTTTAGGCTCCTATGAACTTAGCAGAAATACAATCTTTTAGACAAGTCGGCAAGCGTCTTCGTAATGCTCGAGAGGCCCATGGTCTGACCTTGCCAGCGGTTGCCGGTACTTGTGGCTTAGCAATTTCAGAGTTGGTTCGCATTGAAAATGGTGAATTACTTGGATTCAAACAAGTACCACAAAATACTTTAAGTAATGCCGAGGTTTACGCAAAAGCATTAGATGTTGAATTGGGTAATGCGGGGAGACAGTATTCTGGGAACACAATAATAAACGCGCAAAGCGATGAGGTCTTTATCCCAGTCTTTTTAAGAAAAAAATAATTATTTCGGCTTACCCGCTCCTACGGGTTTGACCACTTTGGGTGAAAACTTAAAGTGGTTTTTTATTACCCAAAAGCCATTCCTACTATTTGCTAAAAAATCCCGACTGGTTTGGAATATTCTTCAAGAATGAGGTAGAGTTTGTTGTCTTCTAAATCTATCTATATAAACTAGGGGCACTTAAATGAAATGGCTATTAAGCGTCTGTATCTTGGTATGCTTTAATCAAGTTGCTGCCCAAACAATGACCCCTATTCTGATAGAGGTTGATGTTGGTAGAGAGTCCGGAATTTTTTCAAAATCCCCAGTTGTTCAAAGGGCAATTCTTTTGAAGCCCTCAACTTCATCAGACACAGCATTAATGTTTTATCGCGGCTGGTCTGGTATTGCTAATATCAAGACAGAAAACGATTGGAAAAGAAACTTAAACTACTTACAAAATAATACCGATCTGTTTGCTCAGGCAGGCATAGCTTTAGTTGTGATGGATTGCCCAAGCGATGAAAATCGAATTGCTCCAGGAAATACTCCGCTAGCTTGTAATGATGACTATCGCTCTTCTGTGAAACATGCTGATGATGTCAAAAAGATCATGGCGGTGTTAAAAGAAAAGTATGGAATAACTAAGTTTTATATCATGGGTCATAGCTACGGAACAATCTCATCAAAATGGCTCGCTAAAAATCTAGGAAATGAAATCATGGGTAGCATTCATTCGGCTGCTCAGACGGTAGCAAGTCCACGCATGCGGGCCTATGGCTACTCTGCTGATTCATTTGACATGGGTTCATTAAAGGCCCCAGTTCTAAATATTCATCATGGCGATGATCAATGTGTCTACACCCCATACTCAACCGTCTTGGCATACTCAAAAAATAATTTAATAACAGTAAAAGGGGGTATTCCCAATGGCGATGTATGCGGCGGCGGACACTATCATTCTTTTGAGGGTCGGGAGGAGGCTTCTTCAAAAGCCCTTATTCAGTGGATTAAAACGGGCCAAGTTCAATCTAGTGTTGGGGAGTAGCCTCCTCAAGGATCAGGCATTCTGGGGCCCTCGTAGATTCCGCGCCAAGCCACCAAAAATCGCTAAAAATACCTGTGGGTGGTTTTTTTATTTGAGGTTGGGTATTATGGGTGAGCTGGTTCTTGCTAAATTGGCAATGTAGGCTGAATAAAAAATCCCTAGGAGAAAAGAATGAATAAATCAGAATTAGTAGAAAAGATTGCCAACGATGCAGAAATTTCTAAAGCATCCGCAGATCGCGTCCTTAACGCAGCAATTGAAACAATTATCAAGGCCGTTACTAAAGGTGACGATGTTCAGTTAATTGGCTTTGGTACTTTTAAATCTGGCAAGCGTGCAGCTCGTATCGGCCGCAATCCACAGACTGGTGCCGAGCTTAAGATTCCAGCGGCTAAGACTGTTAAGTTTGGTGCTGGTAAAGCATTTAAGGATGCAGTTAATAAGCGTAAGTAATTACTAGATTAGAGATCCTTGGCTCAGCACGGTTTCGCTCTGGGTCATTAAGAATCATCAAAACCACCTTCGGGTGGTTTTTTTATTTATAGGTTAACAGGCAAGACTTTTGCCAATAATAATTAATTAAAGCAAAATCGTTGAAATGATTCGACTAATTTTTTGCCTCCTGGCGGCACTCTTTCCCCTTCATTTATTGGCGGCAACGCAATTAAATGAAGAGGTAATCTTTGTCCCAAAAAAAATGTTGATTGGTTCAATTTCTCTTGAAACAACAATATTTAAACCGAATGGGGATGGGCCATTCCCACTGGTGATTATTAATCATGGGAAAAGCTTTGGAAATTCACACTTTCAGAATCGCTATAGACCTCTATCGCCAATTAGGTATTTCTTAGAGCGGAACTATGTAGTTTTTGTTCCAATGCGCCAAGGATTTTCAAAATCGGGTGGAAATTATTCTGATGGATCTTGTTCAATGAAAGCAAATGGCTTACTTCAAGCCGAAGATATTCAGCCTGTAATTGAATATGCTCATGGACTTCCTTATGTAGATAAAGTCCAGACATTAATAGTTGGCCAATCGCATGGTGGTTGGACAACCCTAGCTTATGGCGCCAGCAAGCCAGACCAATCTGTTAAAGGCCTAGTAAATTTTGCAGGTGGCTTAAAAAATGAAAGTTGTGGCGGTTGGCAGTCAGATCTATATCGTACGGCTGAGGATTTTGGCAAGGCAACTAAAGTCCCAACAATATGGTTCTACGGGGACAACGACTCCTTTTTTTCTAGGCAAACCTCAGACGCTATGTTTGAGAGTTACAGGGCAGGAAATCCTCAGTCTCAATTTGTAGCTTATGGAACTTTTGGCAGTGACTCACATCTATTATTTACAAGCAATGATGGGAGAGCCATTTGGGAGCCCTACCTTACAAAGTTTCTTGAGTCTATTGGCATGTCTTCTAAGGTTGTTAACCCTCAATTTCAGCCTTTACCGCGGACGGAAGTCCCATCTAAAACCCAATTTGCTGAAATTGGGGAGCTTGAAAAAATTCCCTATTCAACAGATTCGATGAGAAAAGCATA
>Ga0164294_10002102_pt1 | contig 18197 bp, 15 predicted proteins | sample GEODES005metaG_FD_111479 | JGI IMG/M metagenome (GOLD analysis project Ga0164294, IMG submission 111479) | Oligotrophic lake water microbial communities from Sparkling Lake, Wisconsin, USA - GEODES005 metaG | ecosystem: Environmental > Aquatic > Freshwater > Lake | place: USA: Sparkling Lake...
CATGTACGAGCACGCCTACGCGATGGACTACGGCGCGAAGGCCGCGGCTTATGTGGATGCCTTCATGGCTGCTGCCACGTGGGGCGCGGCGGATGCCCGGTTTGCGAAGGTGGCGGGGTAACGACGATCAATCCCCGTTCGTGTCGAGCGAAGTCGAGACCTGCGCACCGTGTCTCGACTTCGGGTCGAAGATCCGAAGTTTATCCCGAGCTTGTCGAGGGGCTCGACACGAACGGACTGAGTGTCAGGCTGGTGGCAGGTAGCGCACCATCCTGGCCTGCAACAATCGCACAAGCCCGGCATCCATGAACTCATACTCGTCCGGGATATCGAGGCAGATCACCCGCTGCCCGTTGAGAGCTTTGCGGAACTTGCGCTGAAGCTTGTTGCGATGCGCTTTTTCCATCACGACAATGACATCGGCCCATGCCACGAGCTCCGCCGTTAGCGGGTTGTTGGCGTCGTGATTGGTTCCCGCAGAATCGACCTCGATCCCGGGCCAATTCGCAAAAATCTGTTCGGCAGTCGGGCTGCGAAGCCGGTTCTGACTGCAAACGAAAAGATAGCGCCTCATCGCTGGCTCATCTTGCATGCACAGCGTCCCCCTCCCCATCCCTTCGGGACGGGGAGGATGAGGGAAAAATCAGGCCGCCTGTTCCTTGCCCTTCAGCACCTGCACGGGCTCCTTGCGGCCGTCGACGACATCCTTGTCGACGACCACTTCGGTCACGCCTTCCAGCGTCGGCAGGTCGAACATCGTATCCAGCAGCAGGCCTTCGACGATCGAGCGCAGGCCCCGCGCGCCCGTCTTGCGTTCGATGGCCTTCTTGGCGATCGCTTCCAGCGCCTCGTCGGTAAAGGTCAGCGCCACGTCCTCGAGGTCAAACAGCTTCTGATACTGCTTGATCAGCGCATTCTTCGGCTCGCGCAGGATCTTGACCAGCGCCTCGATATCGAGGTCGTTCAAGGTCGCGATCACCGGCAGACGGCCGACGAATTCGGGGATCAGCCCGAACTTGAGGAGGTCCTCCGGCTCCGCCTTCTGGAGCAGTTCGCCCACCTTGCGCTTGTCCGGGTCGGCCACGTGGGCGCCGAAGCCGATCGAGCGCTTCTGCAGGCGGTCCGAGATGATCTTTTCGAGACCCGCGAAAGCGCCGCCGCAGATGAACAGGATGTTGGTCGTGTCCACCTGCAGGAATTCCTGCTGCGGATGCTTGCGCCCGCCCTGCGGTGGCACGCTCGCGGTGGTGCCTTCCATCAGCTTGAGCAGCGCCTGCTGCACGCCTTCGCCCGAAACGTCGCGCGTGATCGAGGGGTTCTCGGCCTTGCGGCTGATCTTGTCGATCTCGTCGATGTAGACGATGCCGTGCTGCGCCTTCTCGACGTTGTAATCGGAGGCCTGGAGCAGCTTGAGAATGATGTTCTCGACATCCTCGCCCACATAGCCCGCTTCGGTCAGCGTGGTTGCGTCGGCCATGGTGAAGGGCACGTCGAAGGTCTTGGCGAGCGTCTGCGCGAGCAGCGTCTTGCCCGAGCCGGTCGGGCCGACGAGCAGGATGTTCGACTTCGAAAGCTCGACGTCGCCGCCCTTGCCGCTGTGCTTGAGACGCTTGTAGTGGTTGTGCACCGCCACCGAAAGCACGCGCTTGGCGCGGTCCTGGCCGATCACATAATCGTTGAGCGTCGCGAAGATATCGCGCGGCGTGGGGACGCCGCCGTCCTTCTTTCCGGCGAGACCGGCCTTGGTCTCCTCGCGGATGATGTCGTTGCACAGCTCGACGCATTCATCACAGATGAACACGGTGGGGCCGGCAATGAGCTTGCGCACCTCGTGCTGCGACTTGCCGCAGAAACTGCAGTACAGCGTGCTCTTGGTATCCGATCCGGAAAGCTTGGTCATTCTTCAATCCCAGACGCCTCTCCACGAGAGGCGGACCCGGTTATCCTACTACCCGGAGGGCATTAATCAACCGGACACGAAAATAGCGAAAAAATCCTGATCCAGCACCCTGTCATTTTAGGGCAAGATGCTGGGATCAGGCCAAAATCACGGCGTAGGCGCGCCGCCCGAACCGGCCTCGCCATCGATCTGGTCGGAAGCGGGGCGCGATTCGAAAACCTTGTCGACGAGTCCGAACTTCAAGGCCTCGTCGGCTTCGAGGAACGTGTCGCGGTCCATCACCTTCTCGATTTCCTCGAGCGTGCGGCCGGTGAACTTGACGTATAGGTCGTTCATCCGCGACCGCATGCGGAGGATCTCGCGCGCCTGGATCTCGATGTCGGAGGCCATGCCACGCGCGCCGCCCGAGGGCTGGTGCACCATGATCCGCGCATTCGGCAGCGCCACACGCAGGCCCGGCTCACCCGCGGCGAGCAGGAAGCTGCCCATCGAGGCGGCCTGGCCGATGCACACGGTCGAAACACGCGGGCGGATGTATTGCATGGTGTCGTAGATCGCGAGACCCGCCGTCACCACGCCGCCCGGCGAGTTGATGTACATCGAAATGTCCTTCGAGGGGTTCTCGGATTCGAGGAACAGGAGCTGCGCCACGATCAGCGAGGCCATCTGGTCCTCGATCTCGCCCGTCACGAAAACGATGCGCTCGCGCAGCAGGCGCGAGAAGATGTCGAAGCTGCGTTCGCCGCGGCTGGTCTGCTCGACCACCACCGGAACCAGCGCCCCGGTAACGGGGTCCTGTGAAAACCGGCCCTGATTGCCATAAACCGATGCGCCGTGGCCGCTGTAAAGATCGAGCATAGAGTCCTCTTGAATGTGCCCCCGCTATGTCGCGTGCCACGGCGGGATGTTCAAGGGCGTTAACTGCCAATCGGTGCAAACCGCGTCAAAAGTGGTGCAAGATCCGTGAAATCCGAAAGGATTGCCCCTCCAAGCGCTTGCACGAGGCCGCACTTGGCCGCAGCTTCGGGCGAATTCCAGAGGGGGTGATCCATGTCCAGCCGTGCCGCAAAGACCATTTCCGCCATTCTGCTTGCCGCCACCGTCCTTGGCGCAACCCCGCTCCATGCGCAGGAAACGGTCGCCACCTACCTTGCGCGGATCAAGGCACTCGACAAGGCGGGGCCGAAAATCAACGCAGTGATCGCGCTCAATCCCGATGCGGCCAAGGCCGAAGCCGCCGCCAAGGCCGTGACCGGGCCCCTCGCCGGCAAGGTCATCCTTGTGAAGGACAACGTCGAGACCGCCGATCCGATGCCGACCACGGCGGGCAGTCTCCTCCTCAAGAACAACCTGGCCGGGCGCGACGCACCCTTCATGATGGGCCTGCGCGCCGCCGGGGTCGTCGTGCTTGGCAAGACCAACCTCTCCGAATGGGCCAACATGCGCTCGGGCCAGTCCTCCAGCGGCTGGAGCGCGGTCGGCGGGCAGACGCGCAATCCCCACGCGCTTGACCGTTCGCCCTGCGGCTCGTCCTCAGGCAGCGGCGCGGCCATCGCGGCGGGCATGGCCTGGGGCGCGATCGGCAGCGAGACCGATGGTTCGATCACCTGCCCCGCCTCGCTCAACGGGATCGTCGGGTTCAAGCCAACCGTCGGCCTGGTGAGCCGCACCCACGTCGTGCCGATCAGCCACAGCCAGGACACCGTCGGCCCGATGACGACGAGCGTTCGCGATGCTGCGCTGATGCTTACCGCGATGGCGGGCAGCGATCCGGCCGATCCCGCAACGGCAGAGGCCAATGCCCACAAGACCGATTTTGCCGCCGGCCTCGCCGTATTCAGCCTCAAGGGCGTGCGGCTTGGCGTGCTGCGCAAAGCGGTGGGCAACCACCCCAAGGTCTCGGCCCTGTTCGAGAAGGCACTCGCCGATTTGAAGGCGGCCGGCGCCACCCTCGTCGATATCGACTACACCCCGCCCGAAGAGATGGGCCGCGATGAATACACCGTGCTGCTCTATGAACTGCGCACCGATCTGGCTGCCTATCTCCAGTCGGTCCCGGCGTCCTCGTTCAAGGACACGCCGCCTGCCCGCACGCTCGCCGATGCCATCGCCTTCAACAAGGCGCACCCTGAAGAGCTCAAGTGGTTCGGGCAGAACGAGTTCGAGGAAGCCGAGGCGATGACCGACACCGCCGTCTACCGGAAGGCGCGCGAGAACTCTTTGCGCCTTGCAGGCGTGGAGGGAATCGACAAGCTGCTCGCCGACCATGCCGTCTCCTTCCTCGTCGCCCCGACCGGCGCACCCGCTTGGGCGATCGATCTGGTGACGGGCGATCACAGCATCGATGTCGGCATGGGCAGCATGGCCGCGATTGCCGGCTATCCGCACCTCACCGTGCCGATGGGCGCGGTCGAGGGGCTGCCGATCGGCCTTTCGTTCATGGGCGCGAAGTGGGACGACAAGCGCGTACTCGAAGCCGGTGCCGCCTATGAACGCGCGCGGACCGTGCCTGTGCCCAAGCCCTCGTTCAAACGCTGGGGGGAGTGAGGCCCTAACCCCGGCTGCGCCGCAGCGCGTCGAGCGCTTCGAGTTCGCGTTGCAAGTTGATCTGCCGCGCCTGTGCGGCGCGCAGCGCATCCCGCTCGGCCCTCGACTTGTGCCGCCGCGCCGACCAGCGCGCGAGCCGCCGCCCGGAATCGCGCAGCAGAAACGCGATCACGTCGACCAGCCCCTGCCGCCTTGCAGGGACCAGCGCCACGGCGCGCGGCAGCGGCATCGGCGCATCGGCCAGCGCGGCGAGCGCGATGGCGGGTTCGGGCACAGCGTCGGGCTCGATAGGCATGGCCGGCATTTCAACAAGCGGCTCGGCTTCGGGCAGCAGAATGAACGCCTGCGGGTCCGCGTCTGCTGCGATCAATTCGGGCATGGCATCGAACGACAGCACGCGCGGTGCAGTCAGCGCCTCGGGTGGCAGTTCGGGCAAGACAAGCGGCTCGGGCCGAACCGGCAAAGTCAGCGCCAGCGCCGGTTCGGCGGCGAGGCACTGGTCGAGCAGCGGATCGGCTTCGAGCAATAACAAGGCCGGTTCGGCGGGCAAACTGCTCGGCACCGGCGGGGGCATTGCAGGCGCGGCGGCAGCCGGCGCGGCTGGAACACTGGCGCGCACCTTGCCGCTCTTGCCCTGCTTCTTGCCCTTGTGCCGGGGCGGCGGTGCGCATTCGGCCTCGGGCGATTCGTCCAGCTGCGCCTGCACCTCGCGCACCGCCGCCAGCCGCGCGGCGGCCTTGCGCGCCTTCTTGCCCTTGGGATTGCGCCGCCGCTGCGCGCGCGTTTCGACGAGACCGGATTCTTCCGGCACACCAAGCGGAATGGCCATCGAGCCGCGCGGAACAAAGCCGGCATCGTGCCGACCGGGCGGCATGCGGCCTGCCGGAAAGGATGTGGACGTCGGTGGCCGTGAAGCAAGGCGATTGCGAACGGTATGCATCGGGTGTCCCTCCCAGGAACCGAGCCTGCCCGAATCTCTCATGCACTGATTCGCACGGTCAATTGCGTGCGAATACGGAAGCAGTCCCCATACCAGAAGAGGCGCCCCGTTTCCGGAGCGCCCCTCTGATTTTTCAATGCCTTGGCGGCAAGATCAGGCGTCAGCGGCCTTTTTCTTGGCCGGGGCCTTCTTCTTCGGAGCCGGAGCCGCGTCCTCGGCGGGGGCCGCTTCGGCCTCCGCAGCAGGCTCGGCCGCCTTCTTCTTGGCGGGCGCCTTCTTGGCAGGCTTGGCTTCGGCTTCGGCCTCGGCGGGAGCAGCTTCCTCGGCGGGAGCGTCCTCAGCCTTCGCCTTCTTGGCCGCCTTCTTCGGCGCAGCCTTTTCGGCCGGCTTCACTTCGGCGGGCGTACCGGTCTCGTCCGCCTCGATCGCGGCCTGCAGCTCCTCGCGGGTGACGGCGCGCTCGGTCACTTCGGCCTTGTCGAACAGGAAGTCGACGACCTTGTCCTCATAGAGCGGCGCGCGCAGCTGGGCGGCGGCGAGCGCGTCCGAACGGATATAGTCGATGAAGCGCTGGCGGTCCTGCTCGCGGTACTGCTGCGCGGCCTGGCGCATCAGCATTTCCATTTCCTGCGCGGTCACCTGCACGCCGTTGGCCTGGCCGATTTCCGAGAGCAGCAGGCCCAAACGCACGCGGCGCTCGGCGATCTTGCGGTAGTCGTCCTTCTCGCCTTCGATCTCGGCGAGCGCGGCGGCGGGATCTTCTTCCTTCTCGGCTTCGCTGATCAGCTGCTGCCAGATCTGCGCGAACTCGGCTTCGACCATCGAGGGCGGCACCGCGAAATCGTGGCCGGCGGCGAGCTGGTCGAGCAGCGAACGCTTCATCGCCGTGCGGGTCAGCCCGGCGGTTTCCTGCTCGATCTGGCCCTTGATCAGGCCGCGCAGCTGCTCGATGCCTTCAAGGCCGAGCGACTTGGCGAAATCGTCGTCCGCGACGAAGTCGGCCGCGTGCTTCACCGCCTTGACGGTGATGGCAAACTGGGCGTCCTGGCCGGCAAGGTTCTCGGCCGGATAGTCCGCCGGGAAAGTCACGGTGATCGTGCGCTCTTCACCCGCCGTCACGCCGACAAGCTGTTCCTCGAAGCCGGGGATGAAGCGGCCCGAACCAAGTTCGAGCGGCTGGTCGCTGGCGGTGCCGCCATCGAAGGGGACGCCATCGATCGAGCCGGCGAAATCGATGATGAGCTGGTCGCCATCGGCCGAAACAGTGCCCTCGGGCGCGTCTTCATAGCGCTTCTGGCCCGCGGCGATCCGCTCGATCGCCTCGTCAACCTGTTCGTCGCTCACTTCGACAGTCAGGCGCTCAAGCTTGAGGCCATCGATCGACGGCGCCGCGATTTCGGGCAGCACTTCGACGCTGACGGTCAGTTCGGCATCCTTGCCCTGCTCATAGCCATCAGCGAGCGATACGTCGGGCTGGGTCGCGGGGCGGATGCCCTTTTCGGCGACGAGCTTGTCCATCGCCTCGCGGATCGAGGTTTCGAGCGCCTGCTGGTGCAGCGCGGGGCCGTGCATCTTGCGCACGAGGTTTGCAGGCACCTTGCCGGGGCGGAAGCCGGGCATGCGCACTTGCGGCGTGATCTTCTTGACCTCACCCTCCACCAGCGCGGCAATGTCCGTAGCGGCGATGGTCAGGGCGTAGGCGCGCTTCAGGCCCTCGTTGCTGGTTTCGACGATCTGCATCTGTGATCCAACTTTCTCGTACGACGTCACGTCATCAAAATTGCGGTCCCGCCACCGGGGTGACAGGACCATGTTGCTGGCCGAAGTTGACCATCGGGCCGGGCGGGTCTGGTGCGGGCGAAGGGACTCGAACCCCCACATCTTGCGATACTGGAACCTAAATCCAGCGCGTCTACCAGTTCCGCCACGCCCGCGTCCGGCGAAAAGCGAGCGCCGCCCATATCGCAGCGCCGGGCAAAGGGCAAGCCTTGCCGGAGAGCTTGCCCTGCGCGACACGTCCCTATCCGGCAAGCCGGGCCAGAAGCCCCAGCCAGGTGCCCGCCGCAGGGGGCGTGGCCGGTGCGGGAGCGGGCGCCATGCCGGCGCATTCGAGGCAATAGACTTGCGCGCCGGCGCCGCCTAGCAGCCGCGCCAGATCGCCTGCCAGCTGCTCGGCCAGCGCCCCCTGCTGCCGCGCCGCGAGCGCGGCGAAGTCGCGGCCTGCGCCTTGCGTGCCAAACACATGCGCCGCATCCGCATCACTCTCGCTCTCCGCCAGCCGGTCGAGCAGCGCGCTGAACGGATCGGGCTCCGCTCCCAGATAGACCGGATGCCAGGTCTTGGCCCCCGCCGCCTTGCCTGCCCAGGCGAGCGCCGCATCGATCCCGCCAAACGCGTCGACAAGGCCAAGTTGCCGCGCGGTGCCGCCGTCCCACACGCGCCCTTGCGCGATCTTGTCAATTTCCGCCGGGCTCTTGTGCCGCGCCGTGGCCACGAGGCCGACAAAGCGGCCATAGCCCGATTCGATCTGCTGCTGGATCACCGCCTCGACCGTCGGCGAAAACCCGCCGAACACATCGGGCTGGCCCGAAAGCGGCGTCGTGCGCACTCCGTCGGTGCCGACACCGATGCGCGCCAGCGCGTCCTCGAAGCTCGGGATGATCGCGAAGATGCCGATCGAGCCGGTAATCGTCGCCGGCTCGGCAAAGATGCGGTCCGCCGGTGTTGCCACCCAGTAGCCGCCGCTCGCCGCGAGGCCTGCCATCGAAACCGCGACGGGGATCTTCTTCGCCTTCATCCGCGCGATCGCGGCGCGGATGCGCTCCGCCCCCGTCACCGAACCGCCCGGCGAATCGACCCGCACGACCAGCGCCGCGTAGTCTCCGCTGGCGGCCGCCTTGTCGAGGAGCGCTGCGATCCGGTCGCCGCCCGCCGTCCCCGGCCCGGCATCACCATCGACGATATTGCCTGCCACGGTCACCACCGCGATCGCCTTGCCCTCGGTAGAAGGCGTCCGGTCGGCGAGATAAGCCTCCAGTGCGGTGCCCTTGAAGCCGCCCTCGCCGTCCGCGGTATCGGCGCCGACGATCTCGGCCACGCGCTTGCCGAAGGCGACCTTGTCGCCGACGCGGTCGACAAGGCCTGCCGCTACCGCCGCCTTGGCCGCATCGCCGCCCGATGCCGCGATCCACTTGACGGGATCGCCGGTCACCAGCGCGATATCCGCTTTGGGCCGCGCCTTCTTCACGTCGGCCTGCCAGGTCTCCCACAGCGCGGCATAGACCGCAGCCAGCGCTTCCTTCGATTCGGGCGAGGCGTTCTCGCGCGTGAAGGGCTCCACCGCGCTCTTGTACGTACCGACCTTGAACACGTGCGCCTTGACCTTGAGCCGGTCGAGCAGCGCCTTGAAATAGAGACTGGTGCCGCCCGGTCCCGCCACCAGCGCACCGCCGAGCGGATCGACCCAGGCCTCGCTGGCATGCGCGGCGATCTGCACGGCGTCGTCGGTATAGAGCCCCGCGCGAACCAGAACCGGCTTTTTCGCGCCGCGCACCTTGTCCATCGCCGCGCCGATCCGCGACATCGCCACCTGGCTGCCGCCGCCGAAACCATCCAGATCGAGGACCACCGCCTTGATCCGCGTGTCGCTCGCCGCCGCCTCGATGGCGCGGACCACATCGCGTTCCTGCACCGCCTTGGTGGGTCCGCTGCCCGAAAGCAGCTGCGCCGGCCGCAGCCGCGCGCGCTCTTCCACCACCGGGCCTTCCAGCGCGAGATAGAGTGCGCCGGGCTGCACTGTGCCCGGCGCCGGGCGAAAGGTCAGCAGCACATAGAGCACGGCAAAGAACATGATCAGCAAGAGCAGCACGAGGCCGTCCTTGATGGCGACGAGGATCTTCCAGACCGAGCGGGCAAAATTCATGGGGGATATCTAGGTCCGCGCGAGGCCCGATACCAGCCGAAACACTTGAGCGACCCCAAGAGGCGCACTAGGGGCATGGTTTCGATGGCCATATCGATCCCAGACGCCGACAGCCGCTACCCCGCAGGCGGCCTCGCGTTCCCGCACCGCGATCTCACCGGCATTTCCCATCTCGCGCGCCACGAGATCCTCTACCTTCTGGACGAGGCCGAGCAATGGCTCGCGCTCAACCGCCAGCGCCACAAGCGCGCCGAAGTGCTCTCGGGCCTCACCATCATCAACGCCTTTTTCGAGAACTCGACGCGCACGCTGCTCTCGTTCGAGATCGCGGGCAAACGCCTCGGCGCGGACGTCGTCAACATGCACGCCGCCACGAGCAGCGTGAAGAAGGGCGAGACGCTGATCGACACCGCGATGACATTGAACGCAATGCGCGCCGATGCCATCGTCATCCGCCATGCCAGCTCCGGCGCGGTGCGGCTCATCGCCGACAAGGTCGATTGCCCGGTGCTCAACGCGGGCGACGGCAGCCACGAGCACCCGACCCAGGCGCTGCTCGATGCGCTGACCATCCGCCACGCGCTCGGCCTTGTCCCCGGCAGCGATCTCAACGGCCTCAAGGTCACGATCTGCGGCGATATCCTCCACAGCCGCGTCGCGCGCTCCAATATCCTTTCGCTGACGGCGCTGGGCGCAGAGGTCACCGTCTGCGCCCCGCCCGCGCTGATGCCCGCCGAAATCGCCGCGATGGGCGTGACCCCCTGCCACGATTTCGATGCCGCGCTCGAAGGCGCGGACGTCGTCATGATGCTGCGCCTCCAGCAGGAGCGCATGTCGGGCCAGTTCATCCCGTCCCCGCGCGAATATCGCCACCTCTACGGCCTCACGCTCGACCGCTTCGGGAAACTGCCGCCCCAAGTCCTCGTCATGCATCCTGGCCCGATGAACCGCGGGATCGAGATCGACAGCCAAGTCGCCGACCACCCCACGCGCAGCCTCGTCACCCGCCAGGTCGAGAGCGGCGTCGCGATCCGCATGGCCTGCCTCGATGTGCTGACCCGCCGCGCAAGGGGCGTGCCCGGCTGGGCGGCGAACGAAGGAACCGCGGCATGACCCCCCGCCCGCTCACGATCACCGGCGGCCACCTCGTTCTCCCCGCCGGCGCGCCGCAGCCGGGCGCGCTGCGCGTCGCCGAGGGGCGCATTGCCGCGCTGGGCGATATCGCGCCCGAAGCCGGTGATGATGTGCTCGATGCCAAAGGCGCGCTGATCACGCCCGGCCTTGTCGATCTCGGCGTCTTCGCCATCGACAAGCCCGCGTTCCATTTCGGCGGGATCACCCGCACCGCGCTGATGCCCGATCAGGGTCCGCCGCTCGACCATCCCGCGCGCGTCCGCTTCGCCGCGCAATCGGGCAAGCCCGATATGTGGGTCCACCCGCTCGCCGCCGCGACGCGCGCGCTGGAGGGCATGGAGCTCGCCGAGATCGCGCTGATGCGCGATGCCGGGGCCAAGGCCGTCGCCACCGGCCGCCGCTGGATCGCCGATTCGGGTGTGATGCACCGTCTGATGAGCTACTGCGCAATGCTCGGCCTCGTCCTCGTCACCCATGCCGAGGATGCCGGGATTGCGGGCCATGCGGTGGCCACAGCGGGCGAAATGGCGACCCGGCTGGGCCTGCCTTCCGCCCCCGCCGAAGCGGAATCCCTCGCCGTGGCGCGCGATCTCGCGCTGGCCGAGCTTACTGGTTGCCGCCTGCACCTCAGGCAAGTGACCACCGCCGCCGCGCTCGATCTTGTCCGCGCCGCCAAGGCGCGCGGCGTGCGTGTCACCGCGGGCGTCACGCCTGCACACTTCATGCTCTCCGATCTGGAACTCGCGGAGTTCCGCACCTTCTGCCGCCTCTCGCCGCCCTTGCGCAGCGATGCGGACCGGCAGGCGGTGATCGCCGCGATCGCCGATGGCACGATCGACGTGATCGCCTCGGGCCACGATCCGCGCGGTGCCGAAGACAAGCGCCTGCCGTTTGCCGATGCCGAACCCGGCATGGCGGGCGCCGAAACGCTGCTCCCGCTCACGCTCACCCTCGTGCGCGACGGCCAGATCGACATGGCGCGCGCCTTTGCCCTGCTCGCGGGCAATCCGGCGGCGCTGCTCGGCGTCAAGGCCGGACGGCTCGAAGTGGGGCTTGAGGCCGATCTCGCGCTGGTCGTGCCCGAGCGGCCGTGGATCGTCGATCGCAGCAAGATGGCCGCGACCGCAGGCAACACTCCGTTCGATCGCCGCCCGGTCGAAGGCCGCGTCATCGCGCTGTTCAAGGGTGGCAACCGGGTAGCCTGAGGCACCGGTTCAGCCGCCCGGATACGAAAAAGGCGGCACCGCCCCCGGTACCGCCTCTATCGTGACAAGACGGGTGAGATCAGCGCTGCGCCATGCGGGTCGCAGCGGGACGGCCATCGGGGCCCGCGCCAGCCGGTTCAGCCATCACGAGGCAGACCCCGCCCTTGGCCTTTACCGATTGGCACATCTGCCGCGCCGAAGCGAAACCGTTGAAGCCGGCCGCCTGAACGCGCCAGAACGTGCGGCCCTTCACCGAAACCTGGGTGATCTGGCTGTGATAGCCAGCCAGCGCGGCATTGCGCGTGGCAAAGTGGCGCCAGGCGCGCTGCGCGCCTTCGTTCGAGGAGAACGAGCCGAGCTGGACGAGATGGTTGCCGCGCCCGGCGACCGGCGCACCGGCGCCCTGCACCGGCTGGACCACCGGATTGGCGACCATGCGTGCCGGCGAACCGGATGCGGCGGCCGAAGGGGCCAGATCAATCGAAGCGATCTTGGCCGCAACCGGTGCGGTGGACGCATCGGCAAGCGCAGGCTGCGGCGCGGCCGCATCGTTCTGCGGCGCGGGCAGTGCATTCGCCGCTGCCTTGGCCAGCTCGGCGGCATCATCAGACGCTGCCTTCTCGGTAGCGGCCATGGCGACCGCTTCTTCGGCCAGCTTGTTCGAATCCGGGAAGTTCGCCAGCGCGAGCGCCGTCGGCTGCCCGCCATCGACCTGCATCGGCGCACCCAGCAAGGTAGCAACGCGGCGGCGGGTGTCTTCGGGACGGGCCATCATCGCCCAGGTCTGCAGCCGCTGGTTGAGCTTGTCGGCCGGCACGTCCTGCTGCGCCATCAGCTTGGCTTCGCGCCAGCTGCCGTCGAGCGCATAGGCATAAGCCAGGTTCTGGCGCACCTTGGCGGTGTTTTCGCCCTGGCGCAGCGTCTCGGTCAGCGCGGCAATGCCGGTCTGGGTCTGGCCCGCCATGGCCATGGCCAGGCCGTAATCCGAAGCCGGAATGCTGTCGCGATACGTGTTGAGCGTATCGACCGCCTCACTGGCCTTGCCCAGCGCGATATCGGCAAGCGCAAGGCTCAGCGCCGCCTTGCCGCTGTCCTCGCCCAGCTGCATCGCCTCGTCGAAAGCCTGACGCGCCGCCTCGAACCGGCCCGCGCGCAGATAGGCCGAGCCGAGCAGCGTGCGATACGCCGCCGTGCGCGGGCTCGCCAGCAAGGCCTGTTCGGCCAGCGCAATGGCCTTTTCCGTGCTGCCCTTGCCGAGCGCGGTCTGCGCGCTCGACGCGAACTTGGCATGGTTCACCCCGCCGGTGCTGCAGCCGGCAAGGAGCCCCGCCGCCAGCGCGGTGGTCAGGCAAAGGCGGGCCAGCCGAAGTGCGGCCTTCCGATCGGTCGTGCTGTCGTGCGTGGTGGTCATGGCATGAAGTCCCGGCTGGAGGCGGTTCAGGATTGCCGCGCGCGGCGGGCCAGGTCATCGAGACCGGGCTTGGTTTCAAGAAAACGATCAAGCGCTTCCACGACGACCGCCTGCGCGCTGCGGTTGTCGATAGTGCATGCAAGGCGAAGGCGCAGATGGCGCACCGCATCGAGCCGCAGCGTGAAGGCGGCCTTGCGGCCATCCTTGAGCGCGGCGCCGCGTTCGCGCCGCGACATGCGGCGCGCAGCCGCAGCGGGGGGCGTCATTATATCGGCGAGCGATTCGATCCGGCGCAGCACTTCGGGCTGGGCCGGTTCGGGCAGCGGATCGGCCGCGATCGCGACCACTTCGGCCCCGGCTGCGGTGGCAGGGGCCGCGTCCTCGCCAAGATCGTTCCAGCCAAGATCATCGACATCGACATCGGCATTGAATGGGGCATTGACTGGCGCAAGCGCCGCGCTGCCAAAGCCCATGCGGCGCTGGTCCTCGGCCGTCAGCGGCAGAAGCTGGGGACGCATCGCCGGGCGCGCCGCACCCTTGCGGGCGAGCAGGCCGGGGCTCAGCGAGGCGAAAGACTTGGGTTCGCTCATGACCGCGCCATCCCCCTCACGAGCCGATCACGCGGCGGCCGAAGCCACCGGCAGGGCGCGGCGCACCGGGCGTAGCGGGCGCAGCATGGGTGGGCTGCGGCACCGCAAACACGGTGCGGCGGAAATTCTTCTCGAGCCGTTCGGAGATATAGGTCCACAGCTGCGTGACTTCGGCGGCGGACTTGCCGGTCGGATCGACTTCCATGACCGTGCGGCCATCGATCATCGAGGCGGCAAAGTCGGTGCGGTGGTGCAGCGTGATCGGCGCGACCGTGCCGTGCTGCGAAAGCGCAACGGCGGCTTCGGAGGTGATGCGCGCCTTGGGCGTCGCGGCATTGACCACGAAGATCAGCGGCTTGCCCGCGCGCTCGCACAGATCGACCGTCGCGCCCACGGCGCGCAGGTCATGCGGGCTCGGGCGGGTCGGCACGACAATGAGTTCGGCCACCGAGATCACCGACTGGATCGCCATCGTGATCGCGGGCGGGGTATCGATCACCGCCAGCTTGAAGCCCTGCTGCCGCAGCACTGCGAGATCGCTCGCGAGCCGGGCAACCGTGGTCTGGGCAAACGCGGGATACTCGGCCTCGCGCTCGTTCCACCAGTCGGAGAGCGAGCCTTGCGGGTCGATATCGATGAGCACAACGGGCCCGGCCCCTGCACGCTGCGCCTGAACGGCGAGATGACCGGACAAGGTCGTCTTGCCGGAACCCCCCTTCTGCGATGCCAAAGCCAATACGCGCAAAGTAACCCCCCTTTGGGAAAGACTGGTCGGTCTCCTGACGGGGGATCGCAGAAGACCCTCAAATTTTGGTTAACATCGTCTGGATTGCCGCTAGAGCGATGGCGCGCGAAGCAGCGGCGGTACCCGGCAAAGTCCTGTCTTTGCAGCATTAACCATCTACGCTAATCTACTTAGAGATTATTGCCCGGGCAGCGCGGCAGGACCCGCCCCTTGCATGGGCATCCACCGCGCGGCATCGTTAACCGTGATTTTCTGAAGCAGCAGGGTCCATTGGAGATTCGACCGGTCATGCGCGGATATGCTCTCTTGGCGGCGGCCGGTGTCGCGCTTGCCGGCCTTGCCCTGCCCGCCAGCGCGCGCGCGGCACCAGCTGCCCCACCGGCAAAGGCACCGGCGCCCAGCGCCGCCAGCGCGGCGCAAGTCCGCGCCGGGGTCGATGCCTGGTCGGCCGGCAACTACGAAGCGGCGGTCAAGGCCTGGCAGGGCCCGGCTGCCAAAGGCGATGCCGATGCGCTGTTCAACCTCGGCCAAGCCTACAAGCTCGGCCGCGGCGTCCCCAAGGATCTCGTGCAGGCCGAGGCCTACTACGGCAAGGCCGCAAGGCTCGGCCATATCGCCGCGGCAGACAATTACGGAGTCATCCTGTTCCAGACGGGCCGCCAGCAGGCCGCGATGCCCTGGCTCCAGTCCGCCGCCGAGCGGGGCGAGCCCCGCGCGATGTATGTGCTCGGCATCGCCAACTACAACGGCGACTACGCGCCCAAGGACTGGGTGCGCGCCTATGCACTGATCACGCGCGCAGCCGCCAGCGGCCTGCCACAAGCCACCGCCAGCCTCGCCACGATGAACCAGACGATCCCGCTGGCGCAGCGCCAGATGGGCGTGAGCCTGGCGGGCGAGCTTGAACAGCAGGCCGCCGATGCGCGCGGCCGCGAACTCGCCGCCGCCGATCTGGGCGGACGGGGCATGAGGCCCGCTTCGCCCGCACCGCAGCCCGCGCCGAAACCCACGCCGGGTCCGATCGAGACGGTCGATCTCCCGCCCTCGGCACCTGCCGAACCCGTGTCCGCCTATGTGCCGCCTTCGTTCGAGCCCGAGCCCGAGCCCGCGCCGCCGCCACCTGCCCCGAAGCCGGCGGCGCCAAAGCCCGTTCCGCCCAGGCCCGTTCCGGTCAAGCCCGCTGCGCCCAAACCCACGTCCGCCCCGGCCGGGGGCGCCTACCGCATCCAGCTCGGCGCCTTCGGGGTCAAGGCCAATGCCGATGCGCTCTGGACCCGCGTGCGCGGCCGGCCCGAGATCGCGGGCCACGCCCGTCAGGACCTGCCCGGCACGGTGACGCGCCTGCTCGCCACCGGTTATTCGCAGGACGGCGCGAACCGCGCCTGCGCCGCGCTCAAGGCGGGCGGTCTTGCCTGCCTCGTGGTGGCGCCCTGATCGGCTGATGGGTGCCTGATCCTCTGATGGGCGAACGCATCGGCGCGCTCGATTTCGTGCGCGGGGGTGCCGTGCTCGGCATTCTCGCGATCAACGTCACCGGTTTCTGGGGCCCGCTGCTCGCCACTTTCAGCCCCGCCATGCCCCGCATCGAACCAGGTGGCGCGCTGTGGTTCATCGCGGCCTACGTGCTGTTCGAAGGCAAGATGCGCGGCCTGTTCACGCTGCTGTTCGGGGCAAGCATGATGCTGTTTGCCGATGCTGCCGAGCGGCGCGGCGCCCATCCCGATCTCATGCAGGCGCGCCGCCTCGTCTGGCTCATGCTGTTCGGCTATGCTCATTATGCGCTGCTGTGGTGGGGGGATATCCTGCTGCCCTATGCGGTCTGCGGCATGCTCGCTTTCGCTTTGCGCCGCCTCGCACCCGAACCGCTCGCCGCCAGTGCCCTGCTCCTGTTTCTCGCCAGCCACGGGCTCGAAATGGTGGGCGATCTGTCCACCATCGCCACCGAAGCCGGCGTGCTCGCCGGGCAGGGCACACCCGCCGAAGTGGCCGGAGAGACCGCGATGATGGGCCGCATCGCCGCCTCGATCGCGGCCGATGCCCGCGTGCTCCACGCTCCCTTCCTCGAAGCCGCCCATATCCGCCTGACGACCGCGCCCTTTCTCCCGCTCGAGAACCTCGGCGCGACCTTCTTCGAGACCTTCCCCCTCATGCTGCTGGGCATGGCGCTGCTGCGCCTCGGCCTGTTCACCGGCGAATGGGAACGCGCCGCCCTGCGCCGTATCGCCCTGATCGGCATCGGCACAGGCGGCCTGATGAGCGCCGCGCTGATCGGCTGGGCCGCGGCGCACCAGTTCCCGCCCGCCGCGATGTTCGCAGTGATGGGCTCGCTTGCGGCCATCCCCCATCTCCTGATGACCATGGGCTATCTCGCCGCGCTGCTGCTCCTGTGGCCGCGCTTGCAGCACAGCGCGGCAGGCCGCCACCTCGCCGCCGCGGGCCGCTGCGCCTTCACCAACTACCTCGGCACCACCGTGGTCATGAGCGCGCTGTTCGCGGGCTGGGGCCTTGGCCTCGGCGGCGCGCTCGCCCGTGCCGCCCTGCCGCTGGTTGTCCTCGGCGGCTGGGCGCTGATGCTGGCCTGGCCGCGCTGGTGGCTCACGCGCTTCGGCCAGGGCCCGCTAGAGGCGCTGTGGCGCCGGCTTACCTGGTGGGGCGTTCCTCGCTCTGGGGCTTGTGCGGCGTGAGGATCAGCACGCCGTCCTCCACCCGCCAGCCCTTCAGCCGGGTGAGGAAGTTCATCCCCAGCACATTGGGCCCACCCTCGACCGGCAGCACGATCGCATCGAGATCGCGCGCGACGACCGAGCCGAAGCGCAATTCATCGATCCGCGCCGGTGCGGCAGCAACCGTGCCGTTCGCGGTCTCTACGCGCGCATCGGGGCGCAGCGGATCGGGCTCGATCCCCGCCGCCATGGCGACATCGCCCGAAAGCGCGGTCACCGTCGCGCCGGTATCGACCATCAGCCGCAGCCGCGTGCCGTTGAGCCGCGCGGTGATCCAGTAGTGCCCGTCGCTCCCGAGCGGAATGCGCGTCTCCCCGCCTGAAACGGTCTGCGCCGGCGCGCCGATGCTGTGCATCGCGGCATCGAACGAGGGATCCATCCGCACGAACCGCATGACCGCGAGCGCAAAGACCGCCAGCATCAGCAGATTGCCGGCAAGGCGCACCGCCCCGCCCAGCCGTCCGCCCCTTGGCCCACTGCGCGCAGCCAGCGCCCCGCCGACAATCACCAGCAGCAGCGCCGCACAGGTTGCGGCAAACAGCGGCGAGAGCTGCCCCAGCCAGGGCGCACCGCTTTCGAGCCAGGTGTAGATCTGCGTCATCGTGCTGCCGTTAGCCCATCAAACCTGTCGGCGCGCTGAAATTTGCCAGCATCAGCTCAGAAAACCTCGTCACCCTCGAGCGTAGCGATGCAATCCAGAGCGTCACGCACGACCGCTCTGGATTGCTTCGCTACGCTCGCAATGACGAAGGAGAGCACCGAGCGCCACCCTTGCCTTAACCACGTCCGTTAACGCCCGAAACCCGCAGCGTCCCTAGGCGGGACGCGGTTGGAATGGCGCTCGCAACTTGCCATGTTTACGCTATTTTTAAGGGGAAAGGAGCGCTCGCACCCGCCATGACCGGCCTCACGTCCCCCCTCGATATTCTCCGCAGCCGCTGGGTCAGCGCGCCGCTCGGCATGATCGCGATGTCGCTCGCCTCGCTGCTGGCGTTCCATGTCGGCAAGGATGTCGCGCAGGTCCTGTTCGGCGGATCGGTCGCGGAGGCCCATGTTTCAGCACCCGCGCCGCAGGCCAAG
>Ga0164294_10002103_pt1 | contig 18195 bp, 12 predicted proteins | sample GEODES005metaG_FD_111479 | JGI IMG/M metagenome (GOLD analysis project Ga0164294, IMG submission 111479) | Oligotrophic lake water microbial communities from Sparkling Lake, Wisconsin, USA - GEODES005 metaG | ecosystem: Environmental > Aquatic > Freshwater > Lake | place: USA: Sparkling Lake...
CACCATCAGCAGGTTGTGGCCGCCGGCGGCGGCGATTTCCAAGGCCCGGCGCGCCCGGTTCTGTCCACGAACTTCGCGCAGATCCTGGTCGGAGAAAGAGGCCGGCGGCGGGGCGGGCGGCGGCGGGGAGAGACAGTCCTGGCCCATCATCCAGCGACAGACCGCGTCGAGGTCGGGGGCGGCCAGCACCTCGATGTCGCGCACCATCGCGGCTTCGGGGGCGCTCTCGGCGGGCAGCACCACCCGCTTCCAGCCCTGGGCCGCCGCCATCAGGGCCAGGGAGAGGGCGCCGCGGATCGGCCGCAGCCGACCCTCCAAGGACAGCTCACCGACGAAGAGCGTGCCAGCGGCGCGATCATCGGGGAGCTGCTCGGAGGCGACCAGCACGCCGATGGCGATGGGGAGGTCGTAGGCGGTGCCGGCCTTGCGCAGGTCGGCCGGCGCGAGGTTGACCACCACCCGGCGCTTGGGAAAGTCATAGCCGGCCTGCTGGAGGGCCGAGCGCACCCGGTCGGCGCTCTCCTTCACCGCCCCGTTCGGCAGCCCGACGATGACCACCGCGGGCAGCCGCCGCAGCAGGTCCACCTCGACCGTGACAGGCACCCCATCGACGCCAACGAGGGCGCCCGACAACACGCTACAGGCCATGACCCAACCTCCACCCCGCCGCAGCGGGTGATGCCGGGCCCTTAAGCAAGGCCTGTGCCAGCTTGAAGTGCTTGACTTTCCGGCGGGTGTGGGGGTGTCAGTCCTGACGGTTGTCAGGTGGGGGCTTGGTCGGGGGAGGGGGGCGGTCGGCGAAGATCCGCACGAGCAGCGCGACAGGCGCGCTGTCAGCCCCTCGGCTCCCTCGTAGGAAAATCCCCCGGAGGCGACCGGCGGCGAAGGCGTGCTGGCGCAGATCCTCGCCGCGATCCGGGCGACTGGATCAGGCCGCCTCGCCGGCGTCGGCCAGGGAGGCGAAGGGGGTGCACATCGCCTGGATGAAGGGCAGGTGCGGCTTCAGCTCCTCGGCGGTCCAGTCCATCGCTTCGCCCACCTCCTGCACGCTGGGCACGAGGTTCACCGGAGACAGTCGCCGGTCGAGGGCGAAGTAGTGGTCCATGTAGGGCTGGTTGGCCTTGACATTGGGGCGCACCACCTGCTGGAGCGGGTAGAAGGCGAGGCTCATCGGCTTGGGAGCGAAGCAGTCGAGACCCAATACAAAGGGGTTGCGGCGCACGATCCGCCCGCGCATCACCTCGGTCCAGGCCGGGCGGGCCGGCACATTGTTCACGAGGCCACCCTCGGTGAGCCGGGTGATGCCATAGGCGGCGTAGAGCTGGTCGAGGAGCCGCTTGGTGCGCTGATCATCGCGGAGCACGTCGTAGTGAATGATGCCCGGCACGGCGCTCGAAAAGCCCGCCGCGTCGAGCACGTCGACGTCCATCGTCAACGGATCTGCGCCAAAGACCACCTCGCGCAGGGCCTCGGGATCGCTCATCAGATCGCGCACCACGCCGACGAGGCGCCCCACGCGCTTGATGCCGCCGGTGCGGGCGATGGCGCCGGGGGTCACGACATCGTCGAGGAAGTGCTCGTAGTAGGACAGATCGTGCTTGAGCCCCTCGACGGTGAGGCCGGTGGCCACCACGAGCAGGGGGATCTCGACGTCGCGGAAGGTCATCGTGCGGCCGTCGCGGGTCTTGAACATGCTCTCGAGCGCCGTGCGCAGGTAGAGCCGCAAGGTGGCCGGGATTCCGTAGCGGCTCTCGGTTTGCAGCACGCGAAAGACCGTATTCCAGGACAGACGCTGCGCAGCGGCCACCAGGGCCGAGCCGTCAAAGACCCGGTAGCGGGCCCGAAACATGCTCAGCAGCGAGCCGATGCTGGTGCCGGCCAGCAGCTCGGGCTGCAACCCCGCGTGGTGCAAGGCCCGAAAGGCGCCGGCGTAGCCGTAGCCGCTGCCGCCGCCGCCGCCGGAGACCACCACGAGCTGCCGCGTGGTGACCTCGGCCTCCAGGCTGGGGCGATCGAGGGCGGTGGTCTCCAGGATGCGGCTGCGCCAGCTCCGGGTGGCGTGCACCAGGGCCGGCAGCTCGCGGATGGCGCCCCACAGCGTGTCGTCGTCACCGGTGAGGGGCGGGCGCAGGGCCTCGGTCACCCGCCAGCGGTGGGGGGTCAACATCTCGGTGAGATCGATGTCTTCGCCGCGCACATTCCGCACGAGGCCCATGCGGGCGAAGGACAGCACATAGCGCAGGCCGGCGACCAACTCGGGGCTGAGGTCGTCGGGGCGCTCCAGCGCCTTGCGCACCACCCGGGCCTCCAAGAGATCGAGGGGATGGCGGTTCTCGTAGATCCGAACGAAGTCCACGGCGCTCCTGTCTTCCTCGCGAGTGTGCGGGGGCAGCATCGGCCCAGGGGGGGCCCCTGTCAAGGCCCCCAGAAGCCAGCGAGGGCGAGGCCGGGGCTGGTGGTGCGCTCGGGGTTCCAGTCGGCGGGGAAGAAGGAGGCGAGCTCAGGCTGAACAAAGCGCCTGCAAAGCAGAACAATCGCGCCCCGGTCGGTCTCGGTGCGGATCACCCGGCCGGCGGCCTGCAGCACCCGGCCCATGCCCGGCACCTGCCAGGCGTAGCGGGTGCCCTGCTGGTAGCGCTCCTCAAACCAGGCCTCGAGCAGGCGGCGCTCCAGGGTTGCCGCCGGCAGGGCTGGACCGACGATGATCGCGGCCAGCAGCGCCGATCCGGGCAGGTCGACCCCTTCAGAGAAGACCCCGCCCAGCACGGCGAGCAGCGCATGGCCTTCGCCCTGGCGCATCGTGGCGAGGAGCCGCTCCCGGCCGGCCTCGTCGAGGCCGCGGTCCTGTACCAACAGGGGGCGGCTGGTGCCCTTGAGCAGGGGGCGGATCGACTCCAGGTAGGCGAAGCTTGGAAAAAAGACCGCCGCATTGCCGGGCACCGCCGAGAGGGCCTCGTGGATGAGGCGGGCGGTGGCGCTGCGATCGCGGTCGCGGTGGCGAAACTCGGTGGAGATGCTGGGCACCACCAGCACCTTGCGACGGGCCGGATCGAAGGGCGAGGGCGAGCGCAGCACGGCGAGGCGGGCCTCGGGGATCGCGGCCATCGCGGCGTAGAAGTCGGGCGGCTCGAGGGTGGCCGACATCATCACGGTGGCGAAGAGGCTGCCCATCAAGGGGGCGAGGAGGCGGGAGGGATCGCGGCAGCACAGCGCCATCCCGGCCACCGGATCGGCCGGGCCGGCCGGCAGGCGCCCGAAGAGGCTGCGCTGGGGCCCCGTTGGCGCCGCGGGGCCGCCCCGCCGCCAGATCACCACCGTCTCTGGGCCGGCCCGCTCGACCGCGCTGCGCAGACGGAGCAGGGCGCGGGCCGCCTCGAGCCACAGGTCGGGGGTGCCCGTGGGAAAGACGGCGCTCACGCTGTTGCGCAGGGCCCACTCGAGGGCCATGCCCTCGGCGGCGGCCGCGAGGCGCAGCAGGATGGCCTTGTCGAGGCCTTCGGCGAGGCTCTCGCCGATCTCGCCATCCCGGGCGTCGGCCGGGATGGTGGAGATGCCGGCCCGCAGCAGCTCCGCGACCTCATCGAGCAGGTCGGTGAAGGGCCGCAGGCTCGCCGACTCGGGGTGATCGTTCAGGAGGTCCGCCGCCTGCTCCAGCAGGCCCAGGCGCAGCTCGGGCGAGCCGTAGCCGCGGGCGCGATCGGGGAGCTGGTGGGCCTCGTCGACGATGACGATCCAGTCCTCGGGCCGCTCGAAGAAGGCGGTGAGGCGCACGGCCGGGTCAAAGACGTAATTGTAGTCGCCGATGATCACGTCGGCGTTGTCGGCCAGATCGAGGCCCAGCGCGAAGGGGCAGACCGTAAACTGTTCACCCTTGTCGACCACCGCATCCACCCCGGGCACCCCGCCCTCCGACCACAGCGCGGCGACGAGATCGTGGTCGCGCACCTTGTCGTGGAAGTCGGCGGCGAAGCGACAGGCCTCGGGCCGGCAGGAGACCACCTCGTTGAGGCAGACCTTCTCCCGGGCCCGCAGCGTGACCGCGCGGATTGGCAGGCCGCGCGCCGCCATCGCCCGCAGGGAGTCCTCGGCCATCTTCGCCTGGGTGTTGCGCGCGGTGGCGTAGAAGACCCGCTTGCCCAGGGCCGTGGCCACCCGGAGCGCGGCGAAGAGCACGGCGGCGGTCTTTCCGTAGCCGGTGGGGGCGAGCAGCAGGCTGTGGTGGCCGCGGTAGAGCTCGGCCTCGACGCGGGCGGCGAGCTCCTCCTGGCCGGGGCGGAAGGTGGGCCAGGCGAAGGGCAGGGGGCCGGTGCGGCGCTGGTGCTGCCAGGCCAGGGTCTGTTCATGCTGCAGCAGCGTGTAGTCGAGCTGGCGCAGGGCCCAGGCGGCGATGTCGGGGTCGGCCTCGACGGGGATGGAGACCTGGGTCTGATCGAGCACGGAGATCACGATCAGTCGGCCCTGGGCGATGCGCCCCTGGGCCGCGAGAAACCACATGTAGAGCTGAACCTGGCGGCTCCAGGCCGGAAAGTCACCGGCCACCCGGCCCACAAGGCGGGGGCCCGGGGCGGTGCTGGATTTGACCTCTTCGACGATCCACTGTCCATCCACCTCGGTGAGGCCGTCGACCCGGCCGCTGATCACCACCTCCCAGCCCCGCACGATGAGGCGGTGGCGCAGGGTGACCTCGCGGCGAAAGAGGGCGTCCTCCGCGGCCCGGGCGGCCTGGTAGACCCCGTGCACCTCGGTGCCGGCCTTCATTCGGGCCCGGGCCGACCAGGCGATCTGCAGGCGAAGGTCGCCGCGCGGCGGGCCGGCCTCGATCAGGTCGTGAACACCGAGCTCCAGCAGCTTCTCGGCGTCGTCAAAGCGCAGCACCCTAACGCCGGGCGGGGTTCGGCGGCGGATTGGGCCGCGGCACCGCCATCACCACCTCGGAGCGCACGTAGAGGCCCTGCTCGCCCTGGCGCAGGATCACGCTGGTGCCGCCGGGCAGGCGCAGGATGTCGGAGCCCGAGGCGATGTCGACGCTGCGCCCATCGGAGAGGGTGGCGGAGCCGGTCATGGTGGGGCCGGCGCAGACGGCGAGGCGGCCATCGGGCCCCAGGCGGATCCAGCCGCCGTTCATCGGCACGCGCTGCCCCGGGGCGAGGTGGCCGGCGCTGCGCCACTCGTTCTTTCGGCGCACCCACACCTCGGCCGGGCGAATCTCCTGCGCGGGGCGCGGTGGGCTCTGGGGGCGCGGCGGCGGGCGCACCGGCGGCTCGGGGCGGGGCAAGGGCTCGATGCGCGGCGGGCCGGTGAGATCGGGCTCCAGCGTCACCTCGTGGGTGGCCTCCAGCAATTCGCCGGTGAGGCTGCTCTCGGTGTGCTCGGGCTCGGGATCGCGGCGGGCGGCGAGGTTGGGCACGCGGGACTGCGAAGGCCGGGGCAGGACCCGCGGCACCTCGTCGGTGGCGGCGATCTCCGAAGAAGAAGCCTCGGTGTGCTCGGGGAGGGGCATGGTGAAGTCATCATCGTCCACCCGCACCGGCCGGGCGACCTCGAAGACGAGGGCGCCGCGCGCGGTGAGGCTGCCGAGCTCCTTGCCGGTCACCATGTCGACGATCGCGATCTCTACGGGCTCCTCGCCCATGCGCCAGCTCCCCAGCGTGCGCTCGCCGCGCTTCACGCGCAGGACGAGGCGGCCATCGACGGGCTCGGAGGGGGGCTCGCTCCCGCGGGTGGGGCGAGGGTCGGGGCGGGCCGGTTGCCGGCTCATGGGGGCATCCCTGCGAAGATGCGGCAAGGTAGCACGGGCGACGGCCCCGGCGCAGGCCCGAGCCCGGGGATGCACTGTTTCTGGAACACTGTGTTGCGAGGCCAGGGAGGAGGGGGTGGGGCCTCGGGTGATGGGTGCCCATTCGCGCACAGAAAAACACAAAGGGGCCCGCGGCGCAGCGTGTGGCGGGGGGGCCGCACAGAGGCCAAGGTTGGGGCGCTCCCAGCGCGGACATTGGGCCCGACGTGCCCGGACGGATGAATTAGGCAGGGCACCCCCTGTCAGGAGCCCCACCCATGAGCGCCGTCCTCCGTTTGGCCAGCCGCCCCTCCGGCCCCGCCCGCATCGACAACTTCACCGTCTGCGACGAGCCCCTGCCGCCCCTCGCGCAGGGCGAGGCCCGCATCCGCACCTTCCTGCTCAGCGTCGACCCGACGCTACGCATCTGGATGAGCGATCAGCCCCAGTACCTGCCGCCCGTCGAGCTCGGCGCCGTGATGCGCTGCGCGGGGCTGGGCGTGGTGGAGGAGAGCTTGAGCGAAGGCCTGCCGGTCGGCGCGGTGGTCACCGGCCTCGTCAACTGGCGGGAACAGTTCATCGCCCGGTCTGGCGAGGTGACGGTGCTGCCGGTGATCCCGGGCGTCGCCTGGCGGGAGTGGCTGGGCGCCCTCGGCATGACCGGCGGCCTCACCGCCTTCTTCGGCCTGGAGCACCTCAAGCTCAAGGCCGGCGAGACGGTGGTGGTCACCGGCGCCGCCGGCTCGGTGGGCTCCCTCGTCGGGCAGCTCGCCCGCCTCGCGGGCTGCCGCGTCATCGGCGTGGCCGGCGGGCCGGCCAAGTGCGAGCGGGTGGTCTCGCGCTACGGCTTTGACGGCTGCGTGGACTACAAGAGCGGCGACGTGGCCGCCGCCCTCGACAAGCTCTGCCCCGATGGCATCGACGCCGTCTTTGAGAATGTCGGCGGCCCCGTGCTGAACCAGTTGATGCTGCGCATGAATAATTTCAGTCGCATCGCCATCTGCGGCCTCATCTCGCAGTACGACCTCGACCGCGCGCCGGGCCCCTGGGCCTTCCCGATGATCCTGATGCGGCGCATCACCGTTCAGGGCTTCATCATCCTCGACTCGATCCCGCGCTTTGGCGAGGCCCTCGGCCAGCTCATCCCCTTGGTGACGAGCGGGGCCCTCAAGGCCGACTACCACGAGATCAGCGGCTCCTTGCCGGGCGTGGTTGACGCGCTGAACCTGATGTTGGGCGGCGGCAACGAGGGCAAGACCCTCTACCGCCTGGGCCCCGATCCGGTCTAGGATTGTGTCGGATGCCCCTCGTCGGCTCCCTCGCGGGGCCGGCGGGCGAGGTGGGCGCCCAGCAGGGCGCTGGGCAGGAAGACGAGCACTGAGCCCACCACCATCCAGGCTGGGTGCGGGATCATCGCCATCGTGGCGATTCCCCCGGCCATCTGTACCCCACCCACCACGCTGGCGGCGCCGCGGGGCCAGTCTGGGGCGCGGCGGGCCGCCACCGCGCCCCCGGCGAAGGAGCCGAGGCCCCAGGCCACCAGCACGGCGATCTTGGCGGGCAGCGGCACGACCTCCATCAGCCGGGCCATGTCTTCGGGGCGGGAGAGGTCGAGGTTGGGCGGCGGCGGCCAGAGCGCGTGGCTGGCGCCCTCCACCACGGTGATGACGAGGCCAGCGACGAGCACACCAAGGAGAACAGCGAGGATCTTGCGGAACATTGGTCACCTCCAGGGGCCAGCGCAATACCGCGGCGGGGAAGATCCTCGCCAGGGCCCTGAATGGGTTTTTGGGAGCCGGCGTCACCCGCTCAGCCTCACCGGTAAAGGGGAGGCCGCCGCCGATGGAGCGAACATGTCTGTCCGTTTTTCTCTGGGTGTGTCCCGGCTTCGCGCCGCTGTGGTCTCCCCCCGCCCCCGTTGGGCAGGCCTGATGGCCTTCCTGGGGCTCGCTGCCTGCCTGCCTCCCGAGGGTGCGGGCGATGTCTCTGGAGACTACACGGTCTCCTACACGGGCGGATGGACGGTCTTTGAGGACGACGTCAAGGTGGGGGCGATCGAGGCGGGGGAGCGCGAGCCGGTGTCCTTGCGTGGCGGCGTGTTGACCCTGCAAGTGCTCTGCGCCGCCGCCGATCGCCTTTGCCCCGACGAGGCCCTGTGGGGCGAGGTGGAGATTTCCCACCCCCTGCCCCAGGTGCTCGCCGCCATCGAGATCATCAACCTCGACCCTGCGGTGGGTGAGTTGGGGGCCCGCCTGGAGGGCTTCTCCCAGCCCAATGGTGATTTTGAGGCCTTCGCCGGCCTCGACACCCGCTGCGAGGAGCCGGCGGTGGGCCTTGTGGCGGGGCGCTTTGTGGAGGAGGGCATCGAAGGGGGCACGGTCGCCTGGGAGTACCCGGCCGGCTGCGAGCTCGACGGCCTGCGCCTGGAGCGGCCGGTGCGCATCGAGGCGGCCTTCACGGCCCTGCGCGTGGGGGAGGGCTCCTGACCGGGTGCCCTCCCGCCCGGCGGAGGCCGGGCTACGGGGAGAGATGCCCGGCCGCTTCCTCCTCCCGCTGCCCCTGCTGCTCGCCTGTGGCGATGGCGGCAGAGTCCCCCGCGAGAAGGGCGATGAATCCTGGCTCGCCGGGGTGAGCTTGCTCAGCGAGGAGCCCCTGCACGAGGGCGACCCGTCGGTGACGCTGCGGCGCTACGAGTTGGGCCCCGCGCCCGGCCGCGACCTCCAGGCCCCCGACGGCGAGCGGCCGCGCTTCTGGGTGATCCAGGCCGCCGCGCGCCCCGCGCTGCCGGGACCCCTGCTCCTCCTCCTGCACGGCGGCAGCTTGGACGTGGAGACCGATCGGGAGCCCATCGGGCGCTACGGGCGGTGCACCTCGGCCTACACCGCCGATCTGACCCGCCGCCTCGCGGTGGGCACGGCGCTGGTCGACCTCTTCGTCGCGGAGGGCGGCGTGGTGGTGATCCCCGAGGATGCCGGCTGCGACGGCTGGGTGGGGATGGGGCCATGGGATCCAGTCGACCCCCATCACCTGGGATTCGCGGTGGCGGAGGCCGCGGTGGGCTTTGTTCAGGCTGGCGGGGCCGACGGGGAGACGGAGGGGCTCGTGGTCGGCGGCGGCAGCCGGGGGGCGGGCGGCTCGGTCTGGTTCGCCGCGCACCACCCCGGCGTGCAGGCCCTCCTCTTCGACAGCGGGCTGCCCGACCTCATTCGCGAGCACGAGGACCCCGCCTACAACGACGAAGACCTCGCCTACCGCCAGGCCTGCCTGGAGCATGTGATGGGCGACGCGCCCTTCGTCGCGGGCGACTCCACCGCCCCCTCGGCGGCCTGGTCTCGCTACGAGGACTGGAGCCTGATGCGGACCTTGCAGGGTGGGGGCTGGACGGTGCCCGTCTTTCACATCTGGAACACCCAGGATCTGCTCTCGCCCGCCAGCGCCAACGACGAGCTGGTGATGGCCCTCGACGGGAGCGGCCTGCGGCACCATAGCTGGAACACCGATCATGGCGAGCCGCTGCATGGACAGATCCCCGATCGCGACCAGCGGGGCCCCGCCTGGGCCGCCCTCCGCTTTTTGCGCGGCGACACGCTCCACCGCTTCGAGGCGGAGGAGGCCGATGGCGACGATCTGATCGGCCAGGTGGAGGGGGGAGATCGCGCGCCGCGCGGGGCCTCGCAGCAGTCGGTGCGCTCGGCGGTCCCGGCCGACGGCGCGGGCGTCCTCGTGCGCTGGAGCCTGCCCACCACCGACATCGGGGCCAACGCCCGCCTCTTCGTGGCCCTGGAGGGAGAGAGCAGGGCCGAGCCGAGCGCGACGGTGGCGCGCCTCCGCGTCGAAGATGCCGACGGCGGCGTGGTCGCCGAGCAGAGCCTCGTCGCCGAGTCCCTGCCGCCCACCCTGGGGGGTGACAACGTCAAGAACGCCGCGGCCATCGAGGCGGCCACCCTCTCCTATGTCGGTGGCGACGCGCCCCTTTGGGCGACGGTGGAGGTGGTGGGCAACGCCAACCTCCGTGTCGACACGATGCTCCTGGCAGTGGAGCCTTGAGCATCCTTCGCCATGGCATGGCAGATCTGAGATGGTTAGCCGGCGATGTTCGCCCATGAGGTTCAGATGACGCGTACAGACACCTGGAAGGCCTTCACCACCCGCATCGAAGAGCTGGAGACGCTCGGCAGCGTGGCCCAATTGGTCGGCTGGGATCAGCAGGTCAACCTCCCGCCCGCCGGGGCGGCCCTGCGGGGTCGGCAGTCGGCCTGGCTGGCCCGCCTGCACCACGAGCGCCTCTGTGATCCGCAACTGGGCGCGCTCGCCGCCGAGCTGACCCTCAGTGACGAGGCCGATCAGGCCGCCGCCGGTCGGCGCATCGCCCGCGAGCACCGCCGCGCCACCGCCCTGCCGGCTGCGCTGGTGACGGCCCAGGCCGAGGCCACCAACGCCGCCTTTGGCGCCTGGTCTGAGGCCCGCGCCGCCCGCAGCTTTGCACCCTTTGTGCCGGCCCTCTCCCGCTGCCTCGAGCTGCTGCGCGAGGCCATCGCCCACCACGGGCCGGCCGATCACCCCTACGATCACCTGCTGGCAGACTTTGATCCCGGCACCCGCACCGCCGACCTGATTCCCCTCTTCGCGCGCCTCGGCGCCGAGCTGCCGCCGCTGGTGGCCAGCCTCGCCGGCCGCAACAGCACGGTCTTCGCGCCGACGGTAGGCACCGTCGAGATGAAAGCCCTCAGCCTGCGCCTGATGGCGCTCTTTGGCTTCGACACCCAGGCCGGTCGCCTCGATGAGACCGTTCACCCCTTCTGCTCCGGCATCGGCCCCGGAGATGTGCGGCTCACCTACAAACCGCAGGGCGACAGCCTCCTCGGCACCCTCGCCGGCGTGATGCACGAGACGGGCCACGGGCTCTACGAGCAGGGGCTGCCGGCCACCCTCGGCGGCACGGGCCTGCGCGCGGCGGCGGGGGCGGCGGTGCACGAGTCCCAGAGCCGCTTCTGGGAGAACACCATCGGCCGCAGCCGCCCCTTCTGCGGGGTGCTGGCGCGGCTGATGCGTGAACAGTGGCCGGAGATGGCGGTGGACGGCGACACGCTCTTCCGCGCCCAGAACCGGGTCAACCCCTCGCTGATCCGGGTTCATGCCGACGAGGCGACCTACAACCTGCACATCCTGCTGCGCTTCGAGCTGGAGCTGGCCCTGCTGAGCGGCGATCTGCCGGTGGCCTCGCTGCCCGAGGCCTGGGATGCGGGGATGGAGCGGCTCCTCGGCCTGCGGCCGGCCCATGTCGTGGAAGGCGTGCTGCAGGACATCCACTGGGGTCAGGGCTATTTTGGCTATTTCCCCAGCTACACGCTCGGTAATCTGTACGCGGCCGGCCTCGCCCGCCAGATGGAGCTCGACCGGCCCACCCTTTGGGAAGAGGTGGCGGCGGGAGACTTGAGCGGGCCGCTCTCCTGGCTCCGCGAGAAGGTGCACCAGCAGGGCCATCGGATGGATGGGCCCGAGCTCATCCGCGCGGTGCTGGGCGAGCGGGATCTGGTCGCCGATCTGGCCGCCCACCTGCGCAGCCGGGCCGAGGCAGCCCTGGGCGACTGAGCTCAGGCCGGCGGTGAGAGGGTGAACAACACGATCTCACCGCCCACGCCCATGCGGGGCGGCAGGCCGATGTGCCAGTTTCCGCGGTGGACGCTCAAGATGGACGAAGCGCGGACAAAGCGCCCCTGATCGTAGAGGCCGAAGAGGCCCAGCACCGAGCCGGGCCAGCCGAACATGTCGGTGCCGACCTGCCCGCCGTGGGTGTGGCCCGAGAGCACGAGGTCAAAACGGTCGGGCGGCAGCCAGGCAAAGGCCCGTGGATCGTGCACGAGGCCGATGGTGATCGTGTCGTCGTCGGGGGCCGGCAGGCGGGCCAGCGCCTCGGCGTGACGCTGGGCGGACTGACGCCAGTGGAATTGCAGGCCCAGCAGCTCGATGGCCTGGCCGGCGATCTGCACGACGCGCACCTCATCGACGAGCATGGGCTGGCCGATGGCCGACAGCTCCGCCGCCAAGGTGGACAGAATCGGCAGGTCGTGGTTGCCGGGCGCGTGGAAGGTGGGGGCCGCAATCCCCCGGAGAGCCTCGATCAGATAGGCGTGATGGGCCTCGGAGAAGGGCATCACCAGATCGCCGGTGATCAAAACCAGCTCCGGGGAGAGGCGGTTGACCCGGTCGACCAGGGCCCGCAGGCTCGCGCCGGTCATGAAGGGGCTGGCGTGCAGATCGGAGAGGTGGACGACCCGCAGGGGCCGGCGCAGCCCGCGCAGGGTCAGCGGCACCTCCACCACCGCGTTGTGTCGAATCGCGGTCCACAGGCCGCCCCACAGGGCGAGGCCGGCGGGCAGGGCCAGGGCGGCGCCGGGCCAGGCCCAGGCCCCTTCGCCGGTGGCCAGGGCCCAGGGCAGCCAGCCCAGGTAGAGCAGGCCGGTCCACAGGGCGAAGGCCAGGGCGACCTGCGAGAGCGCTCCGATGAAGAGGCCGATGGGGCCGACCTCCTTGCGGCGATCGAGCAGCAAAAACAGCCCGCAGATGCTGGCCGGGCCGCAGAGCAAGACGAGGGCCCAGGCGGGGTGCTGCAGATCGGCCTGCTCCAGGCCCAGCCAGAGGAGGGGGCTGATGGCGAAGCAGCCGAGGAGCACGGCGGCGACGGCGTGATCGTTCCAGGTGCGACCCCCGCGGTAGACGGCCCGCAGGGTGAGCAGGGCGAAGAAGGCGGTGGGCAGCAGGACCATCGGCGCCCTCTACTCCAAGGTGGGAGGCTGTCGAGGGGGCCTCCTCTGCGGGGGCGGCCTGCGCTATGGTGGCGGCGCGTCGGGGCTCGCCGGCGCGCTCCTTGGGTGTCTCATGCCGGCCCTCGACCTCCGCGGCGGCCTCCTCGCCGCGCTCCTCGCTGTCGCCGCCGTCGTCCTCGTGGCGCCGGGGGCGGCCCTGTCGCCCGCGACGATGGTGATCGGCGGCGGGCAGGGAGACTTCGCCAGCATCGCCTGGGGCCTCTGGGAGGTCGCCCGCGCCTTTCCGGCCTGGCCCGGGGTGCACTTTCCCGACGTGATGTTCCCGGTGGGCGCCGATCTGATGCTGGCCGATCTGCCCGAGTCCTTCCTCGTGGCGCCGGTGACCCTGCTCTTTGGGCCGGTGGTGGCCTACAACCTGCTTCAGCTCCTCCATCCGGCCCTGGCCAGCTTCACGGCCTTTCTCCTGGCCCGCGACGAGGGGGTGGAGCGGCCGGCGGCGCTGGTCTCTGGCCTCGCCTTTGGCTTCTGCGGGGTGATGCTCTCCAGCGTCCACAATGGCAACCCCGACGTCTCGCCGCTCTATCTCATCCCCCTGGGCGCTCTGTTTTCGCGTCGCTGCGCCCAGAGCGGCCTCTGGGCGATCGCGGCCGGGGTCCTGCTGGGCCTCTCGCCCTGGTGCAACCCCTATGTGGCGGTGATGACAGGGCTCGCCATGTTGCTGTATGCGCCGCGCCCCCGCAGCGGCGTTGAGCTGATGCGCATGATCGGGGCGGCGGCCCTGGCGGCGGGGCTGGCCTTTCTCTTTGTTCACCTTGTCGAAGACACCATCAACGGGCCGGCGGCGATGGTGCGCAAGCGCACCCCGCGCCCGATTCACGCCGGCTCGGCCTGGCTGCGCGGCTTTCTGCTGCCCGAGTGGGATCACACCCCCGACGCCTGGACGGTTCACTCCTTTTATGTGGGACTGAGCGTGTGGCTGATGGCCGGCTTTGGCCTGTGGCGGGCGCGGTCGGCCGGGGCGCGGGCGGCGATCCTGGTGGGACTGGGCCTGATTCTGGGCCTGGGGCGAACCTTTCGGTGGGGGGTGGGCGACTTTACGATCGGCGCCTACAGCCTCTACCTGCCCGCGGAGTGGTTTGATCACATTCAGGGGCTCGACGCATTGGGCATCCGCTACCGCTTCGGCGCCCTGGCGGCCCTGGGGGCCAGCCTGCTGGCGGGGCGCGCCCTGGCCGGGCTGGCGGGGCCGGGTCGCACGGGTCTGATCATCGTGGTGGTGCTGGCGGATCTGTTGATCGCCGGCGGCGGCGCGCGCCTCCTGCAGGCCGGCCCCCGCAAGGATGACGGGAGCTGCGAGGTCCTGGCGCCCTTGGAGAGCGGCGCGGTGATGGATCTGCCGGCCCTGGTGGATGAACAGTGGATGTTGATGCAGACCTGCCATGGCCGCCCCATCGGCCAGGCGATCAACCGGGGCTACCCGGGCGGGGTGGCCCAGGTGCTGGCCCGGCCGGCGATGCGCTCGCTCCAGGGCCTCAAGGCCGAGGGCTTTCGCTATGTGGTGCTGCACGGCAGTCACAGCGAGGAGGCTGAAGAGCTCGACCGCATCGCGCGCTTGACCGAGGCGGCCCAGGGGGTGGGCGCCATTGTGGCCACCGGCGGCGACCGGGTGGTGGTGATCGACCTCTCGCGGCTCCCCCCCGATGTTCGGCCATGAGACACGAATGCGCCTGAGCGCTGCGCTGCCCTACGCGCTGCCGGCCCTGGCGCTGGTGCTGCTCACCTGGCCGCTTGCCGCGGATCCGGTGGGCCAGCTCATCGGCGCGCCAGACCTGGAGGCGATCGACCATCTGTGGACCCTCTGGCTGGGCCTGCGAGACGGTCCCCTGCTGATCGAGACGCAGCGGGTGGACTTTCCCAAGGGCTTCACCTGGGTGCTGGGCGATCCCCTGCACCTCCTCCCCTATGGGCTCGGGGAGCTGCTCGGCGGGCCCGCCCTCGGCTTCAACCTGGTGCAGCTGTGGAGCCTCGCGCTGGGCGGGCTCGCCGCGGCGGTGGCAGCACCGGTCTTTTTGCGCGAGGAGGCGCCGCCGGCCTGGCTCAGCGCGACCTTCGGCATCTGCGGCCCGGCGATGTTGGGGGGACTGTTCACGGGCATGACCGAAGCCCAGCCGATGGGCTGGGTGCTGCTCAGCCTCGCGGGGCTGGTGGCGGCAGCCCGGCAGCCGACCTGGGGCCGGGTCGCAGCGGCGGCGGCGGCGCTGGGGGCCTGCTTCTGGTCGGGGCCCTATGTGGCGATCTACGCTGGGATGCTGCTCGCCCCCCTCGGATGTGCGCTCCTCCTGGGCGCCGGCCGCGCAGGCGCCCTGCGGGTGGCGGGGGTGGGCCTCGCGGTGGGGCTGCTGGGGCTGCTGATCGGGGCACCGGTGATCGACGCCATCCTGCACCACCGGCCCGCCGGGGTGCCGGGCACGGGCTCCATCGCCGACGCGGTGATCGCCGAGCCGGGCCTGCCCCAGAACCGCATGCTGGGCGCCGATCTGGGGCAGCTCCTGCTGCCGCTGCGCTCGGCCATCGGCGCCGATCTGCACGTGGTCTACCTCGGCAGCGCGATGCTGGTGCTCGGGCTGATCGGGGCGCGATTGCGCCAGCATGCGCTGCTGATCGGCCTCTTCGCCTTGTCGGTGGTCCTGTCGCTGGGCTTCTGGCTGCAGGTGGGGGGGCAGATGCCCGAGGTGGGCGGCCAGCCGGTCTTTTTGCCAGCGGGGGTGCTCTCTGTTCAGGTTGACGCCCTGGGTCAGTCACCGCGCTGGTACCGGATGGCGATGGTGGCGGGCCTGCTGCTGGCACCCCTGGCCGGGGCCGGGGTGGAGCGCCTCGTCGGCGCCTGGCCGCGGGGCGGAGGCTGGCTGCGCCTCGGCGCGGCCCTCCTCGTGATCGCCGACGCCACCTTCCTCACGCCCCTGCCCTGGCCGCGGGCGACCATCCCGTTGCGCCTGCCCGAAGGCATGTCCAGCCTGCCGGAGGGCCCCTGGTTGGAGCTGCCGCGGCCGCGGGGGCGGCTGGTCAGTCACGCAGCGGGGACGCCGGTGGCGGCGGGCGGGGCCCAGAGCACGGGGAGCGGCCTGCGGCACCCCGAGCTGCTCTACCAGACCGTGCATGGCCACTCCATGGCGGCCAACGTCTACCAGCCGCCCACCGCCGAGACCCGCAGCGAGGCCGATCGGATCGCCGACCGCTTGCTGGAGATCGCTCGGGACGGCGATCCAGAGGAGGTCGCATCCCTGCGGGCCCGCCTCGTCGAGATGGGCTTTGTCTGGATCGTTCATGTGCCGACCGGAAAGACGAGCGAGCGGCGCTTCTCGCCCACGCTCGGCCCGGCGGATGTGCGGCATCCGGGGCTGCTGGCCTGGCGACTGACGGCCCCCTAAGGGCAGACGACCCCTTCGATGCGCAGCTCGTTGTTGTCTTCGTGGCACTCGGGCACCCAGCCGATGCCCTCAAAGAGATCGGCGACGATCACCACGATGCCGTCGGGGATGTCGGCGGGATCGAGGCGGAGGTCGATGGCCTCGGACACCGACCCCGCGTCGACCGCGGGCCCGCTCCAGGCCTGGGCGATGAGGGTGCGGGTGCCGTCGCTCTCTTCACTGTACACCGACAGCGGCAGTCCAAAGCGCAGACCGCCGAGGCCGGCGTTTCCGACGCGCAGACGGAGGCCGATGAGGCCGCTCTCGCAGGCCTCGGTGCAGACCTCCCCGAGGGGCACGGCGTCGGCGGACTTTCCGGCGCTGACCGGGTTGGGGTCGCCGCTGCGAAAATTGTTGTGCAGGGGCCAGTTGGACTGGGCCGGCGAGGGGATGCTCAGATCGTCGTTGATGTTGGTGAGGCTGTAGGCGTGCTGGTTCCAGACCTGGCGGCTCATCAGCCAGACCCCCTCGGCGGGGCCCAGGATGTACAGACCGGTCAGGTTCTCGCCGTTGTGCCCGCCGCCATTGGGCACGATGATCTCCGAAGAGCCGTCGCGATCGATGTCGGCGATGGTGGGGTATTCGTGCAGGGTGCGGCTGGCGTGGCGCGGGTCTTCGAGGCGCACCTCGCCGGTGGCGCCGGCGAAGATCCACAAGCGGGTCTCATCGGCGTAGACCACCTCGGGGTAGCCGTCGCCCTCGAAGTCGTAAACGCTGGAGCCGGTGGTGTGGCTGGAGGCGTCGGTGATCGGCTGCGACCACAGCGCGGCGCCGGTGGCCTCGTAGACCGCGTAGTAGCCGGCGTCGGCGATGCCGATCTCCGGCGCGCCGTCGGCGTCGAAGTCGGCAATGGTGGGCGGGCCGCCGTTGCCGCCGCCCGACAGGGGCCAGCTCTCCATCACGGTACAGTCTGAATCGATGACGGTGACGGTGCCGTTGGCGGTCACCACCCACTCGCCGGCGCCATCCATGTCGAGGTCGGCCACGGCGACAAAGCCGTCGTCGACGCTGCTGGCGGTGCAGACCTCGCTGCCGTCGGCCGCGTAGCGGGTGGGGCCGGCGATGATCTCCTGCTGGCCGTCGCCGTCGAGGTCGGCCACCGCGGAGTGCATGCCGGTCTCGGCGTTGGAGGGGAAGAAGCCCTGCCCGGCGCTGCCCTGGGCGAGGAGGCCGCCCGAGGCGCCATCGAAGACATAGGGCCCCACCACCACCTCAACATCGCCGTCGCCATCGAGGTCGGCGAGGGAGGGGGCGTGGCCGGCGCAGGTCAACAAGGCCTCGCTGGCCATCCACTCCAACTCGCCGTTGGCGTTCCAGGCGCTGACCGCGCACTTCATGTCCTCGTCGAGGGGGGGCGGCGGCAACACGGGGTTGTCTTCGGGGTCGCCGCCGGTGCCGCCGCCGGCCTCGCCGCCGCCGCCGTCTGGGGGTGCGGTGTCCATGCCGCCGCCGCCGCTGCCGCCGCCGTCTCCGCCGCCCATGTCCTCCATCACCTGGGCGATGATGACGATCTCGGTGACCCCGTCGCCGTCGATGTCGCCCAGCGCGGTGTTGGAGTAGCGGTAGGGGTAGACCTGCCAGCCGGTGGGGTTGGCCTCCGAGATGGCCTGCCCGCGGTTGAGGCCGTCGCCGGGCATGATGCGCAGGATGCCCTTGCGGTGGTTGTGCGAGCCATGGTCGTCGGCGACAAAGACGATGTCGGGAAAGTCGTAGGTGTCGATCTCGCCGTCGCCGTTGTCATCGGTGAGCTGGCCGACCACCGGCGTGCCGAGGATCTCGTTGTACTCGCCGTAGTTGCCGAACTCGCTGTAGCTCCACTCCACCACGGCCTCGATCGAGCCGGTGATGGCGGTGGTGAAGCAGGACTCGTCGACGAGGACCTCAGTCGGGAGGTCATCCTCGGGGGGGCAGGCCTCGGGGATGGCCGTGTCGATGGGGCTGCTGGTGTCGGGGATGAGCCCGGTCTCCCCCGGCAGGCTGCCCTTGTCGGTGGGCACCACCTCGTATTCGACGCAGGCGCCGAGCAGAGGGAGCAGGAGGAAGACGGAAGGGGCTCGGCGCAGGGTCATGGCGACCTCATGATGGCCAGTGTACCCCGGCGCTGCGCGGTGGGGCGGCGAACTGCGCACCGCCCCTGCGTACGCTACCAGGAGGCCGAGCGCGGGTCGCTGCTGCGCCCGCCGCC
>Ga0164294_10002104_pt1 | contig 18192 bp, 9 predicted proteins | sample GEODES005metaG_FD_111479 | JGI IMG/M metagenome (GOLD analysis project Ga0164294, IMG submission 111479) | Oligotrophic lake water microbial communities from Sparkling Lake, Wisconsin, USA - GEODES005 metaG | ecosystem: Environmental > Aquatic > Freshwater > Lake | place: USA: Sparkling Lake...
GCCGTCACGCCCTCGGGAAGCCCCAGTCCGTCGACCATCACCCACCGGGACGTGGCCGCGCGCCCCAGGATCGGATCGACGCGCTGGCGGGGGGGAGCGGCGGCATCCGGCGCCAGCGGCAGATGGACCACCCCTTCAGGCCCGGGCAGCCGACCGACGACGAGCGCGCGATACGACTTCCGCACGAGCCCCCCCTCGAAAGCCCGCCCGAGGGCGGCTCTGGCTTCGGCTGTCCGGGCGAGAACGAGCAGCCCCGAGGTGTCACGGTCGAGACGGTGGACGGCCTCCGGGCGGGGCTGGTTGGCGAGTTCACCGGCAGCGAGAACGGTGGCCACATCGGGCGGGTCGTGCGGCGTCCGGGCCGGGACACTCGGCATCCCGGGCGGCTTGTCGACCACGACGACATGCTTGTCGAGGAGCAGGATCCGCAAGCCCAGCGTGCCGCTGGCCCGCGAGCCTTCCCGCTCCCGGTCGATCACAGCACCCCCAAGCTCTCGACCCATGAGCAGAGCGTTTCCGTCGGCAGCCCGTCGCCCGCAAGGTCCGGGAGGAGGCCGACCGGATAGCCGGCGGCCTCGAGGCGGCGACGGTCGTCGTCGATGCGGTTCACGGCGGCTCCGGGGAGCGATCCGAACAGGACAGACCGGCTCCTGCCAGGCTCGGTTGGGGAAATCGTCGCTTGACGGGGGAGCGTGGCGTCGAGCAGCGCCACCCCGCGGACGGCAGGCCCAAGCGCATCGGCCGCCAGCCAGACGAAGGCGCCACCGGCACCGCTCCCCGCGAAGGCGATCCGCGAAGGGTCGATGGCGCGGCGCAGCCGCAGTCCGTCGAGGGTCCTGGCCAGGGTGGCAATGTCCTCGCGGCCCCACCGCTGAGGGTCGGACGACTGCGGCAGCACGACGGCGACGCCATACCGCGTGGCGGCCCCACGCCACCGTTCGGCCTCACGCTTCGTAGCTTCGTCGAATTCCGCGGCCCGGGCCGGCTTGCCACCGGCGTTACCGGCGGGTTGACCGCAATAGACAAGCACGCCGAGGGGAGCTTGCGCCGTTGCCGCTGGGAGCACCGCCCACGCCGGCCGGACGATCTCCGCCGCACCGAGTCGCTCGACCGCCGTCGTGGCCGGATCGGCCTCGGTCGTGGGCACCCCGATCGGCACCGCCGTCGGCTGAGTCACCAACGGCACGCCGATCGATTTCGCTTCGCCGCCACGATCGAAGGCCACGTCAACGACCGCGCCGGCATCGAGACCGGCGAGAAATCCGCCGAGGATGGCAGGCGTGGTGACTTCGAGCGGTGCAGGCTCCGCCGCCCCTCCATCGGCCTGCTGGCGCACCGAGGTGATCCGGTCCCCCGGCTCGATTCCGGCGCGGGCGGCCGGACCGTCGGGCCAGGTCCATGCCACGCTCACTCCGGGCTTTGCAGCATCACCATCGGCGGGCTTTGCGCCGGCCGGATCGCCGGCAGCACCGGGCCCGGCACGGCGCGGCACGAGTCCGAGCACGGGACGACGCCACGGGGGGAGCGTGGCGACGAGTTCAACGCGCACCGCAATCCTTTCCCTGGCCTCGCCGCGCTCCACGACGAGATCGATCGCATCCCCCGCGTAGAGCGGAGCGATGGCGTGCCGGAGTTCGGCCACACGACTCACGGCGTGACCGCCGGCCTCGACGACCCGGTCCCCGGCCCGCAGCCCGGCGCGTCCGGCCGGCGAATCGGCCCGGCAGGTCGCCACGATGGGAGGAGCCGTGAATGGATCGCGGGAGGTGTAGCCGATCCCGATGATGCCAGGGGAGAGCGTTTCCCCCGCCTGAAGCCTGGGGAGAACGCGGAGGATGTCCTCCAAGGGGACGGCGAAACCGATCCCAGAGTCATACAACTCCGTTCCCGCCATCATCCCCGCGGCTTCGGCAGGGAGCGGAGCCAGCACCCCGATCACCCGGCCCTCGAGATCGATAAGCGGCCCGCCATAATTCGCCGGAGAGACGGAGGCATCGGTCTGGACCGCCCGCCCCCAGGCCCGGTTGGTGGCCGAGAGGATCCCCACCCCGACACTCGGCTCGCTCGCACTCCAAGCCCGTCCCAAGACAAGCGTGCCCTGTCCGACCGAGAGAGCCTCACGCGGCACTGCCTCCGTCACCGGCAGCGGAGGCATGCCCGCGGGCAGATCAATCTTGAGAAGCACCAGACCGCGGGCGAGATCGCGACCGGTCACCCGGGCCACGTGCCGGACACCTCCCGGGAGGGTGACCACGGCCTGGGTCGCATCCTTGGGCACGGCAAACGCTGTCGCCACCACCCACCCTTCGGCGCCCACGATGAGCCCGCTCGACGCCCCCGATGCGGGAGAGGCCTCGGCCGGCGCACCGAGCCCAACCTCGGAGACTCCCGCCACCTCGACCCTCACCACGGCAGGCGCCACCGCGGCAGCCGCCGCCCGGAAGACTTTCTCCTCCTCAAGCCCCACGCCGTCGGTGTCGGCGGCCACCGCGTGCCATCGCGCTGACGCCACGAGTGCCAGCGACACCAGCATCGCGATCAACCACACCACGCCTCTGTCGCGGCCCACGCCGAGCAGGTGTCGTGCCTGTCGTCCCATCATGGTTTCCCACCTGCCCGCGGTTTCGGACCGAGATCACATTCGACGATGCCGCCATCCCGGATCACCGTCACCTGGACGGGATCACCATCGGCGAGCGCCGCCAGCCGTTGCTGAACCGCCGATCGCGACGCCACGGAGCGCCCGTTGACGGCGACGAGTAGGTCGTCGGCCCGCAGCCCCGCCCCGGCGGCTACCGATCCGTCGCGGATGCTTTCCACGAACGGTGGCGTCTTGTCGAGCAGGTCGGGGACGAGCACGATCCCGAGCAGGGCCACGTCGTAGGGAAGCCCGTCGGGCTCTGGCGTCGCAAGCGTCGCATCAACCCCGGCACCGAGCACACTTCGGTAGCCACGGGCCACTTCGTCGACCGGCAGGGCGTAGTTGAGCCAGACACCGGTCGCGGTCGCACGCAATTCCTTCCCCAGCATGCCGACCAGTCGCCCCCGCCAGTCGATGAGCGCTCCACCGGCCGAGCCCGGGTTGCTGGTCGTGCAGTCGAGGATGTAGACGTTGCCGCGGTAGGGGGCTTCGTGAGCCCCGCGGCGGGCCTCGAGCGGGACGATGCTGGAGATCACCCCATGCTGGGCACTCACCCGTTCGTCACCGACGGCCACACCGAACAGATTCGAGAGCGCGAACACCCTGGTTCCCGGAGACACCCCGCCGACAGCCGCGCCCGCCGGGGCTGGCGCAGCCTCATCGAGCCTGGGAAGCTCGTAGCAGGGGAGATCCTCCCCGGCGATCGACAACACCGCCAACTCGCGGCGTGGATCGGCCCCCAGCAGCGTTGCCGGATACCGTCGGCCATCATCGAGCACGCAGTCGATTCCATCGGAATCGAGCACCGTGCTGAGGACCGTCACGATGTGCCCCTGCGGGCTGACGAGGATCCCGGTTTGGTAGGCTTCGAGCCCGCGCACCCCCCCTGCCCCGTAGAGCTTGACGACACGTCTGGCCCCACCGGCGATCGTCTCTTCGGGCGTCGCGCCCAGCGCCACCGCGCCGAGCAAGGCGACCGCGCCGACCGCGCCGATAGCGGCCGTCACGACGAACGCCAGCAAGCTCGCCCCCCGCGTCGGGGTCTCGGGCATCGCACAGGTTCTCATGTCGTCCCTCCGTCGGCAGGCGTTTCGGCGTCGGTGTCCTGCCTGCCCTCGGCCGGTGCCTCGACGTCGATCCGCTCGATGCGAAACCGCCCGAACACCTCGTCGCCATGCCGGACCTCCATCGCTGTCGGCAGCCCTTCGCCGGGGCTGAAGCGGACTTCACACGGATCAGCGTCAGGGGTCGGCCAGAGATCGATGCCGAGGACGAAGCCGTCGTCGGCCACGAGGAATCTCCCCTCCACCGACGCCGCAGCCGTGTCGAGGACATCGACAAGTGGGGCACCGCCGCGGGTGCCCGGGGCAGCGGTCAGATCCCCCGCGCCTGCCTGCCCTTCTGTCGGAGGCTCCGTGCTCCAGTGGGGAACGGTGCCCCAGTAGGTCGTTCTCCCCAGCGTTGCCGGGCCCTCGCGGAGCAGACGCCGCCAGAGCACGAGCGCTGCAAGCAAGCCTCCACTCCCTGGCGGCGCCGGCGTGGCATCGAGTTCGCCCGTGGCATCGATGGAACTCGTCCCGGTCGGCAGATCGATCGTCGCCCGCTGGTCCGAGAGTTCGATCCGGAACGGCTGCCCCTTCTCGAGACGTCCGGACACCACCCACGGAGCATCGCCGGCCGGGAAGGGATGCCGCGTCGCCACGCGCCGCGCGACCCGATCGAGTTCGACAGCGTTGAAGTGGAAGTTCGTGAACCCGTTCCGCGGCTCGTAAAGCCCGGCAAGTGCGGGAGGAATGTCGACTGCCGGCTTCTGACCGTCACCGTGCGGCGCAGGGTCACCGGGACGCCCAGGACGCTTCTCCTCACCATCCCCCGGCGTCTCGGTCTCGGCACCGCCGGAGACGATCTTGGCCAGCTCACCGGAGGTGTGGAGGCCGGCGAGTCGCACGAGCACCTCGCGACGGCGGCCCGCACGACGGTAGACCAACGGCACGCGCCAGCCTGCGGGGAGCGTCCCGAGAATGTTCTTGAGCGCGTTGACCGTCCGCACCGGCTGGCCCGCCAGCGACACCACCTCGTCGTCATACCGCAGCCCACGCCGGTACGCGTCGGAAGATTCGAGAATGTCGGAGACCACCACCCGTCCATCGTCGGCCGTCGCGACGGTCGCCCCGAGGGTGGCATGATCGACGAGCCTCCCACCTTTGAGGCAGCCGAGAAACTGGCGGAGTTGGTTCGATGAAATGGCGTAGCCGACGCCGACATTCACCCGCCCGCGTTTCTCGAACGAAGCCCGGCCGTTGACCCCGATCACCCGTCCCTCCGCGTCGAACAGCCCGCCTCCCGAGTTGCCGGGATTGATGGCCGCGTCGACCTGAAGGCAGTCGGCGTATTCGAGAATCGTCCCGGCCGGGAATTGGTACCGCCGTGTGCCGGAGACGATGCCGGCACTGATCGAGGGGCGGAAGTCGGTGGCGAGCAGGAAGGGATTACCAGCCGCGAAGCAGAAATCCCCCACCTCGACCAGATCGCTGTCGGCGAGCTCGGCGAAGGGGAAGTCGTCGCGGCCGACGAGTTTGACAAGCGCCACGTCCCCCGTCGGATCGAGCCCGACGAGCACCGCATCATAGAGCCTGCCGTCGGAGAGGCCGCACTTCATCGCCACGCCGGCCGGCTGCACGACATGGAAGTTCGTGAGCGCATATCCGTCGGCACTGACAAGCACCCCCGAGCCTCCCCCGGCTTCGCCCGCGAAGATCGCCACGGCCGCTCGGGATCCGCGCGCGATCGCCTCAATCCGCGCCCGCTCCGCGGCGCGCACCCCCGCGGGGATCTCGACGGCCTGGATCTCTCCCGCAGTGAGGGCCATCGCGACGCCCCAAACGACGAGCCGGGCGAAATGCCAAACGACGTGCCAGGCGATCACGACGGTGCGACCGGACAGACCGTCGCTGTCGAGCGGCCCACGCGCCCCCCCGCGCCGACGCAGAAACCTCGAGTTCATTGTTCAACCGCCGGGGACGTGAATCGGATCGGGCAACCGGAATCAGACGCGCTGACAAAATCGACGGTCACGCCCAATCGGCGCCCTCCCGCCACATCGACATCGATCGGAATCCCCTCGGGCGCCGGGGATTCGGCCGAAACCGCTTCGATCCTGTGGCGGAACACCTCGCGGTCGTCAACCGTGACGACCACCTCGGAGCCCCCCACTGCCCGCCCACCGCCGGCCGGCGCGATCGACGCCCGGAAGCGGCGCCCCTCCGGCGGCAATCGCCAGACGGCCTGTGTTCGTGGCCGGATCACGAGCCCGGGCCGGGCAAAGCCGTCCCCGGCGGCGACAGCCCGCGGCGCGAAGTAGGTCGCCAGCCCCGGAACGCGTGCAAGCCCACCGAACCAAGGCTCCACCTCGAGTTTCTCCGGGGCCAGCCCGATCAACGACACCGTCCGCCCCGCCGCCCAGTCGAGCCTGACGACGGCATCCCCGGGGAGGCTGATGTCGCCGTCGAGGAGAAGCTTTTCCGGCGTCCAGGCAATCTGCCGAGCGCGAAGCGATCCTCCGACGAGATCGACCGCCACGGAGGTAGACGACTTCCCGCCCCCCCCACGCTGCGTGGCCGGATCACCGCGAAGCCAATGGATACCGATGACCTTGGAGCGCTTGACGGGGATCGTCTCCTCGTCGAGGACGACCGTGATCGACTCCGGCCCGACCGATTTGATCGCACACTCGACAAACTCGTGGGCGGCAGCCGAGCCCACGACGAGGAGATCGCTCTCGATGGTTTCGGGGAGCGCCGACAACCAGGCGGCACCGGGCGATTGGGCAGCGTCATCGGCCTGCCTCCAGGCGACGCTGCGCACCTTGCCGACAGGAATCTCACCCCGGCCGTCGGGGCGGGAGAGCGTGACGACGGTGCCATCCCAAGCGAGATCCTCGCCTTCGATCCACGAGCCGTCGACGAGCGCCACCCTCACCCGCCCGGCCGCTCCACGCGGCGCCCCTTCCCGTTCCACAAGCCGAACGCTGTCGATCGGAACGACCTGTTCCTGCCCGGCGGAATCGATTCTCAAGCCCGTGTCGTCGAGCGTTACGAGCGTCCCAGAGGTCGACCCGGCATCGGTCTTCTCGATCCGCAGCGCGAGGGGCTCACCCGCACCGACCACTCCGCCCGTCACGCAGCCGATCGAGACGGCGGCCCAGATCAGACGACACTGCAGCGAAAGGCCCCACGGCAGACTCCGCCGGAAGCCTGGGCGTGCGGGGAGCGCGATCGTCGGCGGGGATGGTGTTCGCATCGAATGCCTCGGTTCAGCGGCAGGAGATTCCCCCAGCGCTCGGCCTGCCCCGGTCATGGAGTCGGCTCGCCGGCGGCGAGTCGCTTGAAATACTGCTCGATCGCTTCCCGGTAGTGGGCAGGGAACTCGCGGCCGATCTGCTGCAGGGCCTGCTCGCGCTCGTGGGGAGGGAGATTGCCCCAGCCTTCGCCCTCCCCGAGATCCCGCCGCGTCACCTCGCCAGCGCCCTGCCCTCCGGCTAGGCGGCTGTCGTCCATCGGCTTGCCGTTCCCCGAATTGCCCGACCCCGGCGCTCCCCCTCCGCCGGATTGCTGGTTCTGCTTTTCCTCGATGGCAGCGATCATCTTGTCGAGCGACTCGATCACCCCGTCCTGCACCTGGCGGGTGACCGGACCGGCACGCCCCTGCCCGAGACGACGCGTGATATCGCGCATCCGCCTGGCGATGTGATCGAGCGATTCCTCCTCGAGCCCCGTCATGTCAGCCCGGAGGAGCCTTGCCACCCGCTCGTAGCGAACCGGAATCTCGTCCGATCGCTCGAGGAGTCGGTTGAGCGAGGCGATGCAGTCGTCGGCGCGCAGCAACCAGTGCTGACAGGCCGCCGTGTGGAAGAGGAGGGAGGCGGGATCGACGACCGCCTCCGGCTCGAGCCCGGCGAGGACGACAAGCCCGTCGTCGAAGCGTTCCTGACGGACAAGCTCCCGCCCCAACCAAAGCCGAACGACCCCGCGCTCGAATTCATCCGTTGCCTCCTCGGCCACCCAGGGCGGCAGCGCTGCAGCCGTCACTGGCGGGACGCCCGGCGTTGCCGGCACGACGGCGAGCACCGGCAGGCAGCGCGGATCCGCCTCAGCGACGGCGCCCATGACGACGTCGAGCCGGTCGAAAACGGGATCGGCGCCCCGCTCTCCCCAAAAGGCGAGGGCCGCCTGACGCCGCTCCGGAGGAAGACCGGAACGCTCGAGCCAGGCTTGGAGCAACTGCTCGACTTCGTCGCGGGAGGGGATCTTCCAGGTCGGGGGCTTCGCGAGCTCCGCGCCATCTCCAAAAGCAGACGCATCGGGTGCCAGCGCGATCGGTGTGTCGTCAGCACGCGCGGCGGCAGGCCCGACGGCGATCACCATCAGAAGCAGAGCCCCGAGCCAGGGGCCCCGGGCTGCCGAAGCCGCTGTGATCGCAGCGTTCAATGTTGATGCATTCATCGCTCGCCCCTCATTCCGTCAGACCACTGACGATGTCGTGTGCGGCCCGTTCGATTTTCCGCTGCCGATCGGACAGCCGGCGGACCGCGTCGAGCAACTCGGGTTCTTCCGCCTGTTCTGCCCCTTCACCGAGGACCTGCGAGAACCGGCGCGTCCGCGTGTTCACGCGCATCTGCAACGACCGGATCATCTTCAATTCAGAAAGCTTGTCGACCAACGGTTGCTCGCCCGGCTCGGCGGGGCGGCCGCCCGCGGCCCCTTTTTGCTGCTGCTGTTGCTCGCGCTGGGCCTTCTCGAGGGCGGCGACCATCTCCTCGAGGCTCGCGACGATGTCCTGGATGATGCCGCGGGTGGTGCCGCCGACGTCACCGCGCCCGAGCCGTGCGGCGGCCTGCGTGGCGTCGTCCCGAACCTGCTCGAGCGCCTCGGGGATCGCCACGGCCGAACCGTCGTCGCGGACGAGCGTCAGGGCCTTGACGGCATCGGCGCCGATCGCCGTCTGCTCCCGCCCGAGCCGCGCCGCCTCCAGTTCCCGCTCGCGTTCCCGGTCGGCTGTCGGCTCGGCGGCAATCCTTTCGGCCGCGGCGAGAACCGCCTTCTCGGCGCGGAGCATCGCGCGCAAGCGGGTCTCGAGTTGCACGAGGAGCCGCTCGACCTCCTGCTCGCGCATCTGACGAAGGATCTCCTCGAGTTCCGCGCGGGCCGTCTCCAACTCCTCGATCGCCTTCTCCTGCTCCTGTCGGGCGTTGCGGCGTTTGGCCTTCTCGATCTCCTCCTCCGCCTTCTTCATCCTCTCGGCGGCCGCCTCGAGGCGATTCTGGGTGCGCTTCGCCCGCGACGATTCGTCGTCGCCATCGGGTGGCGGCTCGGGCTGATTCCCATCCTCCCCCGATTCACCACTCCCCTGCCCTTCGGCAGGCTCGCCCCCCGGCGAAGGCTTCGTCGAGCCCCCCTTCTCTCCCTCTCCCGATTCGGGCTTCGCTTCCCCTTCGGACGTTCCTTCCCCCGGCTGCGGTTCGCCCTCCGCGCCCGGCTTCGGTGCGTCGGATTTTGGTGGCGGATCCTTCGCGCCCCCCTCGGGTGGCTTGCCGTCTGGCTTGCCGTCTGGCTTGCCGTCTGGCTTGCCGTCTGGGGAGGACTCGGCATCGCTTTCCTCGCCGCCCGGCTTATCCCCCTTGGCGGCCTCGTCGCCTTTGCCTTCCTTCGCTTCTTTTCCCTCTTTGAGTGGCTCGCCGCCGGCGTCGCGCACCTCCATTCGCTTGGCAAACCCGCCGAGGTCGCGGGAGAGGTCCGAGGTCTCCGTGGCGAGGGCGTTTTGCCGATCGAGGAGTTGTGCCTCGCGGGAGCCGGCTTCGGTCGATCCCTCGATGTCACGTTGTTTCGCGATCAGCTTCGAGACCCGCGCCAGGAACTGCTTCACCTCCTCCTTCGAGTTGGTGAGGTGACGGTCGGAGTCCCCCGCCTCGAGGAGCGTGAGCAATTCGCGAAGCTGCTCGATCGCCGAGGCCTGCGTCGTGCCCGCCTTGAGGAGCTGCCCCTTCTCGAGCAATTGCACGATCGTATCGAGCCTTCCGCCCACCTCCTGATCGCGGGCCTGCTCGAACACACTCCGCAACACCGCGGCCCGGCGCGGGTCGCTCGCCGCGAGGAGATCGGCGAGCCGGAGGAACGTCTTCTCGAGTTCGCGGTACTGGGCGAGGAGCTCTTGTTCGCGGTCCGCGAGGACCGCCGGATCCTCCCCGGTGGCCGGCGCCGCCGCGCCGCGGGCGGGCCCACTGGCCGATTCCTGGGAAAACGCCGGCAGGGCCGAGAGCCCGCCGAGGAGGAGCAGGTAAGCAGCAACCAACGACAGCCGTCCGGCTGATCGTCCGCACAGTGTCGGCCCGGAGGCCACCGGCGAGACGACGTCTCCGCATCGGCCCTGCAGCCAGGCGTGAATCGATGTCATGGTCGCTCCAACGCCTCCTTGGCCCGCTGTCGCTGACGACGGAGCGTCTCCGACCGGATCTCCTCCTGCGTCCTGATCACGCCGCGCAGAAGCTCGATCACCTCGTTGTAAGACTCCAGTTCCATCATCTTATCCAGAACGGCCCTCATCCGGGCGAGGACCATGTCGGCACGGGCAACGATCGCCTCGCGCTCGCTGGTCTGAGCAGCCCTCACCGCCGCGGCGAGCCCCGGGAGATCGCCGGCCGCGATCGCCGAGAGGGGCGTGGCGATCTGGCCCACGAGCCGCCCTTCAAGCTCCTCGGTGAGCATCCGGTTGTTGTCGAGTTCACCGCGGATGGCGAGGAAGTCGCGGGCGATCTCGCCGGTCTCGCCGGCCGCGCGGGAGGCAGATTCGGCGAGCCGTCCTGATTCCAGCGGCAAGCCATCGGCCTCTGAGGCCGCGGCACGGCTCTCTCCGACGTCGCTCCCCGCGCCGCCCCCTTCACCAGTCTCCCCACCTGCCCTGTCCTCCACGGCGGCATTTCCCCCCAGACCCGCGGCGAGTCGCTCGCGAGCCAGGGCAAGGTCGGAGACGACACTCTCGAATCGACGGCGGAGGAGGATCTCGCGAGCCTCGAGCATTGCCATCAGCGCCTCCGGCGTGACGACGTCGAGCGACCAGGCATCGCTCTTCCCCTCGTTCGGCCCGCCACCGAGCGTGCAGCCGTCACGGGCCGCAAACTGCACCGAGAGGGCGGCCCCCGGCGTGAGGGCGAGGGGCTCGAGTTCGAGGATCTCCGGCCGGTCTTCGGTGAACTCGACCAGCGGCACACCCGGCTTCACGCGCGACACCGCCACGTTGACCGTCGCGCCATCCTTGACCGCGACCGTCGCCACGGCTTCAGCCAGGCTGTGGTCATCGCTGACGATCCCCACGAGCGGAATCCGTGCCTGGGGCGTAACGGCGGTGGAGATGCCGCGCATCCGCATGGCGACCTGAGGCGCCTCGTCGGGGACCGCAGAGAGCACCACCGAGATCGGCTCGCGGTTGTCGAGGCCGTCGGTGTCGGTGAACCGGGCAACGAGGGTTCGCTCTCCTTCGACAGGCCCGAGTTCAACGGCTAGGTCGCGCACGCCGCTCGCCGATTCCTGGATGGGCAGCCCTGCCGAGCCCTCCGCCACCTCGGCCAATTTCGTCTCGACACCGTCTTCGACCGTCACGACGGTCGCTGAGCGGAGCGGCTTCGTGGCACGGAAGCGGACGGTGACGGTCGACCCACGGGGCACCTGCAGGACCCGGGAGGCTGACACGGCCCTCGTGCCTCCCCCGAGATAGGCGGGCAGAACCGCTGCGCATTCGAGCGATTCAAGCGCCGGGGCATCGACCACCACCAAACGCAGGCCGCGCAGACGCGCGTCGCCGCCGCGGATTTCGACGTCGAGATCCTCGTTGACCCCCTTGATGAGATGGCCGAAGGCCTGCGCACCGTCGGCCACGCCCCCGCGCACTCCCATCCGCTCGGTCCGCCACGGGCCGCCACGGCTCGAACGAGTCCGCAGGTCGACAACCTCCGGAATCTCGCGGCCCGCGTCAGCCCTGACGCGGAGATCGACGTCGGTGCCACGGGCCACCTTGCGGACTCCGGCGGAAAAGCCCTCGGCGTCGAGGCCCGTTCGCCGCGGCCAGGGGGTGTCGTCGAGAAGGAGCATCCGCCGCGTCCAAAGGTCGGCCACGGCCGGACGGAGACACGCTAGCCCCACAATGCTCCCGACCGCCATCACCCCGGCCAGCGCCGTGGCCACGAGCCGTCGGCGGCGGAAAAGCCGCGCCGGCTCGACATCGCCGACCACCGCAACGGCCTCGTCGATCGTCCGCTCGAGCAGCCTCCGATCGACGTCGCCCGCCGGGCCGGTGGAGAGCTCAACGGCGGTCGAGAGGCTGTCGCGGAATCCGACATGCCCGCGCTCGAGGAGCGATGCGAGGGTGGCATCCCCCATCGACACCGCCAGCCTTCCCCACAGCTTCCCCCAGATCATCGCCACCAGCCCCACCAGAGCCAGGACCACCAGCAGGACACGGACCCAGGCCGGCGGTTCCACAGCCCAGTCGAAGGCCATCGTCCCGAAGAACACCGCCGCGCCAGCCAAGCCGATCAGCGCCAGCGATTCGATCCAGACCCAGCGGCGCGTCTGCTGACGGACGGCCTCGATGAGGGCGCGGATTCGCGCGAGCCCCGCGATCGCGGAAGCCGAGAGCGGGGCCTGAGCCGACGCGGCGGCGTTGATGTCGACAGTCACGATGCTCTTCTCTGCGGCAGCCAACGGCGGGCATCCCTTTCGGGTGGGAGACTGATGTCAGGCGAGTTTCACGAGACGACGGATGATCCACTCCAGACAGAGAAGCCCGGCTCCGAGCGCGAGGAGGAGGGCATTGAGCCGGCGCTTGAACGCGCCGTCGGGCGCCCCGGTCTCGTACTCGCGCCGCGACTTGTCGGGGATCCGCGCCGCCAGCGCCGCCGATTCGCTCGCCCCCCAGGGGGCATCGACGAGGAAGTGGGCCGAGCCCCCCGTGATCGCCCCGAGCCGTTCGAGGAGGCCGCGGTCGAGGCGCGGACGCTCGAGCTCCCGATCGGGCAGCCGGGCCTGGATACGCCGGGAGATCACCTCGCCGGAGCCGTCGCCGAGATCGACATCGATCCGCCAGCCCCCCTCCCGAGAGGCCACGAAGCCCCCCTGAAAAACCCCCGGTCGGCCGGGATCGGAGGAGAGCGGCACGTTGACGGTCACGCCATCGGGACCCTCGACCCGGCAGATCGCCCCGGCCAGCACCGTGCCCCCGTCCCCGTCGGCGGCGACGAGTCGGACGACAACGGTGGCACCGACCGGATAACGGTCGCGCTCCACGAGCACGCGCGCACGGCGGGAGCCGGCGAGCAAACGCCCCTGGGAGACATGCCGCACCAGTTGCGTCGTCAGCCGCTCGAAGAGCGCGTCCTCGAGTGACCGCAACCGCCACGTCTCGCCACTCCCCAAATAGAACACGCTCCCCGACCCGTAGAACTGCCCGGCCATGGAGATCGGTCCGCGGGCTTCGGCGGAAAGAGCGAGAGCGGCGCTGCCGGGGGGCGCGACGCGGGCGTAGACCGTGGCTCCCGGCTTGGCGACGGTGGCGTCGAAGCAGGAGAAGATCCCCTTGAACTCGCTCCACACCGTCTGGCTGGCGATCCGGCTTCCGGCCAGCCAGAGGAACTCCGCATCCGTGCCGTCCCGGGTGAACTGGAGCGGCATCGGCTCCTCGAATCCGGCCGGTTCGTCGACGAGCCCCTGTCCTGCCCGACGGAGCTCCACCGGATGGAGCCCACGGACCACGGTCGTCTGCTGGTCGGCGATCCACGCATCCATGAACACGTTGCCGGCCACGAGGACCAGCCCGCCCGATTCCCTTGAAACCCACCGCTCGAGCCTGGCCTGTGCCGCCGGATCGAGCGAGCGCCAATCGACGTCGAAAGCGACGATGCAGTCGTAGGTGGAGAGTTCTTCGGCGGTGGCGGGGAACGATTCGAGGATTCGCCGCGCGTCCTGGGAAGCGCCGCGTGCGGCGGTTCCCAGAAGGACGTCGACGGCGAAGCTCTTGTCGCGTTCGAGCACATTCCGCATGAACTGGTATTCACGCGTCGGCCCACTCGCCATGAGGAGCACCTGGGTGACCCGATCGACGACTTCGACCTCGGCCACCTGGGAGTCGTCCGCCGGCGTCCGGTCACCGGGGGGTGGAACAATCCGCAGCACGAGTTCATGGCGGCTCGGTGCTTCGAGCCCCGGCACCTCGAAACGGACTGCGGCCAATTCGCCGTCAGCCGCCAGCACGACCTCGATGGCATCGATCACTCGCCCCCCCTTTGCCGCCACCGCGTCGTTGCCTCCTTCGGTCGGGGACCGGTCGGCCAGTTCGACTTTCACCGTCTGCCCGGCGAGCCCCTGGGCTTGGAGGTAGCCCTGAACGGAGAAGCGATCCCCCGGATACACCCGCGCTGGGGAGAGCAGATCGGCGACACGGACATTCGTCGGCAAACGGTCCGATCCGGTCCCCACGCTGAACACCGGCACCCCTGACTTGGCGAGGGTCCCGGCGGCGGCAGCCGGATCGACCCCGGCGTTGTTGCCGCCGTCGGTGAGGAGAATCACTCCCGCGAGCGTTCCGGGCGGTTCCTGATCCATGACCCTGACGAGGGCCTCGCCGATCCTGGTCTCGAATCCCCGCGGTTGGAGTTGCTGCCGCCAATCCCCCTCTGCCGCCGCCTCCTTCCCCGCCTCCGGTTCGCCGGTGGCGATCTCCGCAGCGGCGACGGGGGCTTCCTCCGCGGTGCGGGGCAGCACGGCGAGCGACTCGGCATCGGCGTCGAATCTCCACACCGATACTTCATGCGTGGGGGCGAGGGCGGCAAGCACCCCTCCGCGCTCCAGCACCTCCACAGCCCGCGCCGAGCGGGTCGGTGCGACGCCGGCGGCGGCCTCGGCCCCGGGGTCGAGGCCTTCTGGAAGCGTCATGCTGGCACTGGCGTCGACGACGATGGCCACCCGCGAAGGAAAGACGACCTCGTGCTCAGCGATCCGCTCGAGGTCGAGGTACGCCGCGGCGAGCGTGGCCAGCGCCCCGAGCCGCAGGCCGAGGAGCAGAAGGCCGATCCCGCGCGGCAGTTCAGCGGCATCGCGCCGGTACATCCAGATCACCCACGCCGTCACCGCCACGAGCGCCGCGATCAACAGCGGCACCTGCCACCACTGGGAAAAACCCTCCACCAGCGCGCTGGAGACGCGGTGCTTCACGCCATCGGTGACAGCCAGGCAGGGAAGGATGGGGAGAGATGGCATGAACGAGGGGGGGTCGGCGGCGCGACCGGGTGGGTGCGGTGTGACGTGATTTGGGTGAACGTGGACGACGAACAGCCCCGCGGGGAGGATTCCGGATCAGGCTGCGGCACCACGCCGCTTCGCGGGGTGGTAGCTCGACGACCATGCCACGAGTTGCTCGAGCAGCAGAATGCCGAGGAGGATCGCGAGCAACGGGGTGACCAACGACACGCCGTTTTGGGCCCTGGCCCCTGGATCGATCGACGCCGCATTCTCGTAGCTGAACGGGACTCCCGCCAGCACCTTCTCGAGCCCTTCGCGCCCGGAGCGGGCCAGATGCCCCTCATCGGGATCGACGTTCACGGCAACCAGCCGTTCCCGCTCGAGCCCGTCGGTCCGTCGCCAGCGGACGGCGTAGGCCCCGGGTTTGGAGGCATCGAGCCTCGCTTCCATCCGCCCCGCTGCGGCAGGACGGGCGGCCTGATGGATCACGGTCCCGTCGGGAGGAACGAGAAAGTCGACCTCGATGCCGTCCACGGAGGGGTCGAGCATGACCGTCACCGGGTCGCCGACGTCGAGCGACTCCGCCCGCCTTCGGCCGCGGGCAAGATGACTCTCGAGCTCAAGCATCACGACCACCCAGCTCGGATTGCCGCGCGACCAGTTGTTCCACGTCGGCGACGCCGTGGTCAGAACCGCGGCCACGATCCCCGCCCCAAAGGAACGCTCCACCATCAACGCAGCACCGTTGCGGAGCGAGAGCAGCCGTCGCAGGCCAGCTTCGGGAGCCGGTTCCCAGCCCCGTTCGACGGCCGAGTAGCGGTCGACCCGCACGGCATCGAGGAGCGGATTGCGCTGGCCGGCAAGGACGGTAACGACCGGGTGTTCCTCGACGACGACATCGGGACGCTGCTCGACGACGTCGGGGAGCAAGTCGACCATGCCGGCGAGTGGGACAGGAAAGATGCCAGCGCCGTCGCGGTGGAGCGTCCGGTTGACGACGTCGGGCTTCGTCCGCGGACCGACGAAGAACACGACGCCTCCCCCGCCCCGGGCATAGTTCTCCAGCGCCGTCACCTCCGGGGCATCGAGCCGCTCGACGTCGAGCACCCAGACGGCATCGAAAGCCCCGAGATCGAGGGTGGCCAGCGCCCTGGGAGGCTCCATCCGCGGCTGGAGGCCGGTCGGCGCGCCTGCTCCGGGGGCCAACGCCGCGGCGAGGTAGAAGGCATCGCCGGCCCGCGACGCCGCCCCTGGAGTGGCGTCGGCCAAGGCGCCGTCGATGAGCAGGACGTCGACGCGATCGACGACATCGACGACGAGCGACCGGGTGTCGTCGGCCGGAAGGATGTCGGCGGGCAAGCGAGCCTCGATGACGTGGCTGCCAGACTTCTGGAAGCGGACGTCAAACCGCTGCACGGCGCTTTCACCGGCCGGGATCTCGGGAATGCGGACCGCCGGCCGGCCGACGCCGTCTTCGCGGAGCTCGACGGTCACGTCGCGCACCGGGCGCGGGCCGTCGTTGCGAACGCTCACCTCGAGCGGCACGACCACCCCGGCGGCGGGCACCCCGCCAACCATCCCCAACCGCTCGATCGTCAGGTTGCCGCTGCTGCCCTCGCCGATCGCCCCCTCCCCAGTGCAATCGACGAGCCGGACCTCCGTCCCCGCCGCAGCGAGCTGACGGAGGATCGCCACGGTGTCGTCGGCAGAGTCCCACTGGGCGGTGCGGAAGTCGCTCACGACCCAGACGACCTGCGTCGCCTTCGACCCGCCGCCATCCCCGAACCATTCGGCCGCGGCAGCCAGCGCCCCGAGCGGCCCGGCGTCGGACGCGGAAGGCTTCATCGCGGCCAAGGCGTCGCGGATCCGCTGCACCCCCTCCGGGGTCACCGTCTGCCGGGGAAGATCGAACCGTCCGGCAGCGCCCGCGACCTCCGGCGATGCCCCCTCGCCCCCGGACGCGTCAGCGATGGCCGCGGCCGGCGGCTGGAGGCGCGAAAACCTTCCGACCGCGACCTCCTGTCGCCCGCGGGTCGTGGCGAGCTCGCCGCAGATCCTCCCCACGACGGCGAGCCCGCGATCGAAGGCCGTGGCCGCTTCGCCCCCCCCGGCGCTGCTCCGTTCGCCCATCGAATAGCTGTCGTCGAGAAGCACGACGTGCGCGGCTCGGCCCCCGCCGAGGAGTTGGCCGATGGCCGCCGTCCAACGGGGCTGGGCCATGGCCAGCACGATCCCAAGGATGGCCGCAACGCGGAGGGCGAGGAGGAGCAACTGCTTGAGGAGCACCCGCGTGCGGTACTTCTTCTGGCTGGCGAGGAGGAACTCCATCGCTGCCCACGGCACGCGACGGTGACGGAGGAGATTGATGAGGTGGATGACGATCGGCGCCGCCACCAAGGGCAGGCCCCACCACAACAACGGAAGGAAGTCGAACGTCGGCACACCGGGCTCCACGGTCGGAAACGATCACATCGCCATGCTGGCGCGGCGGGAGAGAAACTTCACCAGCGCCGCATCGACCGGATCACCGGTGCGAATGAGGGAGTAATCGCAGGCCGCCGATGCGGCCCGCCGGCGGGCCTCGGCGAGAAACTCGCCGACCGCGGCGAGATACCCCTCGCGGAGAGCGCGTGGATTGCAGGCGAGATGGTCCGGGATCTCCAAGCCCTCGAACTTCGTCGGCCCCTCAAAGGGGAAGTCGAGTTCGTCGTCGTCCATGACATGGAGGAGAACGATGTCGTGCCCACGCTTGCGGAGGAGCTGCAGCCCCTGGAAGACCCCCTCCCGATCCCCGAGGAGGTCGGAGACGACAACCACCAAGCCGCGGCGCGGCAGCGTCTCGGCAAGACCGCGGAGCACCGGGAGAAAGGCGGTCGGCCGTCCCCCGCGTGGGGCCTCGAGAACCTCGACGACGCTCGTCAGCTGCGAGCGCTTCGTCCGCGCCGGCACGCTGGCACGGACCTTGTCGTCGAAGACGGCGCAGCCGGCAGCATCCCCGTGCGAGAGGGCGAGCCAGGCGAGACTCGCCGCGAGCGTGGCGGCATAGTCGTATTTGGAGAGCGGTCCGGACCGGTAATCCATGCTCGCCGAACCGTCGACCAAGAGGGCCAGGCGAAGGCTCGTCTCCTCCTCGAACTCCTTGACATAGAGGCGGTCCTGACGTCCCCAGACCTTCCAATCGACGCGCCGCAGATCGTCTCCGCGCACGTACTCACGGTGCTGGAGAAACTCCACCGACTGCCCCTTGTAGGGGCTCTTGTGGAGGCC
>Ga0164294_10002105_pt1 | contig 18192 bp, 19 predicted proteins | sample GEODES005metaG_FD_111479 | JGI IMG/M metagenome (GOLD analysis project Ga0164294, IMG submission 111479) | Oligotrophic lake water microbial communities from Sparkling Lake, Wisconsin, USA - GEODES005 metaG | ecosystem: Environmental > Aquatic > Freshwater > Lake | place: USA: Sparkling Lake...
CCGACCTGAAAAACTGGACCGACCTCGGCTGGGTCTGGACGTTCAAAAATAACGCAACGTGGTGTAAAGAACCGCTGAAGAGCAACGACCCACTCAAGAATGGAAAACAGGGAATATTCGCCCCTAAATTCCATTACTTTAACGGCAAATACATCATCGTCTATGGCGTCAACTTCAGCATGCCGAACCACCATTGGGGCGTCGGCATTGCCGTGGCCGACAAACCCGAAGGGCCGTATCGCGAGACCTCGCCCGACAAGCCGATTTGCGACGGCTACGATGCCCAAATCTTCCGTGACGATGATGGTCAGTTGTATCTCATCCGTAACAACGGCGTTCTGGGAAAACTCAAACCTGACATGAGCGGACTCGATGGTCCAATGCAGTTAATTTCTCCCGAGAACTATCCGTTCGTCAACTTTGAAGGTGCCGCCATGATCAAGCGCGGCGATACCTACTACGTGATGGGTGCCGAGATTTTGTTACGTCCCGGCGGCGGTGGCAACATGGGTTGCACGATGGTTGCCAGCTCGAAAAACATTTTCGGCCCCTATGGCAAACGGTATGTTCTGCTGTCCGATGCCGGTGGACACACCCGCCCGTTCCAGGACAAGAACGGCAAGTGGTGGACTGCGTTATATACTTGGAGTGGCTTCTCTCACCAGTTCGGAATCACCGGCATCGACTTTACCGCTGATGGCACCATTTACCCCACCGGCGAGGTCATCCAAAAATAACGCAAAGGGATACCAACCATTCAGCGAAGTCCAATAGTTCAAAATCCTAGGCAAAAAGTGAGGTTTCCGTTCCCATCGGGGACTGGCATGGTTTGGAAACTCAACACTGCCCCGACAGTCCCAATCGTCCCGGCTTCCCATCAACAATCCGGCATCTTGGAAAAGAGCACGGACTAACACAGTTTACAATTTCAGCACGAAACAAGACTATGAAACATTTAAAATTCTTAATTTTAGCTTTAATTATAAGTTTATCTACGGAAATTTTTGCAAACAAAACTGATGTAGCCATTCAGCAAATTCGATATTCATTCGTAAAGCCCGATGGAGATCATTTTTGGCGTTTTCTAAATCATGATGACTCACATTGGCGATTGGCCAAAGATGCCTCTGAAATAGGCATTGCGGTTGCTAAAGAAAAACCTTTGGAGGTTTATGTACGTATCGAAGCCAATCATACTCCGGCAACGCTCAATAATTTCTATTTCCAAATGAAGAATAGCGGAATCGTTGAAATATATGTCAATGGAGCTAATGCCTGTGATTCGAATAAAGAAAGTTTGAAAATGAAAGATTATCAAATTCGTCCCCGACGGATTGATGTCTTAGGCAAAAACTTATACGCTATTTATTTCAAAAACACATCGCCGGAAGCCCATATTTTTGATATTCAAGTTAAAAATTCGGAATGGATTTGTACCGATACAGCCAAAATTAAACCCGATCCGATCTTAAATGTTTTAAGCCGTGATGCCGAAGTTTGCAGAGGCGGCGATGGAGCTTACTACTTAACCGGGACTACCGGCGACGATATGTTTCTAAAACCAAATCCCAAATACTGGCTTATCTCGCCGGGTATTCAGGTGTTCCGTTCCACCGATTTAAAAAACTGGAAAACACTGGGTTTTGTTTGGACATTTGAAAATGACGGTACATGGAATAAAGATTTTGGAACTTTTGGAGGACGTGGGCCAGCACGTGGAATTTTTGCTCCCGAAATAAAATACGACAAAGGTAAATACTGGATCAATTATTCAGTTAACCACAGCAATAAAACACATGCGCATGGCATCGGGTTGCTTTGGGCTGATAAACCGGAGGGACCTTACCACGAAGTATCACCTGAAAAGCCAGTAACTGATGGATTCGATTCGAATCTTTTTTTCGACGATGATGGCTCGGTTTATCTCTTAAAACATGGTGGAGAAATAGCCCGTATAAAAAACGATATGACTGCTACAGCCGAACCTTTTAGATTGTTATCGGCCGCAAATTATCCGCAAGTCGGATATGAAGGAGTGCACCTGTTTAAACATAAAGGGATCTACTATTTAACTTCCGCAGAGTGGAATGTACATAGTGATGGAAAAGTGAGTTATGATAGCATGGTTGCCTCATCGACGAATATTTATGGGCCGTATGGAAACCGTTATTGTGCTTTACGATACGGTGGACATAACGGATATTTCGAAGCCACAAACGGTGATATATTTGCAACCATTTGGTGCTACCCCGACCAAGACGAACATTGGCAACGGGTGTCGATTGTAAAGATGAAGTTGGCCGAAAACGGAATGTTTCAGCCTGATAAATAAGACAATTTCAGTGCGCCGAGTAAAATGACATCGGCGGACCAGCAAAACCTTCGTAACCAAAGCGTTTGTCGAGAAGCGAAGGAATGGCGCGCGGCGACTGAAGGGGAATGGCAAGGTTGCAACCGGCGTGCTGTGCAACATTAGGGATTTCAGAGCCAGAGTGTAATTTCATCATCCCAAATCCTTTTCCTTGGCTTGCAAGTGAAGCCGTTACGAGGCAATGGATGTCCATGCCCATCATCCTTGCGTCATCATCGCCCCGTCGCCGTGAGTTATTAGAACGTGCTGGGCTTGTCTTCGAGGTGATCACATCTCCTGCCGAGGAAATCCATGACCCGGCGATGCAGCCCGAATTTCTCTGCGAGACCAATGCAGTTTTAAAAGCAGTCGCCATCGCGGACACCAGACCGGATGCCACCGTGATCGGCTCCGACACGTTGGTTTTCATCGATGACATCCCGTTAGGCAAACCCAAGTGCCTCGATGAGGCACGGTCGATGCTGCGGCGTCTATCAGGAAGAACTCACCAAGTCTGCACGGGCGTCTGCATCATCCGTCCTGGCGGCGAAAAATGGGTGTTTCACGACATCACCGAGGTAACTTTTCTAACGCTCGATGAAACAACGATCGACGACTACTTTGCACTCGTCAATCCCCTCGACAAGGCTGGCGCCTACGGCATCCAAGAACATGGCGAGCGCATCATCTCCGGGATTTCTGGCAGTTTCGAAAATGTCATGGGCTTGCCAGTCTCCAAGGTGATGGAGGCGTTGTTACCGATCACATGAGTTGTGCACCCGCCTCTGCAAGTTCCGAGCGCTCGCCGCGGTTCAGCGCGACGTGAGCAACGAAGGGTTGGCCCTTGAGCCGATTGCGTGTGTAAACGAGGCCGTTGCTCCGGCTGTCGACGTATGGATTATCGATCTGAGCCGGATCTCCGACGAGGACCAGCTTCGAGTCACGCGACATCCGAGTGACAATCGTTTTTGCCTCTTGGGGGGTGAGTTGCTGCGCCTCGTCGAGGATGAAAAATCGGTTAGGAATCGAGCGGCCACGAATGTAGCAGAGGGCCTCAATTTCAAGAATCCCCTGCTCCATGAGCAACTCATAAGGTTTCTTCGCGGTCGCGGGAGCGGCGCCCGTCGGTTTTTGTTGTTTGCGGCGCGGCCCGAGAGGCGTGCTGGGGCGCATGAGGAGGTCGAGTGCGTCGTGAATCGGCTGTAGCCATGGCCGCATTTTTTCATCAAGCGAACCGGGGAGAAATCCAAGTTGATCACCCATTGCCACGACCGGGCGGCTCACCGTGATGCCATTGTACTTGCGGTTGAACATTTCATGAAGTCCAGCAGCCACCGCCACGAGCGTCTTGCCGGTGCCAGCGTGTCCATAACACGTCACTAGAGAGATCTCAGGGTTCAAGAGTGCATCGATCAAGCAGCGCTGCCCGAGATTGAGCGGCTTGAGCGACTGGCCATCTGGAATCTTAAGCACCTCGGGAATGTTCAGACGGACGAAGCGGCCATCGGCCGAAAGCCGAGCGGGAATGGTCTGTTTTTCGCCAGCACCTAGCAGCACATATTCGTTCACAGCAATCCCATGGTAACGCTCCTCCGACAGCGCGAGTTCACCGGTGCTTGCAAAACGGTGGAGTTCGGCTGGATCCAGCTCGATCCGGCAAACGTCGTAATTTGAAACCTCGCGGGCATCGACCTTATCATTCAGGTAATCTTGGCACTCGATGCCGACTGCGCGGGCTTTGAGTTGCATGTTGATGTCCTTGGTGACCAAGACCACTGGGGCTTTGTTGTACTGCATGAGCAGTAGACAGGCTGCCAGGATGCGGTGATCCACCCGCTCGCGGTCAGGAAAAACACGGTGAAACCGATTGAGCTCGTCAGAATTTTTTGGGCAACTTTCGGGATCATAGATCACCAGCCGAACCGTACCGCCACCTTCGGTGGTGACGCCACGAGTGACATGTTCTGACGAGGAAAACATTTCTGTTAGGCGCCGATGAACGCGGCGAGCATTGGCACCACGCTCGGTTTGTTCCGACTTGAACTTATCGAGTTCTGCTAGAACATCGACAAGGATGCAGAGATGATTTTCCTTAAATCGCTCGAGAGCAGCGGGATCGTGTAAGAGGACGTTCGTGTCCAACACATAGTTTTTTACCACCTGAGATGGCGCCGTAAGACCAAGGTCGGCTGGCTTCACTTGCTCGCGCGAGCTCGCCTTTTTTCGTGATCGTCCCCCAGCGACGGGGATTTCATTGAACAATGCGGTCTGATCTTCCTTGAGACGTTGGGTCATCGTGATAGGTCGTGGTGCGAGGTGGTGTTTTGAATCAAAGGGGCTCCGACAGATGCCCCTCGGTAGTGGCCGGTAGCGGCAGGAATTTGCCTCAAATGGTTAATCCAGTAAATCAAGACGCTTTAACTATCGGCACTACCGAAGGAATGACAACCCCGAATTTGGAATGCGCCGATTTCATTGCAAAATCCATGTTCTGAATTGCAACGGATCGCGGGTTTTGCTTTGGGAAAAGCGCATTCTGCCTCAAAAAAGGGAGCCAAGTCAGCTCAAATCAAACATCCAACGATGAGCCTTGCCCCCAAGCCGACTGCGGGACTCCGCGATCACTCAAGGAGGATATTTCTAACCATACCCAGAAGAATCACTCTGCGGATTTTTCCCATCTCGCTTACGGGTAATTTCTCAACAATCAATGGCCGACTCAGCCTCAAGAACCCTACTGCCTTCTCCTCATAGCGCTGAAGGGTCGCATCGACGAGAGCTGCATCGACATCCGCAGCAAAGACGGGGATCAAGCGGTTCTCGGCACGCTGGTCTGGGATGGCCACGATGGCAAAGCTGCCCGGCGCGAGCTGGTTTCCAGAATAACTCATCAGCTCAACTTCGATCGCTTGTGGATCCACCAGTTCGCCGAGCACCTTCACGAGTGAGTCCACCCGGCCCAGCGGGGTTAGGGAGCGATTCTCGAGAACCACACAGTCGGAAGTTTGATGCCACTCAAAAGTGCGCGGCGTGAAAATCCCATCCATGACAACCCCTGAGAAAAGTGCGCCCCCCCGAATGGCGAGGACTCCCTCATCGCTGACACTTGCCTCCCAGATCGGCAAAAGCGGCAGCGGCGACGGCTGATAGATTTCCGAGAGTGCTTCGAGGCCCTGCGTTGCGAGTTGCGACCCCGCTTCGGTCATGCCGTAGCTTGCCAGCACCGGCCAACCGAGGTCCCGTGCCGCTTGGCCCGTTTTGGCGTCCAGTTGTCCACCACCAACGACCACCGCGATCAGTCCGCTTGGCGCAGCAATCTTGGCGCTCACGAGGTCATGGACCTGCGTCGGCACCAACGAGGTGTGGGTCACCGCCGTCTCGATCAGCCACTCGCCAAATCGCGCTGCATTCCATCGGTTAGAAAAAACTTGTAGCCGACACTCCGCACGATAGGCACGCGCCGCCACACCGAAACCACCCACGTGGTGCATCGGCAGGGCAAGTCCCCACGTCGAGTCAGTGGTGACGCACAAGTGAGAATTCACCGCGTCCGCTGACACCAGCAGCGCGTGCTTTGATATTGCCACTTGTTTCGGGGTACCCGAACTTCCCGAGGTTTCGAAGAGCACGTGCCCCTCAAGCTCCGCGAGCGATGGCGCACTCCCGCGCATGGCCAGTGGTGCAAGCTCGTCCCAGAATCCTGGCTGGGTCAATAGAGTCGGGTCCATGGCTGTGCATCGAGAAAATCGTCAAAGCCCAATCCCGTGCCAGCGGGCGGCGTGAAATCAGGCGACCACGGGCCAAGCACCTCAGAAAATTCGTTCGGCTCAAACAGATGATGCGTCTGCAGCCCGCAAAGACCGACGAGCCCCGGGAATTGAAGCTCAAGCCGAGCGGCCTCCCATGCCGCAAATGTCTGGCCTATGGGGTGATCCATGTAACTGGTGAGAATCACCCGTTGCTGATGACTGAGCGCTGCCTCGCCTAACAGAAATGGCTCATCCACCGCCGGTTTGATGACCATGAATTGCGCGGCCTTCGACAAGGGTGCGGCCTCGTGATCGACCGCGAGATTCACCCGAGTTTTTTGGTGAAGCTCATTCCAGCCAGATTCTGAATACGGGCAGGGATCTTCTGCGAAATCGATTGCGATGCGAGTGCCATCTTTGAGCCCTAACAGAAATTCAGCGGCAGCATCCGGCGTAAGTGACTCATTGAAATCTAGGCGCCAGCGGACCGCTGGAAACTCTAACGTCATGGCGTCGAGAAATTTCATTTCTGCGCTGAGATCGCGCCCCGCCTTGAGCTTTACCGTGGTGAACCCCGCCTCGACTGCGCGGACCAACTCGGCGATGTCGCCCGTCGCGAGCGTCGCGTGGCTCTTTGGCACCTCCATTTCCTCAAACAACGAGTGATCGAACACCCGCGCGGCGCGGTCGTATTCCGTGCAACGAATCGCCCGCCGCACAATCGGCCAGCGGCGCGGCCCCGCCAAATCGATTAGACATTTTTCTAATGGAGGGTCACCCAGTTCCGGCCACGGATGAATGCACCCGAATCCCCCATCGATCTGAATCAACGCGCCCTCGAACTCGCGGCGGTTGGTGATGGAGTTCAGAAATCCGCGCGCCTTGAGGCGGTAGCGCGAGATCATCGGTTTTTGGTCGATCAATGTCATGAGAATGTTCGAAAATCAATGACCCATCAGCGCCGCAAAATGGAACGCGGCCGCGAATAAAATCAACTGTACGCCCCCCAATGCAAGCAAGCGGTTGAATGCAGGTCCCGGTGGAAACGTAAGCACGCCCCAGATGATTCGCAGCCCGATGAGAAAAACCGGTGCGCCGGCGATGGCAAGCGCCGGTTGGCCCAGCGCGATCCAGCCGAGGCCAACGAACACCGCGAATTTCACCTCGAGCCAGATCGTCGCCACCGCGAACTTCGGCCCGAAACGGACGGCCAAGGTGCGCTTGCCCGTCTGTGTGTCCTCCTCGCGATCTCGCAGGTTGTTGATGGAAATCAAAATCGCAGATAGCAGGCCGATTTGCAGGCCTAACAGAAGTGCCTCGCGCGACCATTCACCCGTCTGGATGAAGACCGTACCGGTGACCGCCACGAGACCGAAAAACCCGATGACGAACAACTCGCCCATCCCGCGATACGCCAATGGAAATGGCCCGCCGGTGTACCCGTATGCTAGAAACAACGAGGGCAACCCGATTGCGATGATCGGCCAGCCGCGCGCCTGATAGAGAACCACCCCGCAAGCGATCGCGATGCCGAGAAACCCATTGGCAAGCAGCATCACCGTGGCGGGTTTCATCATGCCTGCGGCCGTGACGCGGGTGGGCCCGAGCCTGCGGTCCGTGTCCGCACCTTTGCGAGCGTCGATGGCATCATTGAAAAAGTTGGTCGCGATCTGGATGGCGATGGCACCGCCCAACGTGCAAACCGCAAGTGCGATGTTGAAATGCCCACTGAGTTTCCAGGCCAGCACACAACCTGCCCACACGGGCACGATAGCAGCCGGCAGCGTTTTAGGCCGCGCCGCGAGGAAACTCGCTTTCAGGATCGAGGTACTCACGGACTCAGTGAAACCCGATCTGGCCGACGAATCGACATCATTTCGCAAACGGCACCCAAGTTCTTTCGGCGCGGACGACCCCAACCTTATCTTCCTCACAGATGACGTGGCTGAAGCCTCCGCCTACTTGCAACGTCACGCGGTCAGGCAGTTTGGCTTGCGCCGCAAAAAAGCACCAAGGGCAATCCGCATCTTGGCCGAAAAAGCTCTTTAAAATCAGACCTTGGGGAGGAAATACCCTTGCTGTTTGGGTGAAATCGGCAGGGCGATTTTTTCCATCACCGCAAGCATGTCCTCCCAGATCTGGCGTTTGGTTTGTTGATCGCCGCTTTGCATGAGATGGCTCGGATGGTAGGTGACGCGCACGGCGGTGCCTTCGAGCTCGTGCCACTTCCCGCGCAGATGGGCGACCGACTCGGTGAGTCCTAACAGACCTTCTGCGGCTTTCTCGCCCAGTGCGATCACACAGGTCGGGCGGATAATCTGGATCTCCGCGCGAAGGAACGGAAGAAATGCGGCGATTTCCTCTGCGTTGGGCATGCGGTCGTTGGTCGATTGCCGAGGGGCCGAGGGCCGAAACTTGACGAGATTGGAAATGTAAACCTCCTCGCGTGTGAGCCCCATCGCCTTGAGAATGTCGGTAAGCTTTTGTCCCGCCGGACCCGCAAAGGGCTTGCCCTCACGCTCGTCTTGGTGACGGGGCGCGTCCCCGACCAACATGATCCTCGCATCAGGATTTCCCTCGGAAAAAACCATGACGTCGAGCAGCGATCCCAACGCCTTGGCGGGTGCCCAGTTTTTCGCCTGCCGCTTCAAGGACTCCAATTTTTCCGCTCGCGTATCGCCGCCGACCACGAGCGCCGTCGCTGCAGGGGCTAATGGAGCATCCTCTCCATGATCTAACGGATCTTCCGCGAGCTTGGCAGGTGGTGCCAAGGATGCAGCCGCCGGTTCTGGCGGTGCTTGCCGTGGCGGTAATGCTTGGCCGCCTTTGCTTCTCACAAAAATTTCTCGCAGAGAAACGCGGGCCGCCTCATCGAGGTGGACATGAGTCACCCCGCGAGCCTGCTCAGCTTGCAAGAATTCGAGAAGGGCATCGACCGGACGAATCACAGCGCGATGCTAGCGGCTTGCCTGCGAAGGTGCAACTGTGGGATTGGCGAATCCCCCGCGGCTCTGCAAAATTTTCACTGAGCGAAACTCAGTTTATCGTCGACCTCGAGGTAGTCGAACAAGGTGCTGGCGGCTGGGTCGATCCCCGCTTCCGCACAAACGCCGGCGAACCAGTCTTTCATATCGGGATTGTCAAAGGGGCTCGAAGCTTCGACGCCGTCAGACCAAGCGACCTTTTCGTCCTCGGTCTTGGGAATGCCGTGAGCATCGATCCAAGAGGCGACTTCTTCATTGCTGTGGCCAGCCTCGAGCAGGGTGGAGATTTCTGCACCCGTAACGCCTTTGAAGCCGAAGAGGTACTGGTCGAGCGGGCAGTCGAAGTGGTATTCACCGCTGGTTTCAGCGATGGCAGCGCGGCCTTTGTCGAGCGCGCGGGCAAGGATGACGTAGCCGCCGACGCGAATGCGCGGGCTGGATGGAGCTTCTTTCGTTAGGTCTTTGGCAGGAATTGAGTTCATGGGATGGATGTTGGTTCGGTGAGATGAGGAAATTCAAATGGCGGTGAGGCCTTGGAGCCACTCGCGGAAAACGTTTGAATCTGCTGGGAGAAGGGTAGCTACCTTATCCCGATTCGCCAAAATGGCGAGACGTTCGGGGATTTCCACGCAGTTCGCCCCAAGCTCGGCCTCCATGACATCGAGGAACTTCGCCGGGTGGGCGGTCTCGAGCGTGATGGTTGCACTGGTCGGGTGAGTCGCGCGCCATTTCTGAGCTGCCAACCAACCGACCGCGCCATGAGGGTCGATCTCGTAATCGCGTAGGGCCTTGACCGTGCGGATGGCGGCCCGAGTCTGATCGTCCGAAAATGCCATGCCTGAAATGTGGGTTTTCATTTTCTCCCACGATCCACCGAAAAGTGCCTGCATGCGGACGAAATTCGACGGTGCCCCGACGTCCATCGCGTTGGAAATCGTCTGGACGCTCGGGCGTGGCGAGTATTGGCCACTGCGCAGGAATTCTGGGACCACGTCGTTGCGGTTGGTGGCGGCGACGAATTGCTCGACGCGCAGGCCGAGCTGCATCGCGAGCAGGCCGGCGGTGAGATTGCCGAAGTTGCCCGATGGGATGACGAAGGTCGGATCGACCCCCAACGGCAACTGGCGGGCGGCGTGGAAGTAGTAAAAACTTTGCGGCACGAGGCGCGCGAGGTTGATCGAGTTGGCAGAGGTTAGGTTGAGGCGCTCCGAGAGCTCACGGTCGAGAAATGCGGATTTGACCAGCGCCTGGCAGTCATCGAATGACCCTTGGATCTCAAGCGCCGTGATGTTTCCACCGAGCGCAGTGAGTTGTTTTTCCTGGAGTCCGGAAACCTTGCCTTGTGGGTAGAGGATGACCACTCGGGTGTTGGGGACATGGTGGAATGCCGAAGCAACCGCCCCGCCCGTGTCGCCAGAAGTCGCCACCAACACCGTTAGCTCGCGGTCATCATCGCGGGTGAGCCAGGCCATCAGCCGGGCCATGAAGCGCGCACCAAAGTCCTTGAACGCGAGCGTGGGCCCGTGGAACAACTCCAGCACATGATCGCCCGGGCCAATCGTCACCAACGGCGCGTCAAACGCAACCGTGCCATCGACGATGTCGCGCAAGGCGTCGGTCGGCACATCTTCATGGAAAAAGGCATTTGCCACCGCAAAGCCAAGCTCCTGAAAGCTCAGGTCTCGCCAATTTTGCCAAAACTCCTCGCCAAGTACCGGCAGCACATCGGGCATGTAAAGCCCGTTGTCCGGCGGCAACGAGCGGAGGATCGCCTCCTTGAGGTCAACGCGGTGGGCGGGGTTGTTCGTGGAATGGTAGTGCACGGCAAAGAAAGCGCGGATGTTTCAGGATGGAATCGCTGGTCTAGAATGCGAGGGTTGGTGGTGGCCTACTCACTCGATCACATGGACGCCACGAGGATTGATCCGTGAGACGTAGGACTGGTTTTCGATCGGGATGGAATTGAAGACCTTGCTGATCGCCTCGGCGACTTTTCGTGCGACCTCTTCACCCTCGCAGAGTGCGAAGACCGAGGGTCCGGCACCGGAGATCGAGAAGCCGAGTGCGCCCGCAGCGAGGGCGGCGCGCTTGGCCCGGTAGAATTCTGGGATGAGTTTCTGGCGGCGCGGTTCGGCGATCACGTCGTGGATCGAGCGGGAAATCAAACCGTAGTCTTCTTGGATCAAGCCGCAAAGGAGGCCTCCGAGGTTGCCAATCTGTTGGGTCGCATTTTCGAGCGGGATCTCCTTCGGCAGGATCTCGCGAGCGACTTTTGTTAGAATCTCGATGTCCGGATGGACCACGGCTGCCCAGAGGTTCTTGGGTGCGGGGATTTGCGCGAAGTCGAGTTCATCGTTCGAGCGGATGAATACGATGCCACCGAAGAGACAAGGTGCCACGTTGTCGGCGTGCCAGGCTCCATCCGCCGAAGCTTCACCTGCCATCGCAAATGGCAGGAGTTGTTTTTTACTCAGCGGGTTACCGATGAGCTGGTTCACGGCGAAGGCACCCGCGACCGATGATGCAGACGAAGAACCCAGCCCGGAGCCGAACGGCATTTTCTTGTGGATCTCCATTTCAATTCCACGGTCGGTCATGCCGAGATGCTTGAGGAGGTCGAGCGCCGCGACGCCCGCGCAGTTTTGCGTGGGGTTTTTCGGGAGCTTGCCATCGTCGCCCGTGATTTTGGTGATGTGGAGTCCGGGCTTGTCGCAGTGACGGACGACGATTTCATCACCAGGCGAGTCGATGGCGAAACCGAGGACATCGTAGCCACAGGCCACGTTGGCCACCGTGGCGGGGGCAAAAACACGAATTTCAGAATCGTTGGACATAATGCTGCATCAAGGGATTGGGTGCGGATTGTGCGCGGAGGACTCCCGCTTGTTCAAGCCTAGAAAACTGATGCTGCTGACCTTAGAAAGGCCACCAGCCTGTGCGCTTCCGCTTGTATGGCCCATCGCCGACCGAAAGCACCTTCAGGTGCGTGCGGGTGAGCCCGTCTCCCTGGAAACCAAGCTTCTTCGCCGCACGGGGTGTGAGGTCGAGGATCCGGCCTGGAATGAACGGCCCGCGATCATTGATCCGGACGTTGAGCGACTTGCCATTCCCGAGGTTGGTGACTTGCACGACGCAGGGCAGTGGGAGAGTCTTGTGCGCTCCGGAGAGGTGCCACGGCATGACCTTTTCCCCGAGCGAGGTTGTCCCGCGCTTGAGACCGAAAAACGCGGACTCGTCGTACCAGGAGCAGGTCCCCGTTTCCTCAAACTTCAAGGCTCGGTCGACACTCATCGGTTGGTAATTCTGGCCTCGCACCTTGTAAGAGCGCGTCATGTATCCGGAATAACTGCCCGTAAGCGACGAGCATGACGCAGAAACAAAAACCGCCATGCCACTCACAGCGGCAAGGCGGAAAAATGAACGACTGAAACATGAACGGATCACGACTTGCGCTTCCGGATCACTTGGAGGGTCGTGGCGACCTTGTCCTTCATCTCCTTGCCGGGCTTGAACTTCACCGCTGCCCGCGCAGGGATCACCACATCCTTGCTCGGATCTTTCGGATTGCGGCCGACCTTTGCCTTCATCTCGCGCACTTGAAAGGCACCGAAATTCCGCATAACCACCGTGTCACCTTGAGCAAGCGAATCCGTAACCTCATCGATGAGCGTCTGGACGATCTCCAGCACATCCTGTTGAGTAATCTCAAGCCCCTTTGAACCGAGTTTATCGGTGATCTTGATAACGAGTTCGCGTTTGGTGATGGTAGCCATTTAGAGGAAAGCGTTGAACGATTGGTTAACTGATGTGAGTGAAGCACTGAACGAGCCGATTTGTCCCGCCTAAAGTTGCTGAAGCCAATGCGATTTTCGTGCCAGCGGCGAGAGAAATTGAAAGATGACTGAATCGTCAGAAAAAACGGAATATTCAGTTTAATTCGGCAGATGCGAACATCTCCCGAAATTACATGTTAGATTTCGCCATGACACTTTCGGTGGTTTTGAAGTGGAGCTTGGCCACTTTAGCGAGGGCGTCTGGCCCCTCACGCGCGACCCATTCACGGGCAGCATGGATCACTGCAGCCGAGGCCCCAAGGGGTAGCACGGTGCCGGACGTCAACGAGGTCTTATCGATCCAGTCGATGAATGCCTCGCGGGCGAGGATCGACGCGGCGGCAACCGCGGTATCGGATTCGCCCTTGGTGCGTTGGTCGAGTTTGAGTGTGAGACCCTTGGACTGAAGCGCCTGTTGGAGAATTTCAGGTCTGGCGAATTGATCGCTCAGCGCGCGTGGGCAAGCGGGTCGAGCTGCCACCAAGTTCTGAATCGCTTGGGCGTGACCCCAGGCGAGCATGCGATTGAGGTTTTTGAAGGAGGCATGCAGGGTATTGTACTTCTCTGGACTGATGACTACGACCGTGGTGATGCACCCGGGAGTGTCACGAATCTTCGCGGCAAGCTGACGGATGCGGTTGGCGCTGGTGATACACTTCGAATCCATGATCCCCGCTTGGATCAGCCCCCGAGTGATCTCGGCATCGGTGTAAACCCCCGCAATGACCAAGGGGCCGAAATAGTCGCCCTTGCCGCTCTCATCGACTCCGAAGTGGGGCGCAAAGTGCTCGGCATCATGCACCTCTTCGTAGCCCAACTTCGCCACCCCGGTCACCTCCGGCTCCAGCGTGAAGCGGATGAAATCTTCCGTCTCTTTCCCTTGGATCAAAACCTTGGGCCCCTTCTCATAAACGGTGACCGTCAACTTGCCCTTACGAGCCGCGAAGAGCGAGTAAGGCTTCGCTTCAAAATCATAGCCCTGCCGATCTAAGACCTCTCGCAAGGTTTCCGCCTGTTGGTGACTGAGCGCTGCGGTGTAGGAATTCACGGATGGGAATCCTAAAAAATCGCAGCCTCGAAATCAAGGATGGATCTGGGCCCCACGCCCGGTCCGTAATCCAACCCAACCGATTTTCCGCCTTGAACCTTGCTGGCCGCGCTCAAATTGAAGAGGCTCGACGTCATGCGATTCTTGATCTCCTTACTCATCACTCCACTTGCCATCGCTCATCCGGATCACACAACCTCGCCAGGAGACGCCCCCCAATCCGCGGTGATCACTGGAAACGGATCTTGGACTTATCAAGCCGTCCCACACTGGGGCAAGCTCCCCGATGGAAAAATCATCGGCCCAACTCACGGCGGGGTAGTCGTGGATGACGAAAGCGGGCTCGTCTATGTTTCTACGGACTCCGCCATGGCGGTGTTGGTCTATCAGCCTGACGGAAAATTCCTCCGCAGCATCGCCCCCGAATGCAAGGGCTTCCATGCCATGGCGATCCGCAAGGAAAACCAAAAGACCATCATCTACGGCGCCCAACTCAACGGCAACAAACCACCCCTGCGCATCTGCAAAATCGACACCGACGGCAAGATCCTCCTAGAAATCCCAAACGCCTCCACCGGCGATATCCCCGGCGGATGGACTGGACTCACCGGCGTGACCGTTGCACCGGATGGATCGATTTTTGCATCGATGGGCTACGGATCAAACATGATCCACAAATTCAATGCAGACGGCAAACTCCTCAAGTCTTTCGGCGGCCCAGGCGCCGATGAAAAGCAATTCAACACGCCGCATGGTCTGGCCATCGACCCTCGATTTGGCGAGCCCCGCTTGCTCGTAGCAGATCGGGAAAAACGCCGCATTGTTCACTTGGACCTAGAGGGAAATTGGATCGGCGTTCACGCACGCCACCTCCGCCGCCCGTGCTCGGTGAGTATGTTCGGCGATCACCTCGCAGTCGCCGAGCTGGAGTCCCGCGTGACCATCCTCGACGCATCGGGCACGCCCGTCGCCTTTCTCGGGGACAATCCCAACCGAGATCAATGGGCGAAATTTGGCGTGCAGCCGCAAGACTTGAGACTCGGAATCTTCACCGCACCCCACGGATTGAGTTTCGACCAAGCCGGCAACCTCTATGTCGAAGACTGGAATAAAACCGGCCGAGTCACCAAACTCATCCGGCTTTCTCCCTAAAGGATCGGTGCTCCAGATACCGATGACACCCAAAAGCGGCTCCCCATGAGGCAAGTCCGTACACTAAAATGCGCAGCATCAGCCATGGCCCGCTAAAAAACGGCTGCCAAAGCCAAGGCAGGATCCACCCCAACAGCAGTGGCATCGGTGCGTGAAACAAATACAACCCGAAGCTGATCCGGCCCACATGCTGGATGACGGGATGATCCAAAATTTTCCCGCGCACTCCACGAAAACCGGCCATGGTCGCGGAAATCAACCCCGCAAAAACCACGGACACCAAGGTCTGTTGGATGTAGCGCAGCCCTGCAATGGGGCGGCCCACTTCATTGCAGCCATAAAGCAACAAGTACCCGCCAAACGCGAGCCACGCGCACCCTCTCAGCCGGCCGTCACCAAGTACCATTCCCCGCTCGACCGCCAAGGCAAGCAAGGCCCCGACACCGAAATAATCCAACGCGGTCAGGGTGATCGCCTCGCTGTGATGTATTTGCGGAAACTCACTTGCAATCCACATCCTCGAGAGGGGCGCTAACACCACCCATCCCACAAAGACCAGCCCAAGCATCCGGCGCGGCACACCGAAAACCACCAGCGGCCACAGCAAGTAAAACTGCATCTGGATCGCCAACGTCCAATAGTGCGCGGTGCCCGATGGCCACTGCTCCATGAACGCCATGTGGAAGTTCGCCACATGCCCAAAATAGGCCATTAAATGCTGTCGGATGTCGGGCGCTCCAACCAAAACCGCAAACACCATGGCCGCATAGCAGGGTATTAAAATGCGAATCATCCGCCGCCTCTGAAAATAGAAATAAGCCCGCACTCGCCACGCCCCGCCAAGATGCTCCCCCGCCGCACGCTCTCGAAGTAAGATCCGCGTGATGAGAAATCCGGTCAGCGTGAGGAAAAAGAACAACCCAATCTCGAAAGGAAATGGCCCACGCCACTCACGAGGCGCCCAGTGATGCCACATGACCCCAAGCACCGCAAAGGCCCGCCAACCATCCAACTGGGTATTTCGAGTCGTCGCCAATTCGCAGAAGAGTTTTCACCTTCAACCCACCGCCCGCAAGTGCAATGCCACGAAGCATCCGATCCCAAACGCTTTCCCACTTCCCGCTTGGAATTCCCACCATTCCCCTGTTCCTTTGCCGCGAGATGCGCTGCTTTTATTCACAGGAACTGGAACTCGACCTACCGATCGGTCATCCATTTCCGATGGAAAAATTCCGTGTCTCGAAGGACATGCTGCTCGATGGCGGCATCCTCCGCCCGGAGGAAATCATCGAGGTCCGCGCTGCCAGTGTCCATCTGCTGCAGCGCGTCCACGAAAAGGATTACATCCAGAAAATCGCCTCCGGCCTGCTCGACCGCAAAGAACAACTCCGCCTCGGACTGCCCGTCACCCCCCAGCTCTATCACCGCAGCCTGACGGAAGTGGAAGCCACCCGACTCGCGTGCCATGCGGCGCTGGAAGAGGGTGTTGCCGTTTGCCTCGCAGGTGGCACGCACCACGCTTTTCGCGGCCATGGCGAGGGCTATTGCGTGTTCAACGACGTCGCCATCGCCATCCGCGACCTCCAAAATAAGCAGCCAAATATCCGGATCATGGTGGTAGACACCGATGCCCACCAAGGCAACGGCACGGCGGCGCTGCTCGGCGACGACCCTCGCGTGTTCACCTACTCGATTCATGTCGGCAGAAATTATCCGACTCACAAAGTGGCCGGCAGCCTCGACATTGAGACCGTCCGCTACGTCGAGGGCGACATGTACCTCAAGCAGCTTTTCGTGAGCCTCGCCGGCGCCTTGGACGCCTTCGTCCCCGATCTCGTGATCTGGATTTCCGGCGCGGACAATCATCGCAACGACCGCTTCGGACAAATGTACCTCTCGCTGAAAGACATTCAGCGTCGTGATGAAACACTCCTTGCCGCATTCATCAAAAACCGAATCCCCGTGGCAGTGCTCTACGGCGGCGGCTACAACCGCCAACCTGAATTCACCGCGAAACTCCACCGCAATACCATCGCCACCGCCAAGCGACTCGCCACCGAGTTCCGCGGGATCTAGCCCCACTTCATTTTCATCTCACCAATCTCTAATATTCCAATCGTTTTGAACGATTCATCCGCTCACTCCCGATCCATGCCAAAAGGTCTAGCAATTTTAACATCCGGCGGCGACTCCGCAGGGATGAACCCTGCCGTCAAATGCGCCGTCGAGTACGCCAATCAAAAAGGCTACCAAACCCACTTGGTCTATGACGGCCTGCGTGGCCTGATCGCCGACAACATCGTGCCCGCCACCCGCGACTTGGTCTCAGGCTTGCTTCACCGTGGTGGCACCTTGCTGCGTTCTTCACGCTCGCCCGAGTTCTTCGACATCGAGGTGCGCCGCAAGGCCTATGAAAACCTCGTGCGCCGCGGCATCGGGAATCTCATCGTCATCGGCGGCGACGGTTCATTCCGCGCACTCAACCAGTTCCACAGCGACTTCGGCATCCCATTCGCCGGGATCCCCGCCACCATCGACAACGACATCGCGGGAACCGACTACTGCCTCGGAGTCGATACGGCACTCAACGTGATTCGCGAATCCGTGGACTCCATCCGTGACACCGCCAGCTCGTTTTCCCGTGCCTTCGTGATTGAGGTGATGGGGCGCCACTGCGGCTACCTCGCCCTAACCAGCGCCCTCGCCTGCGGCGCGGAAATCTGCCTCGTTCCGGAAATCCCCTACGACCTTGAGTCAATCGGCGCACGCCTCAAACACGACATCGCCAATGGCCGCCGCTACGTGATCGCCGTAGTCGCCGAAGGCACCAAAATGGGCGACTATCTCACCCGCTGGATCAACGACTCCATCGGCATGGAAGCGCGCCTCACCGTGCTCGGCCACGTGCAACGCGGTGGCTCCCCCACCGTCCAAGACCGCATCATGGCCTATAATACCAAAATCCGCTAGGTTTTAGACTTCCAATCCTTGGGGCACTGCTTCAGTCTTCGGCATGGCTCGAAGCTTACCGACATTGGGAGAGGAATTGGTCCAACAGATTGAAGCCGCGTGGGCC
>Ga0164294_10002106_pt1 | contig 18185 bp, 18 predicted proteins | sample GEODES005metaG_FD_111479 | JGI IMG/M metagenome (GOLD analysis project Ga0164294, IMG submission 111479) | Oligotrophic lake water microbial communities from Sparkling Lake, Wisconsin, USA - GEODES005 metaG | ecosystem: Environmental > Aquatic > Freshwater > Lake | place: USA: Sparkling Lake...
CCGGGCCACCAGAAGTCGGATCGACCGAATGCTCTGAGGCTCGTCACGCAGTGTCCGGCGCAGCCGGGCGATATGGCGCTGTTGACGCCAGAGGGTGCCGTAGGCCATCAGGACGGCCACCGCTGCGAAGAACGCGATGCCGATGGCGCCGCCGATTCGCCATCCGAGTCCGCCGGTCCACAGCGAGTCGTCGGCGAGGATCCCCGCGACGATGAGCACACACAACACCGTGGTGACGGCCATGGCGATCCGCATCCGGGTCGACGTTTCCGCCACCCGGGTCAGCAGCGCGTCGAACCCCGGGTCATCCATCGTCGGTACCGGCGTCGGCCAGGTCGGGCCGGTAGCGGTCGCCGAACTGCGCCCCGGTGACATCGTTGCGGATCGCCTCCACCATGGGCTCCAGCGCCGCCGGGCCACCGTCTCGCCATGTTTCGATCTCGCTGGGCTCCAGGAGGAGAGACCGTTCATACAGGCCCACCGTTCCGCACACCACGGACAGGACCAGACCCTCGGGTATCTCGTCCAACATCCACGACCAGGTCTCGGTGTGGAGATTCACCCTGTCCTTCGACATGGGGTCAGACTAGCCGCGGCGCCGCATTGGCAGGCGCCATCATCGGCACCACGAAGTCCTCCAACATGGCCCGCTCATCGTCCGCATCGCGACCCGGTGAGATCAGCAGTGACGTCAGCACTCGAATCAGCCAGCGTGCGCGCCGGGAGAGGTCGTCGCTGTCGTTGAGCGACTGCAGGAAGCCCGCTGTCAGTGTCTGAATCACCTGGGACTGCTCGGCCATCTCGGCGCCCAGGGGGGTATCGGCGAACCACGATGAGAGAGCGGGGTTTTCCCGTACCAGTTCCAGTGCACCGGTCAGCCCCGCCAGCAGTCGTGTCTGCGGATCGGAGATTCCGACCAGAGACGTTGCCAGCGTGCGGTGCACCGCGCGAGCCTCACGATGGACATAAGCGCGGTGCAGTGCCTCACGGTTTTCGAAGTAGCGATACAGCGTGGCCCGGGAACACCCGGCGGCGCGGGCGATCTCATTCATCCCGATACCGGCAACGCCGTGCCCTGCGAATAACTCGCCGGCGGCATCGAGAATCCGTTCCGCGGCGACCTCGGCTCGTCGTGATCCCAGCCAGTCGCCACCGCTCATGTCAGCTGCCCATCCGAATCGGCACCGATAACGGCCGCCGCACGTAACTGCCGCCCGCCCAGGCGATTCCGGCCTCGTCGACTTCGAAGTCGGGGCATCGGGCCAGCAGTTCGGTCAGGGCGACCCTCGATTGCATACGAGCGGCCGCGGCACCAAGGCAGTGGTGGGCACCGTGGCTGAAGGTCATGATATTGCGCGGTTTGCGGGTCACGTTGAGTTCGCCGGCGTCGGGACCGAACTGCCGCTCATCGCGGTTGGCCGACCCGTACAGCAGCAGTACCTTGCGGCCGGCCGGGATGGTGCGCTCTTCGATCGTCACATCGCGGGTGACGGTGCGGGCCAGGCCTTGTACCGGTGAGGTCAGGCGCAGGAACTCTTCGATCGCGTCACTGATCAACTCGGGCTCTTGCGCCAGCAGCATGCGCTGGTCGGGTCGCTGATGCAGCAATTGCACGGCGCCGCCGAGCAATCCGGTGGTGGTGTCGTTACCTCCGGTGACCATGGTGAACGTGAAAGCCAGGATCGACAGCGTGCCGGCGAAATCGCCATCGGCTCCGACACCGGCCGCCACCAGATGGGACACGGTGTCGTCACCGGGATCGCGCCGACGCCGTTCGATCAACTCGCTGAAATAACCCATCATGGACACCACCGCGTCACCGGCGCCCGCGACGCCACTGGGGCCGGACGCGCCCGCCGCCACAATGGCGTCGGTCCAGCCGTCGAACTGTGCGCGATCGGCATCGGGCACCCCGAGATAGTGCGCCACCACCATGGAGGGCAGCGGCTTGAACAATTCGGCGATGATGTCCCCGCCGCCCTGTGCCCGCATCCGCTCGATGCGTTCGATGACGAATTCGCGCACTTTCGGCTCGACCGACTCGACCTGGCGGGGAGTGAACCCCCGGGCGACCAGTTTGCGGAACTCGGTGTGGGCCGGCGGATCCTGCATGACCATCGGGGGGTTGTCGGCCAGACCGATGAGTTCCAACTCGTTGTAGTTGACGGTGAGGCCTTGCGCGGAGGAGAAGGTCTGGTGGTCGCGGGCCGCACTCCAGATATCGGCGTGCCGGGACATCACCCAGTAGTCATGTGGCGAGCCCGCACCGACGTGGTGCACCGGTTCGCTATCCCGGAGTGCGGCGTACATCGGCCAGGGATCAGCCCAGGACGGACCGCTGAGGAGTGTGAATTCCGGCTGAGACATTTCGGTCCGCATGTCTCATGATGGTGATGTTCGGTGCCGGAAGTCAATGAGGGACACCGCGGTAGTGCTCGACGCGTGACCGACCTAGCCGCTGGCGGCGGCCTTCGCGGCCCGGTCCGCAGTCCTGGCGGCCCGGGCTGAGCCCTTGGTGGCCCGGTCGGATGCCCGTGCCACTGATGTCTTGGCCCGACTCGGGGAGGCGTCGGCGGCGGCGGATTCGGTATCGGCGGCCGGCACCTCGGCAACCGGAGCCGCCACCTCGGCCGGGGCCGAGTCGCCCTGCCGTGCGGCGGTGGGCGCGGTCACCGCGGCGGCACTGGCGACGGTGCAGCACGGGTTGTTACGGATGCCGCCGTCACCGAAGTCGCTGAAGTCGCCGACCCGCTGGCCCACGCTGGTCAGCACCGAGCGAATGCTCGGTGGGGTGACCGTCTGGACGACGCCGATATCGGGGTAGTCGATGTCCTCAAAGAGGCCGACGCCCACCGTGAGCGCTGTGACCGCGCCGAGTAGGCCGGAGCCGGGATCGAGGAGGCCGTTGACGGCGGCGTTCCAGGCGCCTTCGATATTCAGGCTGGCGAGATTGGACGCGACATCGGTGGCGACGGCGATCGCCGTCTCAACCAGGTAGGTGGTGCCTGCCACGGTCGCCTCGGCCAGGCCGGAAACCAGCCTGGGCAGGGTGTCGGTCAGAAGGGTCGTAGCGTTGGCGACCACGTTGTTGAGGATGTAGGTGCCGGCCTGGATTCCGGTGGCAATTCCGTCCTGCAACGGAGCCAGGATTTGGGTCTGCAGTTCGGCGATCGCCGCGTCGATTTGGCCGGCCAGCGCCAACTGGGCGGCGGTGATCAAGGCGAAGGGTGTGTTGAAGACCGCATCGGACGCCCCGATCGCGACGCCGGTCACGCCGTAGACGGTCGTGTCGATATACCCGGACAGGTTGGTCAGGACCGCGCTCAGCGCGCCGTTGGAGAACTGATTGACCGCATCCGGGATCAGTCCGACATATATCGGTGCGTAGACGAACGTGAAGTCGGAGTTGTAGAACGAGTCCGGCCAGAACAGATCACTCGGACTGGGCAGCGTGTCCTGATAGAAGATGCTCTCCGAGGTCAAGGCGAGGGTGCCGAGCAGTTCCGCCACCGGGTTGGCGAATGCGGACAGCTGAATCGCGGCAGAGACCTGCTGCGGCGAGGCCAGCAGATCGGGCTGGGCGATCGGGGCGACCGCGACGGCCGTCGCGCTGAGGGCTGCGACGCCCGCGGTCAGTTGCGAACGCAAAGACAATTGCACGGTGGGTTTCCTCCCGGGGTTGACCTGCAGAAAAACGACAAAAAATTATTTGACTCTGCCGGAGGTGCGTGCTGGGCGCAAGCCCCAACCTCAGATCAGCGCGCCGGGGTTGAGGATGCCGTCCGGATCCAGCGCCGCCTTGATCCGGCGGTTCAGCGCCATCGCTTCGGGCCCGAGTTGGCCGGCCAGCCAGGGTTTCTTCAGCCGACCCACGCCGTGCTCGCCGGTGATGGTTCCACCCAGCGCGATTGCCAGATCCATGATGTCGCCGAATGCCTTGTGCGCCCGGGCGGTCATCGCGGCGTCGCTAGCGTCGTACACGATCAGCGGGTGGGTGTTGCCGTCCCCGGCATGCGCGATCACCGAGATCATCAGCCCGGCGTCGGCGGCGATCTTCGCCACCCCGCCCACCAGGTCGGCCAGTTTGGGTAGCGGTACGCCGACATCCTCGAGTAGCAGCGAGCCTTTGGCCTCGACCGCCGGGATGGCGAGCCGGCGGGCTGCGACGAAGGCCTCGCCCTCCACCGGGTCATCCGTCGAAAAGCATTCGGTCGCACCGGCGTCGTTGAACACCTGTGCCATGAACTCGGCATCCTGGGCCCCCGCAGGGCCGCGGTCGTCGGAGGCGGCGACCATCATGGCGGCAGCATTGCGATCCAGGCCCATCCGCAGCTTGTCCTCCACCGCGTTGATCGCGACGGCATCCATGAACTCCAGCATGGACGGGCGGATCTTCCCGGTGATGGTGACCACCGAACTTGTTGCGGCTTCCACTGAGTCGAAAGTGGCGACCACCGTTGCCGTGGTGGTCTGAGGCGGCAGCAGTCGCAATGTCACCTCGGTGACCACCCCCAGGGTGCCCTCGCTGCCGACGAAGAGCTTGGTCAGGCTCAGCCCGGCCACGTCCTTGAGGCGCGGACCACCGAGGCGCACCGCGGTGCCGTCGGCCAGCACTACCTGCAGGCCCAGTACGTAATCGGTGGTGACGCCGTACTTGACGCAGCACAGTCCGCCGGCGTTGGTGGCGATATTGCCGCCGATGGAGCAGATCTCGTACGACGACGGATCTGGCGGGTACCACAGTCCCTGGGCCGCAACGGCTTTCTTCACTTCGACGTTGAGCAGACCTGGCTGCACGACGGCGGTTCGGGTGACCGGGTCGACGGTGATCTCGCGCATCTTCTCCGTCGAGAGCACGATCCCGCCGTCGACCGCCGTCGCCCCACCGGAGAGTCCGGTGCCTGCGCCGCGGGGCACCACGGGGACGCGGTGAGCGCTGGCCCAGCGCAGCACGGCCTGAACCTCCTCGGTTGAGGTTGGCCGGACCACCGCCAGCGGCATGCCGGCGTCCGGGTCCATGGCATAGTCGTGCCGATAGGAGGCCAGGATCTCCGGGTCGGTGACGACCACTCCGGCGCCGAGCTCGTCGATCAGAGCTGGCAATGCGCTCACCGTCATGAGTTCCTCCGGGGCCACGGCATGTCGTTCTGTAGCGAGCACAGCGCTGCGACGATCACGTCAACCGACTCCTCGGTGGTCTGCTGATCCGTCCACACGGTCACATCGTAATTGAGGCCATGTGAGTGGCATAGCTCATTGCTCCGCCGGGCCAATCCGAGAGGTCTTCCTTCAAGCCCGCCGTCGCCCCTGGAGGCTTCGCGACGCTCTAACTCCTCTACCGAGCAGAAGACTCCGACCAGAAAGATCTGAGCCCCGGCATCCCGGATAACGGCGATCGCCTCGTCGCCCCAGTCCCTGTCCTGGAGGAAGTGATCGATGATGAGATTTGTACCCAGTTTGAGATGCTCACCCCAACCGCGCTGAATTCCGGACAGCAAGACCCGGGTGTGGTCGCTCAAAACGAGTCGTGCTCGCAGGTTTCCGCCGTGGCTGCCGTCAGTATCGATCTCATCGATGTATTCCCAAGCGGCGCGACCGTCGTGCGGCTCGCGAGAAGCAAGCCTGCCGAGATCGCCGCCAGCCAATGCGACGAAACTAATGGGGTGAAGTTTGTCCGCGATCATCAGGACCACGTCATCGAATGCCACACCTGCGAAGGTGGCTGAGTGGTCACCGTCGGCAATGTCGGTCAGACGCTCCTGCAGTGCTCGACACAGGGTCGACTTTCCGGATGAACTTGGCCCGTTGACGAGAATCGCGACCGGCGCCGACCGGGCAGTATCGAACTGGTCCACTAGGCCACTCTAGGGGCGACGGCGTCCAGTTCCCGAAACGCCGGAACCCACGGGCACAGCAGTGCGATCACCAGAACCGGCAGCGCGAGGGCAAGGAATGCGAACCGCAACCCGAAGGCGTCCACCAGCGGCCCGGCGATCATGAATCCGACCGGACCGGCCGCGTAGGCCATCGATGTCATCACCCCGACCACCCGGCCGCGCATCTGTTCGGGTGTGCGGGTCTGCATCACGGAGTTGTAGATCGGGCCGATCGGCCCGTACACCAGCCCGACGACGGCGGAGAGCACCAGGATCAGCGGTAGCGGAGGCAGGAAGGCGATGACCGTTGCCGCGGCACCGAAGGTGGCGACCGCGGTCAAGACGGTGGTGCGCTTGCTGGCTACCCGGGACAGCACGGTCCAACTCAGTGCCCCGACCAAGCCGCCGATGGACAGTGCCATCAACACCCAGCCGAGGTGGGCTGCTTGGTTGCGATCGCTGAAGTACTTGGGGAACAGCACACTTTCCATCGGCAGGTACAGGCCCGTGACGGCCAGCTCCAGCAGCCCGAGTGCCCGCAGCACCCGGTTGTTCCAGACGAAGCGCAGCCCCTCCATGACGCCGGACACCACGCCCTCGGGCCGCTCCTCGGGTTCCGGACGATCCGCACCCGGCAGACGCAGCACGGCCATGGCGAGGATCGAGAGGCCGAAGGCCGCGGCGGTGACCCACATGGTGCTGATGCCGCCGAGGGTCGCGATGAGCAGACCGCCGACACCGGGCCCGGTGATATAGGCGAGGTTGAACACTGCTTCGTAGACGCTGTTGGTGTGGTCGAGCGTCCAGTCGGCCCGGCGCGCCGCTTCGGGCAGCATCGATAACCGCGCCGTCATACCGGCCGGATCGAAGAACGCGCCGAATGCGGCCAGGCCGGCCAGTAGGGCGGTGTTGAGTACGCCGACGCCCATGGTGAGCGCCAGCACCGGGATAGCCGCCACCGACAGCGCCGACATCGCGTCGGCGAGCATGGCCACCTGCCGCCTGCCCAGGAAGTCGACCGCGGTGCCGGCGATCAGGGTGGCGATCAACAGTGGCAGAGTGGCCGCCCCCGCGACCACTGCTGCTTCGGTGGCGCTGCCGGTGCGCTGCAGCACCAGCCAGGGGAAGGCGACCATCGAGATGCCGTTGCCCGCTGCGGCCATGAAGGTCGAGCACAGGATCAGCAGTGCCGGCCCCCGCGACGTCCTCACTGGATAGAGCATAGATTCGCCAAGTGAGCCTGCCGCATCCGCGCACCGGAGTGCTGTTCGTATCCCCGGTGCCGCCAGGGTCCGGGTGGCCCGGTGACCCGGCTACCGCTGACACACCCGTCGCCCGCGATGCCGGGCAGGTCGCGGCACTTGCGGGCGCGGTAGGCGATATGGGCACCCTCGATGCCGAAGTCAGCGTCTGCCGGGCCTGTCCTCGGCTGGTCGGCTGGCGGGAGGACGTGGCGGTGGTCAAGCGCCGCGCCTTCGCCGAGCAGCCGTACTGGGGCCGCCCGGCGACCGGGTGGGGTGCGTCGCAACCCCGGATTCTGGTTTTGGGGTTGGCACCGGCCGCCCACGGCGCCAATCGGACCGGCCGGGTGTTCACCGGCGACCGATCCGGTGATCAGTTGTTTGCCGCACTGCACCGCTGTTCCCTGGTGAACTCACCGGAGAGCGTCGACGCCGCAGATGGCCTGGCGACCAACGGCATTCGGGTGGCGGCCGCGGTGCGCTGCGCCCCGCCCGGCAACGCTCCGACACCCACTGAGCGGTCGGCGTGCGAACCATGGCTGAACGCCGAGTGGCGGCTGATCGCACCGCATGTGCGGGTGATCGTCGCGCTCGGCGGCTTCGCCTGGCAGGCCGCGCTGCGCTCGGTGGACGAAAAGATAAGTCCCACGCCCAAATTCGGCCATGGAGCGGTGGCGCAGTTCCCGTCCGGTCTGGTGTTGCTGGGCTGCTATCACCCGAGTCAGCAGAACATGTTCACCGGGCGCCTCACGCCGGCAATGCTGGACGGGGTGTTCAGCGAGGCTGCGAGGCGGGCTGATCTGACGCGGTGATCCGGACTACCGCGATGGGCCGGTCCGTCTTCGCCTGGTACCTGTCATAGCGGTCAGCGTTATTGGCGTTGACGATCCGCCACAGCCGCGGGTAGTCCGGATCATCCGGCAGCACCGCGCGTGCGGTGGCGGAGAATCGCTGACGGCCGACGTTGATCTCGACGCCGTCGCGGGCCTTCAGATTGTGATACCAGCCGGGAGACCGCCGATCGCCACCGTTGGACGCCACCACGAGGTAGGTGTCTCCGTCGAGTGCGTAAGACAACGTGTTCGTGCGTGGCAGGCCGGTCTTGGCGCCGACGGTATGCAGCAGCAGACTGTTGGGCGCGCCGGGGATCCGATGCCCGATCAGACCGCCGGTGCGCTGGTACACCGCGTCATGCACGCGCACGAAGGCCCCGAGCGCCTTCTCGGAGAGCGTGCTCACGGCATTCCCGCCAGAGCGACGCGCAGGATCTCACCGGTGGTCTCCCGGTCGGGGTCGCGGCGCAGCAGCATGCCTTTGACGAAGGACACCTTGTCGCCGTCGCGGCGGGGGATCACATGCAGGTGGATATGGAACACCGACTGCATCGCCGACTTGCCGTCATTAATCGCCACATTGTTGCCGGTGGCGGCCAGTCCGGAGACCCGCGTCGCCTCGGCGATGCGCTTGCCGACAGCCATCATGGTGGCCAGCGTCGATACCGGGGTATCGGTGAGATCAACGCTGTGCCGCTTGGGGATCACCAGGGTGTGACCGCGGGTGAACGGGCGGATGTCGAGGATGCCCAGAACGTCGTCATCCTCGTAGACCCGAACGGCCGGTGCAGTCCCGGCGACGATCTCGCAGAACACACATGCCATCGGACCACCGTAGCGGTTCAGCAACACCGGCAGCGGCTACGCTGCGTCCAGTGGACGTCACCGACATCGCCTTCGCTGGCGCGGCCGAACAGGCCCGCATGCTCGCGTCCGGCGCCATCACCGCGCCGGCCCTGCTTGAGCTGTACCTCGCCCGCATCACCCGGGTTGACCGCGAGCTGCGGTCCTACCGGGTGGTGATGGCCGATAGCGCCCGTCGCGAGGCGGCCGCCGCGCAGGAGCGCCTCGACGCCGGCGAGCGGCTGCCCATGCTCGGCGTACCGATTGCGATCAAGGATGACATCGACGTCGCCGGTGAGTTCACCACCTACGGAAGCAGCGCCTACGACCTGCCTGCCACCGCCGACGCCGAGGTGGTGCGGCGGCTGCGGGAGGCCGGCGCGGTGATCCTGGGCAAGACGGCGGTTCCGGAGATGATGCTGTGGCCGTTCACCGAGACGGTCTCCTTCGGCGCCACGCACAATCCCTGGGACCTGGCGTACACGCCGGGCGGCAGCAGCGGTGGCAGTGGGGCCGCGGTGGCCGCCGGCCTTGCGCCGATCGCCCTGGGCTCAGATGGCGCGGGTTCGATCCGCATCCCGGCCGGCTGGTGCGGGCTCTTCGGCCTCAAGCCGCAGCGGGATCGGGTTCCGATCGCCCCGCACGATGATGCGTGGTGCGGGCTCAGCGTCAACGGTCCGCTCACTCGCACGGTCGAAGACGCCGCACTGTTCCTGGACGTGACCCATACCGGTAAGACCCCCCGCGGCGGGTTTGTCAAAGCGGCGGCCCGCAAGCCGGGCCGGTTGCGAATCGCGTTGAGCGCCAAGCTGCCAACCACGATGGTGGGTCGGGTCGGCCGCGCGCAACAGCAAGCCCTCGACGGGGTCGAAAACCTTCTTCGTGACCTCGGGCACGAGGTGTTGTGGCGCGATCCGGACTATCCGGCGTGGGCCGTCTACGGCCATGTGCTGCCGCGGATGTGGCGCGGGGTTTACGAGGATGTGCAGAAGCTGCCGTATCCGGAGCGCCTCGAGCCCCGAACGCGGGCGATCGCGCGACTCGGTGGGCTGATCTCGGACAGCCAGATCGCCAAGGTGCGGGCCGCCGAGCCTGCGCTGGCGGCACGCGTGCAGTCGATCTTTGACGATATCGACGTCGTGGTGACTCCGGGTACCGCGGCCGGGCCGTCGCGGATCGGGCGTTACCAGCATCGTGGCGGTGTCGCCACATTGGCGATGGTTGCATCTCGGGTGCCGTTCAACGCCATCTTCAACGCGACGGGTCAGCCCGCGGCATCGGTCCCGTGGACCCTGGACGGCGAGAGCCTGCCACTGTCGGTCCAACTCGTCGGGCGGCCGTCGGATGAGGCGACGCTACTGTCGTTGAGCGCCCAGATCGAAGCCGCCCGGCCGTGGGTGAACCGGCGACCGCCGGTGTCATGAGCCGCGAATTCGACCCTGGCACCTTCGACCTCGAGTCCTCCGGGTTGCTGGACGGGTTGACCGGGGAGACCCGCGCCGAGCGGGCCGAATTGATCCCGTGGCTGCTGGCACAGGGCATTACCGTCGAGCAGATCCGGGAATCGTTCGCGCCCATGCTGCTGTCGGCGCGGCGGGGCCTCGGCGACGACGGCACCTACCTGTCGGCTCGTCAGATCAGCGAGCAGGTCGGCCTTGAACTCGACGTGCTGAACCGCTTCCAACGGGCCAGCGGGCTGCCCCAGGTCGACGATCCGGATGCACCAATCTTCATGCGACCCGATGGCGACACCGCGGTCCACATCAAACGATTTCTGGAACTGGGTATCAATGCCGAGCATCTGCTGACCGTCGTCCGGGTCCTGGCCGAAAGTCTGTCGAACGCCGCCGAGGTCATGCGTTCGGCTGCGCTGGGCCCCGTCCTTTACCCGGGTGTCACCGAACTCGAGATCGCCAAGGGATCGCAGGCGTTGGTGAGTGCCGCCGCACCACTACTGGGTCCGATGATTCAGGACATGCTCCTGCTGCAACTGCGCCACGCGGCCGAAACCGACGCCGTCAACGCAAGTGAGCGAAAAATCGGGGCACCGCTGCCCGGTGCACGCATGGTGGCCAGCTCGTTTGCCGACCTCGTCGGGTTCACCCGGCTCGGTGAGGAACTCCCGCCGGAAGGCATCGAACTGTTGGCCAACCGGCTGGCTGATCTCGCGCGCGAGGTGGTGGTCAAACCGGTCCGTCTGATCAAGACCATCGGCGACGCCGTCATGTTCGTCTCCACCGACACCGCCGCGCTTATTGATGTGATGCTCGCGCTCATCGACGCCACGGAAGCCGACGACCTACTGCCCCAGTTGCGGGTGGGAGTGGCCTACGGACCGGCGGTCAGTCGCGCCGGTGACTGGTTCGGCAGCCCGGTGAACCTGGCCAGCCGGGTGACCTCGGTCGCGCGACCGGGTTCGATACTGGTCGCGGCGTCGGCCCACGAGCAGATCGGCGACGACGAGCGATTCCGATGGTCCTATGCCGGGGACCGTCGACTGCGCGGGATCCGGGACGATGTCGACCTGTACCGGGTGCGTCGCGCCACGGATCCGGAAAGCACCTGACTTCAGCGCTTCCGCAACACCGCTCTGCCGCCGATCACCGTCGCCGCAATCAGCAAAAGAATCGCCCAACCCGGGCTCGCCAGCCACCACACCAATCCGGCACCGATCAGGACCGGTGACACCGCGAACAGCACCATCGCCGGATGCTGCCGGACCACGTCGCGGGCGGCACGGGCGCGCTGGGGATCAAGCTCTTTTCCTGCCATAGATCCAGTATCTCGCATGGTGTGTCGAACAGGTAGTCGGCCGGGTGAAACCGACCACCAACAGGGTTGCGAAGGAAAATGCCCGGCGGCTAACCCGAGCGGGTCATCGTCCAGTAAGCACCGGCTCTTCCAAGGAGTTCCGTATGACTGCCCTGCTCAACTATCCGGCCACCTTCGATGACGACGATGAGATCCGCATCACGGATGGTGGAGAGCCGGTGGGCGATGATGAAACTTGTTCTTTCCCTGCGTAATTCGATCATCGCCTGTTGAACCAGCAGCTCGGTGCGAGTGTCCACCGAACTCGTCGCCTCATCGAGTATCAGAAGTTGCGGCCGGGCCAGGAAGGCGCGGGCGATCGTGATGAGCTGCTTCTCGCCTGCACTGAGATTGCTGCCGTTGTCCGCCACCCTGGTCTGATAGCCGTCGGGAAGTGACCGGACGAAGTTATCCACGTAGGCGGCCCGGGCTGCTTCGACGACATCATCATCTGTTGCCTCGGGCCTGCCGTAGGAGATGTTCTCGGAGATCGTCCCGCCGAACAGCCAAGTGTCTTGAAGCACCATTCCGATCCGGGACCGCAATGACTGCCGACTCACCTCTCGGATGTCGACACCGTCGAGCAGGATCCGCCCAGAGTCAACATCATAGAACCGCATCAAGAGGTTCACCAGCGTCGTCTTGCCGGCGCCGGTCGGGCCGACGATCGCAACCGTGGTTCCGGGCTCAGCGGTGAACGAAAGATCCTCGATCACCGGTGTGCCTGGCTGATAGCTGAACCAGACGTTGTCGAATTGGACCCGACCGCGACCGCTGGGGAGTTCGGTTGCCGCTGAGACTGATTCCTCGGGTTCGTCAAGAAAGTCGAACACCCGCTCGGCACTGGCCACCCCGGATTGCAAAGTGTTGTACATACCGGCGACCTGGGTCAGGGGCTGGTTGAACTGACGCACGTACTGGATGAATGCCTGCACGCTGCCGAGCGTGATCTGGCCGGTCGCCACCTGATAACCGCCGAGGACCGCAACCGCCACATAACTGAGGTTGCCGACGAATATCGTCGCGGGGGATACCAGGCCGGAGAAGAACTGTGCGCCGAAGCTTGCGCGATAGACATCGGTGTTGAGCTCACCGAACTGTTCCTGAGCGGAAGCGCGGTGGCCGAACGTCCGCACCACAGTAAAGCCGCTATAGGTCTCCTCGATATGGGCATTGAGCCGACCGGTATTCGCCCATTGCGCGATGAACATTTTCTGTGACCGGCGTGCGATTGCCCGCGTCACCCACAGTGAGAGCGGCACCGTGCACACGGTGATCAGGGTCAATAGCGGCGAAATGGTCAGCATCATCACCGACACCGCGATGACTGAGAGCGCCGCGGTGAAGAGCTGACTGATGGTGATCGACACCGAAGTCTGGATGTTGTCGACGTCATTGGTCACCCGGCTCAGTAACTCACCACGTTGACGCGAGTCGAAATATGACAGCGGTAGACGATGGACTTTGTCTTCGACCTCGGAGCGCAGCGCGGTGATGGTTCGCTGGACGATGCTGTTCAGCAGCCTGGCTTGCGACCAGATGAGAAGTGCAGCAATGAGATACATGATCAGGGCCAGCAATAAGGTGCGTCCCACCGCGGTGAAGTCGACTCCGGTTCCCGGGATCACGTTCATTCCGCTCAGCAGGTCGGCGAAGTTACCGTCCCCGCGGGCGCGTGCCGCAGCGACCGCCTGCTCCTTGGTGATTCCCGCGGGTAGCTGCCGTCCGATCACCCCGTTGAACAACAGATCGGTAGCGTGGCCGAGGACCCGGGGGCCGATCACCGACAGCGCGATGCCCCCGATGGACAATGCCAGCACCGTGGCGATCGCCCCACGTTGCGGCGCAAGGCGCCGGAAAAGGCGCAGTGCCGAGCCGGTGAAATCTCGTGACCGTGCCGCGGCAGGGTCGGTCATCATCGGGCGCATCGCGCCGCGCAGGGGCGGGGTTGTCACAGCCGACCTCCGGCTCCTAGTGACTGCGAGTCGACGAACTCGGTGTACGCGGGACAGCGATCCAGCAACTCGTCATGCGTGCCGGCACCCACCACTCGGCCGGAGTCGAGAACGATGATCTGATCGGCATGGGTCACCGTCGAGATCCGCTGCGCCACAATGATGACGGTCGAGGTCGACGAAACCTCATGCAGTGCCGCCCGGACCCGGGCGTCGGTCCGGGTGTCGAGTGCAGAGAACGCATCGTCGAACAGATAGATGGCTGGCCCGCGGATGACCGCTCGGGCGATCGCCAACCGCTGGCGTTGGCCGCCGGAGAAGTTGATACCGGCCTGCGCGACGCGGGTGTTGAGCCCGTCGGGATGGGCAGCGACGAAGTCGTCGGCCGCGGCCACCCCAAGGGCGGCCCACATCTCGTCTTCTGTCGCATCTGACTTGCCGTAACGAAGGTTGTCGGCCACGGTGCCGGAGAACAGGTATCCGCGTTGCGGCACCAGCCCGAGTGAGGACCATAGACATTCGGTGTCGTAGTCGCGCACATCGACGTCATCGACGCGGACCGAGCCGGCCGTCACGTCGTACAGCCGGCAGATCAACGACACCAGCGTCGACTTACCCGAACCGGTTCCGCCCACGATGGCCGTTGTAGTTCCCGGGCGTGCGGTGAATGACACCCCTTCCAGCACCGGGCGCTCCGCACCCGGATAGCTGAAGGTGACACGGTCCAGCGCGACCGTGCCGTGGATGCCCCCGGTTGGGCTCCGTGGTGAGCGTGGGCTGGTGATGGCCGGCGCGGTGTCCAAGACTTCGGTGATCCGCTCGGCGCACACCGAGGCGCGGGGCAGTATCACCAGGATCAGGGTGGCCATCAGTACGGCCATCAGGATCTGCATGAAATAGGACAGGAACGCGATTAGCGAGCCGACCTGCATCTGGCCGGCGTCGATGCGCAGGCCGCCGAACCAGATCAGCGCGACGCTGGAGATGTTGATGGTCAGTGTCGTTACCGGCAGCATCAGCGCCTGCCAGCGCCCGGCCGCCAGGGCGGCATCCGAGACGGCGTTGTTGGCGGCGGCGAACCGCTGCTGTTCGAAGGGTTCGCGCGCGAATGCCCGGACCACCCTGATGCCGGAGAGTTGTTCGCGCAGGACCCGGTTGATGGCGTCGATCCGGAGCTGCATGCTGCGGAAGATCGGCAGCATCTGCGTCACGATGAGATAGTTGGCAACCGCCAGGACGGGCACGCTGACCACCAGCAGCCAGGACAGTCCGGCATCCTGGTGGATCGCCATGATGATGCCGCCGATGCACATGATCGGAGCGGTCACCAGGACGGTGGCGGTCATCTGCACCAGAACCTGGATCTGTTGGACGTCATTGGTGGTGCGGGTCAATAGTGACGGCGCGCCGAAGCGGGCGGTCTCGCTGTCGGAGAAGGCCGTCACGTGGTGGAACATCGCCGAGCGAACATCGCGGCCGAACCCCATCCCGGTACGGGAGCCGAAATACACCGCGCCAATTGCACAGACACCCTGCAGGGCGGTGACGGCCAGCATCACCAGGCCCAGCCGGGAGATCATTGCGGTATCGCCCTTGGCGACGCCGTCGTCGATGATCGCCGCGTTGACCGTCGGCAGATACAGCGAGGCCAGCGAACTGACGATCTGCAGCACCATGACCGCCGCGACCAGCCACCGGTACGGGAGGACATACCGCCGCACCAGTGCCAGGAGCATCTCGTTACTGTCCCATACCGGCTAGCGCAGGCAAACCGCAGTTCAGCCGGTGTGTCGGCGGTTCATTCCGTGCCTGCCGCTACAGTGCATCATGTGAGAAACAGCAGGTTCGTATGACGGTAACGCGCAGACTCGCGGCCCTCGCTGTCGCCGCTGTGGCGGTGGTCACCTCCCTCGGCGCGTGTTCGAGTTCCACCACTGACCAGTCGCAGTCGACCCAGGCGCAGCAGGATTCGCCGGGCCCCGGCAAGGACGGTAAACACGGGCCGATGTTTCCCGAGTGTGGCGGTATCAGTGACCAGACGCTCGCCGAGCAGACCGGGGTAACCGGCCTGCTGAAGACCGCGGTCAACTCCGTCGGCTGCCAGTGGCTGGCCGGCGGCGGCATCCTCGGGCCGCACTTCTCCTTCACGTGGTACCGGGGCAGCCCGATCGGGCGCGAGCGCAAGACCGAGGAACTCTCGCGCACCAGCGTTGAGGACATCACCATCGAGGGTCATGCCGGCTGGGTCGCGGTGGGTACCGACCCCATGCTGGGCGACAACCTGTGCGAGATTGCGATCGGATTCAACGACGACTTCATCGAATGGTCGATCAGCTTCGCCGAGAAGCCCTATCCGCCGGCCTGCGATGTGGCCAAAGAATTGACCCGTCAGTCGATTGTGAACGCGAAATGAGGCGGCTGATGCCTGGAACTTCTAGCCGCCCCCTCATCGGCGCGGTTGCCACTCTGTCCGCCCTGGCCGTACTCACCGGGTGCGCGCAGACGGTGGGCGGCACCGCGATGAAAACGGGCTCGGGCAGCACGCAGCGCAATGACAAGTCCGCCAAGGAATACCCGAACCTGCTCAAGGAGTGCGACGTCCTGACCTCCGACGTATTGGCTAAGACGGTGGGCGCGGACCCGTTGGACATCCAGAGCACCTTCGTCGGCGCGGTCTGTCGGTGGCAGGCGGCTAACCCCGCGGGTCTGATCGATATCACCCGGATGTGGTACGAGATGGGCAGCCTGGACAACGAGCGCAGGGTCGCGGAGTTTCTCAACTACCAGGTCGAAAGCCGCTCGGTGGCCGGCGTCGCGTCGATCGTGATGCGCACCACCGATCCCAACGGGGGCTGCGGGGTGGCCAGTGATGCCGCCGGTGTCGTCGGCTGGTGGATCAACCCGCAGGCGCCGGGTATCGACGCGTGTGGCCAGGCCATCAAGCTGATGGAGCTGACGTTGGCCACCAACTCCTAGACGCGACTCGCCGGGGGGGTTGACCTCAGCGCGGCACCTAGCGCGGAATGTGGAATGACACCAATTCCGCGCCGTTGAGTTCCAGGGCCGACCAGGCCCCGGGCACCCGCAGCACGGCAATACCGGAGGTCGGGAACTTCATCTCGATGCGGCCGAGCGCCTCGGTATCGCTTCCCGGGCGGCCGGCGAGGCCGAGTGCCACCTGGCTCACGGTGGGTTCGTGGTTGACGATCAGCAGGGTGGCGACATCGTCGCCGATCCGATTGATCTCACCCAGAATCGTCCCAGGAGTGGCCCCGTAGAGCTGGTCGAGGTAGCTCGCGGGGGCTCCGACACCGGTTCGGTCCAGGGTCTGGCGGGTTCGGAGCGCCGTCGAGCACAGCACCGCGTCGATCGGCGGCACTTCATCGCGCAGCCAAGCGCCGGCTAGTCCGGCCTCCCGGATCCCGCGCGTGGCCAGCGGCCGGTCGTGGTCGGGGACGCCATCGGGGTAGGCGGACTTGGCGTGTCGCATCAGCACCAGGGTTCTCATTCGTCCCAGGTTAGGGCACTGTCGGGGCGGGGCTGCCGAACTTGTCCGACCCCGGTCATACACTCGCGCCGGGGCTGCAGCATCAGGGGAGAAAGGTTTGGGGGAATGCGCTTTATCCACTCCGCGGACTGGCAACTGGGAATGACCCGCCACTTCCTGGACGACGACGCTCAGCCGCGGTATTCGGCTGCCCGCCGTGACGTGGTCGCGGGACTGGGCGCGCTCGCCCAGCGGACCGGCGCGGAGTTTGTCGTGGTGGCCGGCGATGTGTTCGAGGCCAACCAGCTGGCGCCGAAAGTGATCAGCCAGTCGCTTGCAGCCATGGGACGTATCGAGGTTCCGGTGTACCTCTTGCCCGGCAACCACGATCCGCTTGATGCCTCGTCGGTGTACACCAGCAAGCAGTTCCTCGCAGAGCGCCCGGACAACGTGGTGGTACTCGACCGGGCAGGCGTATTCGACGTACGTCCTGGCGTGCAGATCGTGGCGGCCCCGTGGCGCTCGAAGCATCCCACCACCGACCTGGCCGCCGATGTGCTGGCTGAACTTCCTTCCGACGGCACGGCGCGGATTCTGCTGGCGCACGGCGCCGTCGACGTCCTCGATCCCGACCGTGACAACATCGCTGCGATCCGGATGGCCGCGGTGGCTGCGGTACTGGAACGCTCCGCCGTGCACTACGTGGCACTGGGCGACAAGCACTCCCGCACCGAGGTCGGTAACAGCGGCCGCGTCTGGTACTCCGGCTCGCCCGAGGTCACCGACTATGACCACAGGGAAGCCGACTCCGGCCATGTGCTGCTGGTCGATATGGATCTCGATGACCCCGCGCATCCGGTCACCGTGGAAACTCACACCGTCGGCACCTGGCGCTTCCGCACAATCGCCGCAGATCTGAACAACGGCAGCGATATCGCCGCACTCGACGCCAGACTCGACACACTGCCCGGCAAGGACCGCACCGTAGTTCAGTTGGCACTCAAGGGCACTGTCACCGTCACCGAGCAGGCTGACCTGGACCTCTGCATCGAGAAGTACTCGCGGCTCTTCGCCGGCTTGGATAACTGGGAGCGCCACACTGAGTTGGTAGTCATGCCCGCCGACGAGGAGTTCGACAA
>Ga0164294_10002109_pt1 | contig 18158 bp, 18 predicted proteins | sample GEODES005metaG_FD_111479 | JGI IMG/M metagenome (GOLD analysis project Ga0164294, IMG submission 111479) | Oligotrophic lake water microbial communities from Sparkling Lake, Wisconsin, USA - GEODES005 metaG | ecosystem: Environmental > Aquatic > Freshwater > Lake | place: USA: Sparkling Lake...
TAAGAAGGAATAACCAACTCGGAAACGGTGTTCACTAACTTGTTGCCTGCATTCATTGGAATGACTTTTATGCCGGGAACGTTTTTCTCAATTTTTTCACAAATGTTTTCAAATTGCTTACAATCAAACAGTTTGGAACCAATGTTGGTAGGATCGGCACATGTAGGTGGGGGAGGAATGTTTTTCGGTTTTATGGAAGATGTGATAGTGGGAAAGGCAAATCCGAAGCCAGATGTGATGGCGGCAGGTTTGGGAGGAGCAGGTTTTTTAACAGGTTTGTTAACAGGTTTGTTAGAGGGTTTACCTTTATATCGCGACCCTCCCCCTAGCCCTTCTTGAAAATTTTCGATTGTCGCTAATTGTAGATCGACCTTATTGTTTTTTAATATCTGGTCTCCGTTGGATTGTCCTCTTGCTCGGAGGTCATCCAAAATCTCCCCGTAATTTTTAATCTTGGTAAGGACATTCATCTTATAGACCATTTGGGAATATACGTCGCCTCCTGGGTTAATTGGTCCCCACGGAGGAGGCCCAACGTTCCTTAGCCAAGCACTCATCCCAAAGCTTCCTCCAAAGCCGCCAAAAGGGTTTCTCCCAAACGGGGTTCCCTGAACTGCCGTACTTCGGTTACATCCATTGGATGCTTTGCCAAGTTGTACGGCAGAGGCCACACTTGGTCCCGTAAAACACTGGCCGGCATATTGAACGGCAAATACATTGGAAGGAGGGTTGGTGGATCGGGCAATGTTATAACACTCCTGGTTGGTTTTTACGTCCCCGCGATAATTGGGAACCATTCGAGCAGCATTATCCGCGTAGCAGCCGAGAGACGTGTATCCTCCTCCATCGGCGGGCAAATAGGTTTCGACTTGGCCACTCAGGGATAACACGACATATTTCAACCAAGTTTCTAGGTTGCCGGCCGATATGGTAAATCCTTTGTCGCAGTTGATTTTTTTGATCTCGTTCAAATCCCACGTCGTATACGCCAAATCCTGTTCCGTCATTCCCTCCTCGATGATGGTCGAACATAAGATGGCGTTATACGTAATATAAAAAGACACCGTAATGATTGCTAATAATAAAAAGATATACAAGTATTGTTTGATCATATTAGTATATAGGTCTAAAAAAATGAGGCTGGGGAACTATCTCTTGACGGAATCCATCATCGGTCAAGGAAAATTCGGACAAGTATTGAAAGGAATTCACCGGAAAACGGGCGATGCCGTCGCAATCAAGCTAGAACCCGTCGATTCCGAAATACGCGTCTTGAAACATGAAACGAGCATCCTCAATTATCTTTATTCGAAATCGTGCAGAAACATTCCGCCGGTTCTCTTTTACGGGAAATCGGACCATTTCACCTACTTGGTCATTCCCTTTTACGACACACCTCTCTCTTCCATGTTGAGAGAAGCGGCGTTTTATTCGAAATTCCTGCGATCGGCCGTGCAAATATTGGAACATGTCCACGATCTCTCGATTCTGCATCGCGACATCAAGCCGGATAATTGGATGATTCGCGGGAATGAATTGGTCTTGATTGATTTCGGGATGGCCACTTCCGAAGCCTCTTATCCGGGACCGGAAAAGACGCATATAGTAGGAACGCCTAAATATGCAAGCATTCATGTGCACCATGGGGCGGAATATTCCCGGCGGGACGATTTGATTTCCGCCGTTTATATCGCGTGGGGTCTTTTCCAAGGCACGTTTGATATATGGGGGCCAGTCTCCCACAAACCACATCCTCTGCCCCTGAACCATCGGTTGCATCCCACCAATTTGTGGCTGCTCGATCAAAAGGGGGAGATCCCCGACTCTGCGCCTCTCGACTTGCGCTTGTATTGGCAAAGACTGTATTCTCTCGCGTGGTTCGAAACGGATTATGCATTTGGCCAAGAAAACCATATAAATACCCCGTAGTATAGTGGTCTATAAGATGAGTCGTGTCATTGGAAAAGTAAAGTGGTTCAACAACAAGTCTGGTTTCGGGTTCATCACGGTGTTGGAAGGAGAGAACAAGGACCGCGATATTTTCGTCCATTTCTCTTCGGTCCATGTGCCGGATACGCAATACCGCTATTTGGTTCAGGGAGAATACGTCGAGGTGGAGCTGGTCAAGCCCGAGCGTGGCGACCACGATTTACATGCGGTGAATGTGACGGGCCCTAAGGGCGGCGATTTGATGTGCGAAACACGCCGTCTGAACCAGGAGAAGGCGATGGCGTATGAGCCGCGCCAATACAAGACCACTTCCAAGCCGAAAGAAAATGACGGGTTTGTTCCCGTTACTAAGAAGCGCGCAAGTAAAGTGGCCGTTGCAAACCCATAATCCTCATGGGAATAGGATATGTAATTACAGGAAAAAACAATATAAACCATAATTGTCGTATTGTGAATATAATTCGACAATGAGTAGTGTAGAAGTAGAACGCGAACAGAGTCCAATTGCAACTAGTGCTAGTACGAGAGAGTTTTGGAACCCGCCTAGCCAGGCGATCCAGAAATTGTTTGAGATCCGAAGTTCCGAAACGCCGGTAGTAGAAGTCGAACCGACGACTGGATTTTCAGAGGAAGAATTGTCGAAATTGCCTTCTACATTGGTGAAGGTGATTCGCAAGATGAATACGCTTCAGGGCGATTTGGAGAAACAAAAGAGAATGGTGGCGGATACAAACGCGGAAATCAAAACAGTGAACCAGCTGTTGACACGGTACTCGAAAAAGTTCTTGAAGCAACAAGAGAAGGATATCGTGCATTCCAAGAAAAATCCGCGTGGGTTTGCTTGTCCCTCGAAAGTGAGTGATGCATTGTGTGATTTCATGGGGAAACCTCGTGGGTCCAAGATCTCGCGAACGGAGACGAGCGCGTTTCTCTCGCGTTATATCGAAGACAAGGGTCTACAAGATCCGAACAAGAAGAGTGTCATTGTACCGGATGCGACATTGACGGCGCTTTTTGGCGAGGAGGCGATTCTGTCCGAAGAGTTTAACTATTTTAGTATGCAAAAACACTTGACTCCGCATTTTTTGAGGTAGATAGTTAGGCAGTTAGATAGACGATTTATTTGATTATAAGGAAATGAAATAAATCGAGAATGATATGTCTTTTCTTTTGCGGATTCCGACCATTATTCATCCGACTGGTGGATGGTCTCCAGGATTTCCTCGGGGTAATCCATGTTTTTCAAAATGGAAAACCCTCCTTCCAAGGTACATATGCCAGGATGCAATAAATAGGTGTACCGGAACTCGCCCGATTCTTCGACTTTTACATCCATCTGGTAATTCGCCACCGTGGATACCTCTTCTTCTGCGTCTTCTGCGTCTTCTTCTTTTACGTCTTGCACGAATCTCTTGCATACCGAGACATAATGCGTCGTCAACATGAATCGTACACACTCCTTCTTTGACAAATACCGCAACAAGGAATAGGCCGATTTCGCCGCTTCTCTCGGGTTCGTGCCCGAATACAGTTCGTCAAAGATGCAAAAGTGTCTCTCCGTCGGCGTGTCCTTGATCTTGTCCAAGATCTCTTTGCATCTCCGCGATTCCGCTTGGAACAAACTATCTCGACCGGACGTATCCGGGATATTAATGTAGGAATGCACGTGTTGGTAGGGAACGAGATGGGCCGTCTCGTAGAACCCGAACCCGAATTGCTGGGACAAAATGACATTGATGGCCGCCGTTTTCAGCAGCGTCGTTTTTCCCGAAGCATTGATACCCGTAATCAAGAGATTCTTGTCTAAATTGCACGTGTTTTTCACGCCGTCTTTCCCATGCGCAAAATAGCTTTGGTTGACAAAGACGGTGTCTTCACCTTCCTCCAAAAAGTCGCATTTCCCGACCCGGCCCGACTCGTAGGCGTCGCTCAACCGGATCAATACACCCAAGTATCCTTCAAATCCTACCGAATAACGCAAACTCTCTTCGTAATCAATCGAAGAGTGGAGCTCGTAATACACGTTTAGCATTTTTCCTAGACTGGTCCATTTCGTCCAATCGTAGCAACAGAAACGAGAGAGGGGGCCTATTTTCATGGCCATTTCTTCCAGGACGAGACGATGGGAATGGACGTCTTGGCAGAATTCGGCGTAATGGGGGAGTTCGTAGTGCATCTCGACAAACCCGCTCATGTGTTTTATGGTGGCATGCAAATACGTATTCAAATCACACAAATTCTCATTCATGCGGCGAACGGTATCATAGTAGCGGATACACGCATGCACGTTTTGATAAGTTTGCAGGAAATAGAGGCCGGCGGTGAAGAGAAAATAGAGCATCGTCTCGACGCTGAAATTCTCGAGCGACATGGCTTTCCCGATGAAATGGGATTTGGCGATTTCTTTCAGAGTTTCCGCGTATTGAGAGAAGGATATTTCTACGCCCTTTAGCTGGAGAATGAGGAAGGGAAAGAGGAGAAAGAAGAAGGGCATCAAGAGACTGAACAGGGGAGAAATGATGTTCATGAGAGAATAGACTTGGAGAAAGACGGTGGAATGGTTGAGGTGTTCAAGGACCGACCATTCCATGTAGGAATGTCTCTCGAGAAAATGCGCGTCTTCTTTGATTTCTGACCAAATCTCTTGGAACCGGTTAGGGTCGACAGGAGGCACGTCTTTTTGCGACTCCATGTACTCCGGGATACGGTCAATGACATCTTGCGTGTTTTTTAAATAGTCGACGTTGCTGGTATATTGACGGTGAATATCGTGTAATACAAGGTTGGAAAAAGCATTGGAGGCGTCGCATAAGTTCTGATATACCGATTCGGAACCAGACGCGTCTCTCGATTGCAACAATTCTAGGTCTTCGCAAACCGATTTTGAGAGAAGATGGACGTTGGATTTGTCTAAATACTCGATGGGCAACAAGAAGCCGTCGTGCAATCGGGTCTTGAGAGGAAGCGGCTCGATCATTTGGATTCCTAGATACTCGGATACGGTATCAATCATGGACATGATGTGTATAATACAAATCCTACACATAATGAAATGGGAAATGGCAACGCAATAAGGCATTCGGCTGAAAGCCTTATGCCGACTTTAGTAAGGCATTCGGCTGAAAGCCTTATGCCGACTTTAGCAAGGCATTCGGCTGAAAGCCTTATGCCGACTTTAGCAAGGCATTCGGCTGAAAGCCTTATGCCGACTTTAGCAAGGCATTCGGCTGAATACCGAGTACCACAATTCCGACTTAGAAATTCTCGGGGAGTTCTTCAATATTAATCCGATAATATTTTTCAATGTCTTTCATAAACACGACATCGTGTTTTGTGACAAAATTAATCGCAACACCTTTCCTCCCCCACCTACCGCTACGTCCAATACGATGCAAATACGTCTCTGGCGATTTCGGAATGTCGAAATTAATGACCGTGTTTACCTGCTGCACATCGATTCCTCGCGCCGTAATGTTGGACGAAATCAATACACGATACGTTCCCGATCGGAATTGCCCAATCACGTCTTTTCTCTCTTGCTTCGACATGTTGCTATGCAAACAACAGACGGAAAATCCGTCCTCCTGCATGGCCTGATACAAATCCACGACACGGGTCACATTGTTCGCATAAATGATGGTCTGGGACGCAGTAAGACTTTGAAACAATTGTTTTAATCGGTCGCATTTCGCACTATCATTGTACATGGCCACATAATATTGCTGGATTCCCTCCAAATTCAACTCTTCGGGTGCCATCATGATACGCACCGGGTCGCGCATGAATTTTTCCGTTATTTTCATGATGGGTTCCGGCATGGTCGCACTAAAGAGCGCCACTTGGACATTCAACGGAAGCAACTGAAAAATATTGTACATTTGCTCCTTGAACCCGAACGACAACATCTCGTCCGCCTCGTCCAAAATACACAGCTTGATATGGCGCGTTCCAATAGCACCGCGTTTCATCATGTCAAACATACGCCCCGTGCATCCCACCACAATATGCGGCACCTCCGTCTTGAAGGATCGAATGTCGTCGCTAATGGAAGTACCCCCGACCACAATACGCGCGACCAAGCCCGTTAAGAATGCCGACAATTTCTGAATGACGGTGTGTATTTGGCTCACCAATTCGTGGGTGGGGGCTAAAATAACCACCTGGGTGGTGGATTGCGAGAGGTCGATTTGCGATAACGCTCCCAGTACGAACGCCCCCGTTTTCCCCGTACCCGATTGGGCTTGGGCAATCACGTCAGACTTGGCCAACATGGGGGGAATCGCCTTCTTTTGGATTTCACTGGGGCTTTCAAACCCATAATTGTAAACGGAACGCAAGATTCCGTCGGGGAGACCTAAATCGTCCCATGTTTTCACTTCGGGTTCGTTATTTATATTTTCCATTCTACTTGTAAAATTGAAATATAACTAGCTTAATAAGATGGACTGCAAAGATAGTTTTATATGTGTTTTCTAAAAAATAATAATCATCTCTTTTGTGAAACGATTTAAACCTGCCACCGCATTTCTTGATAAACCATGACTGAAGTAATTGGCCGAATGTATACCCTCGACGATTTCCAATCGATTCTGTTCAAGTCCGAGGCCGCGTTGTTGCCCAAAGAATTGACGGATTTGCTCGTCCATCTAGAATCGCAGTTGGATATTGTGGCGGAAGGACCCGCTGCTGTCGTCCAGGAAGTCCGGCCGAATCATCGCAAAGCGCCTTCTTATCGAGGCGGCAAAGGGCATCCGAACAACAAGCACAATAAAAAAGAGGAGGATTGGGAGGCGGTTAGGTCGTTCAAGGCGACCAAGATCGAGGTCAAAGTGGGCATTGAAAAGACCGTCAACGATTTGCGTGTGGTCTTGAACAAAATGTCGACGGCAAATTACGAAAAACAGAAAGACGCACTTTTGGCCATTTTGGATCTGTATTTTGAATCGGAGGAAATTAAGTCCGAGGAGACGAGCCGTATTTCGAAAGCCATTTTCGATATTGCCAGCACCAACAAGTTTTATTCCGAGATTTATGCGAAATTGTACGCCGAATTGTCGAACAAGTATGAAGTCTTTCGCGACCTCTTGGCCGATTTCGTGGCGTTGTTTAGCCAGAATGTGGGCGCCATTTCCTATGTGGATCCCGATGTTGATTACGACGGGTATTGCGCCTATACGAAAGTATGTGATATGCGGAAAGCCACCACCACGTTTCTGGTCAATTGTTTGAAGAGGGGACTGATTGAAAAGGAGAAGGTCTTTCGTCTGGTGGAGGACAATTTGGCCTGTATTCATCAATGGATGGTGGAACCGGACAAGACGAAAGAGGTGGAAGAGATTGTGGAGAATATGTTTATTCTGATTGGACAAACCCGGGGCGAATTGGACATAAACGCCGTCTTGGAAAAGGTACGTACTTTGGCAAAGACCAAGGGAAAAACACATGTAAGTTGGTCGAACCGCGCCGCGTTCAAAATGATGGATTTGGTCGAATTGTTGTAAGGTGTAAAAATGGGTGTTTTCTTTTTTTGTCTGCGTAACGTATATGTTTGGACGTAATATTGGCGCTGCCCCTCCTTCCTCGACGGATATTGGAAAGACACCTTTTCGTCTTATTTCTCTCAACGGCCGTCAAACACAACCCTTGTTTACCGATAATGCTCGTGTATATTATGAGCCGGGGACGTTGAGTACGATGCCCGGGACGGTAGTGAATCGCCGGCATATTGGGAAGAAAACGTAATATCGGCAAAGGAATAAAAAGACATAAACATATATCTCTCGATTTTCTATATTTCAAGAGATATCATGACTACGATTTCCCAGTTAAACCCCGAAATCAAGTACAAGGATACCCCCACCATTGACGACGAAGATGTCGGCTACGCCTCCACCGTATACGAGCTAGACTTGGTCTTTGCGAACGAAGACTCCGACCAAAAGGATACCGAGACCATTTCCGTCGCCCTAGGGAAGCCAAAATACGTCTATAGCCCGAAAAACGTCGTCTTTTTCCCCATCTACGCCGTTTCGAAACAGCGCGTGCGCGCCCAAATAGGTGTCTTTGAAGTGGAATCTTCCAAACTCCTCTCGATTTACAAAAAGGGCAAACTCTTTGCCGACCGTCTCTCGCCTCCAATTCTCTATTCTTTTGCCACCCGGAAGTTTATCCAATCCTTGAACGCTGACCCTGCGCTCTTTCAAGTTCCCGAAACCTTGCCAGAGCCAGAGGCCATTGAGCCCATCTTGGAGAAAGACCAAGAAGATCATCTATCTCTCAAAATGAAATCTCCCAAGACCCAGGTAGTTCTGGCGGCCTCTTCCATTTTCGAAGAGGGTGTAGCCGAAGACGACCTAGACGATTCCGCCCCGGAAGAGACGGAAGCGGATGCCGCGAAGAAAAAGGCCGAATACAAGGAGTCGGCGCGCAATACATGGATCGAGAAATACATGAAAAACAACCATTATCGGATTCACGAAAACGAGGGGAATGGCGACTGTTTTTTCGCCGTGACGAGAGATGCTTTTGCCCAAATAGGCAAGAAAACCACCGTCGACCAATTACGCGCTCTCGTTGCCGAAGAAATGACCGACACCATTTATCAAGAACACCGCTCCGTCTACCTCGGGTTCCAAGACGAGATTGTGCAAACGGAAAAAGAGATGGCGCAAATAAAACACACGGCGAACGAATACAAGAAGCGTGTCCAATCCGGCAGCAGCGCCGCCGATACGAAACAGCTTCTCCAACAAGCCACCGTATTACAGACCCAATACGAAGCTCTCAAAAAGAAAAAGACGGAGACGGAAGGTCTGCAGCAAGAGTATGTGGGGTATATCAAACGCGTCGATACCCTAGAGAAGATGCGCGACTATATAAAAACGTCCGATTTCTGGGCGGACGCATGGACCGTTTCTACTCTCGAGCGCCTGCTCAACATCAAATACATTATTTTCGGCGAGCCCGCTTTCCAGGGAGAAGACCTCGACGGTGTCATTCAATGCGGGGAAGTGAACAAGGTCTTGCAAGAACGCCAGCAGTTCCAGCCCGATTACTACATTTTGACCTCGTATACCGGAAATCATTACCGACTCATCTCTTACAATCGGAGAAAGATTTTCCGATTCAAAGACGTTCCCTATGATGTCAAGGTCTTGGTATTAAACAAGTGTCTCTCGAAAACCTCGGGCGCGTTTTATATCATTCAAGATTTCCGGAACTTTAAGACGAAATTCGGGATGGATGCGGACGAGGGGGTACCGGACGATTATGTGGAGAGCCCAGGGGCGGGCGATCTCTTTGACACAGATACGGTATTTGTCTTTTACGCCAGGTCGGACAAGTCCATCAAACCTGGCAAGGGCGATGGAGAGAAAATACCGCCGGAAAAGACGGCGGATTATGCCATTCTCGGCTCCAAGGCGCAAATCGATTGGCGGAAAAAGCTGGACGACGAATGGGCCGCGCCCCTCTTTCTCGACAAGAAGAAATGGGCGTCGGTCGAGCATTATGTGCAAGCCGCCAAGTACAAGAAAACCCACCCCCAGATTTACGACATGTTTTCTCTCGACTCGGTTTCCAACGAAGTACCCGGTCTGTCTTCCGACCCCAAAATAGCGAAATCGTTCCGTGGATTGAAGGGACAAAAGAAAATCATTCCCGATTTGGATTATGAAGAGGGGGAACATCGAGAGAAAGCCTTAGAGGTCAAGTTCACGGCGAACGAAGAGTTGAAGAGGGTCTTGCAGCTGACGCGTCGCGCCTTGTTGTTGCATAAAAACCTCCATGAAAACCGGCTGGATCCGGATAACATGTTGATGAAGACACGCGCCAAACTAGGGTAATTGAAACCCGGTAATTGATATATATTCCACGTATAGATATCAATCAATGTACGTTGCTTAAACGTAAGGGGTAGGAGGGGCGTCCACGTACGGGAGTTCTTCATCCGCGGCCTCAGTCGTGTTGTTGGTAGAACCAGAAACGACCACGAACTGGATTTTGTACACTCTGGGTGCAATGGGGGCAACACCCGTCAAGTTTTCCTGGCCCTCAGCAGCGTTGATGGTGAGGGTGAAGCTGATGCTATCACCGGCAATCAAAGGAACGGGCTGGATATCATCAGAGTCATCCGTTAAGGTGGCGAAACGATCCGGGGCATATTGACCGATCTGGAGCATGAGCTCGCGGGAGATGTTGGAGTTGCCACTCAAGTCAGTGTCGGCGTAGTTTAAGCCTTTAAAGGTCTGGTTCAAGTTGGCGTTGTTGACACCGACGGCCTGCAAGGCCTGGGATACATTGTACCAGACAGCGCCAGCAACATCCGAACCGCAAAGGCTGCGAATATCCTCAATCAATTCAATCTGGTTGTTGAAAAGATCCGTGCCGTGGTGGGTACCAAAGAGCTTCAATGCCAAGTAGCGAATGTAGTCGTGGCAGACGAGCATTTTATTGCTGGGGATGGGAGCGTCATTGGAAACTTGCTCCGTGGCAATAGCGCCAGAAGAACTATATTCGTTGGACGAGTAGTCCATCATGGCGTCAGCAGGGTTGAATTCGGACATGCTGGAGTCAAAGACGAAATACTTGATATCGTTGGAGTAGATATCACTGATCTTGTAGGAATCCGTCTGGAACTGGAAGACGCTTTGGACTTCCGTATCCAAGATTTCGAAGACAGCAATGGCGTTGACACTGAGATCCTCGGCCATTTCAGTGGCAAGAGTACCACTGATGTCCAAGGTGATCGTGTTGGAGAGTGCATTGAGCACAAAGTTGATAGGGGGGTAAGAAGGAGAAGCCATCTTATATAGACTTAATACATTACTAATTTCACAAAAAATATAACTGTGATTGCTGTGATACGCTTCTGAGTTTTGTGTCTTACGCCACTGCACGTTTTGCCCAGAATGAGAGAATGAAAAAATTGGCCACTATTTTCGCACCTAACTTAGGTGGAATAAATTTGGTCAATCTCAATTAAAAAAGAATAGTCGTTGTTCGTCATGTTGACGGGGGTTCCGAACCGATTCAAGAGGCGGATCCGCAGTTTCTCCAATTTCACGGGCCCAAAATACTCGCGCACTTTAAATGTGAGATCGGATGGATTGTTTGTCATGACCGTGTTGATACCACTCGTGAGACAAAGCCTTGCCATGATGTTGTTCCCCAAGTAATTCTGGTTTCCGGTCGGCGAGTAATAATTGTTGGTCGAATAGTTTTTGTTAAAATCGTCAATTTCGAGAAAGAGGTAGTTATACAGACTACTGCCGTAACTCGACTCGCTTCGTAGATGCCAATGATGTGCGTACTCAATGAACGAATAGTTGTAATTGTCGACAAAAGGCACGTCTAGTTTCGACACTCTGTAAAAGGGTTCGCGAAACCCCATCATCCATCCAGCGTTATAATAGAGGGGTCGTGTTGGGTCGCTCGGGGGGCGGAAATCGACCTCGAAATAAAAGTTATCAGGCAACGCCGCTTCGGTAAATGCATTGCTTGTATCGTCGCCAGTGTGTTTGGACCGAAACGAGGTTTTTGTATTCAAATTGTCAACGTAGAAAAACAGGAATTCTAGGCCATTTCGAATATTGGAAAACATATTATTGACGGCGGTAACGAGCAAATCGGATTGGTAATTGCCCGGCGGTATACGAATCACGTTTTGTATGAAGGCGGGATATGTGCCATCTACGTCGATCGGGGTGGGGCAGTTGTAAATATTGATGGTGAACACATTGGAATCGTCCGTGTCGTTAAACGAATACCAGACATAGGGGATTTCAATGGAACTGATTCGCATCGACGTTACTTTGTTAATGGGCTCGGGCAGCGTATATATGAAATCGGAAGACGACGTACTTGTATAGTTTTTTCGAAAGAGAGAATCGATACAAATGCCTTTTCTTACTACTTTACGTTCTGTCGGATTTCCCGCTTTCGTGAGCATATCCATGCGAGATAGTACAATATATACAGTTGTAATATTTTCATTACAAATGTATAACTACGCAAGACCAATTAATTGGGAATGATGATGGGGGCTTGTTCGGCCGATCCGTATTTTTGCACCAAAGGTGCCAGTTTGTCCATGTTCCAAGCACCACCCGTTGGAAACCCGTATAATTTGATGTATTCCGCGTATTCGGCGCGAATCGATGCTCTGGGCGCCACCATTTTCTGTGCAGGTAAGATGTTACGTGTCTTGTGCATTTTATTGATGTAGTCTTGTAATCGCGTCGCGTCACTTAAAATGGAACAGCAGTCTTCGGCGCTCGTCAATTGTATTTCTGCATTCACCAAGTTTCCGTATTGTACGACGGCCAAATAAAGACCCGTCAATGTAGATGTAATGGCGACACGCAAGGTTTCGTAGTTTGGATACAGGAGCGGGTTGGCGGCCAATCTGGCCAAATCCACCGACATTTGATTGTACACGGGCAAGGTCAATAAATTGGCCACCAGTTGATACTGCCCCGTTTCATAGGCAGTCATGAGGGCTTGTAGCGTTTTCACGTATTTTGCTAAATTGGCCACCAGACCTACTTCCGGATTGTCTCTCAACACTTGTATGTATTTAACAATATACCCATTCCCAGAATCCCTGTTTCCAGAGAAAGCACTAGTGGGGTTTTTTCTGTATACGGAGGTCGCAAACATGACCCGTTTCTATATATACTTTTCTCTATTTATGCTAAGATGAAATTTACTCCTCTTTCACAAACACATAAACGATATTTTCACTCCTCGGCGATTCCCCCGCTTCGCCTCTCGAATCCGGCAAAAACCATCCTAAAACAAATCCAGTCGGGTATACTACGCCGTTCCCAAGACCCCGGATTCCAACTCCTCTCGTATCATTGCCGCGACACGGAAGACATGGAACATATTCCCGAGCCCATTCACAGTGAAATTGAGCAGTTACAAGAACACCGAGAATATGTCTTGCAGATTGGCGAGAGACAGGTTCATCTTTTTTGGCGAAGTCGGAGGTTGAGCGAAGCATCTAGAAAACGAGTCTTGGCAAGGATCGAACAGTGGTTCCGGTTCATCTTACCTCTTTCCCCCACCGATTGCGCCAAAGTACTCAATCTCCATCTCTTTTTCACGGACCACCAGAAACATCTTGTACCGGGCGTTGTGTTGGATTCCGTGCATGCAAACACGGCCTTTACTTGGTCGTGTTTGCCGGAGAATGATATCTATGTCTATCGTCGCGAAGAATGGCTGAAAGTATTGATTCACGAATCGTTCCATTGTCTCGGTCTGGATTTTTCCGGGATGGATTCGTCGTCAGCAGATCGGCGTATTCTCTCGCTTTTCCCCGCGTTGAAACGAGAGACGGATGTGCGTTTGTACGAGACGTATTGCGAAATGTGGGCCGAGATTATCAATCTCCTCTTTTTTTCGAAACGTAGACACCGGTCGACGGTTCGAAATGGTGCGTATCATTCTCTCTTGCAATACGAGAGAGTGTATTCGGTATTCCAGGCGAAAAAAGTATTGCGACATGCAGGCATCACGTATGCCGATTTGTTTGATAAAAAAGAGGTGTATCAAGAGAAAACGAGCGCGTTCTCTTATTACGTGTTGAAATCGGCGCTGATGTGGAACGTGAACCGGTTCTTAGAATGGTGTCTGGTTTCCAATGAAGGTCTAGTCTTTCGTCGAGAGAAGATGGATGATTATGTGAACCTGGTGGAGGAGTGTTGTATGGATACGGGGTTTCAAGCGGCGTTCCGATATACATGGTCGGATGTACCGGTATCTCTTCGTCGAACGATGCGCATGTCACTGGTAGAATGGCAATAACCGGTGGTAGAATGGCAATAACCGGTGGTAGAATGGCAATAACCGGTGGTAGAATGGCAATAACCGGTGGTAGAATGGCAATAACCGGGTGTTATCCATACAATGCCCGCATCTCGGAATACGTGATGGGACGCCCGACTTTCTTCTCAAACTCTCGGTTGCAATCTTGCATGATTTGAATCACGTCTTTCCCTATATCGTTAGACCCCTTTTGGACGAGTTCGATGGTACGTTTTTCCGTCTTTTCCTCAAATTGTTTCATGATTTCTGCGGGTGCCGACATTTTTATATACTATACCATCTCTCGTTTATTAGGGTTTATCTCTATTCGATTGGATTCTTCGAAAAAGTCAATCACCTCTTGCACTACCGGAAACGTGGACGGCTTGATCGAATCCAAATGCTTTTTTTTCTCCATGGCTTCTCTCGACGACTTTACCGAATACCCAGTCTTCGACTTGACATTTAGCCGCGTTGCATATTCAGACTGACTGATTAAGGAGACATTAAACGGATCCAGTTTCGACTTCATGTAATTGTACGACGTCGCTTTATCGCATACTCTATAATATTCGATCCAGATGACGTTTTTGTATCGCAAAATGAGAGATTGATACATGGTATAATAATGTCGATAGAGTTCCACAATGTTCGGAAAAGAACACCCGCGGAGTTTCACCGGCGTATCGATCCGATTGTCCCAGATCAACTCATACGACATTTTCTCCATGCTTTTCACCCAGTGAAACAGAGGACGATAGCAGACGACAAAGAGCGTCTCGGGATTATCTTGAATCGTACTTTCCACTTCTGACAAGAGTATGGAGTGTTTCCAAATATGCGTGCTTCCTCCCGAAGGCGAGTGAATGCGTCGATTCAGCAATTTGTCCGCCAAGTTCGTACCGGTATTGAAAGGTCCTAATATTTGTAGATGGGTATACGGCATATCGGTATAGTATAGAAACGGGTTTTTCGTTTGGCGTAAAAATATAGGGAAAGGCGTATAAAAACATCTCGGTCTATATAAGACAAAGCACGAATCAGTCGGATTGTAATCATCGATATGGGTATCAAGCATTTAAACAAATTTTTCATTGACAATTGCACGACGCGTGCGATTCGGAAACTAGACCTCCAATTTTTGGTCAACAAGGTGATTGTGATTGACACGAGTATTTATTTGTATAAATTCGCGGAACGGGACGCCATCTTGGAGAACTTTTATCTAATGATTTCCGTATTTCGGAATTATCAAATAACCCCCGTTTTCATTTTCGACGGGAAACCTCCGGCGGAAAAACGGGAACTTCTTCTTCGCCGGCGCTTAGAGAAAATGGCGGCAGAAGAGAGATACCACGAATTGAAAGAGGGGGGCGAGGCGGACCCTTTGGAATTGGATGCGCTAAAGAAACAATTCGTGCGTGTGACGGAAACGGACATACAAGATGCGAAAAACATGATGCGTGTCTATGGAGTCACGTATTTCGAGGCCGGCGGGGAATCGGACCAATTGTGCGCCTATTTGGTGAAACACAATTATGCGTGGGCATGTTTGAGCGACGATATGGACATGTTTCTCTATGGATGCCCCCGCGTGCTTCGACACATGAGTTTGATGCGGCACGATGTCGTCTTTTATGATACGGCGCGTATTTTGGCGGACCTCGATATGACCCAAGACACGTTTCGCGACATTGCCATTTTGTCGGGGACGGATTACAACCTACGAGACGAAACGTCTCTCTGCGAGATTGTACACTGGTTCACGGAATATAGACGGATTGCCTATCATTGGGACACGGAAGACGCTGGGTTTGTCGATTGGATATGCGCCAACACCCATTGCGTGTCGGATCGAGAGAAACTAGAAAAGGTACGTAGTATGTTTGATTTGGACGAGTTTGCTAGGAAGAATCGCGAAGAGATAAAACGGGTGATTGATTCGATCCCTTTTCAATTAAATCCCTACCAGGTAGAACAATTGCAAGAATTGCTGTACGAAGATGGGTTTATTTTTCCAGTCATTGCAGGTGGATTATAATGTGGTAAAATATATGTCTTGAGAAAACACATATATTTTTATAAGAGGCCAAAAAAGGACCTTGATTACATCAAGGTCGCTAAAAAAGATCCCTTGAAATCCTCGATTCCGGTATGGGTCAAATTGATGCTCACATCGATCCACACCTCTCCCTTCATTTTCGTCCAGCGGTTGCAAAAGAGCCAATCTTCCGAGCAATAGTGTCCGTCTTCCACACCACAATCAAAGAGCGCATAGGCCCACTTGTTTTCGTCGCCAGCTAAAAAGCCGACGTCGTCCACGTATTTCGTCGAAGGAAATCCCTTGGACATTTTCTCAATAATCTCTCGCTTCAACATCATGAAGCCCGTCGCCAAATGCTTCACACGCGCCAAATTGTTCCGGACTTCCATCTGGGGACCATAATGGTTGATGTTATAGCGTAACATGCGGTGTTGTACATAATCCTCGTCGCTAATACTGTCGTTGACGGCGGACGCGCGTTTCTTCTCGATCCATGCATTCAAGACGTTCTTGTTCTCTTCGCCCGGCAAAACACGGTTCCATTCATAATGCTTGATGGGATACACGCCTCCGACGAGAGGTTTGTCCGCCAAAATCAATTTCAACACGTCAAACGGACTCCATGTAATATCATTGTCGATAAAGAGCATATGCGTCACGGTTTCGTCGTGCATGGCTTTTGCAATCAAATTGTTTCTTGCGCGGGAGACAAGACTGTCGTTTCGGCAAAACTCGACCTTGACGGGGATGCCAAATTGAGAGAGCGTGTTCATTGTGTTAATGAGACAAGTGACATAACTGACAAAACATTGACTCCCATAACAGGGGGTGAGAATGGCTAGACGGGGTTTATGAATGGCCACATAACGGCGTATCTCTTGCACAATTGGGGGTTCTTCGGGTGTCGACATCTTTACTCCTATATCGTGTAGCGCTTTATACTGTTTTTTCTACGGTTCGATAGATGTCTGGAAATAGGCATAAAAGGAGTCGTCGTTTCATGGGTAAGACAATGGATCTCGACGAACTGGAGAAAAGAAAAGTGTATGCCATGGAAAAGCGCGATCTCTATTCGACGCTCATGAACGAAATATCCATCTATCGTATGCTGACGCATAAATATATCCCCCTGACGAGAGATATGATTGAATCTCTCGATACTAGCGAAGAAAATGAGGAACTGCTTGAATCCATTCGAACCGCGTTTGCGTTTATCATGTCTTACCGGTCGATCGAATGCAAGGGATGGAGAGACGAAGATATTTTGCGGGCTTTTTTTGGAGATCGGATCGATGATCCAGAAACCAAGGCGGCGAACTACGAGTACATGGCGTATGTGGTATTGAACGAAACGGAGGAACTCGAGTTCCGCATTATCGATCTCACTACGCAGAAACCAGAGTGGGGCGTTTCGTTCCTTGCAAAGGATCACGTTTTGTAACCAGTTTTTTCATGAGCAGTTCAATCTCTGCCTTCAAATATTTGTTCAGGTTATGTTCCAAACTACATAAGCTGTCCGACTCAATGCATTCATAATTCGAGAGAAAACACGTGCGTTTATGGACAAACGGATTGGCAGACAAGACACGTTTTTCGATCCCGTGGGTTTCAAAATACCGGGCTAACACATAGTCGTCGGACAAGAATGCGTTTTTCCATCGATTCGTTTCGATTTTTTCCCAAGACGGTTGTTCTTGTACCCAATCGTTCAAATCGTCCTTGAAAAAGGCGCGTTTCACGATGTAACTGAACGCCGCTTCCAAACAGTGTGTGGGGTTACCCGGACGACTTGCATAATAGGGTGAGTCTTTCCCTGTCGGGTAAAGAATGCCGGACACTCCAATACAGTGTTTGGATCCTGACGCGCGAAAATCCTGAATCAATTCGCGAAAGAGATGGGGGTTATATACATGATCGTCGTCCAAGACAATGATTTCGTCGTTGGGCAGAATGTCGGGGATACGTGTCATGGGATATATCTTGGTAATGGGCCCATAATCATGCGACGGATTCAAACGCACTATCGGGTACTTTTCGACAATGGACAAGAGCTGGTCGACGGGATAGGGTTGATTGCCTAATCGCAAACACGTCTTGGGGTAATGAATATAGACGGCATCCGGCAACACCGACTGGTTCATGATGGAGTCTAAGAATGGCGCCATGTTTTGAATGCGGGAAGGTAGACAAGTGAGAGAAACATACGTCTTTGTCATTTGTATTTTAATTCCTTTTATTTTTATTACATATTTTGGTTATGTAATAAAATCGCTTTGTGGGTTTAAATAACCCAAGGATGGTGCATTTAACCCAAGGATGGTGCATTTAACCCAAGGATGGTGCATTTAACCCA
>Ga0164294_10002110_pt1 | contig 18146 bp, 17 predicted proteins | sample GEODES005metaG_FD_111479 | JGI IMG/M metagenome (GOLD analysis project Ga0164294, IMG submission 111479) | Oligotrophic lake water microbial communities from Sparkling Lake, Wisconsin, USA - GEODES005 metaG | ecosystem: Environmental > Aquatic > Freshwater > Lake | place: USA: Sparkling Lake...
ATCTGCGACGGAGACTATGTAGTAATCCGCTCTCAAAAGGATTGCAACAATGGCGAAATCGTCGCTGCCATGATCGATGGCGAAGCAACCGTTAAAACATTCTCACGCAAGAACGGCCAGATCTGGCTACTACCTGCCAATGACAACTTCGCACCAATCGATGGAAACAACTGCGAGATCCTGGGCAAGGTAACAGCTGTGATGCGGAGTGTGAAGTAGGGGTTAGTTGTTTTCAGGAAGTAGTGACTAAGCCACTTTTTCCATAAATGAATCAAGAAACTTTTCATTGATTGCTTCGCCAGATATCTTTCTTCGCTTACATAATAAGTAAAGCTCTTAAATTGCGGAGTAAGGAAATTAAGTCTTAGTGTTTGACTATCTTGCTGAGTTCGTCAACCGATAAAGGCGGATCTTGACGATGAACCATGGCGTGGCAATTTGCGCACAAAGTAACTAAATCTGACTTGGGATCAACCACGTAATCAGGGCCCATTTTAGAAACAGGGACAACATGGTGAACAACTATATAGTCATCCCCTAGATCCCCATATTTATCTTGAAAATTGAAACCACATGCAAGGCATGACCTCCCGTGGTGCGCAATTGCCATTCGACGATTTCGTGGATCGCGCTCATACTTATTCACTAAAACTTGAGATATTGCGCCCTCCGGATACCCCAGAACTTCATCGGCATGCCTGTACGAGACTGCCTCTATTGGAAGAATCGAAGCAAAAAGCTCAACAGCAAAGCGAACTAAATTTTCTTCATTATCATTCACTAACCCATATTCGATTGAACTTTCAGAAGTTAGTGTTTCTACCTCAAATTTCAGACTAGACATTCCAGGATTTTGGTGAGCATTTCCCAAAACGGGTTGTCCATCAATTTCTAAAGTGATGGAACTGTATTTCGATTGGTTAGCTTCTAAGCTCTTCGAGAACTGCTCATGATGCAAATTGATCTGATCACATAAATAATGCATTACATCCCCGGCAAAGGCATCGGCGCGAAAATAGATCTGCGTAGTCTTCCACGATCGAGCCATAACTAAGCTAAATGATCGGGTGCTTTCCAATCCAGAAAATCTAATGGAATAAGGGTGCGACTTGTTAGGTAAGTTTTCTTCTGGAATGAGTTCTACGCCTAACTGAGAACTCAAATCACTTAAAACGGCGGAAAGACTATTCATCTAATTCATCGTACTTCGGTTCTGGGAGAGATTCCACCAGCTCACGAAGTGTTCGCGATACTTCGAACCTAAACTCACGGAACTGCTTTTTGTATTCCGGAATTGTGCAATTTGCTTCAGTAATTGCGAGAGACCACAAGACTATGTCTAATCCTTGAATTGCAATCGAGTTACCTTTATTTGGTAGATAAACTTTTGAATAGAACTCGTGACCTTTGTTAATCTCAACTACCTGTTTCCCATTTTGGAGACGCATCTGCCAAAGATGGCCATCATTAATCGACTCTACTGGGTTTATGGGCAGAGCTTCACTTCCGTCATTGAATGATTGGATTGGAAGTACGACTTCACCGTATTTGGAAATAACCTTGGCATTTTTTTCATCAACTGCTTCTACAATTGCATAATTAATGCGGTTTTCAGCTGCAGCGATTCTCTTTTGAGAGAGATCATGGATATCAGAAGTATCTTTCTTTCTGGCATTACCTCGAGACCTCAGATTTGTTTCTCTGATTAATGGACTGAGGAAATCCCTGACGGCGTCTTCAAGATCGCCCAAGACCATTGAGCCTTTCTGAAGTGCAGTTTGAAACAACTCATCGAGCGATCCCTCATATGAAAATTCAACGCGCAAATTCGCCATGTGAGTATCTTTTTTGAATAAACCAAAATAAGTAGCTTGGTCAATCAAGCGATTTTCTCTGTAGACATAAACACCATGTGTATTTGGCCCAACTTCGGCATCTGTATAAAGGACTTGATCCTTAAATTCGACCTTAGAAGGAAGGATGAATCCCTTCATAATCACTCGACCTTCCTTACCGGAACGAGTTCTAAGTACAGGGCTAATCCATTCACTTTCCAAGAAATTGCCCTCCAACTTGCAGAAGGGATCCCAAGGCCTAATTTCCTCTTCATTAACAAAAATCTTCACGTTTGGAACGCGCGTATCGGTCTCATCAAGAAACCGCTGGAAAGTTTTTCTCAGATGTTGCTTAGTTTTGGAGATTTTACCTTTACTTGGTGCGGATAAAAAGCTCTTAGTTTTATTCTCATCTTTAGCATTTTCTGATGTTATAACTCTATCTGCATTTTCTGTAACAATCAGAGTACCCGAACTTCCACGAGCAATACCTTCTAATTCAGATGCATATTTTTTCGGTGCAACTTCAGCTGCGAAAAGAAAATCGTTATGCTTATTTATTACTGCCTCGTCAAATGAAATCATGTTGGCGGCATCGCTCTGTGCAGTCTTTGAAATGACACTAAAGCTACTTGTGAATGATTGACATGCAGTTTTCAAGCCAAATCCATAAACTCCAAGACTTGAGTCGTCTTGACGATCAGCGGCTCCATATTGAATAGCTGCCGGTAAGTTTTCCTCTGTAATTCCATCTCCGTTATCAGCTACGTGGACATAAATTCTTCCACCAATCCGTTGATCAATAACAACTTCGACGACGGTTGCATTCGCCGCAATCGAGTTATCAACTAAGTCAGCAATAGCCTGTTCAAAATCATAGGAAAGGCGTCCCATGCCTCTAACCATTCGAGAAGCATTTGGTGGAACCTTGTAGTACTTCTTGCCATCGAGCGTAACCTCTTCGAATTTACTGCTCATTGTTTTCTTCCTTTCCATACAGCGCTGTCCAAGATTCTTCACTTAAAGCCCTTGGTCTTCTCTCTGCCTTTATTATCCCTATTGTGTAATCGTATTTGGCAATACGGTGAATTTTAATGGTGTCGCCACTTCTAAGCCCATGGTTCTTAATCCACCGAGTAAGCCCTGTTAGTCGATATTCGTGTCTAGTTCCTTCAAAAAACTTATTGTTGTAGTAAATGTAAGTTAAGTAAATTTCTGATTCATCGGCTAGATCCCTGAATTTCAAGCGAAGTCTCGGATTCAATTCCTCGTCTGACAACTTTTCAAATAGGCCCTCCTTCACGAAAAGCTTAGGTATGAGAAAACCAGCCTGGTGAGAATTTGTCATCCCTACGTCATTGTCACTTAGTCTTTTCAAGGCGGATTCAATCATCGCGTTTTCCTAATGGAGTGATCTGCAACCCAGCTAAATAATCATCATTTGAAACTGCAGCATCCACACTCAAATCTGAGAGATTTCGCTTAAGCTGAATTCGTTGATCTATAGCTTCGTCTATCGTATTGACATAGAAAAGCCGGTGTATAAAAGTTTCCTTCAACTGACCGTTGCGATAAACGCGAAACGTAGCTTGATCCTCTTTGGCGGGATTCCACTCCAAATTGTAGTGAATCACGTGGTTAGCGCCTGTAATATTTAGTCCAGCACCTGCAACTATTGGGTTACAAACGAGGACACCACAACCGTCAAATGCATTGAACTGATCTACCAATGGATTTCTAGCTTCCATTTCTGTTCGGCCATCGAGTGATTTTACAAAGGCACTTGGGAATCTAAGACCAATATCCTGAGTTATTCGGTCGATAATATTCTTATAACTTGCAAAAATCAGACACTTTTCATTATTTGCAAATAGTTCTTCAAGAATTTCCAGCGTAAGAGCATATTTTGGTGATAAGGCGGTCATGTCTTGTGGGCCGATATCCATCATAAGTGGATGGGTCGTCAATTTACGCAATCTTCCGGTGGCTACAAGACCGCCAGCTGTTGCAAATTCTTGAATCGCTTCGATTCGCACTCGTTCATAAATTTCATTTAACTCACTGGGCCAAGTAATTGGGTGGTCAATAACGACTTTATCTGGTAACTGGTGTTCAATTTCGTGAAGTCTTCGCCTGAGGAGTATTGGCCGAATAATTTTATTAACTTCAGCAGCACCATTTGGGACATCTTCATAATCGTTTTCAAATTGCGACTCTGTGCCAAAAAGGCCAGGTTCTGCGAAGTCACTTAATGACCATAAATCCAACAGTCGATTTTCAAGAGGAGTACCACTTATAGCTACTCCAAAATTCCTAGGCAAACCTTTGCAACGTATGGTGCGTTGAGCACGAGGGTTTTTAATTGCTTGCGCTTCATCAATAATTACTAGATTCCAATTTATCGTAGAAAGCATGGCATGGTCACGGATTAACGCATCATAAGTAGTGATTACAACATCGTGGTCCCGCAATTTTGCTGCCGTTCCTGCTCGATAAGCGCCGAAGTGCAATAAAACCTTGAGATTTGGAGAAAACTTTACAAATTCTCTGCGCCAATTCTCTAAAAGCGTACCGGGACAAATTACTAAATTATTCTTGGCGCTAGAATTGACGTTATGAGTGATTAAGCCTATGGCTTGAAGTGTTTTTCCCAAACCCATTACATCAGCCAAAATTGCACCATGGCGCCCAAGTTCTTGTTGGCTTTTTAGCCATTCAATTCCTACTGCTTGATAAGGATACGGTTCAACACTTAAGACGGATTCAAACTGATTTAGGTCAACATTTGGACTCGCAAGAATTTTATCCTTTAGTTCTGGGTTCAAAATAGAAAATTTATGTTTGGCCGCAAAGTAGTCAAAGTTCATCAGTTCTTTGACCGTGAACCCTGGGATTCCATCATGGTCAAGTGATGGCAGAAACTCGCGAAGGGCTAAATAGTCATTGCTTCGGATTGGCATGACTAAGTCGTCAACGACTAAATAATCAGCTTCTAAGAAATTTGGGGGGATAATTTCAAAAGACTTTCGCTTGTTAGTAAGTATGAGATGGATATCAATCTTCTCGCATGATGCATCAAGGTAATAATATTTAAAACTCACATCCCAGTATGAAGGTGAAAGTTCACAGCTAGAGAACTGCTCGGCAAATTCCTCTTCTAACTCGATCAAAGCATCTGCGGATAGAACCTGACCATCCTCAGTCAAAAAAACGGAACGCTTGTAGTCTTGTTTCAACGTTCGAGTCCATTCGGATTCTTTGGAAAGAAGAGTCGGCCATTCTCCGTCCAAGCTGACATCAAGCCCACCATAGACTCTAAATCTTGAGCTCTGGAAGATGGAGCCTTACTTCTCTTTAGTGGGAAAAGATTTGTTGCAAACCACTCTCTGCTTATTGGGAGATTCATATTTTCTCCAAACAAGCCAAGAAAATTTTCGAATTTACGAAGTTGAGATCTATCGATTTCTATAGTTCCTTCATCATCATCGACTATCACGCAAGTTTCGTAAAAGGCGCCAGATAAACATCTCCATATAGTGCCTGAACCAAGCATGTAATTCTCTCGAAAAACTTCTGGTTTTAGGTGACCCTCTATTACTTCAGCGAGCTGGGGGATCTTCTTAACCATTGAGTCAAGAAATGTTGATACATTGAGTTCTAACACTTCATCTTTATAATTATTCTCTCGTTTTGCTGTCACCTGCCGATTTACGCCAAAGCAAGCATGTCGGGTTATGTCAGCTACATTCACGACCGAAAGCAGGTTGGGGTTCGCGCCGGAACAGCTTGTTTTCTCAAGATCGATTCGGTCCTCAAAAAGAGGATGATTCTTACGGAGATCGTGTGTGACTCTATTAACAATACTGGCCCTATCAAACTTCGCTTGGACAGTCTTATTGATACCCAATGCATTCTTAGCAATATCAACAAAGAATTGTTGGTGTAATTGAGGAGTAAGGGAATCTAGCAAATTTATAGCGACATGCTCATTTTTTAATCGTTCAATTGTGCCTCTAATCCTGTCAATTTCACTAAAGACAAGTTCAGATTCTTTCTTTGCGCCGCTGATAATTAATTTGTTATACGCGGATGTGGCATCCGTTAGACGGCTATCCAGTTCAATTTGCTTGAGGTACCAGCCTAATATTCTATGTTGACCATCTAAAATTCTTAGCGTCTCGCGGTCCCCACTGATCAATTCCAATTCAACTAATTCAGTTTTATGTGACTTAGTGGATAAGATCTCAAAATTTAATGTTAAGGAAGAATCTAGAAGTAACGGCGGGACGATCCAGTCTGCCGCATGGTTTTCCCAATAGTTTCCAAAGTCCATCGCATGTTTTTTTGAAACACGCCTATTGTCTGGAAAAGGGTGTGCGGGATCAGGAATTTCCAGTAACTCAAGAGCTAATCCAATTGGCAAGGAAAATAAAAAGGTTGAATTCTCTGACCGCTTTATCCTTTGTGCAAGAACTTTTTCAACTGTCAACTTGCCTTCCTTTCCTTAAATGACTCTTTATTTCTATCAAGATATTCTTGCTTTTTGAGAACTCTATGAATTTCTATTGCAATTTCGGCTACGACTAATGGGCAAACGCTGTTTCCGAACTGCTTATATGACTGCATGTCAGATACAACTTGTGGAAATCCTCTATGAAAACCTTGTGATTTTGCCATTTTATTATTGAATCCCATTAAACGGGCTGCTTCTCTAGGCGTCAGTCTTCGCGGGTTTTTCCATCCGGTCTGCTTAATTAGAATTTCAGCACCATCCTTGTAGTACCTTGCAGAAAGAGTCCCGGTCGTGTCCTCCGGCCCGTAGAGCTTGAACCCAAATCCATTTCCTTTAGCCTTATGCGCAGCTGCATAATTTTGTAGGTATTCCCATAAATTATCGGTGAGCATATATTTCTTATCCGGCGCAGTTTTTTCTAAAATGGATTTAAGTTTATGCTTAATTTCAGGTTGTGGCGGGAAAATAAAATCTTCTATAACTTCCTTAGTGAAATGCTTTCTATTTAGAGCCACTATAAACACCCTACGACGATTTTGCGGAACCCAGCCGGCGGCATTGAGTACTTGATGTTTTACTTCATACCCAAGTAAATCTAAACTTTCAAGAATGACTTTCCAAGTCTTCCCGCTGTCATGACTTATTAAATTCTTTACATTTTCTAATAAAACAACTTTCGGTTTCTTTATGGAGACAATGTCGCAGATTGCAAAAAATAGATTTCCCTGCTGTAAGTCAGAAAATCCATGAGCTCGCCCAAGCGAATTTTTCTTTGAAACACCAGCGATGGAGAATGGTTGACATGGGAAGCCCGCGGCAAGCACATCGTGGGTCGGGATGTCTTTCTTTGGGTCTATTTCCCTAATATCTTTCGTCGATATAAATTCATCGCCATACCAGGCCTTATAGGTCGCAGCAGCGTGTTGGTCCCATTCGTTGGTAAATATTGCTTCTCCGCCCGCAGCATTGAGTCCCAGCCTAAATCCACCGATGCCGGCGAATAGGTCGATAAAAGTGAAGACTGCCAACTCGTTCCCCCAGTCCGTGGATCTGGCAATCCATTTGTGGCTCTGGGGCCAAATAACTGGATTACTGATTTTTTGATTATTACCAAGCGTAACCAAACCCACTGACATCTCAAAGGATCTGGAAGTTAAACAACGAATTTCTCCTAGGTTGGGATCTTATTAGCCTTAGTCCCCGCGACAGTGGCAACTATTGCCAATCACTGGTTGATTGCAGATTGAACAAGTAAATATGCTTGTGTGTCTAAGGTCTGGCAGTGGGATTGGCGGGGGGTTAACCATTCCATATTCAGCAAATGACTCTTTTCCGCGGTTCACCCTCTGCGGGGTTGATCTCGGCTCAACAACCTTAAGTTTTCCCGCATAAGTCTTTCGCTTAATAAGTTTCTCGTGCTTATTAGCCAATAGGCCAGACGCTTGTTGGACCTCTATGTCAGATTCTAGAAGTTCAAGTTTTTTCAATCTGGCGACAATGCCGCCTTCGGCTCTCTGGTGAAGGACGGTGAGTTCCTTCAAATCTTTTCTGGCATCAAAATTGTCTCGTAGCTGTAAATCTTCGGTTTCATCCCACTTTTGCCAAGCGCGTGCAAAATTATCTTTAACTCTAGCCATGTAACTCGAAGGCTTTGGTGTCCCATTGCTAATCTGTAGGCTTGGGAGCAGTGTCTGTGCAGGCTCACTTTGGTTCTTAACATAAAGCTGACAAGGATTTCCAGACTTTAGATAGAAATTGATATGCGCATTAGCAATGTGTTGAACTTCGAGTTCGGTATCGCCAATCCCAAAACTATCGTGATATTCGCAATACCAAGTCCAGCCAGACATGAACTTCATGTGCTAACGATAGCAATCGTGTACGAACACGGATAGTGGGCTGGATATCTAATTCGATAATTACGCAATCAATTTTTATGTAAGCCTGTCGCAAAACCCCTTCTGTCATCCCTCTCCCCTAGATTCAGGTCATGAAAGATTCAGCCTCGAACAAGTTTGTGGCGGCTTTGGCCATTATTGCGACTCCATTTGCGTTGGGTGCCTTCATGTTGTCGTGGTCTCCGGCGGTTCAATATGGGCTGGAAGATCCAAAGCGCGATGGGTATGTGCAGCCGCGCAGTGTTACTGATTTAGTGGAGATGGCATCTGAATCGACAGTGACTGTTTGGTGCGAGGTGAGTAAGAACAATGGGGTGCAGGGCACGGCTTGGGCGATTGAGCTAGAGACTGCAGTGTCGGATATTTATCCGACGACGTTGATTACCAATCATCATGTGATTGAGGATTGCATTGGCGGTAAGGGCAAGGTCACGATTGCGTTGCCAGGGCAGAGCAAGCGCGATGCGATTGTGGTTGATTGGGATGCCAAGAATGACTTAGCGGTGCTGGCCAGTAAGTCGAAGTATCCAGTGCTTAATCTGTCGGAGTCTGATCCATATCCTGGGTATTGGGTGATGGCATTTGGTAGCGCAGATGGATATGAGGGTTCGGTTGCTTTTGGCAATGTGTTAAATGTTTATGGCAATGACCTTTTGATTACTAACAATCTCTCGCATGGCAATAGTGGTGGGCCGCTGATTGATAACGAAGGCAATGTAATTGGTGTGACTACCTGGGGTTCAACGACTGAGCAATACAACGGGGCGGTATCACTAGATGCTTTCTGCGCGGAGATATTGGATTGCCAGTATGAATACGACGGTGAGAAGACTTGGTGGGATTATTCGTAAGTAGCTTTTACCCAGATTTGTTGACAAGATCTTTGAATAATCTAGGGTTATCCTGTAACTACAAAAGAATTAGCAACCTAACAGGGAGGCTTACATGTCCGATCAAGAAATTTTTGTTTTAAACGACGAAGCATTAATTGCGATGATCGATGCTGACGGCCCCTTTATAAATCTTGACTTATTCAAAGAGCTCTCTGACCGACATTGGATGAAAAATGAACTTGATAAAGCTGCCGAATATTTAGAGCGGCTGATTACCGAATATGATGGAAAAATCGAAACTGGGACCTTAGCAAATGCTCGATATAGACAAGCATTGATGTACTTCCGGGCCGAGGATCACGAAGTTGCTTACTCATATGCCACAAAAGGAATAACTCAATGGCAGGCAGACCACATGCCTGACTATTTCTACCTCGAATGGGCTAAATGTGCGATTGTTGAACTTAGAAGTGGAATGGAATTGGGCTTTATCTCTGTTGTCCCCGAGAAGGCTGAATCACTTCTTGAAATCTCAAGAATGTTAAAGCTGAACAACTATATTCAGATGACATACATGATTATCGCTGAAGCTTATTTCGAACTTCAGCAAGATGATAAATGCGAAGAGTATCTAAAACTTGCCGAAGAGTCTGATGAAGTAAGCGCAGATACTAAAGAGAGAATTGATTACTTCAGAAAAGAAATGAACGCGCCTAAATAAGGAAATGCTCTCTCCTAGAGATCGTCCAAGTGAAAATCCATAACCCGTTCATCGAGAATTACTTGCGATGAATCTATTTCTTGGCGCAGTACTAACCCACCAAGGGTTGTGCAGCGGCTAAGGGCTACGTAGAGCTGACCGGCAGCAAATGTTTTAGCGGCCAAGTTAATGATTACATTCTCAAAGGTCTTACCTTGGCTCTTATGAATCGTGATAGCCCAAGCGAGCATGAATGGGAATTGTGCAAAGCTGCCCATAGAGTCATAGACGAGCACATTGCCCTCAGAGCGTGGTCGTTTAATATCCCAAATGTGCTTGCTGACCACATAACGCTCTTCTGAACTAGCAACTTTGATTACGATATTTGGATCACGCTTTTTATCATCAAGGTTGATCTCTTCGATGGTGGCTAGCGTGCCATTAACCCAACGGCTTTCAGAGTCATTGTTAAGCATCATTATTTGTGAGCCCACTTTAAAACTAACTTCTAGCTCGGCTGGATATTCACTCTTGGTTAAAGCGCCAGTTATGTGAGCCTTTGATTTATAGGCATCGCTGGGCAACTTCTCAAGTTCATCGCTATTGATTCTGTTAGCCATGGCATTTGTGGCAACTAAGGTGATGAAGAACTTATCGCGCGGAGCTTCGAAATCTGGCATTACTCGCGTGTTTAAGAGATCAAGGGTTTTAGGAGTTGTTTGATTAATGCGGATGCCATTTAGGATCTCAAGGAAATCTAGTTCGCTCTGGCGGTAGACCTTATTAAGAACGACTTTCTCCATTTGCAGGCCGCGATAGCCATTGCTGGAAAAGAAGAATGGTGTTTCGTAGTGAGAGTAGAGGAACTCTTTTTCGCTATTGGTGACAATGGGTGAGAGCTGAAATAGATCACCAATCAGGATTACCTGAACTCCCCCAAATGGCTTGGTTGGTTTGGGGCCATATTTGCGTAGGGCTTTATCTACGCAGTCCATAAGGTCAGCCCGCACCATTGAGATCTCATCGATGATCAGAGTTTTAAGGTTGCGCATTATCTTCTGACTGCGTGGGTGGTACTCAGGGCTTTCAATATGCTCGAAGGTGATATCTGGCAGGAAACCAAAGAACTTATGGATCGTTGAGCCGCCTACGTTGATTGCGGCCACTCCTGTTGGGGCTACGACGATGAAGGTGTCTTTGAGAACTTCTTCGCGCAGGTAGGTAAGAAGTGTTGATTTACCTGTGCCAGCACGGCCTGTAATGAAGACACTTTTGCCGGCGCTAACAGCATTGATTGCTGTCTGCATCTCAGCGCTGATCTCAAAGTTTTTAGGCAGGACAAGGGTTTGAACCTGTTGCGGCTCAGCACGGTCGTTCTTTAGTTCTGGCACTAGCTATTGGCCGCCTTTAGTCTTGAGTAATTACTTGGAAAAATCAGAAAACTAATATCTGCAGTCACACGAGGAATAGAACGGGTATGGCTGCCTGCAGTGTGTACAAATCCTGTGCCAGTTATCGCGAGCGCCATCAACAGATCTATCTCTATGAGTTCGATCGTTAGAACTTGATCTTGAATAAGAAACGACTATCGCAGGATTCTTCAAATTGGGGTCAACCTTTTTTGGGTTTTCCAAATAAAATCTTTGGTTTGCCTCAATTTCAGCTAAAAATGCTTCGCGCGCCTGTTCCGCTCTAGCAATTCGTTTAGCGCTCTCCTCTTTTTGCGCAATTGCCAACTTTTTAGCAGCTTCTGTTTTCTCGCGAGCTGCCTCCGCTTCGATTGCTGCTTTTTCAAGAATATCTTGAGCATCTGCCAGATAATTCTCAAAATTCGACGTTAATAGGTATAGCTTGCGAAGATAATCCAAGACAACTTCTGGCTCGCCCCTATTGTCAACACGGAGTTTGAGAACTTCTGCATATTCGAGTGGATTAGTTCTAATGTTTATGCCGAAGTCCTGCTCAATTTCTAGCCACTCACGTACCTTGATTACAGGCTTTAGGCGGACGTCTGTGATCTCATTGTGATGCTTGTATATGCCGTGAGCTTTGGGTTGCTGCAGCTTGGCATATACAAAGCTTGGAGATATTTTCCAAAAAATATATTGGTCTTCTACGCCTGAGATCTCTGTATCGAAGATTCGTGATGCTCTGATTTGGTTTATTGCATCAGAAGATTTAGCGTAAATTTTGGCATCGAAGAAGTCGCCGCCCAGTTTAAAAGCCTTTAATCGTGCTTCAAGTAGGGAGCTGGCATTACGGGTCTGATCAATTTGTAATTTGGAAAGAATATTTCTTACCTGATTAAAGTCTATCTTTTGAAAGAAATGGACTTCATAGGCGTACTTGATTAAAGACATTTTTTCAACCAGCGGAAAAATTTTAGGGCTGGCTTTTGCGAGATGTTCAATAACGGCTAAGCGATCCGGTGAGGAAACGTGAGGATTATTTATTAGATTCCTCACGAGTTCATTACTACCACTGCGAGCTAAAAACGAAAGTCGCTTGTCGTTTAACACAATCCCCTGCGCAATAGCTTTATCGTCATCATCTGGAATGAATGCGTCTTTAACAATATTTAGATTATGTGGCTTTTTCTTTTTCTTTTTATCTTTGAATTTCTTAGTTTTCCAGAAAGGAAACTGAGCAGACTTATGCTTTTTGTTTTTCTGCGTATTCGCGCTCATATCGTTACCCTTCTCCCATCATCTTTGCGAACTCCCCTAGATCCCAGGTAAGGGTGCGATTGCCGTTCTCGAAATTCTTCTCGGTAGAGGCACGCATATCAAGGTTTGTTAGGTAAATCTTTTTACCAGGCTTGGCAAAAGTAGATAGTGTTAAATTCACAGGCGCTTCAACTCGATAGCCTTCGGCACAACTTGGTTCGCAGACTTTCTCTGAAAAAATGGCCGTTGCCTTGGCTTCTTTCTCACCCCAGCTTTGCCACTTAATGTCGTAGACATACCAACCACCGTCGGCACAGGTAAGTAGAAATGATTCTGGTCGCTGCACTGGCATCTCGCAGTCATATGTCCAATTGTTGCCAGCAGCTAGTTTGGCCATGTTTGGCTTATCGCGCTTTATCTGCGTTACGGCAAGGCCTGCAAAAAGCAGACCCACGATGGCCAAGGAGACAGCGAGATTCCGATTAATCCTCATCATTCATCGTCTCCTCAATAGTTGCTATACGACGCTTGATTTCATTGGCTTCAGCAACACGACCTTTGATTACCAAGATATTGGCGATCTCTTTTTCGAGTTCTATCGCTAGTTCCCAATCAGTATCGCGGGCATGCACATTCATGCTTAGCGCCTGGCGCAGATGTTCTTCAGCTTCATCAAACTCGCCTAGTAATACTTGGGCGCAACCCAGGCGGTAGCGAGCCCAAGTTTCAAGCGGCTCATTCTGAGCAGACTGTGCGAAGTCCAAACACTTCTGGGCATGTGTTGTTGCTTCAACACCGTTCTTAAGTTCGATGTAGGCAACTGCTAGATATTCATCGCAGTAGTAAACCTTCTCAGGTTCTTTGGCAATCTTTAAATAATTACGTGCAGCTGTCATGTATTGCAATGACTCTGCGTACTTTTCCATTTTAACTAGCGCAAAACCACAGTTGTAAGAATCAATTCCCATAGTGAATTCCGTTGTATCTGGATTAATTTCAGCAATTGCATTCTGGTGACATTGCAAAGACTTTTCATATTTACCGGCAGCAAAGTAGAAGCGGCCAGCATCGCGCATCATGTCGGCAGCATCTGATGGGCGTTCATCTTTTAATAGATCAACAGCGCGTAGTGCCAACTCTGCGGCCTCTTCATCACGATCTAGTTTGCGTAGTGACCAAGAGATACCGTCGTAGACATGCATTAGTGCTGATGTACTCGCCTCAGCGCCTAGTTGTTCATATATCTCGCGCGCACTTTCGCAAAGAGCTAGTGCTGCTTTGTGATCGCCGCGGTCATAGGCAATATGACTCAGGGCAACAAAAGTTTCGGCACGTTCGGTGCCTTCGGTATCTGGAATTCTCTGCCAGAGTTCTTTCTCGTCTTGCTGTTCGTTCTTCGACACTTATGTCCTTACATCTTGCTAGCTAGTAACGGTGAAATTACTTGCAATCACCTAGTTGCCGGTGACATGTGATGCGGGTGCGGTAGCGGGGTCTGCCTTTGCCTGCGAGTGATCGGTTTGCGGGGCTTTTTGGGGGAAGCGAAACCTAGCACAGGTTCTCGAACATCTGTTCGGAGAGGTAGGGGTTCCGCTAGGGGTGTTTTGGGTTTGTGGGCTCAAGCGGCCGCTGGTGGTTCGTGGAGGGTAGTTGGTGCAGAGGCTTTGCCTAGCTTTCTAGGCGCAGCCCCTGCCCCACTAACTTCTTACTCTTCTTCGGGTTCAACCGTCATGAGCTCGCGGAGTTCATCCATGAGCCCATCAAGGCTTACTTCAAACTCGTTGACCCATTTCTTAGCCGCTGCGATGTTTGTTTCAATCGGGGTGTGTAAACGCTTTAGGTTGGCTAGGCCATCGAACTCGCGTTGCAGTGATGCGATCACTCGCTCGATTGCGGCGAAATCTAGCTCGCCTTCTTCTTGCTCTTGTGAGCGAAGGACAATCCAACGAGACCATAAGTAGGCCATGCGAATTAAACGTTGATCAGGATTTTCATCATCTAGAACGATGATTAATTTATTGCCGTCGAATTCTTGCCATGCCGGTTGCTTGGTCATATCGATACCGCGCGCATCGGAGACAAAGATGCCGCAGATAGCTTCGCGATTAGTCATCGCGTCATCTAGTTCAGAGGCAACCTTGTCGCGCTTTAAACGACCCTTGGTGTCTTTGTATGACTTGTCTGTTTTTGCTTCCCAGACAATGCGAATCTCTTCGCCATTCGTTACAGCTGGATTAATAGTTACAACTTCATCACCGGTTTTATCTCCTGAAGGTGAAGCAAAGTCTCCAGTGAACTGCGCGTCATCGCCATGGACAACTGCTTCGAGTTGGATCATCTGATCTAGCAACTCTTCGAAGTCGATACCCTTCTCACGAGAATTCGCATAGCTTTCTTGCGTTGCTTTCTCGCCGGCTGACTTAGCCAGCAATGCAACTAGTTGCTCGCTAATGCTATGAAACGGGCTAGTTTCCTTGTTTGGATCAAGTTCAGAAATAACCTGATCAACTAACTTAGTCTTTAGCAGGTTAATTAAGTTACCTGGCTTATTGTCTTCGCCTTGATCTTGGATTAACTTCTGCAAGCCAGTGAAGGCTTCATCGCCAGCTGTCTTCATGGTCTCGCGCACTTGCTTAGCCACTGAGTTGAGTTCTTTAACATCAGCTGAAGTGTTAGCCATGCGTTGAATCTGCATTGCAGTTTCGATGAGTTCGATTAACAGCAGGATTTGCTCGGCACCATCTTTAGTAGACAGGTACTTAGCTAGTTCGCCATCGGCGATGGTTAAATTCTTAATTGTGACGTTATCGCCTTCGATGCGAAGGTCGGCGCCAACGATGTTGGGTACTGCACGGACGGGACTGCTCATATATGTAGATTACCTTTCAAGGCTTAGACGGAATAGGTTTTAAACGGATTTGTTTTGATCAGGAAGTAAGACTTTGCACCGCAGCTATTTCGAGCTTTGGATTTGGCAGGATGATTGAGTTATTCGCTGCCATTCGTAGGCGGCGGGATGTGTGGCCTTCAAAGCCAAAAACAGTGACTTCGATGCCGCGTGATTGCAGTTCAAGGACTAGGTCTAGAAATAGGCCGTCGCCGGAACCGATTACAACGTGTGAAACATTTAGCTTTTCGACCTGGGCTAGGCACTCTTCGATCAGTGCTAGTTCGGCGCCATTTTCACCTGAACGCATGAGGGTCTGTGATGGCACCGCGCCCCAACCGAAGAAGACGGCTGATGCGTTGTGATGGCTGCAGGCAATAATGCGTAGGGCATCTTGGCTCTGGTCAAAGGTCTCGGTATAGCGAAGGTATGACTCATGAACAGCTTGCGCAGTGCAATCAGCAGTTAGTGCAAGGTTCTCTGCATCAACTAAATGAAGGGTTCTAGCCATTTTCGCTCCTTTGCTAATCATCATTTTTTGGTCTCTCTGGCGTTCATAGTTTTATGACTACCAGTGACAAAAAGTGTATCACAGACGAAATTCATTCTGGCAAGGGCAATAATTTAGCCTGAGAGAGTATAAATGTCCGTTTTGTTCTGGTTTGCCAGAATAAATTTTCTTACCCAGTGTCCGATTTAGTCGTAATTAAGTCTTTTGAGGCCTAGAATTTAGACATGGCTACGACGGGTAATAACGCAAAGCAGCAGCTAAAGGTTGCTGGGAATCCGCGTGTCGCCGAACGCTCTGCCGAGGTATCAATCCGCTTAGTCCCTGACCTAGCTCCGGCCAACTTAATTTCAGAGCTAAATGCTGGGCTCGATTATTACGTTGCAAATGTGCAAAGTGCAATTACTGAGGAATTAGAAAAGTTAATCAAAAGTATTTTAGATATCTGGACTGATAGCAGTAAGCCAGGAAAATACAACCCGCGTTCAATTAAGAAATTAGTTAACTCAGCGATCTCCCCTGGTTTTAGTGGTTTTGAAAGAACGCGTGATGCTATTGCATCCATAGATGAGATTAATCCGAAGTCTGTGATCTCCTCGTTCGAAGTCATGCCGAGAGATTCCGAAGACGAAATTGAAACTACAGTTGCTATAAAAGTAAGCACCGGCTCTAAGTGCAAGAGCTGTGAAAAAACAATTAAAAAGAATTCCTCCAACATCATTGAGCTTGGCGGAATGTCGCTAAATATTCCAACCGGCGATGCTTGGCACATTGAATGTTTTGCTGCAGGTATCTTGCGCGATCAGGCAAAGAAGTTTAGATCAGCAAAGGGTGCTTTAGATAAGCAAGCGATTGCAGTACGAGGAATCTTGGAAGCAAATAAAGCAAACACGATTTTGAAAGGCAAGAAAGAGGGCCTGCAAGATATCGGCACCTCTGTTAAGTATGAAAAATGGCTCAGTACACTCTTCGAAAATTGGAGTCAGACAACTGGCGTAAAGGAAGAGTTTCGCGCTTCATATCAGAGTGCCTTTAACGAGTATGCCAACGCAATAGTTGAGTACTCGAACACAGGCAACTTCCCTTTACAGGCTATGAAAGACCGCTTAGGTAAGCATTTATCCAAGTCGGCAGTGGAAGCCGTTCTTGAGCGCGCGCTAGAGAATGATCGTGAGTTACGAGCACGTGGACCTGAGTCCACTAAGCCTCTCATGCATAGAACGATGGAATATCTGGGCTTAATGGATGAGCCCGAAGAAGAAAAGGCACACGCAATAACCATTGACGCCAAGACTTATAAAGATGCGCGTAAGGTTGCAGAGGCCTTTAGAGCAGGTAATCCAGTAGTTTTAAATTGCAGCGCAATGGCCGAAGAAGATCGTAAGCGAATTGTAGATTTTGCAAGTGGCCTTATCTTCGGTAATCGTGGCCATATTGAACGAGTAACAAATCACGTTTTCTTGCTTTCCCCAGCTGACCCAGTAGTTCAAGAAGAAAGTAATACCTCTACTTTTGTTTGATTTCGAAGCTGCCATGTATGAAGCAGCGCTAAAAGCTAGAGATCCGCGCTGGGATACGAAAGTAAATAAGAAGGCTGGCAGCCATTACCCAATGATTAAGCGAAAGCTATGGTCAATTGCTATTCGTTGGAATGAACAATCACTTAATTGGGCTGGAACAGATTTGAAGTTATCTGATTTTGATAAGCCAATGGAAGCGCCAATGGGCCCTGTTCAATCGTCGGTACCACCACAGTGGCGATGGGCTTGTGCCAATAACTTAGAACTATTCGCAGTTGAATACATAACAGGGACAATTCCTGGTCTAGAACATGATGCAGATCCGATGATCATGGCTGCAGCGCTTCGCTTTATTGCAGAAGATCCGTGCAAGGTTCCGGGGGCGCTTGCAACTGCTGGATTTATCTGTCCTGGATGCACCGATAGCTGGGATGTAACGCAAAAGCTAGACATTGAAAAAGTTAATGAAGAGCGGAGGATGGAGAGCGGAATTTCTATGGAGCATCTACTTGCGCTTTCGAAGATTCACTTATGGCCGGTTGAAGTTAAGGCTGAAGATCTTGAGAATTTACCGCTGGTCTCTTCGCTATTTATGCCCGAAACGCTCTCATAACTCGAAAACAAAAAGAAGAGCAAATTGTCACTCCCCTGTGCTATCTTTTACCTAGGTTAAGAAATAAGCGTTAAGCCCTTTAGCTTGCTTATTGCCCTCCGCGCAGATCGACCCGCGTCCGGTGGCCCTAAAGGAAAACCTGCCGGCGATGAAAGACACCGCCGGAAGTAGCG
>Ga0164294_10002112_pt1 | contig 18137 bp, 11 predicted proteins | sample GEODES005metaG_FD_111479 | JGI IMG/M metagenome (GOLD analysis project Ga0164294, IMG submission 111479) | Oligotrophic lake water microbial communities from Sparkling Lake, Wisconsin, USA - GEODES005 metaG | ecosystem: Environmental > Aquatic > Freshwater > Lake | place: USA: Sparkling Lake...
GGCTTTTCAGCTGGAACAGCAGGATCTAATGAAATCCCTACAACAGGTCCGCTATTTGCTTTTGCATAAATATCCCATCTTCTTAAATCAAATAGACGTAATCCTTCACCAGCAAATTCAACAGCTCTTTCTCTTCTGATCAAAGTACGCATAGCAGCTTGGCTTCCTATTAAAGATGAAGGCTGTCCAGCTCTTGTTCTCACCAAGTTGATTGCAGATAAAACCGTTGCATCAATTTCATTCAATTCAATTTTAGCTTCGGCATACATAAGTAGAATATCTGCATATCGCATTAAAACAAATCCAACCCTTGACTCAAAAGTATATTGAGTAGAATCATTGTATTTATTCCAAACATAACCCACACCGCCGATATTTCCTGTAGCACTTACTTGCCATTGAATACCAGCAGCCTGAGCACCGATCCAATCATTGTTTGTAGCTACATCATTGTATACACCTGTAGTCCAATTAAATTTACGACGCACATTAGTGTATATGTTAAATACAGTTCTCTCCCTTAAATTATTATAAGGTAATGCAACGGTTTTGGAGGCAAAGTGAACCATTGTATCTCCTGGCATGTAAATACTCCATTTAAGTCTATTGTCTCTGTTTAACCTAGGATTGGTAGGATCATATAAAGTAGAAGCATCTATACGCTGACCATCCTTTCCTTCAAATTGATCCACTAAATTTTGAGTAGGGAATAAACTACTCTGAGAGTTTGTTACCTGACGAGGAACACCAATTACGGCCATCCAATTTTGAGGTTCATTCACGTCTGTTGGATAGGTTTGTGCAAACAATATTTCTCTAGAAGCATTGGCCGATTGACCACTTAATGTAAACATGTCTGTATAACGAGGATTTAATCCATACCTACCTTCATCAATAAGCGTTTTTGTTGCATTTGCTGCAGTTCTAAAGTCTTTAATTAGCAATGCTAACTTTGCTTTTATTCCCAAAGCAACACCTTTGTTAACCCTGCCAATAGTTTGCACAGGCGAAATGCCCGCTGCGTCAAATGCAAGAGCTGCCTCATCTAAATCTTTGTACATTTCTGCTACAATGGTAGCAACTGGAGTACGCTGAGCCTTTAAAACTTCCTCAACAGATGGCATGGCTCTGTAGTAAGGAACATCTCCAAACCAAGTCATTAAATTAAAATAACCCCAAGCACGTAACACAAGTGCTTCAGCTTTTATTCTGTTGTAAACAACTGCAGACACATTGGCCTTGCCATTTTCCATGCCAACAATTTGTTGGTTGGCTCGTTGAACCAATTTATAGGCTTGGTTCCAAGCAGATATACAAATGGCATTGTTCACTAAAAAAGGTCCACCATCACCCATTGCAATTAAATCTTCTGCATTGCCCCCTCTCTTTATCGCCATATCAGTACTAGATTCGATTGCATAATGCATGGGGGTATTGTTGGCAATAACCCACATTGCGGAAGCATAGGTACCTACTAAGCCTTGTTCCATTTCAGATTGATTGGATAAAAAGGTAGATGAAGAAGACGCATCAAGTGGTTTTCTATCTAAAAACTTATTACAACTGCTCATAGCAAATGCAACTATAAGCGTTGGTATGATAAAATATTTTTTCATTGTATTCAATTTATTGAGTTCAATTAAAAGTTAACATTAACACCTGCGGTATAAGTGCGCATCAAAGGATAAAATTCTGCATTGGCATTGTTTAGTTCAGGATCAAACCCTTTCCATGCTTTAGAGATCGTCATTAAGTTAGCTGTACTAACAAAAACACGGAACGATTTAATTTTAGCTTTGCTTAACAACTTCTGATTCACAGTATAACCTAGGTTAACATTTTTAATTCTGAAATAAGCAGCACTTCTAATCCACTGAGAACTCAACAAGTAGTTATTGCCACCAGAACCCGAAGGCAATAAACGAGGGAAAGTGGCATTTTGATTATCAGGTCTCCAATAATCTTTATGAATATCTAGTAGAGATGCGGCAAAATCAGCACTTGAAAATGGCACAGCACCCGTTCCACTTAAATAGTTATTGCGTTTACCAACCCCTTGACCAAAAATATTTAAATCAAAGTTTTTATAGGTTAAGTTCACATTAAAACTATACTCGTATCTAGGAAATGCATTACCTAAAAATGCTCTGTCGAAGTTATCTATTTTTCCGTCTGGCTTTCCGTCTAATCCACTGATGTCTTTGTATTTCATATCACCAGGCTTTGGACCGTTTGCTGTAGTTCCACTCCAAGGAATTCCAAATTGAACAGGTGAAGATTTGATATCATTTGAATCGGCAAAAAACCCATTAGCAACATAACCATAATAAGAACCTAAAGCCTGACCAGGCGCAGTTCTAATTCCATCTCCAATAAACGGAGTTCCTGGTACTAGATTTAGCACTTTGTTTTGAACATCAGAAATCATAGCAGTTACGTCTACACCTAACTTACCAATTTTGTTCCTGTAGTTGACACTAAATTCCCAGCCTTTATTCTCCATGTTACCTGCATTCACAAAAGGATTGCTTAATCCACCAGCAGATTGAGGTAAGGTTCTTTGCAACAACATATTCTTGAGTGTCTTAACATAATAATCTGCTGTTAAAGTAAAATGCTTAGCCAATGTAAGGTCCAAACCGGCATTCCATTGTTTAGAAGTTTCCCAACTTAAGTCTGGATTTGCAAATTGTAATAAAGCAACTCCCAAAGTGGTTACATTACCAAAATAAGCGTTGGTACCATTATTTGGATTGCTGTAATTAGATTGCGCATAAAAAGCGTCGTAGGCATAGTTATTACCAATATTTTGGTTTCCGTTTCCACCAATTGAGCCCCTTATTTTACCAAAAGTGATTACATCAGAAAGGTTTTCAAAAAAGGATTCTCTCGTAAAAATCCATCCAGCAGAAACCGCTCCAAAATTACCCCATTGTTTATCCCTTGCTTGAGAAAAACGAGAAGTACCATCTCTTCTTCCATTTAACTCAAAATAATATTTATCATCAAAGGTGTAATTCACCCTTGCAAAAAAACCAGCCAAAGCTAATTCAGATGCACCCGCATTGTTGTCGCGAATACCACTTCCTAAATTTAAATATGGTTGGTTTGGATTTACAAAACCAGTTCTAGATGCACCAAAGAAATAGTTGGTGAATAACTCTGATTGAGCTCCTCCTAATACTTTAATTGAATGATTTCCAAAACGCTTTGAATAAGTTGCTTGTGCAAGATATGTTTTGTACACGTTGTTGGTATAAGACTCCGATAAACTGGTTGTTCCAGGCCATGTACCCACAAATGAATACCCGCCTGTAGCAATATTTGGTTGATAGATATCTGCATTCTTAACAAATGATTTGGTATAAGGATTTGACACTTGTCTACCCCAATATGCTTCAATATCTAAACCACTGATGGGTTTATAATTAAATCCAACACGGGTTAGCATGGTACTTCCATTAACCACTGATGTTCCAGCAGCTTCTGCCATTGCCAACGGATTTCTGTTGTTAGATTGTGCAGCATTTCCATACATTCCGGGGCCAAATGTACCGCCACCAATTGCAGGAAGACCAATAGCTTGACGAATAATAAATTCTGCACTACCTGTAGATGGATTGGTTGTTCTATTGGTATTGTAACCTATCACAGAAATCAAAGAGAGCTTATCGTTTATTTTAAATTCTGGATTAATCCTGATATCGTATTTCTCAAATCTACTATTTGGTATTAGGCCTTCTTGCTTAAGATAAGAAAAAGAAGAAAACAAATTAATCTTATCGGTAGAGGTAGATACCTGAACGTTGTGGTTCTGCAAAATACCAGAATTGGTAAACAATTCTTTTAACCAATCGGTATCAATGACATCTAAATTATTAGGTGCTGTAGTTTTGTAACGATCAATCACTGCCTGCGGAAAAACAGAAGCTGCAGAATTGCCCGTACGATTTTTTTCAGCCTCGTTACTCAATAACATGTGATCAATAGCACTTACCCTGTTCGGTATGGAAGTAGCTTGCTGTTGAGTTGCAAAAGAGTTATAATTTACTTGCAATCCTTTTTCAGTAGCCCTTTTTGTTTTTACTAAAATTACTCCAGCTGATGCTCTGTTACCATAAATTGCTGTTGAAGCAGCATCCTTTAACAAAGTAATGGTTTCAATTGCATTGGGGTCGATTTGATCTAGAGAACCAATGGCTAATCCATCCACAATTATTAACGGCGCATTGCTACCTGAGATTGAACCCTGTCCACGAACCACAATACTAGCGCCATCTGCGCCGGGCTTTCCAGATTGTTGCTGAACAGTTACTCCAGGTGCTAAACCTTGCAAAGCTTGACTCGTACTTGAAACCTGGCGTTTGTTTAAAGCACTGTTGTTCAAAGTAACCAACGACCCTGTAAGACTTGCTTTTTTCTGTGAACCATATCCTACAACAACTACTTCCCCAATATCAACGACTGTAACTTGAAGCACTACATCAAGTGTATTGCCTGTTACTTTTAATTCTTGGGAAGCAAAGCCAAGTCCAGAAAAAACAAGCACTGCACCAGCATTAACAGAAACTTGGTAATTTCCTGTAGAATTAGTGGTGGTTCCCTTTTTTGATCCTTTGACCAAAACCGAAATTCCTTCTGCAGGTCTTCCTGAGCTGGCACTGGTTACTCTTCCCGCAACATTCATAAGTTGCGCTTCTGCACTGCTAAAGATCAATAGCAGTAAACAGCAAAAGAGTGATACTTTTTTCATAAGCAATCGTTTTGTTTTGTTAATATGTAGGTTTAATTGTTCCGTTGTGATCAATTTGCTTTAATTCAAAAGGATTTATTGCAGCATTAAATAGTTCAGCAAACTGAATGCGGGATATAGGCATCTCCGTATTAAATGAACCGAATTTCCATTGCAGCCATGCGCTTTTTATTTGATCCGTAAGTATACTTTTATTTGATAAATTCCAAGTTGATGATTTTGAATTAAGGTTATTTTTCTTTGCTATTTCAACAATGATATCAATGGCTTCTGATAAACTTAAATATGGTTGTTGCTTGGGGAGAATAACACAGAACTCAGCTATATCTTGTACTAAAGACGAACGATTTACAAGCGAGTCTGGATGAAAAAGCGTTCTATTTGCCCAATTATAAGGAACCCCTTCGCCTTTTAAAATCCCAGTAGCACCTATTTTTTGGGCTGCCATAAAGTGAGGATGACCAACAGGAACATCAAAATAAGGCATGATATAGGCATTACTATTAAGTAGGCTTGATTGTACTTTTCTGACCGGTATATGTTGCGCATCAAGATGCTGCTGAACAGATAGTGCCGCCAATGTTCCTGCAGCCTGCCCTATTAATAAAGCAATAGCCTGAAGGCGTGTTGTTCCATTTACAACATTTGAAACACTGATGCTTTTTTCTGCAATGATTAATCCCTTAAAATTTTGTGGGATTAAAGACCCTAAAGGAATATTAAATGATGGAACAGGATAAAAATCTAGGTGCTGAGGTGCTTTTGAATTTTTTTTATGGTGATGATCAATTGGATAATCTCCAACAGCAATTCCTGTTCTGTACAATGGAGTAGGTGAATCAAATGGTTTGGAAATATGCTTTACATCAAATCTTACCAAACCCTTTACCCTCCTACTTTCCCTATGATAAGGTATAAGGGGTAACTTATCTTGAGTTGGAAATTCATCATCCGCCAATCCCAAGTTTTTAAACCCTAATTGGTGCTGAATAAAGTAAATAAAACGCAATGTTTGTTCCTTTGCTTTTTCCAATTCTTTTTCGCGATCAGCCTCACTCATTTCAACAATATTCAAATAAATATCATTGCCGTTATTAGGCCAATTAATCATGTATTTTTGATTGGGTAGCTTACCATAGTTTAGCATTTTTCTTGCATCAACACTGGGCTTTGGCCTTGCCGTATTGAAATAGTAATCTGAGCAAGCTCCATCAAATTCTGCAGGATCATAATTTTTGGGCTTAGCAATGGTTTTATCCTCTCCAATTCCATAATCTTTTAAAATAGCTACGTATGTAATATCCTGTACAATATCATTTGTTTCTGAAACATGCACATCCTCTCCCGTAACAGCACTGGCCTCCATGCCCAAACTGTGAGGCACGCCTGCATTTGCAAGCACATCCCCAAGTTCTGTAGCATCAATTACTTGATTTGCATAAATAGAAATTTTTTGATTGGTTGGGACGTGAACAAATATTGCACCAGTTATTGTGTTGTTATTTTTAATGACGCTTACAAATTGAAATTGATACTTTACACTAAGTCCTTTTGTTTGAAGTACGATCGATTTAAAAATACTATCACCTACATGAGGCTCGAAGAGTGTATTACTTACCCAACCTGTAGACACTTTAGAAGAACCACCATACACTTTATATAAAGCCTCTCTAAATTCACCAAATAATCCAGATGGCATGCCATGGTTTCCGTCAAATGCACAAACGCCTGCAGCTGTTATCATTCCGCCCAACCATGTAGTGTGCTCTGCAATAATTGTTTGAACGCCCATTCGCGCTGATTGTATGCCTGCTGCAACACCACTTGCACTTCCTCCAATAACCAATACATCCGTTTTGTAAGTGGGTTGTGCGCGAGCTGTAATCACTAGCGCAATTGAAATAAAATAAAAAATATATTTTTTTACTCCATTCATTTAAATTGCTTCAAAGGTTTTAGAAATTACATACAATGCCCTAGGCAGGTGGAAACAACCCTTCCATTTGCCGCCTTTCAACGGCAGTAAAACTTCTCCCCTTCTGTTCAAATAACCAAACCACTCGCCATACTCTTTGTCCTTGAATTTAGACCAAGTGTAAGTATGAACTCTTTCAAACCATTGCAAACATTTTTCGTCTCCAGTTAACGCATAGCCCTTTGCCAATGCTACCAAGGCTTCAACATGCACCCACCATAATTTTTGATCCCATTCCAACTGTTGTGGCGGACATCCTTTCACATCCAAAAAATATAAAATACCATCATATTCCTTATCCCAACCATGGTCAAGCGTGCTCAACATGATATCCTTAGCTCTATGAATTAACTTTTCATCGTTTATTCGCTTACCTAAATCCATGATAAACCACATAGCTTCAATAGCATGCCCTGGATTGAGTAACCGTCCTTCAAAACTGTCAGAAAAAGAACCATCTTCATGTACATTTTCCAATATCAACCCGAACTCAGGTTGATAAAATACCTCCATAACTTCATGAACAATAGATGGAATAAATTCATCGACTTTTTCTTTGCCTAGAATATGTTCTAACTCTAGAGAAAGATTACAAAGAATCATAGGAAGGCTAAAGTTTTTCAAAGGTCTTGTTCCAGGATAACTTTTAGCATATTTTCCTTTGCTGTTGTTTTTACGTTTGATGATATTATTAAAAGTGTCTAAGGCTATTTGCTTATACTCATCTGATGGAATTGCCTTATCCAAAGACGCAAAAGCCATTGTGGCAAAACAATCACTAAAAATATTATATGGCTGAACGAGTGGTTTACCCTCTGCAGTTAGTGAAAAATACCAATCTCCTGAAGCATCTCTCCCATATTTTTTTAGAAAATTGGCGCCATGCAACGCCATGTTTAACCATTCTTGATTTTGCTCAACATGGTTATACATGAAACTAAAGCACCAAACCTCTCTTCCCTGAAGCCAAATAAACTTATCGGTATCATAAACGTTTCCGGCTTGATCCAAACAAGTAAAGTAACCACCATTTAATTCATCTTTACTATACTTAAGCCAAAATGGAAGCACATTTTCAAGCAACTCTGTCTTGTAAAGGATACTGTACTCCTTTAATTTATTTTTGTCCATATTTGTCAAACCGGTGGATTGCATTATATCCCAATTAAAATGATAACAATTTTTTTATATGTATTTGCAATATCTTAAAAAAATTACAAACAACCTCAATACTTTTTAAATTTTTTTATTTACTGAGACTTTTTATGTCATTTCTTATATTTACTTCCACATAATAATCTATGGGCAAACCACATTCTATAATTTCTAGTCTGTTTAACAATGAAAATTCTTCCGGAGTTGCTTTAAAGAATAAAATTCTTAAAAGTTTGATTTTCAATATACTAGACAAAACAGAAAGTGCGTCCATCAATGAATTAAGTAAAGAATTGAACATAAGTGTACCCAAAACGACCAATTTAATTGCCGAATTAATTGAAGAAGGGATCATTAGCGACTATGGTAAGTTTGAATCTACAGGTGGCAGAAAAGCGAATTTGTACGGATTAATAGGTGACGCAGGGTTTATTTTAGGGGTAGATGTCAAAAAGTATTACATCAATATTGGGCTTCTAAATTTCAAAAAGCAGCTGGTAAGCCAAAAAAACCGCATCGCCTTTAAATTAGAAAATACGGCAGAATCTTTGAATCAGTTGATTCAAATAATTCAAAACTTTATTAAAGATGTTGGCGTTAAAAAAGAAAAAATCCTGAGCTTAGGCATTAACCTCTCTGGTAGAATTAACCATACAAAAGGTTATAGCTACACTTTTTTTCATTTTCAAGAAGAACCCTTATCCGAAATTATTCAGGAAAAAATTGGCATTAAAACCTATTTAGACAATGACTCAAGGGCAATGGCTTTTGGTGAATTTTGTAACGGAGAAGTAAATACAGAAAAGAATGTATTATTTGTAAATCTTGACTATGGAATTGGTCTGGGTATTCTGATTGATGGAAAAGTCTATTACGGTAAATCTGGATTTAGTGGTGAGTTTGGGCATATCCCCTTTTTTAACAATGAAATAATTTGTCACTGCGGCAAAAAAGGTTGCCTTGAAACTGAAGCCTCCGGTAATGCTTTACTCCGAAAATTTAAAGAAAAAATTAAACAAGGATATACGTCATCTGTTTTAAAGAAAAATAAAAGGGTAGAAGAAATAACGCTGACCGACATTATTCTAGCAGCTCAAAGCGAAGATGTATTAATTATTGAACTGCTTGAAGAAATTGGAGAAAATTTAGGAAAGGGATTAGCCGTTTTAATCAATGTTTTTAATCCTGAATTAATTATACTAGGAGGTACTTTATCTGAAACAGGTGAGTACCTAAAACTTCCAACAAAAAGTTCAATTAATAAATACTCGCTTAGCCTCGTAAATTCTGATACAGAAATTAAACTATCTAAACTAGGTGAAAAAGCTGGCATCATTGGTGCTTGTCTTCTTGCGAAAAATAAGGTGCTCTCAGTTGTATAAAATGCCATAACCAATCTGCATAGATTGTGGAACTATATGGCTTTTTTATTTTAAATTGCTTCAATTAAACCATTCTACATGAATACTCCAGAAGAAAATTTTGCAGCACTCGGCTTAACCTTACCTCCAGCACCAAAACCGCTTGGGGTTTATAAACCTTTGTTGATTGATGGAAATCATTGTTATGTTTCTGGACATGGAACGGTGCTAGAGGACGGTTCTCTCATCAGGGGAAGAATTGGTGAAACCATGACCATGGAAGAAGGTAAATTAGCAGCAAGACAGGTTGGACTTGCCATCTTATCTACCCTTAAAACCAATTTAGGTTCTCTTGATAAAATAAAACGCGTCATAAAAGTTTTAGGAATGGTCAACTGCTCAAGCGATTTTGAACTACATCCTTTTGTAATCAATGGTTGCAGCGAATTGTTTGCCACTGTATGGGGCACTGAGCATGGTATTGGCGTGAGAAGTGCAGTAGGCATGGGTTCATTGCCAGGTAATATTCCAGTTGAAATTGAGGTTTTATTTGAATTAAATTAACTGCATATTTTAGGTTGAAAACTGTTAAACAATAAACAACCAACTAACCGATGTTTACAATAGATGCACACTTGGATTTGGCCATGAACGCGATGGAATGGAACCGTGATCTTCGTAAATCCGTCATGCAAATTAGAGAAATGGAAGTCGGCATGCAAGACAAACCAGACCGGGGCAACGGAACTGTTGCTTTTCCTGAACTTAGAAAAGGAAATATTGGTTTAGTGGTTGCAACACAAATTGCCAGGGTTGAAACTCCAGGTACGGGGATAAAAGGTTGGCATTCTCCAGAACAAGCATGGGCACAAACGCAAGGACAACTTCAATGGTATAGAGCAATGGAAGAAGCAGGCGAACTGGTTCAAATTTCAAACAAAAAAGAACTAGACGAGCATATAACACTCTGGGGAAATTTAAGTCCAAATGATCAAAAAACTATTGGTTATATATTGAGTTTAGAAGGAGCTGATTCGCTTGTAAACATCGATTATTTACACCGTGCTCATGAATATGGACTGCGCGCTGTTGGGCCCGCACACTACGGTCCAGGCAGGTATGCCAATGGCACCAACAGCACAGGAAAATTAAATGAGCAAGGCAAAGCACTGTTGAAAGAGATGGCCAAACTCAACATGATACTCGATATTACACATCTTTGTGATGATGCATTTTGGGAAGCAATTGATCTTTATGATGGCCCAATTTGGGCTAGTCACCACAATTGCAGGTCTATCGTTAACCACAACAGACAACTAAGCGATGAAATGATCAAAGTATTGATTCAAAAAAATGCTGTTATTGGCGGCGCGCTGGACGCTTGGATGATGGTTCCTAATTGGGAAAGAGGTTCCTCTACCCCATTAAACATGGATTGCAACCTTGAAAAAATGATTGACCACATGGATCATATATGCCAAATTGCTGGAAATACGAAGCATATTGGCATAGGGACTGATTTAGATGGCGCGTTTGGTAATGAGCAATGTCCACATGACCTTGAAACAATTGCAGATTTGACAAAATTACCTGCTCTTTTGAGGCAAAGGGGTTATACCAAAAATGACTGCCAACAGATTATGCATGGAAACTGGCTTAGGGTGTTGAGTCAGTCGTGGACTTAACCTAATTTCAATTTTTAAGCAAAGAATTTTTCCTCAAAAAACAACATGACTTTAAAACACTTTTTTAGATATTGCCTTGTGTTGATTTTAATTGTGACTCAAGTGAATATTAGTAATGCTCAATACAGCACTTGGAAACACAAAGGCTCATTTTATATTCTTACAAACAAAAACGGAGTATACATTCCTTCTACATCAACCGAAAAAAAATTTCCTCTTCTACTCAGGTTGAATAAAGATTTTTTCAACTTCAAAGAAGCAAACAAACAAGGAAATGATGTACGCTTTTCCACTGAAAATGGAACTCCCCTATCCTATCAAATTGAGGAATGGAATGTTATTAATGAAATAGCTATCATTTGGATAAAAATTCCAGAAATAAAGGGCGACACCATTCAACGCATCAACATATTTTGGGGAAATATTAATGCAAAAAGCGAATCAAATGGGAAAGCAGTTTTTAATGAGTTGAATGGATTTCAGAGTGTATGGCACATGCAAGAAATGATAAAAGATGAATTAGGAACTACCAAATCAATCAATCAAGGAGCAATAACCACCTCAGGAATCATCGGCAAAGCACAGCATTTCAACTTAGGAACGGGGGTGAATTGCGGTGACAGTATTTTCAATTACCCTAGTGGAGCAGATAACAACACAACAGAAGCTTGGTTCAAATCAAAAAAAGTAAATTCTACCATCCTCGCTTGGGGAAAAGAACAACGCCGTGGAAAAATAATGATGAATTATAAAAGTCCACCCCACATCGCCATCCAATGCTATTTTGCAGATGTTGAGGGAAAAACAAAAATAAATTCAAACAACTGGACCCATGTGGTACATACATATACAAAGGGGGAATCGCGTGTATATATAAACGGCATCCTTGATGGCATCAGCTCTCCCCTCTTGGACATTCCAAAACCAGTTGGCATGCGCATGGGAGGCTGGAATGAATATGACTTTGTTGGTGATATAGATGAAGTTAGGATTTCAAGTGTCAGAAGGTCTGATGACTGGATAAAATTGGAATATGAAAATCAAAAAAATAATCAGTCATTGGTAGGCAACATCAAAAAAGAAGGAAATCAATTTTCCATATCTAAAAAAAATATTTTGTTGCTTGAAGGTAGCAATACAACTATCACAGCAGCAGCAAATGGAGCAATTAAAGTGTACTGGATTTTAAAAGATGGAAACAATGAAATTGAGTTATCAACAGACCGGTTAACGCAAAAAATTGAATCAGGAAGGGTAACTGGAAACAAACAATTTACACTCATTTTCAAAGCAATTTATTTGGATTCAATCACGTCAATAGACATTCCAATATTCATTCAAGAAAACATTCCAGATCCAAAATTTAGCTTTCAAATTCCATCGAAATGGAATGGTAGAGATAAAATAGAAATTATCCCTATCATCAACAATATTGAGCAACTTAAATTTAAACATGCTAGAAATTTAACATACAAGTGGAGTACTACAGGCATTGCTGTTTCAAAGAAAATAATATCGAATAAATTGATATTAGCAAGATCCCAGAATAGTGGAGAAATGACTGTAACACTTGCTATCAATAATGGAGGTGAGGACATCATTCTTACAAAAAAAATTACTGTTCTAGAACCAGAAAAAGATAATTGGGAATATAAGCAAGCTAAAATAAACGAAAAACCTGTTAACAATCAATTTTATCCAAGGGATGACAAAAATGAAGGCCAATTAATTTATGCTGGTAAATTGAATGAAGATGCAGATTCCAGTTTTATAAAATTATATGCTAATGGCATTCAAATTGAAAAGATTGTCCACACACAAAAATCCAGTAACGATTATTTTTTTTCAGTCAAACTTAAACCTGGATTCATAAATTACAATGTGTTATTTGGAACCATCAAAAAAAACAAGGTATCCATATTGGATTCAATTTCTAACATCATCTGTGGCGATGCTTATGTGATAAATGGACAATCGAATGCTGAAGCTAATGATTTTGGAAAATCAGTGAATCCCTTTACCAGTCCATGGATCAGAAGTTTTGGATCAACAGAAACAGACCCAAATAAATCAAGATTAAATTCTTGGGGAAATGCCGTTTCTTATGACGGCAAAGGTGGCAAATTTCAAATTGGGTATTGGGGAATTGAGCTTGCAAAAAAATTAATAGAAAGCAATGGCATCCCAATTTGCATCATTAATGGTGCTGTTGGAGGTTCTAGGATAGATGCTCATCAAAAAAATAAATTGAATGCAATTGACAGCTCAACAATTTATGGGCGGTTATTGTGGAGGATAAAAAAGGCAGGACTTACACATGGAATCAGGGGAATATTTTGGTATCAAGGTGAGAATGATCAAGGTGCAGCGGGTGATTCAGGGAATTATGGATGGGAGACCTATCAAAATTATTTTACTGAATTGGCAGCAGATTGGAAAAACGATTTCCCAAATATTCAACATTATTATTTGTTTCAGATATGGCCTAGGTCATGTGGCATGACTGAAAACGGATCTGACAATATGCTCAGGGAAGTACAACGAAATTTACCAACGTATTTTTCCAATTTATCGATCATGTCCACATTGGGCATTAAGCCAGCAGGCACCTGCCATTTTTCACCAGAAGGTTACAGAGAAGTAGCAAACTTAATTTTTCCTTTAGTTGAACAATACAACTACAATAAAAAATTCTCTGCTTCTCTAACGCCACCCAACTTGATTAAATTAACCCAAAAGGTTGGAGAATATGATAGGATTCAACTAGAATTTGATCAACCTGTTCATTGGGATTCATCATTGATTAATCAGTTTTATTTAGATGGAGATAATGCACAATTTGAATCAGGAAATACAACGGGTAATATGTTAACCTTGAAATTAAAAAAATCAATTCCCGTAAATAAAATCACCTACTTGGACAGCAAAAAATGGAATCAAAACAACATATTGTGGGGCAAAAATGGCATTGCTGCATTAACCTTTTATGATGTTCCGGTGATGAGAATAAATGAAAAATAAAGGCTAGCAAAAACAATGAACCATTTTAATGTATCATTTTTATCAATTCTGTTTCCTTACATACTGGGTTAAAATCACTATCAACTGTCCTTCAATCTTGCCTTCTATTTGATCTGTATTGTCGTGCACAAGCCTGATATTTCTCACGACCGTGCCCATTCTCGCATTGAGTGTAGACCCCTTAACATCCAATGATTTCGTGAGCACTACGGCATCTCCATTTTGAAGCACATGGCCATTTGAATCACGGTGCAATACAACAGCTCCATCATTTTCGTGATCTCCGGTGGCCTTTGCCCAAACTATGACATCATCTTCTAAATACATCATGTCCAAATTATCTAATGCCCAACTTTCAGCACGCAAACGGTTCAACATCCTCCAAGCCGTTACCTTTACACCAGTTACATCGCTCCAAATGCTGTCTGACAAACATTTCCAATGGTTGGCATCCAACTCTTCTTTTTTATCAATCTGCATCAAACATTTATTGCAAATAAAGATGCAACCTTCGGCATCAGCATACGGTGCTGAAACAACTTCATGTAGCGTTAAACTTGCATTTGATCCGCACAATTCACATTTATTCCCACTTCGTTTAGACAATACTTCGATTAGTTGCATTTCAATAGTTTGAGCTGCAAAGATAATTCATGCTTGGGCCACTAGCAGATAAATATTGAATCGTCCAAACAGCCTTAAAGTGATGCCTTTTTGAATACACCAAACTCGCTCAATGCAATGCACACAGGCGATTCTGTGATGCGCAACCTGAGTTGTTTAGTTTTGATAGGCATTTTCAATGGTATGATCCTGCAAGAACCAATGGAGGTAGCGGCGCCAACTTCCTGCCACTTTCCATCTACCATGGCATCGACTTCCAAAGCACCTATTCGCTGACCTAATTTGATATTCTCTCTCAACCTGATCAAATCAAACTCAACTTCCTTGTCCCACGTAACGATCAATTCAGGAGTTGTGATATTATCAGCTGTTGCCCAATAAGAATACCTGTCCGCATCCAACAAATTGGAAACACCAAATGGAGCGCTGCGCGTATTACTTGCCTTCATAACACCTTCTTTAACCAGGTTATTTTTGAAACTATTTTCAACCAATTTCCCAAATCCAGAAAGCGAGGCCACATCTTCATCATCTAATAATCCTCTTGTATCGGGCGCGATGCCAAGGTCTAAATTAGCACCCCTACCAACACTCTTCAAATAAAGTTGAAACAATTGCTCTGCCGTTTTTACTTTGCCTTTTTCTTCTGGATGATAAAACCAGCCTTTCCTCAAAGGAACATCACATTCTGCTGGCACCCATGTTGTTCCGCCTCTTGTTCCAATTGGGTTGATGCTGTAATCTGACAATCCAGGGCCTGGAATGGCATACCCCTTTTCAGGCAATGCGGTAAAGGTTGACCAAGAAGTTTCGTTTGCATAGCCACTTTCGTTTCCTACCCACCTTACATCCCATCCAATGTCGCTGAAAATATTGGCCATTGGCTGCATTTTTCTGGTCATCGCCCATGTAGTATCCCATCCATAGTAAACAGAACGATCGATTTTTCGGGTACTTTTTTCTCCTCCATAAAATCCATCACCTCCGTTGGCACCATCGTGCCACGACATAAACAATGAACCGTAATTTGTATACAATTCTTTCAATTGTTCTCTGTATATATTCACATAGTCGTATGTACCGTACCTAGCATTATTCCTATCCCATGGCGAGCAATACACGCCAAACTGCAATCCTGCTTTTCTGCAGGCTTGTTCAAATTCCTTCACCATATCACCTTTACCATCTCTGAATGGAGATTTTGAAATGTTGTAATCGGTAGTTTTTGAGGGAAATAAACAAAAGCCATCGTGGTGTTTTGAAACAAAAATCATCCCTTTCAATCCACCCGCTTTGATGGCAGCAACTATCTTGTCTGCATCAAATTCGGTTGGATTGAAAATAGCTGGATTTGCATCACCATATCCCCATTCCTTGTTTTCAAATGTTGTTGGCGTGAAATGGACCAAGCCATACATATCCAACTCATGCCAAGCTAGCTGACGGTCTGAAGGCAAGGCTCCGTATGGCTTTGGGGCGGATTGAGCAAAACTGTTATTAGTTATGAAGAATGAAAAATGAAGAATGAAAAATGAAATACAATACAAACGTTTTATCATGGTTTAGTTTTTTATATATTGATAAACTTATTGATCTAGGTTAGGAAAATTTATTCCCTGGTCTTAACAGTGTTGGTTAAAGTGCCGATACCATCAATTGAAATCTCTACCCTATCGTTGATTTGCAACGTAAAATCATCAGGTGGAATAATGCCCGTACCAGTCATCAACATAACACCTTTTTCAAATGTTGTTTCTAAAAAAAGATATTTTACAAGGTCATCAAAAGTTCGTTTGATTTGCGAAACAGAAGTTATGTCTTCAAATACTTTCTCTTCATTTCGATAGATCGAAAGCTTGATGGATGTATCACTTGAAATGGGTGATGGCATTACACTCAAACAAGGTCCTAAGGATGCAGATCGATCGTACACCTTGGCTTGTGCTAGATACAATGGGTTTTGTCCCTCGATGCTCCTCGAACTCATGTCATTCCCAATGGTATAACCTTCGATTGTTCCTTCAGAACTGATAAACAAGGTGAGCTCTGGTTCTGGAACATCCCAAGTAGAATCTTTTCTGATATGCACATAATCTTGGTGTCCGGCTATTCTGTATGCAAGTGCCTTAAAGAATATTTCTGGTCTGTCGGCAACATATACTTTGTCATAAAAACTAGCACCACCTTCATTTTCAGACTCTTTTTCCCTTGCAACTTTACTCCTCAAATAGGTAACTCCTGCTGCCCATAATTCCTGTGAGCCAATTGGTGGATTGAAAGAGGTGTTTAAGTCAATGGGACTAACTTCTACAAACGTGGGTATCAACTCCACTAGAAAGTTATAAAGACCAATTCTATTTACAAGAACATCCCAATCCATTTCAACAAAAAAATACTTGTCGTTGAATTCAAGCCAAATTGTTTTGTCTTTTGTATATAATTTCATCATTTAAATATATTCAATTAACCATGTTGGAGGAAAAATATTTTTATCTAGGGATTAATCAACAAAATAAGTGAGATTTTCCTAAATTGTTGATTCTAAAATCAAATAACTCAGAATAAATGCACACATCCCCATTTGAGCTGTCTTCTCCTTATGTTATCGTTACTGGCGGTTCCAGTGGTATTGGGCTTGCCATTGTATCCCTATTTTACAAGCAAGGTGCCATTGTTGATGTATTTGACCTCAGAAAACCTGCTGCAGAAGAGATTGAAAAATTGGGACTTGATGAAACCAAGGTACATTTTCATGAGGTTGACATTACAAACCAGCAACAGGTAAAGGAATTGGTCTCCACCATTGCCAGCGAAAGAAAGATTGGAATCCTGATCAATAATGCGGGGATTGCACATGTAGGCAATGTGCTGAATACTTCGGAAGATGACTTCCAAAAGATTTTCAACGTAAACGTAAAAGGAGCCTATAATTGCATGCAAGCCGTGATTCCTTACATGGAAGCACAAGCTGATGGCGTAATCCTAAACATGGCCTCAATTGCTGCTACATTGGGCATTTCGGACAGGTTCGCATATAGCATGAGCAAGGGTGCAATACTGTCCATGACATTGAGCGTGGCAAGGGATTTCATCAAAAAGGGAATTCGCTGCAACTGCATTTCTCCTGCACGCGTACATACTCCTTTCGTGGATGGTTTCATCAACAAAAATTATCCCGGAAAGGAACAAGAAATGTTTGAAAAACTTTCTGCTAGTCAACCCATTGGCAGAATGGGACAACCAGCTGAAATAGCCACGCTTGCTTTTTATCTTTGCAGCAAACAAGCATCTTTTATAACCGGATCTGATTATCCAATTGATGGAGGATTCATAAGACTTAACAATTAACCCAATATATTATGAAATTATTCAGGTTTGAAAAAAGTGGCGGCATCGGAATTGGCATGCTAAATGAAGCAGGAAAGCAGATTGACATTAGTGCATTTGGGCATGACATCAATGAAGATTTTTTTGGAAATGGTGATTTGGAAAAGCTAAGCAATTGGCTCAAAATAAATGAAGCTTCATGCGAAGAAATCACCCATGAGTTCAGGTATGAGTCA
>Ga0164294_10002113_pt1 | contig 18134 bp, 18 predicted proteins | sample GEODES005metaG_FD_111479 | JGI IMG/M metagenome (GOLD analysis project Ga0164294, IMG submission 111479) | Oligotrophic lake water microbial communities from Sparkling Lake, Wisconsin, USA - GEODES005 metaG | ecosystem: Environmental > Aquatic > Freshwater > Lake | place: USA: Sparkling Lake...
CTCGTCGCCAAGATGGGCCAGGACGGGCATGACCGCGGCGCCAACCTGGTCTCTTCGGCATTCGGTGACCTAGGCTTCGAGGTCGTGCCGGGGCCGCTGTTCCAGACCCCGCAGGAAGCTGCCGCGCTGGCGCTGGCCGAGGATGTCGATGTCGTTGGCGCCTCGAGCCTGGCGGCGGGCCACAAGACGCTGATCCCCGAGCTGATCCGCGAATTGCAGGCGGCCGGACGGGCCGACATCAAGGTGATCGCCGGCGGCGTGATCCCGGCGCAGGACTATGAATTCCTTCGCGAGGCGGGGGTGCAGGCGATCTTCGGACCCGGCACCAACCTTGTCAAAGCCGCCGAAGAAGTGCTGAGGCTCCTCGGGCACAACATGCCCCCGGTGGAGGAAGCGGCCGAATGAGCGAAATCGAAGAGGATCTGGTGGAAGCCGCGGACGGCGAGACGCTGCTCTACGACTATTTCAAGCACCTGACCTCGCTCTGCATCGTCTCGCTCGGCGGCGTGCTGGCCCTGATTTCCAGTGGCAAGAAGCTGCCGTCCAACTCGGTCGTCGCGGTGCTGATCGTGCTCGCGCTGGCGGGGTTGCTGTCCTTTTCGGGCGCCGGCGAGATCGTCCGCGCGCGCTTCCAGCGCAGGGCTGTGCACAAGAGCCTGAACTTCTGCAGGATCGCAGCACCCGTGCTGCTTTCCATCGGGGTCGGCATGTTCGTTTATCTCTTTACCTGGACCCTGCAGAAATGATCCGTACCGACTGGACCCGCGACGAGATCGCCGCACTGTTCGACCTGCCCTTCACCGAGCTCGTCTTCCGCGCCGCCGAAGTGCACCGCGCGCATCACGCGCCGAACGAAGTGCAGCTCTCGACGCTGCTCAGCATCAAGACCGGCGGCTGCCCCGAGGATTGCGGCTATTGCAGCCAGTCGGTCTCGGCCGAGACAGGGCTCAAAGCGACCAAGCTTATGGATGTGCGCCAGGTGCTGCAGGCGGCGGCCCAGGCCAAGGACCACGGCTCGTCGCGCTTCTGCATGGGCGCCGCCTGGCGCAACCCCAAGGACCGCGACATGCCCGCCATCGTCGAGATGGTGCAGGGCGTCCGCGCGATGGGGATGGAGACCTGCATGACGCTGGGCATGCTCAGCGAGAAGCAGGCGCAGATGCTCGCCGATGCGGGGCTCGACTATTACAACCACAATATCGACACCTCGCCCGAGCGCTATGCCGAGGTGATCACCACCCGCAGCTTCGAGGACCGTCTCGACACGCTCGAGCATGTCCGGGAAGCCGGCATCAACGTGTGCTGCGGCGGCATTGTCGGGATGGGCGAGACCCGGCCGGACCGTGTCGGCTTCATCCATGCGCTGGCGACGCTGCCGGTGCATCCGGGCAGCGTGCCGGTGAACGCGCTGGTGCCGATCAAGGGCACCGTGCTCGGCAACATGCTGGCCGACACGCCGCTGGCGCAGATCGACGATATCGAGTTCGTCCGCACGATCGCAGTGGCGCGGATCACGATGCCGGGCAGCATGGTACGCCTCTCCGCCGGGCGCGAGAGCATGAGCGACGCCACCCAGGCGCTATGCTTCATGGCGGGCGCCAACTCGATCTTCACCGGCGACAAGCTGCTGACCGCAGGCAATGCCGGCGACGACAAGGACGCGGCGCTGTTCGCGCGCCTTGGCGTGACGCCGATGCAGGCCGAGGTGAAAGTGGAACTGGAGGCCGCGGAATAGTGCGCGTCTGGTTCGCCTCGCTGGAGCTTGCACTCGAGCCGATCCTCGGTTCGATGCTGGCGCGCGGGGCGTTCTTCGCGGCGTTCTACGCCTTCGCGCGGCTTCAGGTGGATGAAGCGCTCAAGGTGCCGGGAGTGGATTCGGGCGCGATCTTCGTCGCGATCACCATCGGGTTTCTCTGGGCGGTGGCGGCAGCGATCGCGCTCTGCGCCCTGTGGGCGGTGCCGGCCACGATCTGGAACCGCCGGTCTATCGCGCGCTCGAACCGGGTGAGGCCGAAATGACCTGCCGCGACGCCCTGGTGCTTCTGCTTTCGACGCTCGCCCTGCCGCTCGCGACGGTTTCGGCGCGGGCCTGCTCGGTGGGCAATCCGCCGGCACCCACCGCCGCCGAGCGCATCGCGGGCCGCACGGATATCCGCGCGGTCCAGGGCACGCTCGGGTTGCAGGTGATCGGAAGCGGCGGGCAGGGAAAGCCGCAGCGCGTGCAGGCCTATATCTCGACCGGGTCCGGCAAGGGCATCGAGGTCGCCTATCTCTACGACCCGATCTGGGTGATCTGCGAGATCTATTACCTGCCCCAGGGCGATGCCACCGGGACCTTCTATGTGTCCCGGACGCGCAAGGACGGGCGCTACGAGCTCATCGACTGGACCGGCGCCTATGTCGAGAATGGCCACCGGATCGACGACCAGGTCGAAGAACCCCCGACGGCCATGCCCCGCAAAACCCTTCCCACACCCAGGCCGCGGGGAACGCAATGATCCTGCCGATCCTCCTGCTGCTTGCCGCCGCGCCTTCGCAGGAGTGCGATGACCGCGCTGGCGATGCCGCGGCTGCCGAATGCTGGGATGCCGCCTATCGCAAGGCCGATGCGCAGCTCAACCGCGCCTGGCCTGGCGTGCTCGCCGCCGCGCGCGCTGCGGACAAGGCATTTCGCCCGACGCCGCGCCGCGATCGGTTGACCGCCGGCACCGACCTGCTCGCGTCGCAGCGGGCATGGCTCGCCTTCCGCAATGCCGAATGTGCAGCGGAAGCCGGGACGGCGCGCGGCGGCTCGCTCGAGAACGTGATCGTCGGACGCTGCCTCACGCGGATGACGCGGGAGCGCATCCTCAAGCTCAAAGACATTCAAAGCGGATTCAAGGACCACTGATGTTCAAGAAGATCCTGGTCGCCAATCGGGGCGAGATCGCGTGCCGTGTGATGCGCACCGCCAAGAAGATGGGGATCGCCACCGTGGCGGTCTATTCCGACGCTGACGCCCGTGCGCCGCACGTGCTGATGGCGGACGAGGCGGTGCGGCTCGGGCCGGCGCCGGCAGCGGAGTCCTATCTCAAGGCCGAGCTGATCCTGCTCGCCGCCAAGGAGACCGGCGCCGATTGCATCCATCCGGGCTATGGCTTCCTCTCCGAGCGCGAGAGCTTCGCCAGGGCGTGCGCCGAGGCGGGGATCTCCTTTGTCGGGCCGCCGCCCAAGGCCATCGCGGCGATGGGTGACAAGATCGAGTCGAAGAAGCTGGCCAAGGCCGCGGGCGTCAACGTCGTGCCCGGCTTTGTCGGGGTGATCGAGGACACCGAGCATGCCGTCCGCATCTCGAATGAGATTGGCTATCCGGTGATGATGAAGGCCTCGGCCGGCGGTGGCGGCAAGGGCATGCGGCTTGCCTGGAGCGAGCAGGATGTGCGGGAAGGCTTCGAGGCCACTCGCCGCGAGGGCCTCGCGAGCTTCGGTGACGACCGGGTTTTCATCGAGAAATTCATCGAAAGCCCGCGCCATATCGAGATCCAGGTGCTGGGCGACCAGCATGGCAACATCGTCTATCTGGGCGAGCGCGAATGCTCGATCCAGCGCCGCCACCAGAAGGTGGTCGAGGAGGCGCCGTCGCCCTTCGTCACGCCCGAGATGCGCAAGGCGATGGGCGAGCAGGCGGTCGCGCTGTCGCGGGCTGTGGGCTATTTCAGCGCGGGCACGGTCGAGCTGATCGTCTCGGGCGCCGACAAGACGGGGCAGGGCTTCTACTTCCTCGAGATGAACACCCGCCTGCAGGTCGAGCATCCGGTGACCGAGGCGGTGACCGGGCTCGATCTGGTCGAGCAGATGATCCGCGTCGCCTATGGCGAGAAGCTGGCGTTCGGGCAGGACGACATCAAGCTGACCGGCTGGGCGATCGAGAACCGCGTCTATGCCGAGGATCCCTATCGCGGCTTCCTGCCTTCGACCGGGCGGCTGGTGCGCTATCGGCCGCCGGCGAGCGAGGAGACGCCCTATGGCGCCCCCGGCACGCGCGGCGACCATGGCTATGTTCGCGTTGACGACGGCGTGACCGAGGGCAGCGAGATCTCGATGTTCTACGACCCGATGATCGCCAAGCTGATCACCTGGGGCGAGACGCGCGACGAGGCGGCGGACCTGCAGGTGGCGGCGCTCGACCGGTTCCGGATCGACGGGATCGGCCACAATATCGATTTCCTCTCGGCGCTGGTCCAGCATCCGCGCTTCCGCGAAGGCGCGCTGACCACCGGCTTCATCGCCGAGGAGTATCCTGAGGGCTTCCACGGTGCGCCGGCATCGGACGCGCTGAAGCGCAAGCTCGCGGCGGTGGCGGCCATCATCGACATCGAGCGCGCCGAACGCGCCGCTGCGACCTCGGGCCAGCTGGCCGGGCCGGTCGCCATCGGCGAGGAACGCGTGGTGCTGATCGACGGCGATCGCTTCGCCGTCGTGGTGGACGAGGACGTCACGGTCGACGGCCAGCCGATCGAGATCGACGGCGAATGGCAGGCGGACAATCTGATCCTTACCGCCATGGTCGATGGCACACCGCTCAGCGTCGGGGTCGCGCGCAAGGGCGCGGCATGGAAGCTCACCGCGCACGGCGCGACACATCTCGTCGAAGTCTATCCGCCGCACATCGCGCAGTTCCGGCACCACATGATCGAGAAGGTGCCGCCGGACATGAGCAAGTTCCTGCTCGCGCCGATGCCGGGCCTGCTCACCCAGCTGCATGTGTCGCCCGGCGACAAGGTCGAGGCCGGCCAGCCGCTCGCGGTGGTCGAGGCGATGAAGATGGAGAACATCCTGCGCGCCGAGCGGGCAGGGGTGGTCAAGGCGGCCAATTTCGGCCCGGGCGAGAGCCTGGTCGTGGACGCGGCAATCCTCGAATTCGAATGAGGCGATGCGGCCTGCTCAGGGATCGAGCAGGCCGTAGTGCATCACCGCATCGTTCCAGAAGACGCGCTTGCCGAAGGGCGTGAGCAGCGCGTCTCGCGTCGCGCGCCAGCGATGGATCAGCGATTCCGGGTCGCGCGGATGGCCGTAATCGGCATGGACCTTGGGCTGGTCGAGGTCGCCGAGCTTCGCCCAGTGCATCGAATAGGGGATGGCGTTGCCGTCCAGCGCCGCGCGCACCGCAGCGGCACCCATCGGCAGCGTTGCCGCCAGCACGTCGAGCGCGGCGCACAGATCGGGCGCATACTGCTGGGACTGGTTCACCCGAGCCTTGGTCGCCAGGCAGATCAGCGGGGAAAGGCCGTCGATCTCGATCACCGCATTCTTCTCGAAACGGGTGAAGGCCAGCGTGCCGGCCGCCTTGTCGACGAAGCGCAGCGTGAAGACGAAGGAGGGCGCCAGGTCCTTCACCGCCGCGCAGATCAGCGGGATCGCCTTGGCGACCTGCTCCAGCGGGATGGCGAAGGACGCGTTGTAGAGCGCGCCCGGCTGGCCGCCGGTGATCGTGCCCTTGTGCAGCTCGCTCCACAGATAGGCCTTGGGCGCATCCGATCCGGTCGCATAGGGATCGAAGGGCGCATCGGGCGTGTCATAGGTCTTGAGCCCGCGATAATAGGCGAAGATCGATTCATCGCCGATCAGCATCGGCAATACCCAGCTTGGGATCGCGTTGCCTGCTGCCGGTGCGAGATCGGCGGACAGGAGGTCGGCGGGCGCGAGGGCGGCCTGGTTCGCCTCCGTCCCGAACAACGCCATGATCGCCCCGAGCTGCGAGATCGCGTCGGCCGGGTGGAGGATGTCCGCCGGCCCGGACGGCAGCATCGAGGCACTGGCGCTGGGGAAGTACATGATGTTCGTCGCCGGATAGGTGAACGGCGCATGCGGATTGATCGTCAGCTCGTAGAACAAGGGCGCGACCGCGCAGCTGAGCCGCTCGGCCACCGCATCGAAGCGGCCATCGGCGATGTCCTGCAGGAAATCGGGGGTCAGCATCGTGACCCGCTGCATCAGCGTGAAGCGATCATTGTCGACCAGCTCGAGCGCGAGCCCGTTGACGATGCCCATCGCGCCGAGATGCACCAGCGCATCCTCGAACTGGTCGTCGTCGCGCACCAGCCGGGGCGGATTGCCGTCGATCGCCAGCTTCGCGAGGCCCGCCGCACTCAGGACCGGCGCCGATTTGGGCTCGATCCACACATGCTCGTCGCTGCCGACGATCAGGTGCATGCCCAGCACCATGTTCTGGATGCCGCCAAAGCCCAGGCGCGAGCCATGGCTGGAGGTGCCCATGCCGCCGGCGAGCGTGGGGTAGAGATAGGTGCCGCTGGTGTGGACGGTGCAGTTGCTCTGCTCCGCCCATAAGGTGAGATCGAGCATCGTCGTGCCGCCGCTGGCGAGCGCGACATGATCGGCCGGCACCCGGCAGCCAGGATCGCGCTCGCTTTCATCGAGCATTACCGCGCCGGCCAGGCCCTGGGCGTTCAACTGGGCGATCGGCGTGCCGATCAACGGCGCGAAGCTCCAGCCCTGGCCCACCGTACCGGCGGCGAAGGAAGCGGGGAGGTCGGGCCCCGGCGGCACGTCGAGCGTGCGCAGATATTCGAACAGCGTCGTTCCGGTCGTCGCGAAGCGCTCGAGGCCCGAAGCCTGGACGGCATTGAGCGCATCGATGCTGGCGAGGCTGCGGATCCGCATCTCCGGCCCGTTCGGACCCATCGCGCCGCGGGTGAGGTGGAAATTCTGCCAGGCGACGTCCTGCTGATAGTGGATATGAGGCATCGGCACTCTCCTTGGCGGATCGGTCAGCGGGTGGCGGGCTTGGCCGGCTCAGGGGCCACAAAGCGCCATTCCAGTTCGGACAATCGAATGAAGCCCGGGCCGAACTCCGCCTTGAACACGCCCCAGTTGGCCAGGCACTGCATGAAACCGGCATGGAAAAGCTCTTCCGGGCGGGGGCCGCAGGCAGGCGGAACGAAGGGCTCCTTGCCGTCGCGACGCGGCAGGTCTCGCGGGTCGGGCCGCGGCGAATTGAAGCCGTCGGCAGAGATCACGCTGATCGGGCCGCGGGGATATTTCAGGCGGAGGCTGGCGATCGACATCAGCTCGTTCTGGTTCACGATGGTCGAATAGCCGCGCATCCCCAGCCGCAGGATATCCGGCCGGGCATCGACGCCGGGATGATCCTTGCTGGGGACATCGCGGAAAACTATCGTCGGCCCGTTGCGGATCACATAGAGGTGGGGCCGGACGCCCGGTCCCGCCTTTTCGAGGAATTGCGTCATCCGTTCGCCGATGCCGTCTTCGAACACCGAGCTGCGCACGCCGCCGTCCGTATAGACTTTCCCGTCGATCCGGACGGGCGTGAGGCGCACCGGGATCGAGCTTGAAGCGATCGCCAGGCCGGCTACGCATTCTGCGATCTCGGGGAGTGGCCTTTCCGCTGCGAGCGCCTTTCGCACGAGTTGGGTGATGTGCACGGTCTTCAGGTCGCCGCTAACCGCCTCGACCGTAGCGATCGAATAGGCCGGTCTATCCGGGCGGGCCATGCGCAGCAGCGGCGATGCCTCGCCGTTTGCGGGCAGCAGATACTCCATGACTCTCTCCCGCAGCGGCGAGATATCGTTCTCCGATCCGCGGGACAGCATACCAAGCAGGCCGTTCTTCCTGGCCAGAACGCCCGCGCTGCTGATGCGATAGTTGGTTTCGAGTGCCTCATAGTCGCCGGCGGCGACGAACAGTCCCTGCAGCGCCCCGGTGCTGACGCCGGTGACCACGGCCCAGTCATGGTCTTTCGAGTCCTTCCGCGCATCGATTTTGCGGAGCTGGTTCAGATACCCGGCGCCAAACGCACCCCAGCTGCCGCCGCCTGAGAGCATCAGCACGGGAACATCGACAGGTGCCGGCTTGCCGTCCAGCGTGTGGAGGGCCGGTGTCGACCGTCGCGCCTGCCAGCCCTGGAGCGCGTCGACGATCGGGTCGTCGGCGTGGACCGCATTCTTCGTTTCGAGCTTCTTATCTGGCGAGGTTTTCGGGCAATCCGGTTTGCCATCTGGTCCATTCGGGCATTCGTCGGCCCCGGAATCGCGCTGGATCTCGACGAAGAGCGGCGTGGACTGGTAGGTCTCGATATTGCCGGTCAGCAGATCGCCGCAATGGAACGTCATCGGCTTGGCGCCGAGGTGAACGCACCCGCTCAAAAGAACCGGGACGGAGATTATTGCCGCGATTCGCATTTGGATTGCCCCTCTTTGCCGTTAGGAATGGCGTTGGCTGTCGGGGTGTTAGGCAGCGCAGAGTCCGAAAAGCGTGAATGGGGGTTCGTCGCTTTACGGGTTCGGCATCGGCCTTTTTTGAGGGCGGGGACTTTGAGGTGCAGCGCTACCGGTTGAACCTGGTGGGGCCGTTCGGGCTGTTCGCGCCCGATGGCCGCCGCATCGAGATCAGCAGCCAGAAGGCGGCTGCGCTGATCGCGATCGTCGTCGTCTCGTCGGGCGGGGTGCGCGCGCGCCGCAAGCTGGAGGCGATGCTGTGGGGCACCCGTGCCCCGAAACAGGCGCAGGACAGCCTGCGCCGCGAGCTTTCCAACCTGCGCAAGGTGCTGGCCGAGCATGGCGCAGGCGACCTGCTGATCTGCGAGACCAAGCGCGTGGCGCTGGCGATCGACCGGCTCGATGTCGATGTCTTCGCGCTGGGGCTGAGCGCGCCCGATGCCCGTACGCGCTTCGCCGGCGACTTCCTCGAAGGGCTCGATTTGCCCGATTGCGACGAGTTCGAGGACTGGCTGCGCGAGGAGCGCGAGCGGGTGCGCGACATGATCGAGCTGGCGCTGCCGGAGCCGGTCGAGCCGCTGCCGAGCGCGGACGAAGTGTTCGGCGGCGTGGTGCCCAGCGCGCGCGAGACGCTGGCTTCGGGCACGCGTCCGGTGCCTCCGCCCAAGCCGTCGATCGCGGTGCTGCCCTTCACTGTGCTCGGCCCCGATCCCCAGGCCTGGCTCGGCATCGGCCTGGCCGGCGAAATCAGCGTGTGCCTGAGCGTCTATCCCCAGCTGTTCATCGTCTCCAGCAACGCCTCGCGCATCCTCGCGGAGGAGGGGCGCTCGCGCCCCGATATCGCCAGCCGACTGGGCGTGCGTTACCTGCTCGACGGCACGATCCTGAGCGATGGCGACAATCTGCGCGTGCTCGCCTCGCTGATCGACGGGCAGAGCGGCGAGCAGTTCTGGTCGGACACCTTTGTCGGTCAGATCGATGCCAGCTTCGCCTTCCAGCAGGAGATCGCCGGCAAGATCGCCCCGCAGATCTGGACCAAGGTCGACCATGCCGAGCGCCAGCGCAGCCTGCGCCTGACCGGGCCGATCTCGGGCGACTATGAGCGCTACTGGCGCGCCAATGCGCTGTTCCGTAGCTGGGAGAAGGAGGCGATCGCCGAGGCGCTCGACCTGACGCTCCAGCTTGTCCACGACGACCCGACCTGCCCCTGGTCGACGTCGCTCGCCGCCTATTGCTGCAGCATCGCCTATCTCATGCACTATTCGCCCGATCGCGAGGCGACGCTGCGCCGGGCGATCCAGAATTATCAGGCGGCTATGCGCTTCGGCGCCGAGAATGTGGAAGCGCTGGGCTATTGCGCGGGCACGCTGATGAACATCGGCGGGGACCTGGAGATGGCCGACCGGATCGTCGCCAAGGCGCTGACCCTGCTGCCGGCGCACCAGCCGACGCTGTTCTGGGGCGGCTGGGTGGACGTGCTGCGCGGGGAGGGCGCGCGCGCCTCCGAACGGTTCGAGCTGGCGCTGCGGATCAACCCGGCCACTGGTGCGCTGGGGCAGACGCTGTCCGGCATTGGCTTCGCGGCGCTCCAGCGCGGTGCGATCGAGGATGCCTATCACTTCTTCGTCGAGGCGGACCGGGCAACGCCGGGCTTCCCGCCGACCCTGCTCGGCCTGTGCGTGAGCGCGCAACTGCTCGGCAAGCACGAGCAGGCGCGCGCGCTGGCACCGTTGCTGGCGAGCGGGCCCGGCCTCGCGCTTGCCCGACAGATGCGCCGCCCGGAGCATCGCCAGATGCTCGAAGCGATCCTGCAGGCCGCCTCCGGCTGAGAACCCGATCCATTTCGGACAGGATTTCCTTTTCACATTCGGCGGACAGGAATTTCACGCTCGCCGGACCCCGATAGGCGGACGGTGCCCCCCATTGGCGATCGATCGGATCGCGGAGGGGCCAACATGGAAAAAGCGCAACTCTGCGTCGTCTACGGCGCACTCATCATCGGAAGCCTGTGCTTCCTGATCTACCTGGTCGATGCGTTGCTGTGGCTGTGGTCGCGACCCAAGGTCGTCCGCACCGCCAATGAGGCTGCCACCACCGCCGCGGACCTGACCAGGAAGGGACCGGGCACCGACCGCGCGCTCATCGGCGTGGACGACATGGCCCGGCTGGCCGAGGCGCTGGCCAAGCTGGGCGAAGTGCTGATCAAGGCCGGCCCAGCGCTTACGTCGCTGCTCGGCGCGGTGCTGTTCTACGCGGTCGCCGCGGCGGGCGCCGTGACGTCGACCCCCGCCGACGAACCGAAGGCCAAGGTCGAGGCGGACAAGCCCGCGGCGAACGCAGCCCGCGATGTGCCGCCTGCCAAGCCCAAATTGCCACCCCCCACCAAGTGACCCTGCCAGCAGGAGAGAATGCCATGCGTATCTATCGTTTCCCCATCAGGGCGGGTTGTTCGCTCGGTGCCGCCGCGCTGGTCCTGTCGGGCTGCGCCAGCGTGCCCCGGGGCCCCGCGCTCAGCCTGGCCAATGCCGGGATCTCGACCACCGGCGCGTTCGGCAGCGAGATCCGCAGCACCGCGCAGAAGGTGCAATATGTCGATGTGACCGAGGCCTTCGTCGCCACCTATGCCCGGTGCAGCAACCCCAACCTCAGCTGCACCTCGCAGCTCCCGCCCGGTCTCAACCTCAAGCTGCGCCAGGACCTGTCGCGGGCGATCCTGCTGCGGGCCAAGGCGCTGGATGCGCTGGGCAAGGCTTATGCCGCGCTCAAGCGCGAGGCGGAATATGACGCGCGCGGCGATCTGGTCGGGGCGACCAATGACGCGATCGGCGGCGTGAACAACTTCGCCACAGCGATCGCGGCGATCGGCGGCGCGGCGCCCGCGGCAGCGCTGATCGGCGAGCCGCTCAAGCAGATCACCGGCTTCGGGGTGGGGCTGCTCGCCGACCACAACCAGCGCAAGCGGCTGGTCGCGGGGAGCCATGCGATCGCGCAGGCCACCAAGCGGCTGCGCGATGCGCTGGAGGTCGAGGCCTTCGTGTTCGACAGCCTGGCCGATTATCTGGTGAAGACCCGCTCCGCCGCGCGCCAGTCGCTGCTCGATGCCGGGCTGGTCTCCAGCGGCGATGCGCTGCAGCCCTTCACCGCCAATCTCGAGCTCAAGCCGGTGGGCACCGTGGATGCGGTGGTCGGCAAGTCGCCGGCGGCGAAGCAGGCGATCTTCGCGATGCTGGAGGCGCAGTCGCGCGCCGACGTGATCGCCGTCCGCAATCGCTACCACGCCTCGCTCGCGGCGCTCGACGCGCTGCTCGAGGCGCATGACGCGCTCGAGAGCGGCCAGAGCGTGTCGCTCGCCGATGTCGACCGCTTTCTTGGCGAACTCGACGCCGCACTCGATAGCAAGAAGGAGTAAGGGAGATGAGCACCGCAAAGGAACGGCTGGACGCGATCTACGAGGCCTATAGCCAGGCCTATGATCGCCGCTCCGCCGACATGGCCGCCGCGACAAGCGACGCGCAGGCGAACAAGATTCAGGCAAATCTCAACCGGCTCGAGGCGCATTATCTCGACGCCAGCACCGAGGCGCTCGATGCCAATGGCCAGGCGGTCGAGGATGCCTATGACGACGCCGTCGCTGCTCAGGAGAAGGTCGACAGGGCCTATGAGCAGGCCAAGGGACTGGCCGAGAAGATCCGGCTGGTCGGCAGCGTGGTCGGCAAGATCGGCGACCTGATCGATAAGGCGAACGGCTGAGCGGGGAGGTATTGATGGACAGGCATCTGCCGGCAATCGCGTTGGCGCTCGCAGCCTTCGTATCGGCACCTCCCGCATCCGCGCAGGGACCATCGGCGCTGACTCCGCCCGTGCCGGATCTCTGTACGCCGAAGACCAACCAGATCAGCGAAGGGGCGTGCACCTGGCCGAGCTGGGCGATCGGCAAGCCGGGTGTCGCGCTGATCGCGGATGTGAAGACCCCATCGACCTATGTGATCTGCCGCCAGGGGCAGATCACCGACACCATGGTCGACCTGATGACGGTGGCGGATGGCCAGCGATTCGAAGTCGCCAGCGGCTCCGGTGGGCAGGTCGGCTTTCGCGGCGGCAACTGCGCGACCGTGCGGGGCAAGAAGATCTATCTCACGGTGAAGAGCGCCGGGGCGAACAAGAATATCGTCCGCGGGTGGTACAAGCGCCTCGACGGTCCCGGCTTCGTCTCGGGCTATCGGTGGAACGCGCCGCGCAATCCGGACGGCAAGCCCTATAGCTTCGCACCGGTGCTGTTCAGCCCCCAGCCGATGCTGACGCGGCTCTGCTTCTTCTCCGACGTGACCGACCCGAATGATATCTCGACGGACTACCCAAGGAGCCGGCGCGTGCTGGTCGGGCCCGCAGCCTATCTGGCCTATGACCAGGCGAGCCAGGCGAATTTCACCCCCGGATCCTGCGCGGACCTCGAATATTCGCAGCTGATGATCGACGTGGACTGGCCGATGGACGGCAATTCGGATGCCCGGGGCGGCCTGTTCTATCCATTGCCGCCGTCAGTGCCCTAGCCATGGGGCAGGGCGCGAGAGGGGTGCCAATACTGGGGATGGAGTGTCCGCTGCGCCTTGCTCGCCTTCGGGAAGGCTGGTGACCCCTAGGAGAATCGAACTCCTGCTTTCGCCGTGAGAGAGACGGTCTAAAACGCCCTCGGACGCTCTTGGAATCTTTTTAAAACAACCACTTAGAATATTGCTCTCCTTGCAAATCCGAGGCGATCCGGCTAGTCTTATTAGACGAGTTTGGACGCTTCCCCATGTCGCGCACCGTCGTCGAGACCAGAATCCAGGACCGCACCGCCCGTGCAGGGCTGGCCGTGCGCAACAAGCCCTATTGGCGCCAGCTGAGCGAAGGCGCCCATATCGGCTACCGCAAGGGCGCGCGCAAAGGCACCTGGTTCGCCCGCTATTTCGATGAATGCCTCGGCGCCTATGTCTCCAGCGCCATCGGCGAGGCCGATGACCGCGGCGATGCCGACGATCTCGAGATCCTCAGCTACAAGCAGGCCTTCGACCGTGCGCTCAGGTGGATCGAGCTCCAGACCCACGGCGCCGGCGCATCGGCGCCCGCCAACGATCCCGACATCACGGTCGCCGAAGCGGTCCAGACCTATATTGCCCTTCGCAACGCGCGCTGCTCGTCGCGGGCAGGCAGGGCGGTCAAATCGGACGCTTCCTCGAGCCTCACCCGCTTCGTGCTCGAGGACAAGCGCTTGGCGCTGGTCCGGCTCTCGGCGCTGGTCGAAGCTGACCTGCGCGCCTGGCAGCTGCGCTGCTCGCGCAAGAAGCCCTCCAGCCTCCAGCGCGTCGTCAACGACTTCAAGGCAGCCCTCAACCATGCCTTCGCCATGCATCGTCGCGTGCTGCCCGGCGACCTGCCGATCGTGATCAAGTTCGGCCTCAAGCTAGACGCGCCAGAACTCCTCACCACCGCTGCCCGCGACAACCAGATCCTCAGCGACGACGAGGTCCGCTCGATCGTGTCGGCGGCAATGGCGCTGGACGAGGATTTCGGGCGGCTGGTGGTGCTGCTCGCCGCGACTGGCGCACGCTTCTCGCAGATCACCCGGATGACCGTCGGCGACGTCCAGGCCGCCCAGTCGCGCTTGATGATCCCGCAGTCGTTCAAGGGCCGCAAGCGCACGCTCAGCTACATCCGAATCCCCGTTGGTGCCGATACCCTGGCGGCGATCGAGCCCGTCCTCCAGGGCCGCAGCCCGTCTGCGCCGCTGCTCGAGCATTGGCGCCACAAGCAGGTCGGCCCGGCGATATGGGAGAAGGTGGATCGCGGCCCCTGGGCCTCCTCCTCGGCGATGCTGCGACCCTTCCACCAGGCGGTGGCCGATGCAGGCCTGTCCAGCGCGATCATCCCCTATGCGCTGCGGCATTCGTCCATCGTGCGGGGATTGCGCGCCGGCCTGCCGATCCGGCTGGTGGCCGCTCTCCACGACACCTCTGTGGCAATGATCGAGCGGCATTATTCGCGCTACATCACCGAAGGGCTCGACGAGCTTGTGGCACGCGCGGTCGTGCCGATTGTCGGAAGCTTTGCCAAGGCAGCCTGAGCAACATGCACAGAGTGGGGTTCACCCGCCTCTCTGCACCAAGCCGCCCTACGTATAAGCTCCGCCGATGCGGGGCGACGATGAAGCCAGGGCATTCCTCATCGCGCATGCGCTGATCGCGCAACATGGTGATGGGGGCTGCCTTCCCGCGGAATAGGATCGATACGCTGATGGTGTCGGGTGATGTCGCGCACCTCTCGGCGTGGTTCGTCATCCGTACTGCGATCGTTCTGACGCTTCGATCCGATACGACTATGTATTCGGCGCAACCGATTAGAGGCTTGGCCTGCTTCGGACCGTTGCCGCCGGCGGGACTGTGAACCTGACAGGTATCGCTGTCTGCGAGATGTGAGGGCGAGGGAGGGCAGCACTACGATCGGGTCTGGTCACCGCGTGTCTCTGGAGAGAGTGCGCCGATGATCTGGCAATTGGAGATCGTCGTCTTGCTGCAGCAATCCAGATGGCTCATGAGCCCGGCCCGCAAGGCCTGAAGGTCCGCAAGTTTTCTGTCGATCCCGGCGACGTGGCGCTGCGTGATCGCATCGACTTCCTCGCATGAGCCGGTGGGATCATCGGCAAGTCGCATCAGTTCGCGGACCTCGTCCATCGTGAAGCCAAGATCGCGCGACCGTTTGACGAACGACAACCGCTCGAGATGCGACTGGCTGTAAAGCCGGTAATTGCTGCCGTTGCGCATCGGCGGCGCAATCAGGCCTTCCGATTCATAAAATCGGATGGTCTCGATCTTGAGCCCGGTCGCCTTCGCTATATCGCCGATCTTCATCGCGGTTTCCGTTTGACCCTCTAGTAGGATGAGGGTTCATATGGGACGTCCGACACGCGAATCGAGGCGAAAATGGCGGACGACTGCTGTTCCAGAAAGGGCGACACGATCGCAGAACTCGGCCGCAAGGCCGACCAGCGGCGGGTGCTGATCGCCGTCATGGCGATCAACTTCACCATGTTCGTCGTTGAATTCGGCGGCGGCGTGGCTGCGCGATCGTCCGCATTGATGGCGGATTCGGTCGACATGCTCGGCGATGCCGTCGTCTATGCACTCAGCCTCTATGCACTCAGCCGAGGACCGCGCTGGGAGGCCGGCGCCGCGATCGCCAAGGGCGGCATCATCTTCGTCTTTGGTATCGCCATCATAGGCGAAATCGTCGACAAGATCGTCAACGGCGTGCCGCCCTCATCGACGCTGATGCTCGCATTTGGCAGCGTTGCGCTGGTCGCCAACCTGTCCTGCCTCGCGCTGCTTTGGCGATTCCGCGCCGAGAACGTCAACATGTCGAGCACGTTCGAATGCTCGCGGAACGATGTCGCGTCCAATATTGGCGTGCTGGTTGCTGCCGGTCTCGTCGCGGCAACCAGTGCGGCATGGCCCGACATCGCCATTGGTGGCATCATCGCGATCCTCTTTCTGCGCTCGGCCTGGCGCGTGCTGGCTGAAGCGATTCCGGCATGGCGGGCGGCACGGGCAGTACCGCCCGAGCAGCTGCGATGACCTTTTCCGCCGCGCTTGCCAACCAGGCGCATCGCGCGCGCTCATGGTTGCCGTCGCCGCCACCGTCGGCGGTCGCTAGTCCGGCGTGATTTACGAGCAGCGCTCAACCATGCCTTTGCGATGCATCGCGTTGCGGCGCCGGGGCTGGCGGTGGCCGAGCTGCGGCGCGACTTGCTATAATGTTCCATATTTGTTCTTATGGCAGCATGATCCGAGTCGATGCAGAGTCACTTTCCGCCATTGCCCGTGCGCTCGAAGACGCACCGCATGCCTATTGCGCCGGACTGACGGCTTCCTCGACACTGGTTCGGCTGCGCGCTGTCGATGCGCTTGCGGGCTGGATCGGTGCCAAGCTTGCCTCGCCCGTACTTGAAGAAGGGCAACTGCTGCTGCCGATGGACCTAGAGGCGGCAGGGCGTTGAGCGATGCCTCATCGCTTTCACCGAAAGTCCCTGCGGCTGGTGGGAAGCTGATCTCAGGAACCAGGCCGACCAATCGCCGTTTTGATCAGGCCCTCAAGCTTGCTTCCGATATTCGCCGTCGCGGCATAGTCCGCCTGAATGTTGCCCAGCTTCAAGAGCTGGTCCTCAAGCGTGATGTTGTTGCCGTCCGGCTTGGTCTCGGTCACATCGCGGTCAATGATAACTCCAGGATCTGAGATCGGTCGCGCGCCCAGCAGGATCATGGTGCTGGTCAGATCGACGCGGGGCGTTCCGATGCTGAGAGGCCGCGCGGTCGATTGCGCGTCTACGAGTTTCGAAAAGTCCGGAGCGGCAACATCGAGTGCCTTGAAGCCAGGTGTTTCGCTGTTCGCGATGTTCCCGGCCACCACGCGCTGACGCTGGGCCAGGTTCTTCAGCGAAAGGGTGACCGCTTCTAGTACAAACGGATCAGACATGGCTTAATTCCTTCAATCTAGGGGCGTCTGCGGCGCCCGCCGATTTGTGGTTGAGCTTGGATTTGCTGCATGGGATCCGCAGCCCGGCGTAGTCGCCCGCGAAAGGCCTTCAGGGTCCGGGCGTGCCACGCTCACCGGGCACTGGTCCGGACGCAGGTTCTCGTTGGACTTCGGCCGGTATCGACCAGCAGGCGGCCCTCCTTGAAGACCGCCGACATGGTGTCGCCCTGATATTGAAGGCCCGGCGCCGGCGCGCTCAACACACTTGGCGGATCACCGCTGGACAGGCGCAGCTCGAGTTCGAGGCCCTCGTTCTTGAAATCGACAAGCAGCATATTGCCGTCATCGCAGCGATAGGCGTGGCGCCCTTTCAGCCCCGACGGATCCGCCGAGTCATTGGCGTGAACCTCCTGTTCGCTTCGCTGCCGATCCTCTTTCGGGGGGCTACCGCACCCCGAAAGCACCGGAAGTCCCAACAGGCTTGCCAATAGCAGGGGTAGGGTCACACCACGTGCCGTGCGCATCATCTTACTACTCCGCTTGACTGTTCCCCTGGGCGCGCTTCCGGGAACAGGGTCCAGAACGGGTGTTGCCGATGGCCCAGCCACGAGAAGGGGGCGCTATTTTGCACCCGTCGCCGGTGTCCATTTCGGCCCCAAGACTCCTTTGAGCCGTTGGCCCCGCGGGTAGCCGGGGCCGTCCGCACAGGCGAGGATCGCGCTGAGTGCCGTTCGGGTCTCGTCGGGGTCACGGACCTGGACGCTGGCGACCCCCGTCGTTTGGACCGGCTGGTCGTTGCCGCCCGGGTAGAGGGCGTCACCGAAGAACAGCATGTCTTCGATCGGGATGTCGCTGCACGTGGCGAGCCGTCGAAGCGCATAGGCCTTGTCTATGCCGCCACGGGTGACATCGATCGACGTTGTCCCGCCGAGGCGGATCGAGAGGTCGGGGAGCAAGCGTTGCAATTCGGCTTGCAGGGCCTTGCGCTTCTTGCGATCCGGATCCCAGCCCGCCTTGGCGTCCAGAGGAGCTTCCTGGCCCAGACCGGAAAAGGTGAACTGGCTGTCGCGGTCCTCGAGCTGCTCGCCCCAGATCTTCGCGTCGGAAAGCGCGGTCTTGTCGAGCGCCTGCGCGAAGGCCGCGCGGATCTTGTGCTTCTCGGCCGCGTCAAAACCATCGGAATAGACCGCGCGCCATTCCTGGTCGTAGCGGTAGAGCTTCGTGCCGGTGGTTGGCATCAGCCAGAGGCCCTCGCGGTGCGTGCCAGGCACGAGGCGGTCGGCGATCTGGCGTTCGAACTGCGGCCAGTCGCCGCCAGAGATGACGGCCACCTCCGCGATTTCGAGCAGCTGTGCCAGCACCGATGCCATGTCCTGACCGAGCGGCTGCTTC